>Ga0222716_10000113_pt1 | contig 61436 bp, 78 predicted proteins | sample C33_13DmetaG_FD_165044 | JGI IMG/M metagenome (GOLD analysis project Ga0222716, IMG submission 165044) | Estuarine water microbial communities from San Francisco Bay, California, United States - C33_13D | ecosystem: Environmental > Aquatic > Marine > Unclassified | place: USA: California... | reverse complement strand
CGACAAACGTATAACACATTTTATGACCCGAACGTTATTCTCCAAACCGTTCGGTTCTGTTACGCGATGGCGTATTACGAGTGTCGCCAACTCTCGAACGGGAAAGTTACCGCGTGGGTACAAAACTCGAACGCGGCGTGTCCCATGTTTGAAATCCACGATCCCATGGTTATCATGGATACCACCGTCGAGTACGTAAGGTCGTTTGTCATGCACTGCGTGCACTGCGGGATTCCCGTTCCGACAGTGCAGGCCGCGTTAAGTCAATACGATTTCATGAAACAAGAACGAACGTCGATGAATTTTATCGCGTCTTTGAGGAATGTTTAAGTTTAAGCGTTTTTCGTGAATTATTTTTCACCGCATATATAAAAAGATGTTCCTAACGAACTGGTTAATGGTCACCAGGATAGTGGCAGCTTCGGTAATAGAAGCCGTCGATTACCCGACCCCAGAAGAGTTTTTTCTCGCCTTCGATGGAACGAATACACTCTTTATGTATGGAGGTTCTAAAGACACATCTTCTACATCTAACGTGGCTATTTATTACGACGGGTACAAACACGAAACGGGGAACGCGTACCCCGTGGTCCTCTCGGAGCCCGGGGAGTACAAAGCCTTGGTCGATGTGTGCGGAACGCGGTATCTGACGGAGGCTGTGACGGTGGGGGCGGTAAGTGCATCCACCCAACTCACCTACAACAACTATAACAAACTCACCGTAGCTAACACGAGTAACGCGAACGTCGAGACCAACCTGCGTCTAGGTGCCAATACGTGGGATATCGCGACGGGTAGCAACGTCTGGATATGTAAACCCGGGGACTATAAGTCATTCACGGTGGATCCGGACGGTCAAACGGCGTACTTTGGGAATGTTACGGTGGGGACGGTTTCTCAACATCCAACGGATGTTGCTTCCATCACCTCCGTAACCTCAACTGGTACCCTCGCCTTCCACCACGGGAATTTCGATAACGTGTATGGCGACGGCAGCGTGTCCACCGCCGCGACAAATGGACACGTATATGCAGATACCCCTTTGGGAACGTATAGTTGGGGGACCCTGACGGTAAATACCACGACGACTTCGAATACGACGTATGAGTGGACACCTCTATTAACGGTGGTGGCGGATGTGTTGATGGTCGCGGGTGGTGGTGGGGGTGGTGGGCACATAGGTGGTGGTGGTGGTGCGGGTGGTCTTTTACACTATACGAACCAGTATTTAAGTGGACAAAAGACGATTACTATTGGTAATGGTGGTATAGGTGGTGTAGGCTATAATTATACTGGACAAGATGGAAGAAATGGAATTGATACAACGTTTACGGGGTTAACAACCGCTGTTGGTGGTGGTGGTGGTGGTGGACACACCAGTGCTGCTGCTAAATCTGGTGGTTCGGGTGGTGGCGGAGGTGGTGGTCTAAACTCAGATAGTGGTGGTGCGGGGACGTCTGGTCAGGGTAATGATGGTGGTTCTAATTATGCCAATCATGCCGGTGGTGGAGGAGGTGGTGCCGGCGGTGTTGGTGGTTCTGCACCGAGTGAAACTCAATCTGGAGATGGTGGTATTGGTCTAGATAAATCATCTACTTTTGGTTCTTTATATGGTGATGGTGGGTACTTTGCATCCGGTGGGGGTGGTGCTGGCAGGGAAGATTATACTTTGGGAGTTGTTTATCAAGGTGGTGGTTCTAGAGGGGTGGAAGAGACAAATGCATTTGCTAGTGCGGCACAAAAACATACGGGTGGTGGTGGTGGTGGTGCTTATGGAACGACAACTTCAATTCATGGTGGTTCAGGCGGCTCCGGTATCGTCCTCATCTCCGACGTACCCTTCACATCCACCGCTACCCCTTCCCTCACCTACGACGGGTACAACAAGCTCACCACAATTGGTGGATACGCCGACCAAACCCTCTACAAAGACTCCAACTCGTGGAGTCTCGGCACAGCCTCCGACGTATACATCGCCGAATCCGGGGAGTATATTTACTTTACGCGGGATACGGCGACAGCCTTTTTGGCGAATGTTAGTGTGGGGGTGGTCTCTCAACATCCTACGGATGTTGCTCCTTCCCTCACCTACGACGGACTCAATTCGCTTAAAGTTACCGGTGCCGAAGCCTCGTCCTACATCACCTACAAAGCCTACGAGTCTAATAAGTTCTTGGCGTGTGGTACGGATCTCACCACGTACCCTTTATCCAAAACGGGTAACTATAAAGCGGAAATTGCGGGTTCGGGCACGTTTACGCTCACGAGTAATGTATTAGTACCCGCAACAAATATCGTACCTTTATACCAGTACCCACCTACGGATGGGACGACGAGTGGTGTTACGGAAACTGTAACGGCCGATGTAAATTCCATATGGACCGTATCAGGTGCTGGTTACGGTAACGGTTTGTACCACGCACAGGCGAGTGTGGCAGCTACCTCGACGTCTGTTACGGCCTACCACGCGTTTGACAATAATCTCACGGCGGGTTTTGAAACGACATCGTCTACTATAGGAACACTCAGGGTCCAATTACCGTCCGCGGAAACCGTCCATAAGTACGTCGTATGGCCTAAGGCGGCAGACGGGAACCGACCCAAATCCTGGATCATTGAGGGGTCCCAAGACGCGGCGACATGGACTACCATCCATACGGTTACGGATAGTCCCCCGAGTCTCTCGGGTGACATCCACGAGATATCCTCACCGGCCGCTTACGTATACTACAGAATCAACGTATCGGCAAATAACGGGGGTACGGGTCTGGAAATTGCCGAACTGGTGTTGTGGGGTGATGTGGCCTTTAGTATCACGTTCAGTGATGGGTGGGTGACGACGGATGGATCCGATACGATTCCTATCGGAACTTCTTATACGCTTCCCACGTACACCAGTTCACTTCCTGTAAAGGTTACAGGTGCGTCCGACTTAGATGTTAATACGGCGGGAACTTATAAGGTGGTATATACCTCCATAGGCATAGACGAATTGGCGCGAAGAGTCGTGCGTCAGTTTGTGGTGGAGTACCCCGCGATCGCTTTCCACTACGCAGGTTTCGTCGCGACCGATTATAACAGCACGTACGCCACGAAGGAGGCGGCTGCCGCGGATGGGTTTGTTTACGCGGATACACCGGATGGTACGTATTCATGGGGAACCCTCACGGTCACCTCCAATACCACGTCCAATACACAATATACGTGGACACCGGTTACGGCGATCACGGCAGATGTGTTGATGGTCGCCGGTGGTGGTGGGGGTGGGGGTGCAGTGAGTGCGGGTGGTGGTGGTGCGGGTGGCGTCATACATACAGAAAATATGTCGCTGTCTGGAACAAAAACGATTATTGTAGGTAATGGTGGTGAAGGTGGGTATGGTGCTGATATTAATCCTTCAAGTCTCCGAAACGGATTAAATGGTTCGAATACAAGTATAGATAATCTCAATGCATCCGGAGGTGGTGGTGGAGCAGGTATGTCTTCAAGTTCCGGTTTGTCTGGTGGTTCAGGTGGTGGTGGAAGAGATGGAAGTGGTGGAAGTGGTACATCCGAACAAGGAAATGACGGTGGTAGTAGCAATACCCTAAACGCTGGTGGAGGTGGTGGAGGTGCTGGTGGTACCGGTACAAACGGAGATACTTCTGCAGCTGGTTCCGGTGGTATTGGTCTATACAAATCATATATTTTTGGAACGATGTATGGTGACAGTGGTTGGTTTGCATCTGGTGGTGGTGGTGGTGGTAGATCGGGTAGTTCCGTTTCTGCAGGAACTGCCTCACTCGGCGGTGGTGCTTCGGGTACAACGACTTCTATAAAACCTGATGACGCTCAAAAACACACAGGTGGTGGTGGTGGTGGTGCAGGATACTCTGGTGGTAACAGTTTACAAAACGGTGGAACCGGTGGCTCCGGTATCGTCCTCGTCAAGCGCACCGCTTAAAAATACCAAACTATACGACAAAACTTTTTAAAATGTGGGACACACATTTTAAAAAGCCAATAAAATACAAAACAAATGCCTTACCACTTGGCCACGCGAGCTCGTTAGATAAAATAAATGCTCGCGACATGCGAATCGTTTGCTAAATTTGTAAAAACACGTTTAAAAACGTTTCAGCTTCGTGTTTCGTTCTGAACGTTCCCAAATGTTTATGTTTATATTTAACATACCATGTATTTCTCGAAGCATGTATACATCCAACAGTTCTTTTATTTGAACCTAAAGGTTTAACAAAGTTTTCTGGATCTTTCGTATATTCTTTTAAAACATTTATAACTTCTTCTTTAGTTTTAAAAGAACCCTTTGATAAATAAATGGTTTTATTATTAATTGTTATTCTCGGTACATAATTATTACCTCTCATAAGTACAGAACCCAAATACCCGTTTTTATGTAAATTGTAATTTGACATACCCTTAGATATATGGGTTTTTAGTGCTTGTGATAATTTCTTTTTATTGTTTCCACCTGAACTACAATTGTATCCATATGGTGCTAATGAATTGTATTCCCTTATCCAATATATTTCTCTTTCGTCGAGTATTTCATCAGGTATTTCTTCGATGACTTCATATTTCATTTCATCTCCATACTTATCTATAGCTCTTTTAAGTAATGTACAGTTCGTACTACTTTTTTTGTGTCCTTTAATCCGTTCATGTAAAGTTTTTACAGTCTGACCTATGTATACTTTACCCGACGGTGATGTAATCTTATAAATACATCCCATCCTTAATATTCCATATATTTTTATATTTTAATAAAAAAAACTCCTCCGCTGCGAATCGAACGCAGATTGCCTGGTTAACAGCCAGGAATATTAACCATTATATGACAGAGGATGTGATATGATACACGCCCTTTCGGACCAGAGCCTTAATCTGGCGCCTTAGACCACTCGGCCACGGTATCACGAAATTATAATGTCTGTACTCTTTAAGTAAGAATGTTCATACCGATTTTAATATCGATTCTTCTACTGGTACTCGTTACACTTTTGTTACGTCGTTCCCGTCGAAACCCAGAGTATAAGTGTTTTCTTCTCACCCTGGAAACATCAGCCGACCGACGTGAAAAGTTTCTCGATCATTACGACAGTTCCGTACCTCTAGAAATCATATACGGTACGGATACCAGGAAACTCGAAAATGCCAAAAAGTACCAAAAAATAATCGAACCGAACTATTACCGCGAGGCGTTAAAACTTCACTATAACGCAAACAAAACGCGACCGGATATTACCTACTTCAATTTGGGGGCTATTGGGTGTTACATGGGCCACATGGAGTTTTACCGAAGGTGTTTCGATCAAAACCTCAAGTACGCGGTTATTTTCGAAGATAACGTTATCATAAAAGATAAGCGCGTTTACCGGGAAATTCAGGACGTTATAAACAAAAAGGGTGACGATTTCGAAATGTGTTTCTTCCACTGCTTATCTCGATACCCGGATAAGGAAAGTGACGAAAAGAGCGGACTCGAACGCGTTAAGTGGATTTCGAGTACCAAGTGTTACCTCATACACGTCGATAACATGAAAAAATACTATAAATATTTCTTCCCCATAGATAATCACGTCGACATGAAACACGAAGATATAATCGCGCGAGGTGCGCGTGTTTACTATAAGGATCTCAGACACTGTTTACACATCGACCGTAGCCATAACAGTACCATTGGACATAGTAATTGGGGGAACCGTGAGTTTTTCTCGAAACGGTACCCCACGGCAACCACGAAAGTTCTCGAGTACGGGTGGTAATTTACGCTAATTCCATGGTATATCTTGAGGACGAAAACGACACCCAATTTTTAAAAAGTCAACAAACTTTCTAAATTCTGGTTCAGGTGTTTCCAAAGTTTCCATGGAATCGAGTACTTCACCCACATACCTATTATACGCTTTGTGCCCGCCTCTGTGTGTGTGTCTGTTCGTTCGTAAATTACCGATAATGTCACGGGGCATCATGATTATGTTTTCGCTCGCGTGTATATCGTAGTTTACCTTTTCCACGATCGGGTGGCTTTTGAACTGTGCTGGTATAACGTGATGGTCCTCGACGTTACGTACGTTCCAACGAACCTTAAACGCGCGTCGAAGAAGTGACCCGTACCGCATGTTACTATCGTCATACAAATTTATACCGTACCGCATCATCGAGTCTTCGAGTTCGTCAACCTCGTCCCATGCCGTGAAACACGCGTCCGTCGATTTCTCCGAACACGTATCGTGGGCGTACTCTATAGCCTCCTTAAACCGTAACCGAAGACGCGCATTATCGCGACGTTTAAACCCGAGGTTTGGTTTCTTAGAATACGTACTCTCGAGAACGTTCCGCCGAATTTGATCGCGTTTATATTCCGGAGTGTGTGCACAAGACCAGCACTTCATATAATTTCTATTAAGATACTTTTTACACGTGGGATACGCGTGTAAAAAGTAAATAAATGCTCCTAGTGGGGATCGAACCCACAGCCTCGGCGTGCCTGCGTAACACTAAAATTACATAATATACATAAGTCGTATAAGCACCGCGCTCTGACCAATTGAGCTATAGGAGCCTACGTGTTTACTATATGTAACTTTTCTTTAAACCTGTTCTTCCGAATTGTACGATTTCAATTCAACCGAAGGTCTCGGTGTTGTCGGTGTTCCCGGTCGCTTTTTGAGTAACCAGTTTCTGAGCACCATGTTTTTGTGACTAGTCGTATCTTCTTCACAATTAATAACACTCAAACCGTTACACACGTCGGGTTTGTTTTCTTTATCAGGGAACGTTTCGTTAAACGCGTTAATACTCTCGGAAGGTATATCGGGTGCCTCGTCGAGTAATCGATCGTACTCGACACGGGTTTTGTTCACGAATTCCAAAACGTCCTCGCGGTGTCGCGTTTCCAAAGATAATTCCATATCTATGTTCCTATACAGTTTCGAGTATTGTACGGACATAGCCGAGTGCATTTCCATGAGTCGTGCGGAATTGTTAAACTTAGATATAGATGTAAGTATACCCGCAATAACGTTCATGAACGCAAAAAAGTATTGGAAAATAATAATCTTTTGTTTTTGATCGTCCGACATGCTATTCGTATCGGGACTCAAAACCGCAAAACCACCAACACCCGTAATGCTCGATATAATTATAGATGGGTACGATAACCAATCGTGCTGACGTTTATATAAAACACGGGCGTGATTGTGTAACCACCTGTACCCGGCGGCCTTTTCGGCCCAACGTTTAAGAAGGTTTTCCTGGTTTGGACACCATTGGTGTTGTTCTGGTGTACTCATTACTCTTTCTTAGAAAATAAGTATGCGTACTCACGCGCCACTGTATCGACACGTTCGTTCTTCTCGTTTCCGTTGTGTGCCTTGACCCATTTCATTTCAACGTTTTCAATTTTACGCAACAGGTATAACATGTGTACCCATAAATCCTTATTCTTAACATCTTCACCTTTACTCGTTTTCCACCCGTTCCTTTCCCAGTTCTTAGACCATTCGAGTAACCCCATTTTTACATAGTTACTATCTGTAAATATAATCACGTCATCGTAACCTATTTCTATACACTTTTCGAGTGCTTTTATAACCGCAGTCATTTCCATTATATTGTTTGTGGTTAGCTTGGAACCTCCCCGACCTATCACGTTTTCTATAAGATAGGCCCATCCACCAGGTCCTGGATTACCGAGACAACTTCCGTCCGTATAGACTTCTATCATAGTTACTAGTATATACGATAAAATCTTTATGTTTCAACGTTGTGTTCATTTTTGTATGGAAAACAGTAATAATAACATTTAATCATTGTTTTAAACAACATACACGAACCATATATAGTTCCAAAAATTATTAAGAATGTATATATAGGTTCCATTAACGTATTACACACGTAATTCTTTATGTTTCATCGTCTTCGTAATACGTTTTTGGACACAAAAGTGATAAGACCATAATACCAAGTATAGTAAAGGTTACTGATATTCCAACTATAAAATTCATTATATTTGTATCACTACTTAAAATTTTAAGTCTCTTTGAAATAAAATGAACCATTACCAAGACTGGGATCCTGTTATTATTCGCGGTAAAGTCAACAAGGAAAAGGAAAAAGAAAAGTATGTTAAGTTCATGGGACAGGAAATAAAGTTACCCAAACGGAGTCAGTATTCGGGTAAAACGAGGGAACAAAAACTCGATGAAACCGAGTTAGGTACACACAAAAAAGTCAGTAAAGACACGGCACTAACCATTCAAAAAGCGCGTGTTGCAAAACAGTATACACAAAAAGATCTTGCGGGTCTCATAAACGTATCAACAGATATCATCTCTTCATACGAATCGGGTAAAGCTATTCCGGATCCTAAAATCATGCAAAAATTACGCAGGGTTTTGGGGGTTAAACTGTAGTTCTTCTACTCTCAGCACGTTTATCGTCTGCATCTAAACGTTTTAAACGTTTCATAACATCTGGTGTTTGTGGTTCATTTAACAATTTTTCGCGTTCCTCGTGACGTTTTTTAGCACTTTCTTCGCGTCGATACTCATTGTATCTTTCACGTGTATCCTTTTTTGCCTTATATACCAAATTGGGGTTATTTTCTATATGCCTATCAAGTATTTTGTGACTTTCTTTCAATTCGGGTATAAGTTCGGGTACTTTCCCCGTGGTTATACCATGAATTAAATTATATTCTTCACGTTTAGTTTTTATTTCTCTTTCGGCTTCTTCTTTATCAACAAAAGTCTTTTTCCACCAATACGTATCGTTGTGACCTATACACGCAATCCATCTTTTACTTGTTTTACACCAATACACACCTCGTGTTCCAGAATTATTATTGGTATTCGCGTTTGGTCTATGTGTAACGTTTTGTGCTCGTGTAATTACGCGAAGATTACACCTTCTATTATCGAGAGTATCACCGTTAATATGATCTACAACTATATTTGGATCATCACATAACCCTACCATTAATAATCGATGAAGACGTGGACGCCTTCTACCAACTGGACATTTTTTCCAATCACATTGAAGATATTTATTGTTTGCTCCGGCCATTGACCAATTCGGCATATTTTTAACAAATTTTTCATGGTCTTCTTCGTCTATAGCAAAATACGCTCCTGGTCGCGATGAAATTGGTACAAGTTTGTGAGTCATTTTTTTATTAAATATAGCCCATAATCTTTAAGTCCATTTACCCTCATCCCCACTCTACATCTTAGTACCGGGGAATTACCCGTATGTAGGATGTATGTATATTTTAAACTTAAAATTGTTCCTAAACCCTAATTACTAAAAGCTAATCCTCCCATCCCCGATTGTATGCGCAACACGTTGTAGTTGGTCGCGAACATGTGGAGGGAACTCGAGTTTCTGTTACACGTGACCGCAACTTGCGCGTTGTCAATTCTGGAGAAGTTGCAGGTACCCGTTGGTTGGTGCTCTTCTGGCTTAAGCGCGAAGGAGTACGAGTAGATACCTGGCATTGGGGAACCGGAGTGGTGGACAAATGGTTGGACTTGGTTGAAGTACTTACCAGATTGTTCCTTGAATCTGTCTTGACCGTTGAGGACCAACTTGAACGTAGACAATGGACCGGAAGCTTCTTCATCGAATTGCGTCGTGGAGTCCAAGAGCAATTGTGGGGCACCCGCAGAGGATGGGGAGACGAACACGTTAGCAGTGGCATCGAGAGAGAGGACGTTGGAACTGACAACAACATCAGTGTTATCGGTGAAGTTCCACAAGTTGGAACCGGTGTCGGTACACCACACCAATTCCTTAACTGGGTGGTTGTACGACAATCTAATTTGCTTGGTGGCACCAGAATCGGCCAGGGAATCAGTACCAGTGTGTTGGACTTGTTCGATCAAGTATTCGTGACCCTTTTGCGCGAATCGTCTGCGCTCTTCGGTGTCAAGGTAGATGTAGTTACCCCACACCTTCAAGGAGGAAAAGTTGTCACCGAAAGTGGACGCCAAGTCAAAGTCAATTCTGACTTCGTGGTATTGCAAGGCAATCAATGGCAAGGCCAATCCTGGGTTTCTGTTGAAGAAGAAGATCAATGGCAAAAAGCACGTTTTCGCGTCTACACCGGCACCACCGAGCGTGGAAGTCATCTTACCGTAGTTCAACTTCTTGGATTCGTCCATGTACAATTCAGCGTACAATCTCCACCACTTTTGGTAGTGCTTGTCGATTCTTTGGCCACCAATGGACAATTCAACAGTAGAGATCGCGCGTTCCGCGACCCACGCATCTTCAGTCTTTTCGAAGGCTTTAACCGAAGTCAATTCAACGTACATGTCCGAGATCAAATCACCGTTTCTGGCGATCGTGACGGAAACGCGACCACCGGAAGTAGCGGTACCGTTAACAGTTTGTTCGATGTTTTCCATCGCAAAGTTGGTGTGGCGTTTGTAAACCGCCTGGAAGAAAGTGACTTTTGGGTTACCAGTCAAGTAGACGTCTTGGGCGCCATAGGCGACGAGTTGCATGAGACCTCCGGCCATAGTGTTTGTTTTTGTACTATAGGCAGAGATTTTTTTTTCGGGTGAGACCCGCGAAAAAACCCGGGTCAATTTTTCCTGGTATATAGAAATGACCGATCAAGAAGAAACCCTTCTTGAACCAACTGAAACCGAAAACTCGGAAATTAATTCCGAGGATGACCGAACCACAGTGGACGGCGATCTTCCTGTAATAGAAGATACGCTCGAATTATCAGACGAAGACGAAGATATGGAAATGTTAGAAGATGACGACGAAGGATATATGATGGATATGGGTGGTCTCTTAAGTTCCGTACTCGCGACCGAAGAAGGTGATACCGTATGCTCTGCTCTGGTAAATATTTCGAGACAAATGGAAGTTCAAAATAAAATTCTTATTAAAATGCTAGCTCATATGCAAAAAAATTAACTTAGAAAAATAATCCGTATGTAATAGAAGAAAATGGAAGAAACACATTTCATTAGTTTGGAATCAAACCAGCGCGAATCCAGTGCTATTATGTGGTCTAACCAGATTCAATCACTCAACCCTGAAGAGTTTATGCACCTTCTATCTCAGCTGGAAGATATGTGGGATATCAATACCACGAATAATAATATGATTTCATTCCAACTCGGGTATAAAAACTTTATAAATCCTCAGGATCTCGACCCTGAAACGGGGGTACCCGTTCGGTTTGATGTTGAACTTGTTTCTGGAAACCATAAACGATTAAAAATGCAGTTAGGACAAATGTACCATCGCGCCGAAGTTTTAAAATTATTGGATATTGAAGACGACGAAGATATGAAAATATCCATGCGTATAAATCGTCTTATAGATCAGGTTGACGATGCATGGCAAATTATTTTTAGGGCGGCGCGTATACATGAACGTATCAATAACCCTACATATGTTCCTATAAACCCAGAATCAGATCCGTCTATTTTTAGATGTTCGACCATAGAAAAAGTAGAGGAATTAGCACCGTACCAACAAGCCATACTCGCCTGTTTACAAAACCTTTACGAAACGAACGTTAAAAGATACAAGGGGTACTGTTGTACACAAATCAAGACGGAAGACGGTCAGGATACACGTGCATGGAAACAGGTTGAGACTATACAGGAGTATGTTTATGGTGTTGCACAGAAAGAAACACGGTATGAACTCTGGAAAAACTTGTCGAGTCGAGGGTCAGCATATAATGATGTTATACGACACTTAACAAATTGTAAAGATATGCAGTTTCCTGAAATTATTAAAAATCGACACGTTTGGTCGTTTAAAAATGGTATTTTTATAGGTAAAGAATGGTCTGCACAAACTGGGCTTTACGAATCAAACTTTTATACGTACGATTCACGTGAATTTAAGAATCTTGATCAGACTATCGTAAGTTGTAAATATTTTGATAAAGAGTTTACGGACTATAGTCACGTCGAAAATTGGATCGATATACCAACACCCCTTTTCCAATCGGTTCTCGATTACCAGAATTTTGATACCGAAGTTTCTAAATGGATGTACGTTATGGGTGGTCGATTATGTTTTGATGTAAACGACATGGATGCATGGCAGGTTATACCATTTCTAAAAGGTATAGCGCGTTCTGGTAAATCAACGCTCATAACAAAAGTGTTTCGTAAATTTTATAATGCGGATGATGTACGTACACTTTCGAATAATGTTGAGAAAAAGTTTGGTCTATCGTCCATTTACGATGCGTTCATGTTTATAGCCCCGGAAGTAAAAGGTGATTTACAACTCGAACAAGCTGAGTTTCAATCGGTTGTATCTGGTGAAGACGTTTCCATTGCGGTAAAACACGAAAAGGCTAAATCTTTCGAATGGAAAACACCTGGTGTGCTTGGTGGTAATGAAGTTCCGAATTGGAAAGATAATTCAGGGAGTGTTTTGCGTCGTATTCTTACGTGGAACTTCGGTAAACAGGTCAAAGATGCGGACCCAACACTTGAAAACAAACTCGATGTCGAATTGCCGATTATACTCCAAAAGTGTATTCGTGCTTATCTAGAGTATGCACAAAAGTATGCAGATCGAGATATTTGGAACGTCGTTCCGGAATATTTTAAAACGGTTCAAAAACAAGTCGCGACGATCGCAAGTACACTTGAAAACTTTCTTCAGTCAACGGGTGTAAAATTTGGTAGAGAATTATATTGTCCACAGAAAGAGTTCGTTGCGTTATTTAATTCACATTGCCAAGCGAATAATCTAGGTAAACCTCGATTTACACAAGACTTTTACGTGGGTCCTTTTAGTCAGCGCGATATAGAAGTTCGTGAAGCTACACTAACATATAAGGGTCGTGTATACCCAAAACAATCATTTATATTTGGTGTAGATATAGTAACTGAAGAAATAACATATGGTAACGAGTACTAATTAAAATGTTACGTTAGATTAAGATATGGATCCCAGGCAATTTGTAAAAAATTCGAATGTTTCTATTCAGACAGCACCCACTAAAAAGGGTGGACTTAGGATAGGTACATTTCACCCGGGTATGTATAATGTTCTCGTAAACAAAAAGTTTTCGAAAGATGAAAAGCGCGTCGATTTAGAATACATATTAAAGCAAAAACCAAAGGGTCACGCTCAAATAGCACAGGGATTAACAATTGACCTTAATGAAATTAAGGGATACTACGGAAGATTTCAAACGGGTGCTATACACACAAGTAATTTCGGTTTAAAAGGTAATTTGAATAAAAACTTCTTTTCGGTACAGTTAAGTGGGTATATGATGAATGGTATAGAACGTAAAAACTTTACGTTTGTTATTTACGCGAATGGTAAAATCAGGTTTTCGGGTGGATTCTTAGGGTCTAAAAACCTTAAACGCCAACCCGAAGCACTTCGTAAATATTTGATCGATACGTATACACAAAAACAACAATTTTTATACAATGAAATCGAGTATAATAATATCGCGGGATTTTTTAACACGAATGTAAATTTTGATTTACAGAGAATCGTAAGCCAAAATCCTTTAAAAGCGCAAAGTGTTACGTACGAAACAGAAATGACACCATTTTTATACATGACATATAAAGACCATAATTTCGTGCTTTCGTCTAAATCCGAAAAACTCGGTTCGGGTATAGTTCAAATTCAAGGTGAAAACGACCCAGACGATCTCGAAAATGCATACGATATAGGGGTTGATATGGTAAAATTACTCCATGTATTAGGGTATACTATGGGTTTAGTAAACCGTAACGTAAACGTACCAAAACTTGCCGTTACAAAACGTGTGAAAGCGTCGACGTGTCCAAAACCACGTAGACCACCGTGTAAAAACGGTTTTGAAGTTCGTAAAAATCCACAAGGGTCTGATTGTTGCTTTAAAATTCCTAAAAAGCGTAGTACTACCACGAAACCAAAAAATGTTTCTATTTCATACGATAAAAATGGTACCATGAAAATCGGTGGACGTAAATGCGATAGACTCACAAAACCCGTTTTACTCGAAGTTGCTAAAAAGTTGGGTGTGGTTGGCGTAAAAGAAAAAAATTCAAAAAGTACCATATGTTCTGCACTCGATGCGATAGAAAAGGGTACATCAAATTTTAAAGTAAATGGTAAAACGTGTCGAACGATGAAAAGAGAACAACTCGTTGTTTTGGCAATATCTAAAGGTATTACAGTTGAAGATAAAGATACTGTAAAGATACTTTGTGAAAAACTTCAAAACAAACCAAACACGCCAAACACGCCAAACTCACTCGCAAACGAGATGGAGCGTGTTCTCTTAAAAAGAAACCGTAACATTACAAATAAAAAAAGACGACTTAACGATGCAAGTATCAAAAATGACCTCGTTAAATTATACGGTAAGAAATGGATGACAAAGTATGGTAAAGTTATGGATTTAGATAAGAATGTACGCGAAGTAAAGTCTGAAATAAACAAGGCTGAAAAAAATAAATCACTCAACGTAACAACTCGTAACGGTATCATAAAAAAGATGGTGGCAAACGATATAAAAAGGGCTATGGTTAAGGATATGAAACGTAATCAGGAAAAAACACTTAAGATAAAACTTCTTCAAAATGAAGCCCAAAAGTTATATGGTAAATTTGGTAAAAATATGGTAAACAATGTTGTAAAATACGCCACAAATTTACCAAAAACACCACCACTTAATAGTAATAAAATAAAGAATTATATCAAAATAAAGCGTGAACTTCAACAAAAACCACCATTAGCATTAAAGAATATACGCAAAAATAAATAAAAAGGATGGACGATCCGAGAGATCTCTTACTGTATCGTGTCCGACAAAATACAAATGACTTTATTATAGATTATAAAGATCGCTGGAATAAATATATTTTGTCGAGCATTATAGATAGCATATTTTATACTTTAGCAGATTACATTAAACTCGAAAGACAGGGAGAAAAAGGTATGGGAAATTTGGAAATTGAATATTATTGTACGGACGATTTTATAAACACGGAAAATCCTAAAGCCTATTTAGAAGAACACCGAGACCCCGACGACAAGGGTCTTATGATATTTATATATGATAATATGCATAAAATGAACCCTGGGCCACACAGACGCACACTTTTGTATCTCACGAACATACTATACTTCGATTTATAAGTTTGTGTGGTTCGGCAATTTGTTTAAGGTGTTTTGAATGATACGAAAAATCGTATCCGAGAAAACTATCCGTTATCTGTTTAGAAAGTCCAAACGCTTCAATTATTCTCGATGTTTGTGTACACACGGATAAACGTTCGAGGTTAAGAAACCGGTCTTCCATCATGATAAACTCTTTAAGAGATTCTTCGGGTATACCATCTTTACGCATTTGTTCATACATCTTTCTCGATTCACCATGTGACATATAAAAATACTTCGTCGAATACCCTAAAACACTAACGCGTTCACCTGTAGTATCAATGTCGCGCATTAAAAATAGTGCAATTATAAGTATAAGTACCCAAGCTATGACCATGTTATATATTTCTACAACATATTAAATAAATCTTTTATTTTATGGATAATATTAAATAATGTATCCTTATCTTCAACATTTTGGGGTTTCATAATTTCAAATTCAACTTGATACGTAAACGGGTCTTCGGAATCCATATCTTGTGTATTTCCCGAAACCGACGTTACATCAATGGATACATTCTTACGAATATATGATGTACGTGTTTTTGTTTTTTTACAATCCATTTCACTTTCATAGTCGTGTTCCATTGGAATTTCTTTACATACAGAAAATCGTATATCAAACGGTGTTCCCTCGAGTTGTTTAAAATCTTCGACACACACTCGTTCCTTTTTTACAATAGTTTCTTCATTTGTAGATTCATCTATTGATATACGAAGATTATCCTTTTCACGATAAAAGACGTCCGTTTGTGACGTTTCAATACGTTCCCACCCGGTATATTTATTGAGACCTTTCAGTATAGCAACATACATCTTTTCACCAATATTTGTATCAAAAAAGGTCCCGTTATATTTACCGAGTCGAAACTCCATTTCGATATACTCTTCATCCTTAAACTTATTAAGAATAGGTTCAATTGTATCACAGATTTTATGAACGTTCATATTTCTTTACATTTATGTATCGCGTCTTCTTCTTAAGCCTTTTTTGTACACCTTTTTTAGATGCATGGTTTTACGAATATAGGTAATACGTGCTATTTTAATTCAGCTATACAATGTTTCTTACATATCCAGGATATATCCGTACATATATTACAAAATAAATATACCGGTGAGTGTATATTTACAAAAATATATGAACATATTGTTTACGTTTACTTTTCAGATCGCGAAGTTAAAGTGTTTACACTCGAACCACTTTTACACGAATTTGTGAAATTGTATCCAAGATTTAAAATTGGTGAACCACACGATGCCCAGGATGCACTATTGTGTATCATAGATATACTCGAAAAGGGGTACCCTATAATTAAAGAACTTCTCTACGGCGAAACGACACAAATTACAATATCTCCGTCGGGTAAAAATGTTATAAAAACACCATTCTGTATCCATATACTGACTATGAAACAGGAAGTAAAAAGTGTAAACGACATGATAGATGAAGGATACAAATGGAACGTCGTGGAAGGATATATAGATAATGACGGCAAAGAACACCACGTTGCAACAACACGGTGTTTTATATCCAAAAAACCAAAAATTCTACTTGTATCATTCGATAAAAAAAGTAAAGTAAAAATCGATACGTCTTTAAAAATGGGGTACGAATTACAGGGTTCGGTAATCCACAAAGGTATTCAATGGGGTGGGCATTACATATCTATGTGTAAAATAGGCGATAATTGGTTTATACAAGACGACGATAGTTTAGGCAAACTTAGTGAATTACCTAAAGAAGATAGTCATTACATTTTGGTCTACAGTCTAAAAACTCCTTCATCTGAATGTTCTCCTTGATGTTTACGAGGGTTCTATAAAACGTTCTTCGGCTATTTGGAAATGTCTTATCGGTACGTTTTTTTATTGGTTTCCACCAAAAAGGACCCTTTTCCCATGTTACGTACATACACTCGACAATATCGTTTTCTCTCAACCATTTATATTCCGACATGCGGTCTATCGGTATTTGAGACTCGTGTATAAGTTTTCCTTTATCTTGTATATACAGTCTCCATACAGGTGGGCCTGGTATACACCCAGGTGTTTCAACCGTCGGGGATTTCTTCACTTTGAAATCAATTGTATTTTTGTTTAGTGGTTTCCATTTGAACATGGTTTCGTGTGTACCTGTACGTACAGGTTCGTTTACGGGTGTAAAAATAAGACCATCCATTTCCTGTTTGACGGAAGGAAGATACACGTCCATAAACTCTTTAAAATCTGCGTGCAGATGAAACGTTTTAACTTTTAAAAATAATGGATCTGTTTTTAAAACCATCATCTTTTTAGTTGTTTTTTCACAGTGTTCCAGTCGTTCTAAAAAGTTTTGTTGTCCGATAACTTCTCCACACGTCATTAAACAATCGTATATCATGAATACATCCTCGTACAATTCACCTTCGAGTATAGTACCGTCATATATCGGTCGTCTAAAATTAAGTGGACACATAAACATTTCGAGTGCACGGTTTAAGAAAACACACACTTTTCGATTTTCAAACATAAACGCCAACATCATGTATCTCGTACCATCCGTTTTTTCACACACAACGTAATCATTGTTCGCGAGTATACCAAAATGTTTCCGTTCGATGGAAATTGGTTGACACCCCGGAAAAATACCTTTTTTAGTACCCCATTTGGATTCCATAAAGGAAATCGCATATTTATAAAGTGGATCACTCGACTTTATAAATACACGTGTCATTCTGTTCTATATAATTACTCTATTCTTTAATTTGTTTTAACACCTGCAGCGTTGAGTATATTACTTACACATTCGTGACTATATGTCATGACTAACTTAGATGCTGTATACGCATGAATTTTGATACCAGCTTCTTTGAATTTTGTAAACATAGTTTTCATTCTAGGGTGTATCTTAAACGCACCATTTTTCTTATCTTTAAGATTTTTAGTCACGTTTTTATTCATCATAACCCAAGATTTTGCCGATGTTTCGTTTACGGAATATATATCATCTGAGATTCGGTTTGTGACTGTTGTATCGAAATGTAAACCCATTTGTTCCACGGGTTCTTTTGATCCCGATTGAACCTTTTGTTTAAACATGTTCCAATCAATACCTTCGGTTACCCCAGGAAATACAAAACACCCTATGCCATCGTGTTTATCAAATACTTTATCAAGAGAATTATCATCAACACTAATACCAAAATCTACAAAGAAAATACGATCGTGTGATTTTAGATATTTATAAATCATTTCAGCTTTTTCAAAAGGATCGTCGTCTACAAAAACAACTTCGTTTTCTGTATTACCTCTTTGCATACACTTTAAGTTAAATCGAAGAATCGTATGAAGTGTTTTAACGTGACATGATTTACCACGCGTTACGAGTATTGTTGCTATTCTCATGTTTTTATTATATAAACTCTAAGCCTTAAGCCTGTCATTTAGACAGCCACTAAATGGTAAGTTTCCGACATGTCCCAATGTTGTATTACAATCCGCGTATATTTTACCACCAATCTGTTGCCAACGCCTACAGAATGCGTAGTCTTCAGAAAGGTACCTACGATTATCAGGGTCGATCATACAATCAAATAACGCACAATAGTCATCAAAATCTCTATTTTGGTGGTCATTTTTACAATCGAGGTCTTTATACTTTTCGTGCATTTGTTCGAGTGCTTTTCGAGTAATAACCATGAACCCGGTCGGACCATCGAGTACTTCAACGAACCCATTTTCAACTTGACGATGTGTAGCACCGATATTTGCGACTAAACTCGAAGAAAGCATGGACAAATCACGTGTATCACCTGCTTCTATAGCGGTTTTAGCTTGGTCCCACATAACGACCTTTTTAGGGTAAATAGCAACGGATACGTCGTGTCCCGATTTTAAGAGACGAACAACCGAGGAAGGATCAAAATCAACGTCGGCATCTATAAACATGAAATAATCTGCGTCGGTTTTTTGCATGAATCGACCAATTGCAACATTACGTGCGCGATGTACGAGACTTTCATTTTCCGTCGTATCAATCATGAGTTGGATACCCTCTTTTATGAGAAGAAGCTGAAGTTTTATGACACCTATCATATACTTTTCTAAACAAAGTCCACCATAACACGGTGTACTTAAAAAAAGTTTCATCATATTACATTTTTATAGTTTTATTCCTCTAAGTATTTTTTAATTATCGTTTCAATTTTATTTAGTGTTGGTATAGATATACCACATTTTTCACATACATCCGTTTTTGTAAATTCACCTTTAAGAACTAAGTAAATAACGGTTGATGCTACACTATTAGGCGTTTTACTCATAAGTTCCGAACAATTTTCAAGTTTAGAACACATTTTGTTACATTTAAGTCTCTGTTCTCGTGTAACCGTAAAATCATTCAATAATCTCTGCATAACATCAAATGGTCTCGTGACGTAATTCTTTTCTGTTTTACCAAGGAGTGTCTCAGTAAACATTTGTGTTGTTCGACTAATATCTTTACTGTTTATCCTAAACATATCTGCTATTTCTTTTGTTGTTCGTGGAATTTTTGATAAGCGACACGCGTACAAAACGCAGTTTCCTTTAATACCCGAACGAACGGCGCCTCTTGTCAACTTTTCTAAATTAAATTTTCTATACATCATTTTAGCATCTTTTAAAACAGAATCTGGTAAAGTGTGACACGCTTCATCAATACTTTTATAAGCATGAAATAAAGCGCGATCTTTATGATTCATAGATTGGTGGAAATTAATCTTAGCCATGCGTTTATTTTCATACGTGGTTGTATTTTGTGTTGAAATAATCGTTCCTTTACCCCATTCTTGTGAAAAGAGTTCAGGGTTTGCATTTGGACCATTACACCGTGAAGGATCTTTTACTTTACCGTCATCAGATACACCACTCGTCCATTCGGGACTTTCGTCTATGTACATAGAATCAACGAGACCACATTCTGAACACGTTGGTATACCTTCTTTTGAGTATACCTTTGTTCCATTACATTCATTACACGTATAAGTATTAATTGGCTTTTTGAGTGTAGGTTTTCTTAAAAGTCTGTCCACATCGGACCATATAGTAGCCAATTCTTCCATTCTATACTAAAGTATTTTATTTCTTAAAAATAAAAATCGCACTTAGGTTTTTAAAAATTCATTTCATCGGCTTGTATTTTTGCGTGTGTTTCGATTGCATTAACAATTTCCTTAAAACGCTTAGATCCTGGACTTCGAGGCTCCCATTCATTCCATTCTTTATCTATTGTAGCGTTATTTGGTGGTGGTATAACCATACCATCAATTTGATCATCTGAGACAATAAAATCATCGAGATCACTACCGTCATCGTCGGACTCATCAATTATTTCACTATTTTCAGTTGAATCGATTTCGTCTATCATCGCGTATAAGTTATCTTTAACGTGTTTGAAATACTCTGGGGACTGGTGATGCTCAGAAAGATTTTCATTCTGAACGAGTTCATCTTTAGTTTCATCCAATTCATATAAACGTGCGCATTTATAGGTTAGAGACGTTTCGGAATAATACGAAACAACAAGGTAGTCTTCATTGTTTTCTTTTACTGCGGCGTACAGTTCATCTTCTATATCATCCTCTATATTCACGAGAACCCGGACTAAATCTCCAGGCTGTATTTCATAAAAATTAATCATATCTAAAGTTTTACGACAAAAATATTTACAAGTATTAGCACAGATGGGAGTTGAAATTTTATCCAAGGATGGATGTACATATTGCGAACACGCAGTAAACCTTTGTAAGGACTATAATTTGGAATACAAAAAAACCATGGTTGATAAGACCGAACTAAAAGAAAGGTGTGGTGCACAAGCATCTACGTTTCCACAAATATTCGTAAATGATACCCTGGTGGGAGACTTTTTTGAGTTCCAGGAGTTTCTTGAAGATGCAGAACCAATGCTTTTACCAACACTCAGTAGGTTTACTGTATTTCCAATTCAACACGAAAACTTGTGGTCTTTGTATAAAAAGGCACAGATGTCCAACTGGACAGCTGAAGAAATAGATTTTTCCAAGGATATGGACGATTGGAATGGATTAAGTGATAACGAAAAACATTTTATAAAATATATTTTGGCCTTTTTTGCTGGTTCGGATGGTATAGTTTTTGAAAATATTAATAATAATTTCGCGGATGAAATTCAACTCACGGAAGCCCGCTCATTTTACGCATACCAAGCACACAATGAAATGGTACACGGTGAAACGTATAGTAAACTCATAGATAAATATATAAAAAGTTCAAGTGAAAAGAAACAATTATTTGAAGCCATTCAGACGATCCCGTGTATTGAAAAAAAGGCAAAATGGGCTATGAAATGGTTTGATAAATCGCGACCATTTGCGGAACGTCTTTTAGCGTTTGCGTGTGTCGAAGGTATATTCTTCTCGGGTAGTTTTTGTGCCATTTTTTGGTTAAAAAAGAGGGGACTACTCCCGGGATTATGTTTTAGTAACGAACTTATAAGTCGGGATGAAGGTATGCACCAAGAATTTGCGGTTGAATTATTCATCATGTTGAAAAATAAACCATCTAGTTCAGTCATTGAAGAAATTATAAGAGATGCCGTTTCAATCGAAAAGGAATTCATTACAGATGCACTTCCGTGTAGTCTCATAGGTATGAATTCCGAGAAAATGTCTGAATATATCGAGTACGTTGCGGATAGATTATCAAAACAAGTGGGTCACGATAAAATCTGGAACACGAAAAATCCCTTTGATTTTATGGAGAATATATCACTCGACGGTAAAACGAACTTTTTTGAAAAACGTGTCGGAGATTATGGTAAAATGGATGAAGACACGACAAATATAGAATTTGATGAAGAGTTTTAATTAAGGGGTAATAACGACATTTCTACCATCGGAACAACCACACGTTATAGCATCACCGTCCGATTTTACAACGTCAAGTGGCTCCAAACGCATACCGGAATCAAACATAGAATATTGATCTTCGGACATACCTGGTAATGGGGAAGGCATATCAACCATTTTTGGTGGAGGTGTTGGACCGGGTGCTGGGCCAGGTGCTGGGCCTGGTACAACGATCTCTTCTTCCATTGGCTCAAAAGGTGCGTATTCTTCACGCTTTATGTTCATCATAGCCCACGTGACGAGCAAAAACACGAGCGTGTGAAGCGCGAGGCCACCTGTCGATGGACACCCAGTTGGGCTGGAAACCCACGAACCGAACACTTTACGCATGACACGAAATGTCTCGGGGTTCGCAACAACAAAGAAAACTAACGCGGACATGACAGAGATCAAAAATTTTTGCTCTTGTTTTTTGCCATTACATCCACAACCACAATCTTTAAAAAGACCCATTGGTAATTTTTATATATAATGTACAAAGAAAAAAAATGACTTAAAGTTTGACTTCGTATATACTATATAAAATACAATGTCCAATATTATCCAAGTTTCTGAACAATTTGATCCGTCGTCTGTTGTCTTCACTAAAATGAAGAAAAACAAGAATGGTGGTAAAACCGTGTATATTAATGCACAAGATGGTAAAAAGAAACTCTATTTACAGCTCCCGTTTATGCGTTCGCCGTATGGTTTGAGTGCCTTTACCGATGAAGCGACGAATAAAACGTCGTATTCACTGGATTTATCTTTTGATTCAGATAACGATAATGCTATGGCACTTTCAGTTAAATTGAAAGAACTCGATGAAATTATTCTCAAAACAGTTGCTGAGAATTCCAAAGAGTGGCTTGGTAAACAGTACGATATTAACGTTATTCGTGAAGCTCTGTATAAACCACTCGTTCGTCAGGGTAAAGATGATTACCCGGATACTTTGAAACTCAAGGTCATGACAAAACCAACGGGTGAATTTCTGGCAGAAGCATACAATTCGTCTAAAGAAATGATTTCGGTCGATCAAATTGAAAAGGGACAAAAGTGTATGTGTATCGTTGACTTTAACCAAATTTGGTTCATTGATAATAAGTTTGGGGTAAGTGTTCGTTTGTCACAGGTTTTGTGTGAACAGTCGACCAAACTTCCGTCATTTGCATTCCAGGGTCTCGATGATGATGTTACTATCGATGAAGAAGAATATACAGAAGAAGAAATTGACGAATAAAATATTATGTTATATCAGTATGGAACGTGAAAGACACATTAACGATTTGAAAAAAATCGCGTCTCTTTCAAAAAATAAGAAAAATGTTAAAACACAAAAACAAAGAAATCTTTTAGGTAAAAATGTAATAAGTGCTATTGAAGGTATGGGGTGTAAACCACATAATGTGTTTTATAATCCATCGACCAATTTTAGCGTAAACGGGTCTTTAAGTACCAAAAAAGGTATACGTAAAATTGGTAAAGGTCAAATGGGTGAAGTGTTCTTAGGATGTATAGATAAAGAATGTAAAAAACCCGTCGCAATAAAAGTATCGAACGATAAGAATAGATACGAATTTAAAATAGGTAAACGCATAGAAAAGTTAAGCGGTACGCGAATGTATGCGTACCAGGAATGCGATAAATATTCCATAATATATACGGAATACGCAAATAGTGGAAGTTTAACCAATTTTATAAAGGAAAATATAAAAACATTACGTCCCATACACTTACGAACTATAGTGACACACGTGTTATATAATTTGTATAGAATTCATAAGAAATATCCGTCGTTTAGACACCATGATTTACACACCGAAAACGTTTTAATAAATACAGATGTTAAAGCAAAAGGTATACGACGCTTTAAAGTTGACGATATAGTTCTAAAAGTTCATGATATAGGATTAGAAGCATCTTTAAATGATTTTGGATTTTCATCTATCAATGGTATAGCAAACCCAGAAATAGATTCAGGTGAGTTCAAACGTAAATATGGTATATACAGAGAATCAAATTACATGTACGATGTCCACTTTTTTCTTAATTCTTTACGTCATTTCTTAAAAGGTGAAAAGATATATGCCGGTGCCGAAACCATACAATTTATTGAACGCGTTTTGCCAGCTGATTATTTAGGTCAGGTTACATACAAAGTAAATGATTTCAGATTGAGACCTTCACCCGTGGGACACGGAAATTTACCGACATATACTAAACTATTCAGGGATGGGTATTTTTCACCATACAGAGATATGAAACCAACATTCGATATAACTACTATTATAGGTCGAACACCTGCAAAACCAAAACCTATTCTTGTAAAACATGGTGGTAATCGTCCACCACCTAAAGTTTCTTTATCTAAAAAGGGGTACGTCAGGTTAGGAACACGTAAATGTGAAAACTATAAAAAAAGTGAACTTGTTAAAATTGCAAATACACTTAACGTTCCAACTAAAAATAAAACGATCGCTAAAATATGCGAAGACCTAAAAATAAAATATACTAAAAAGGTATAAACATGTTACCATTTATTGTCCTCGGAGCAATTAACGCATATATATTTTTAAACACAGGAAAATCAGAAAAACCAGAAAAATCATCGGGTGGTAAGTGGACGGTTTTCGGTACCTCATGGTGTGGGTGGACGACGAAACAACTCGAGTATTTGAAGAAAAAGGGTATTGATCACAAATTCGTCGATTGCGAAAAAGGCAAATGCGACGGAATTGATGCATTTCCAGTTTTGGAATCACCAAACGGTGAAAGAGTCGTCGGATACAAAGAAGTTTAATTAAACACCTCGGACAACGGCGATCGCGAGCGAAAGAATAAACGCGTCAAGAAACGTGTTAATTGGTTTAAGAACCGTGATATGTTTCACGAGCGATTTATTCCACGCAAATCGGAGTACGAAGGTACTGATAAGAATGGCAAGTACGAAAACGAGAATTTCCGTTAAGGCTTCGTTCATTTTTTTAGCGTTAGCAAGATCTCTGAGCATTTTATTTATTACCAATATTTTTTTTTCTTTGATATTAGTAATGAAGAAAACACTCCTTCCCCTGAGTGGTTCTGAACCAACTTATACCAATAGGTTATGGGGTCGAACTGTAGGTATAGGAAACAATAATTGTTACGCATACGCCGTAGGTGATTACGAAAAAATGCGTTTACAAAAGAGTATACCAGGTGAACGTGCTGGTATACGTAATCTTTCACATACGTACACACACTGTAAAGGCTTACCACAAAGAGTTATTGCGGATAATCCTAAAAAGGTATACATGGCAAAAGCCACTGAAAAGTGTAAACCAAATCACTATAAAGTCATGATGTTTGTAGCGCCAGGTAATACAAGAAACTATTTTAGACAAGGGGATTTTCATTTTTACAAACAACACGGTGCGGTCGAATACAAAGTAAAAAAGGGGAACACGTACGAAAGTATTGCTAAATTTTTTAAAGTACCGGTAAGTCGCGTAAAAAAAGCGGGTAAACTCGTACCCGGTAAACTTTTAAAGTTTAAGGCAAACGTGTTTAGTCATAAAAGAGGGTGGGCAACGGGTCCATTATTAATAGACGCTAAAGGTAAGAGTATTCAAGATCCGAGAACGGCGTCTCGTGATTACCCTGGTTTAAACTATAAAAAGTACTGTAGTTCATTCTGTGTTAAGAATAGAGGGATCAAAGTCGGACACACTCACCCCAAAGTCCCCAAGAAGACTCGTTAAATCAGTTTGATTATCTACATCAAAAAATATATCAAGTGCATCGAAAATAAAATCATTTTCTACTGGTACCGTATTTGATGTATTTTCGAATACATTGTGTACAGTAATTTTTACCCTGAAATTACTACCATCGAATATTTTACGACATATGGGACACGTTTGTTTTCCTCTATTTTTCCAATTTTGTAGACAATGCGAATGGAATAAATGACCACACCGTATAGGTATATTGTTTCGTGATCGCCTTACCTCATTGAGACATATGGCACACTGTGTCATTCTCTACAGAACTTAAAGAAGTTAAAAATTGATATTTATCGTAAACATTTAGTAAATGTTTGGTACTTTGAGAAGTGCCTTATCGCAAGACCCACACTTCTCGGTACCCTGTAAATCTTGTACAGGTTTAAGAATTTCTGGACCTTTTTGCTGGAGCATTTTGCGGAACGAATAGTTATCCTCGAATGTGATACCATTTTGTTTCATGAGATAATTGTTGAGTAATTGGTTCGAAGTGTTTACAGTGAAGCATCGACCATCGGCCATACCAAGTCTTTGAGACATCTTATATATTAATATTACATTAGAAATTAATTTGTTTATTTTTAATAGTATCTATCCATGATTTGTGACCTATAGTAGTAGCCGTCTCTATAATTTCCTGTATAGGGTATCCTGAAGCTATACTGAAAATTTCTTTTTTTGACGGTTCAATATCTGTCGTAAGTATACGTTTTTTATGTTCAAGAATATGTGATATAATGATATTATATGCAAATGCAATCTCTTTGAGTGTCTCTGCACCCGTAATGATAATTTTTCCCGTACTGAATATACTTGTTGTAATTTCTTTCATATCTTCCGATGGTCTAAACTTAACTTTAACAGCGGAGTACCTATCTGGTTCAAACGATGTTTTGAAAACACCTCTCGAGTGTGTATCGTAGATCGCATTTTCAAATATTTGTGCCGTCTGTATAAGGTTTAAATTTTTATTCAAACTAAAATTTGAATTTATCATAACAACACGAAACGTATCTTCGGGTATAACATACTCTTTACCAAGAATTGTACTGAACATATACGAGAGTTGCTTAATAACACGCTTACAATCAAATAAATCGGCACACCCTGCGACCTGAATACTCCCGTTCGGAAACACTTTTACAGATTTTGTACTATGATAATCTTCGTATACAAGTGAAATCTGATTATAAAAAGTCGTATCTTTCATCTTCCAATTAAATATGTGTTTATTCGTTTTCTTTTTTGAAAGTTTTAAATTATAATCTTCGAAAAATTTTTTTAAAAACTCGATGTTTATGTTCCGCTTGAATTGTGAAATCATGGTTATTGTTGTAAGTTTAATCCATGATGGTTCTATATCGGGGTGTTCCCTCTTGATTTTCTCTCTAAACGCATTGAGCGTGAGAAAATACGAAAACGTATTATTCGCGATAGACGAATACATTTTAACTTAAAAAAATGATGGTTAAAGATAACTTAGGTTGTCTATGTATGCCGTGTTTTAAATGTAAAAAGAAAGGGATACCAATAGATTGTAAATATTGTAACTCGGGTTTTTGTTCGAGGTGTATCGTTCTCGAAATACATGCGTGTAAAGGTATAGAAACAAAAAAAGAAAACGAAATAAAAGAACTTGATAAGAAACTTGAGTTTAAACCAGATAAAAAATTTGGAATGGTTTAAAGATGTAAGTATATACGTTTATACATGACAGCATTCGTAAAACAGTGTCACCAACTTTATCATATAGATAAAAAGTGTACTATTACCGAAATTCACTATTCTAAATATATAGATGGTATAGGGTACGAGGATAAATTTGATACGTTCACGACAAAAACAAACTGCGAGTTTGATTATGGTAAGGGTTCAGTTCGTTATGAAAGGTTTCTCGATACAATGGTTGTTAAAACAATCGAAACTATACGTAAAATGGTTTTGATTGCGTTAGACAGTGCTTTATGTGAAAATAGAAATATACATTCACTCATTCGAATTATGAATTCTATAAAAATATTAGATCCAACATTCGTACCTCCAATTATAAATAAAACGTGTTCGTGGCAGAAAAAGCTCGTAAAGGAAATATGTAAGGATATACTTCCAAGTATTATAGAAACGTCTACGAACAAAGCATCACTCGATAGACTGTTTAGAACATTACAATTAATAGAATCAGACACATTAAACTAATCATATTCATAATAAAGTTGTTATTTTTACCCGACTCTATAGCCTTTTCTACACCAAAGAAATGGTGTCCCGGATTCGTAAACCCTTTATCTATATTTCTTCCTGGAAGAAGTGGTCTAGATAAATCACAACGTTCTTTTCTGTATCCAGGTCGACCAACGTTTTTGGAAACGACGTCACATGCTGGACTTTTATATGGAACATCTTCTGGTTCGTCCACTGGCTGTGTATATTCACCGAAGGCATGTGGTTGGCGACTCGAACCAGGCATGAAATCTAAAAATGGATTCATGTCATCCATTGTATTTTTATCATCGAGCATTACTGTACTCATGTTTTATAATATGACGAGATAAATTTTTTATACCAGTATACTATAAGAAACCATGGACCCAAAAGTTATACTTACAGCACTTGTGATCGTCATCATAGTGGGTACACTTTTGTACCTTTTCGTATTTAAGAAATCCGACGAACCCGAACCCGAAATTGAAGTTATGGGACCATCTCCAGACGAAGACGAAATAGTTCCAGATGAAGACGAAGAAGAAATAGTTCCAGACGAAGAAGAAACTTCACTCGATAACGCACCAACTGAAGGTGAAGTCGAAGAAGAAACTACGGGTGAAGTTTCACCTTACATGATAAAAAAATAATTAATGTATAATATCAAAAACTTGTATTATAATTAATGCTAATTACGTGTTAATTATATTATAACCCAATTTGTTCGTTTTTACCAAACTTGTTCCCGTACGTCGTCGTACTTACGGGTCTGTCTATTGGAACACTAAGTGTATCTACATCGTGAACGTATCCCATGTATTGAGAAACACCCGTTTGAATTTGACCAATGGCCGTTTTAATCACGATACCGTTCATATACTTGACCTGTTCCTGAACGTTCGCGTTTGGATCACCGGAGTTGTTAATAAAAACAACGCGCATGATACTATATAAATCGTTTGGGTTTTGGTAATCGATAGCAACACCCGTTTGGTCCCTGAAACTCTGACGGATACCACGCTGGAGTAAATTCATGTTAAACTCCGAGAAGAACAAAGTGTTCAGAGGAGTTGGACACTGTTTGAGCGAATTGATGTGAAGAGCGTCACACATTTAATATAGGCCTGGAAAAAAAGTATTGGTAAATATAAATGTTAATCCTCGCCGATTTCGATAAAGCATATTCTACCAAACCATGCAACTACGAGAAACCAATCTGTAAAGCTCCAGAGTGTTTCATTGCTTCGTACCCACCCATTGCCAAAGTTGGTGATGCTGAAGGTAAATTTTATGTCAATTCGTCTTTACTCCAGCCCAACCGTTTAGCTGAGACTTTAGGTCCAGTCACAGTTAGAAGTGCTGATTTTAGACACTCGTGCTCCAAGTAAGTTAAAAAATAGATTCGTAGGTATTATATAATGAGAGTCACAAAACGTTCCGGTCGTGTTGAAGATGTTAAGTTTGATAACGTCACCAACAGGATATCAAAACTTACAGAAGGTCTCTCCAATTCCGTCGATGTTACCAAAGTTGCGCAACAAGTGTTTTCGTCTATTTATGATGGTATAAATACACACGAAATAGATACACTGTCTGCTGAGATATGTATTGGGATGATCACGTCCGACCCCGATTATGAAATTTTGGCGACGCGTATCACGGCGAGTAACATTCAAAAACGGGCCGCAAACAATTTTCACATTGCCATGCGTAAGCTTCACAAGGCGGGTATTGTAACCCACGAAGTTCTCGAGGTTTCGTCCAAAGTCAAGGACGATATTAAACCCGAACGCGATTACGATTTCGGATATTTCGGTCTTAAAACGCTCGAAAAGGGGTACCTCCAGAAGATCGATGGTGAAATTATCGAAACGCCACAGTACATGTACATGCGTGTTGCCATTGGTATTCACGGTCACGATACCGAACGTGTCCTGGAAACGTACGATGCACTTTCTAAGGGTTTGTTCATTCATGCCACACCAACTCTGTTCAATGCAGGGACGCCCAGGCCACAAATGTCGAGCTGTTTTGTTGCTGGAACAGCTGTATTTACAACGAACCGTGGTCCGGTACCAATTGAAGAGGTTTGTATAGGGGATAATGTTGTCACACACACGGGTTCAATTAAACCAGTGCTTCAAACTCATAAAAATTTATTAGGTGATCGAACACTCTTCGATGTGAAAATATACAAAACACCAGGGTTTCAAGTGACAGGAAACCACCGGTTTTGGTCTATCACAAAAGAACAACTTCACTGGAAAGATGAACCCCAATGGAATAGTATAGAACACCTCCGTGTAGGTGATTGGATTTCTATACCGAAAACAAATTTGAACACTGTTTATGAAATACTTGATATGTATGAATTACTTAAGGATGAAAATGGTGCTGAACATTGGACATATTCCTTTGAATTTGACGGAACAAAAATGCGTCGTCTTACACATTTTACATCCGAATATCACCCTAATGGTATTACACTAAAAGGTGAATGGTTTGAACGTTATATTAAAGTCGACGAAGATTTTGCTTGGTTCATTGGTTCGTGGTATGGAGATGGATGTATCACGTATCAAAGATCTAGTGCGAAAAGTAAACGAACACCGACGCACCGTGGTATATCTTTTGCACAGAACCCTAATAATACCACGTTTATTGAAAAAATTGAAAAAATAGGGTGTAAATACCTAGGTGTTCATGCGTGTATATCTAAGTCAAAAAAACGAAACTGTCTATCTATATCTTTTAACAATTCTGCTATTGGAAATGCGTTTAATATTTTATTTGGGAGATGGTCAAGTGGGAAATTTTTATGGCCGAATATGTACTCATGGAATCGAAATATGGTATCGGCATTTATAGGTGGTTTAGTGAGTACCGATGGTTGTTGTACACTTAGGGGGAATGTTACGGTACAGTTAACAAACCAACCCCTCATTAAATCTATATTTCATTTATCTCGAAGTGTAGGACTCGATACATCATTGACTGTGGGGTCCAAACCATATAAGGATCGTAAACAGTATATTGGTCGTATACAATTCCCATGGATTCCCGAAATTATGAAATGGGTTTATAAACACTACGACGATAATCGTCTCTATAAATCCGAGCGAGCAAATACAACATTGGAGATTGATGGAAAAATATTTTTGCGTATAAATGCCAAAACAAGAGTGAAAGATAATTTACCAGAGTTTGTATACACCCTCGGCGTTAAAGATGACCATTCATATACAGTTCAAGGTGTGATTGCCGAAAACTGCTTCCTTATTGCAAATAAGGAAGATAGCATTGACGGGATTTATGATACAGTGAAAGAGTGTGCGCGTATAAGTAAATGGGCGGGTGGTATTGGTTTACACATTCACGATGTTCGTGCGAATAAATCACACATTCGAGGTACGAACGGAACATCGGATGGGATTATACCCATGCTTAGGGTATATAACTCGACCGCGAGGTACGTGAACCAAGCTGGGCGTCGTAAAGGGTCCATCGCCGTATACTTGGAACCATGGCACGCCGATATACTCGATTTCCTTGAGATTCGTTTGAATCAAGGTGACGAAGAGGCACGGTGTCGCGACCTGTTTTCGGCAATGTGGATTCCGGATCTGTTCATGAAACGCGTTGAATCCGGTGGGAATTGGTCTCTGTTCTGTCCCGATCAGGCAAAGGGTCTTTCGGACGTGTATGGTAAAGAGTTCGAGGACTTGTATGAGAAATACGAAACAGAGGGACTCGCGAGGAAAGTTGTACCCGCATCCGAGGTTTGGAAAGCGATTATTAAATCACAAAGTGAAACGGGAACGCCGTACATGCTCTATAAGGATGCGTGTAATGAAAAGTCGAACCACAAACATGTTGGTACGATTAAATCGTCTAATTTGTGTGTTGCTCCAGAAACAAAAATTCTAACGAGTAAAGGACAACAAATTATTTCGGAACTCGTGGACCAGGACGTTGAAGTTTGGAATGGTGACGAATTTTCAAACGTAACCATTCGACAAACTGGTAAAAACCAAAAATTACTTACGGTTAAAACGAGTAAAGGTTTGGAATTAAGGTGTACACCATATCATAAGTTTTGGATCGTCGGACACAGTGAACCTATTGAAGCTCAAAATTTAGAAAAGGGTATGGAAACGATACGTTATTCGTTACCAGATGATAACGATACACATTTCGATAAAATTGTCTCCGTGGAAGATTTAGGTGAAACCTCGGATACGTTTTGTTTTAATGAACCTCTTAAACATCGTGGAATATTTAACGGTATTTTAACTGGTAACTGCACAGAAATTATAGAGTACACGGACAAAGACGAAACTGCTGTGTGTAATCTTGCATCCATCGCGTTACCGAAATACGTCGATGTCGAAAAGAAAGAGTTTAATCACGAGGAGTTACACCGCGTCACGAAAATGGTTACACGAAACCTGAATAAGGTTATCGATAAGAACTTTTACCCGACCGAAAACGGGGAACGTTCGAATATGCGTCACCGACCAATTGGTATAGGTGTTCAGGGTCTTGCTGATGTATTCATCATGCTCCGTATGAGTTTTGGTTCCGAGGAATCAAGGAAACTGAACCGCGACATATTCGAAACTATATACCATGCGTCTCTCGAATCGTCGTGTGAACTCGCCGAAATGTACGGAACGTACGAAACGTTTAAGGGATCACCGTTCAGTCAAGGTATTCTCCAATTCGACATGTGGGATCGTGACCCGAAGTTTAGTGGTCGATACGATTGGAATGCCATGCGTGAACTCGTCAAAAAGGGTATGCGAAACAGTTTGTTACTTGCACCCATGCCTACCGCCTCGACGTCCCAGATTTTGGGGAACAACGAGTGTTTTGAACCATATACGACCAACATTTATCTCAGACGAACACTCGCGGGTGAATTTGTTGTCGTAAACAAACATTTAGTCAATGATTTGAAAGAACGTGGACTTTGGTCGAAGGAAATGAAAGACCTTATGGTTAAGGCGAATGGGTCTGTCCAAAACATTATTGATATTCCCGACGATCTTAAGGAACTGTATAAAACCGTATGGGAAATGAGTCAAAAAACAATCATCGATATGGCGGCGGATAGAGGTGTATATATAGACCAAAGTCAAAGTATGAACTTGTTCGTCGAGAGTCCGACGTTATCGAAACTTTCGTCCATGCACATGTACGCGTGGAAAACGGGTTTGAAAACGGGTATGTATTACCTCAGAAGTAAAGCAAAGGCTCGACCGATCCAGTTCAGTTTAGAGGCGGAGTGTGCTATGTGCTCAGCTTAGTTTAAAATATTATAGTATATAAATGTCAAATAACGTCACCAGTAAAAGAAATAAACAAAAAGAAACATTTTTAAATACGATAAGTAAACATTTCAATGTAAGAAATTTTAATAAAGCACTGGGGCTTAACAACACCAATAAATTAATGAAAGAATACAGAGAACTCACCACTAAAATGAGAAGCGTAAAAGTTGATAAAACCAATTTCAATAAGCTCACGACAAAACAAAAAATTAAGAGATACGACGCCGCAACGAAAAAAATTAACGATTTAGATAAGAAACGTAAAAACGTTTTAAAAATGTTAGCTTAAAGTTTCAAATACATACACTTTTATAAAAACTCATGGCAAAATTTACAAATGCCCTCGAAAACTTGAAAATTGCCAACTATGATGGTCGTAAAATTTCATTGTGTACGATCGAAGACGGTCTAATGAAATTTCAAATTCCGCGTATGTACATGCCTTTTGGTATTTCAGGGTTTACCCCAGAAGTTGGTCCTATTAAATATAATATTGATTTTGCGATGAAAGGGTACGACGAGGAAGGCAACCACGTAAAAAAGTTTTACGAAATCTTAACACAACTCGAAAACAAAGTTATAGAAGCCGTCTCTGAACAAAGTGAAGACATTTTCGGTAAAAAAATGAGTATCGATGAATTGAAACCTATGTTTAATTCAAACGTAAAAGAATCTCCCGACCGCGAACCAAAATTTAGAGTTAAGGTAGATTCTACGATCGACGGTAAAGTAAAATCACACGTATACGACGAAAATAAAAACCCACTTTACGATGATATTCAAAATGGGCTATACGCGCGTCAGTCTGGTACGGCGGTTGTTGAAATGAATAGTGTTTATTTTTTGAATAGAAAGTTTGGTATTTCATGGAAACTTAACTCGCTCGTGGTATATGAGCCACAGAGACTTAAGGGGTTCCAGTTTATTGGCGTTTAGAATCGTTTAAAATAAGGATTTGGTAAATAGCCTGAGCTTCTTTTAAAAGTTTACCTTTGAGTTCCATATACGAAGATGGGTTCAAACCATGTTTAATCTTGGCTAATCGAACGGATTCGTTCCATTTAGACAACGTCATTATTTATTATAGTATTACAACATTTTCTTTACCTTCTTTTTATAGTCTTTCGTACCTTCTTTTGGCTGAAGCTTAAACCCCGATTTTTTTGGTTTGAACACTTTGACCAAATGTTTGGATCCTTCTTCTTTCATTCGAGCTAAGGCCGCTTTACGCGCGGCTTTAGAGACGATTCGACCGTACTTATCCTGGACGAGATCAGATTTTGTGAGACCACCCGTTGTTTTCATAGCTGTTCCGTGGAATACTTGTGCACGTGTTCCGAATGTTTCCATTTTGTATATACATTAAGCGCGGAAAATATTTCGTATCGCGGAAATTGAGATAGTATCACTCGTTTTGTTTCCAGTTGGTATTTGATTTTTCAGTCTATCGTCGTGTAGAACCTCTGCTGATAAAATTGATTTGTGACCCTGTAAAGCAATCATTGCCTGTTCGACCGAAGGGTATCCAGGTGTATCTGTATATATCAGTTTCTTTACGTACACAGTTCGTTTTTGTCCCGATCTGTGACACCGACCAATAGCCTGTAACTCGGTTGCCGGATTCCAACACGGTGCAGTAAAATAGACACGACTTGCACACTGTATATTGAGTCCTTGACCACCAGCCTTTACCTGAATAAGAAAAACACTATTTTGAGGTGCATCCTTAAACAAGTTCAATTGCGTTTCTCTATCTTCTTTAGAAACCGAACCGTCTATACGGAACACTGGACACGATAAATTTTCGCGTATATAATCCATTTCTTGTTTAAACTGACAAAACACGAGTGTTTTTTCATCGGGGTGTTCCGAAATCAGTTTGAATAACACTTCCATTTTTTTAGACCGTCCTTCCCAAAATTCAGGGATTTCACCGCGTTTCTTCGCTATTCCATCTACATACATTTGTGGGTAAATCATGGTTTGACGCGCACGTAACAAACACTCGAAAATTTCCATATTGTACATGTTCACGTTTATAGCCGAACGAAAAATGTCTTTGATAGTTTCCTGTGATTCGATAAACGCATGTTTGTATAACTCACGTTCTTCTGGGTACATTTCAAGTTCAACGTTTTCGAATTTACACTCGGGTATTTCAAGTACGGGATTATCCTCTTTCGTGCGTCTCAGTATGTATAAGTTTTTAACTTTAGATGTCATGGCCTGTACAAGTTTTCGATCAATACCAATAAATGTACACAACGTTACGAAATCTTTCATTGAATTGAACACGGGTGTACCCGATAAAATCCAACGTATATCGGCGTGAAGTTGACACGCCGCTTTAAACTTAGACGAACTCGGGTTACGTATTTCGTGACCTTCGTCTAACACAATACGCCCCCACCTGATTCGGTGTAATATCTTAGTGTCTTCTGTAAGTAGAGAATAAGGTGTAATAACCACATCTGAATTGAGTAAATCATTAGGATCTTTCGTTCTATCCGGACCATCGTATATAAACACGTTTAAGGAAGGTGCAAATTTTGTAAATTCATTTTTCCATTGTGTGACTATAGACTTTGGTACGACGATAAGTGTATTTTTTTGTGAGTTTCCAAGTATGGTCGAAATGATCTGTATCGATTTTCCCATCCCGACAGAGTCGCAAAGGAAACCACCGTGGGGACCTTTTGATAAATTTTCCATAGAGAGTAGCCATGCTACACCCTCTTTCTGATAGTCAAAAAGAGTACCATTAAGTAAAGACACGGCACGTGTATATTGGTCTTCCATTTTTAGTCTATTTTTTTTGTTCTTAGCTTGGTTTACTTAGGTTATACTTTTCAAGTGTTTTACACTTGGGTACACACCCCTTACTCATTCTATATAATACATTTCTTTGTGCCTGTTCATTTAAAAATTCGGGATTTTGTTTATTTTTTTCGTAACGTTCTTTACGTGTCAAACATATATTATTTAAACACGTTTTGAGTGTGTACGGACTCCGTAGTTTAGATGTTTTTTCATTAGGGTTACCCCAATTCTTTTTTAGATCATCGTATACATTACGTGTCACGTTTTCAGGTACATTTATGACGTATATTGTCGAGTATGGTATAGATTCGGTTTCGTACCACCCAGCAGTTAAAAGTTCCTCGATACATTTATATTTTTCTGGGTCACGTTTAATTTTTTTTTCTAAATTTGATAACCATCGTTCTATACCATGACATGTACGCCATTTTTCGTTTAAAAACACTAAATGTATATACGGACTATCGTATTCAGTATATTTTCTATATAATTTATCATTTAGTTGTTCTTCTGACAAACTTCTGTATACCGGCCATGGGTCTACCCCCTTTTTCATTTTCATTTTAATCTTACCCACATACCACGAACCAATGATATCATTTTCTAAAATAAATAATGTATCCATACTATACCCTGATAAAATCTTTGTCAAAAAAAGTACCGACCACTAAAAAAAATTTTTATTTTTATAGATCATCTTCCTCAAGGAGATAGTTTTTTTTCAAAAGAAAATTTTAAAATTACTTGGTACTTTTATTAACAAAGATTTATAAAAAATAATTAAAATCTTTGTCAGAAAAAGTACCGACCATAAAAAAAATTTTTTATTTATATGGATCATCTTCCTCAAGGAGATAGTTTTTTTTCAAAAGAAAATTTTAAAATTACTTGGTACTTTTATTAACAAAGATTTTATTAATAAAAACTCTATATGTTTTGTGTATAAAATTAAAATTAGATTTTTTTACCTTTAGTGTTATATACAATAGTGGCAATTTGAACTGCAAGTGTTATAGCTTCAGCTTTTGCTATAGTGTCTAAATAATATTCAATATGTTGTAGACTAAAATCATGGGAGTTTACAAGATCAACACAATATGGTATAAACCTAGTTGATGCCGTCCGAAATTTATTTGTTCTTAGTTTCATGGTTCGTTTGCTTACTATATATGATACACGTGTAATACGACTCAATTTCATTCAATTTATATAATATATATAAAAAATCTTTATCCCTCTTCAATGTAATCATCATCTGAATCTGTTGATATAGGACACTCTGGTCGAACAAGTTCCTTTTTCTTACGTGTTTTCTTTACCGGTTCCTCTATACCGTACTCTCTATGGTAGAGTACCTTCTGCCAAAAATCTTCCATGACGGGTAAATATTTTGCAAACCATTCACGATCACGTTTCACGTTAACGACAACAAACTCCTCGGGTTTAGGCCAATTAAACTCGGCGGGTTTATACTGTATGAAATCAGCCTCTTCGAGATCAAGAATTTCCATGCACAATTGAAGTTGAGGCATATAGTGTTCGGGTACCTCTGGTTTAATTTCGCGCATCATGGGACACTTAATTTCCACTAACTTACCTGATTCGGAAACACCATCGGGACTCCCACCGAGAAACGAGTATTTTGGGTGTGGACACAAACCAAGTTCGTGTACGACTTCCCCGTGTCTTTGTTCATATAAAATGCGAGCCTCATCTTCGTACTTTTCACCGTGTCGAGTTGCTTCATTACCTTCAAATTTAGGACCTTTCCCACACTTTCTTAATAAAAGTTGGTGTGGTGTTTCGTATTTGTTTACGCCAATCGCCGACGCCGCATCGGAGGCTGTAAGCATACCCATTCGAAGATCCAACCATTCTTGTGATTTTTGGGGAGCGTACTCGAAGTCTAACCATTTTTGTACATTTGGGTGCATATTAGATAAACAAGGTATATTACTTTTAAGCTTTTTATTTTTTCTCTTCGCGCGCTTTACGTAACCGTTCGCGTAAGACGCGTACAGTTCCTATACACGTAATGTTACGACGCACACACTCGTCTATGAGTTCATCCTTTTTCATATGTGACAAATTCGGAACTTTTACGATTTCTTCTGTTTCTACCGTATGACCACTTCGGGATGTTGCAGTTCGCTTAACGGTTATGTATTCATCCGGATCCTCGAGTGATGGTAAATCAGAAAAATCATCTGGTGGTGGTCTTTTCCAAAATAACAATTTTAAAACCAAAATTGTACTTACAAAACCACTTGCAAAATATAAATATTTTCTCATTATTGTAAATATTAGAAGGGTCTATTGTTTAAGTATGGTACACTTGGAGGTGGTCCCGGTGGTGGAGGAGGTGGATAAAAGAATCGTTTTGCGGCTTGTTGTTCAGCTTGTTTTTTATTTTTGGCGTGTCCACGCCCCAAAAATACATTTTCGACATATACGTCGATGTAAAAAATACCATTTTCGTGGTTTACGACGCGGTACTCGGGTAAAGATAGGTTATTGGTTTGACAATGGCGCATGAGATGATCTTTGAAATTATCATCGATCATAATTGAATTTAAATTAACGTATTCGGGGTTTGTGTATATGTTCAATATAAACTGTTTGGCGTGTAATAAACCAAGATCCATGTATATTGCACCTACAAGTGATTCGAAAACGTCTTCGAGAATTTTAGGGTTCTTGAACCATTCGTTACGCATACCCTTTTCATCCATTTGAACCCAATTATATAAACCAAGTTTAGTTGCAATACCCGCCAACGTTTCACCACGCACGAGTTTCGTACGGGCTTTGGTAAGAAACCCTTCCTGTCTATTTTCGTAACGGTCAAATAAAAATTTTGTAATAACGAAACCTAGTACAGAATCACCTATAAATTCGAGTGTTTCGAATGATCCGTCTAAAGATTCATCTTCTTTGAGAACTGATTTATGTCTAAAAGCTTTTTGGTACAAATCTAAATTAGTTATCTTTGTACCAACAAGTAATTCTACGGATTGCTTGTCGATTAACATGTTTTAGTTATAATATGTATATATTTTTTAAGCCTTTTCTTCTGGTTTACTGTAGTGTGGACTCAAAAACTTTTGCAAGTTCAAAAACGTAACTTGTGTGTCGGCTGGCGGCGCAAGTAAATCACGCAACTTATCGTCGAGTACCAAAACACGACCGTTATCTGGGTGCTTCAAACCCTTATCGTTGACGTACTTGTTAATGGCGCGAGTGACGGTACTTCTAGAGACCAATTCACCTTCTGGGAGTTCCAAAAACGCGCGAAGTTTTTCGGAAATGGCTTGCTTGCGGTTAAACCCGTTGTTTTCGGCACGCTTCGCCGCCTTTTCACCGTTTGGGTCGTCTTGTTTCGCCTTAACTTTTCTGACGATTTTAGAGAGTGTTTTGATATCGTTTCTGAGAGCGGAGATTTCTTCGAGTACGGTTTCAAGAGACATTTTATATATTACTTAGGTAGTGTATCTTTAAGTCTATTTTTGGAACGATATATATGTACTCAAAATAAGTAGGAATACAACTACGATACTCATGAATTTAAAAATATTGTCGATGCGTATTGGATACAGGTATCCAAAAGCATATGGTTGTCTGGGAGGTATATCATTATCTCGATTCGGGCATCCACCAGCGCAACACTCTGGTGTACACGGAATTATATAACCTCTTTTTCGAATACCACACGTTTGTTCCCTGTGTGGGTAAGGTGTATCATAATCAGCATAGCATCTACAATTATCGCATACCATATTTATTATATAGGTAATATAATAATGGACGAAAACATTTATTCGAAACCAGTTATTAATAGGTTTTTGAATAAAAATTTATTCTTTAACGATCCAGTTTTAAAAAAGTATTATGAACAGGACGACTTACAAAAATTTAGAAATAGAGTAAATCGTCTTCATTCCGATAAATCTTTTGAAAAAATGGCGTATATTATCGTCACTGATACAATACGTGACATCATATACGAAATAATTAGTGAAGTTACCGTATTTTTGAAACCAATGGGGGATCTTATAATAAGTGGTGGAGAAGCGTTTAATATATACGTAAACCATGAAGATAAGATTATTACGAGTGATATAGACACAAAATTTGCACCACGTATGAAACCAGACGATAAATATTTTGGTAAACTCCAAGCGATTAAACTTTTGTTATGGAACAAACTCGGTGAAATATCGAAACGGTTTAACGCACGAATACACAAGCGTGTAGAAACAAAAATGGGTAAAATTGGAAAATTTATAGGATTGAGATTTCCAAGTACCGGGCCATATGTCACGAGAAGATACACTTTAATCAAAAAAACTAAAGGTGGTTCCAATAACAGGCCTGTAAAAAGAAACGTGTTTATAGATGTTGAATTGTTTGCGTTAGACCTGAAAACACGCTGGTATTCCCCGTCCAAAAAACGTATAGAACCATTTAATTTAGGGGGTATTTTGGATATCGCATTTATGCGACCAAATGAATTTGGATACGAAGTTATAGAAACACGTAAAAAGGGTGTTACGTATCGTAATGTAGATACAAACAAGACTGTTATCAATAATAGAATATATGTCGCTGGAAAAACATTTTTAGTAGACGATATATATCTCATGCATAAACTTGGTCTTCGACCAGAAAAACGAGAAAAGGATAGACAACGTATGTTAAAACTTGCACGTATTATAACTAAAAAGAATATTGATTCATCTGAGTCAATGGATAAAATATTAAAACTCGTACACAAAACACCCAGAACACCAGCTAAGAAAATTGTATATACAAAAAATGTAAATATACAACGAGCAAAACGTATAAACCCATCGAAATATATAAATTATACCACAAAACCATCGAAAGAAAAACTGACAAAACAAATTGTTTATGGTTTGAATTCGTCGGTAAATAACATAAATATAGAGGGGTTTACGCGAACACATGGTACGAGTCGTTTCAATACAAATTCACTCTTATGGAAACCCAATACGTCTCATTCGTATATCAAAAATGAATATAATTTCAGGCCAACCAAACCATTAGAATTACCAAAAAATATAAAAATGGAAGAAACGTTATACGGATTCAAACCAGTACGAGACCAATGGGTACCCAAACCCATACTCGAAAAGTCCGCTATGATACCTTTTATTGGGTTAAAGAAATGAGACCAAACTAATATACAAAATGATTTACGATACTCTCTCTAAAGGTGAAGATGGTTTGTATCATACGAAAGCTTCGAACGACGATAAAAAAAGATGTTTCATTCAATTGAATGGAGTGACCGTATCCGACATTGATCAGGAAACAGGTGAAGTATCATTTGATGTTACAGGTGAGGTTAACCAGGCGAAAATCGAAAATGTTCACGCCACAAATATCCAATCGGCTTTGGAAAATAGTAAAACGTGGTTCGGTAAAGAACTCTCGGAAAAAACTATTACAAGTGCTTATACCAAAGGTGAAAATGTATCAACCGATCGTATCGCCGCTACACGCATTTTTGATCATAATAAGGAGTCAGTTGAATTTACTTCGGTTACGGCCGGTGTGACTTGTACAGCACTCATCGAATTTTCGGGTCTCTGGTTCGCAAAGAAAGCGTTCGGACCATCATGGAATCTCGTACAAATGAAAATTCATGAACCCGAGCCTGAACCCGAGCCCGAGCTTGAGCCCGAGCCCGAGGAGGAAACATATCCAGACCAGTACATGATTCAGGACTCAGAATAAAAAAAATTGTTGATAGTATATAAAGATGAAGATGAAGATGAACAAAGTCTCTCCAAGACAGGTCTTGATTGCCCTCGCCATTGCGGTTGTGATCTACCTCATGTTCGTAAACAACACAAAATCCATGTATTCTATTGAAGAACGTATGTATGCGCCATCCGGGTACGGCGCGGTTGGTCCATCCGAACCAGGTGTCGGTTGTGAAATGAAGGCGGGTACCGGCCTCGCGTCTTCGCTTCTCCCAAGAGAAGTTGCTTCCCAAGAAGATTTCGGTGAATTTGCTCCAGAAGATATCCTCGCGGGTCAAAACTTCCTTGAACCACGTGCCCAAATTGGTTTCCCAGAAACCGTCAGTGGTGCTCTCAGAAACGCGAACCAACAAATCCGCGCTGACCCACCCAACCCAAAAGAACCATTTGTGTGGAACAACTCCACTATCGCCTCTGACACTATGCGTAGACCATTGTGTTAATTAATTTAAAGAATATAGGTTTAGTTTATATATAAAATGTCTCAGGTTACACCTACAGACGAACTCTCGAACAGCGTCTCTAAGTTGGTTGAATTAAACAAGCAAATTACAGAAGCCCGTGAAGATATTAAGGTCTTAGTTCAGGCCGAAAAATCAATCAAATTACAAGTTAAAAAACTTATGACCGATAACGGTCTCGATGTTATTAACCTTAAAAAGGGTAAAATTTCAGTTCGTAAAAGTGCTAGAAAAACGGGGTTAAACAAAACCTCAGTCAAGGAGGGTCTCACTACTTTTTTTGACGGAAACGAACAACAGGCTGAAAGTGCCTTAAAGGCTATACTCGATAGCTTACCAGTAAAAGAATCTACTTCACTCGCACTCACTGGTTTGAAAGAAAAGAAACAAGAATAATGGTGTGGAATCAATACGTATACGAAGCCATGAACGGTAACGATGCCGAAAATAGTGATTATGATGAAGAAATTAATATTGATGAACCTTTACATATAAACGACTGGGAATTACAACACCAGGATGAACTCCGATATATGTGGGGGATACTACAACAGTACCTATACGATGCCGCTTTATCACATCGTATTTTAAATTATGCAAATTATGAAGAATTTGTCGAGTTTTGCTTTTACAACTCTAGATAATTAATATGTAATGAATATATATACAAACATGCTTCCAGATATCACGTCCCAAAAAGTCGCCATACCAGCCTCGCTTTTTTTAGCACTCAGTCCAGGTATTCTTCTCAGAACAGATGGTTCCAAAATTGCGTTCAGAGACGGTCTTACCGGCAGAACGGCCGTCATGTTTCACGCTCTCGTCTTCTTCCTTACGTTTTCCCTCATTGCCAAAGCGATGGGTCTCGTCCTTACCAAGACGGATCTTCTCGTCACTACCTCTCTCTTCCTCGCACTCAGTCCAGGTATGCTCTTGACCATTCCACCAGGCTCCAAGGGTCTCTTTATGTCGGGACAAACCGGTGTTCCAGCGGCTTTGGTCCACGCGGTCGTATTCGCGGTTGTGTTCGCTCTTTTGCGAAAGCAATTTCCTCAGTTTTATTAAGTGAGATGTCCTATGAGTATCTCGTCGTTGGACCCGGTGCTATGGGTATATTTACCATGTTAGGGTATCTTAAAACGGTAGAACATAAACTAAAAAATATTAAAGGGTATTCGGGTGCCTCTGCCGGTGCAATTATATGTACATTTTTAGCGATGGGGTTTTCCATAGAACACACACTAAACAAACTTCTCGAATTAGAACCAAACAAATTGGTAAAACTGAATTTGAAATGTTTTTTAAACTCGTACGGTTTAATTGATTTAAAACCGGTACGACAAAAGCTCGTTGATATTCTAGGTTCGGATCCTACATTTTCGGAAATAGATAAAACGTTATACGTTTCGGCGTTCTGTTTAAATACATCAAAAACTGAATATTTTTCAAAATTTTCCCATCCAGATATGAAAGTTATAGATGCTTTGTGTATGAGTATAGCTATACCATTTATATTTTCATCGTACAGATATAACGATTTAGTGTATATAGATGGTGGTACTTTAGAAATGTTACCAACTGCACCTTTTCTTAACGAAAAACCGGATAAGATATTGTGTATACGCATGAAAATGGAAACACAGTTTATAGAGGAAATAAAAAACCCAAAGCAATTTGCAGAGGCACTCGTGGCATCAACCTTAAATAATAGAAAAAATAATACTATAAAAAACAGTAAAATTATAGATATAGATATAGGTCAAGTTGACGTTTTTAATTTTAACATGTCATACGAAGATAAACTTCAATTATATATAAAAGGCATATCGCTATAACTTTTTTGTTGGGTTATATCAATATGGATGTATGTGATCCAGGACTGGATATTAGCAATCTCAGAACACTTATAAAACAGAATACAGGTACAGAACTTAAACTGTCTAAAGAACAAATATGTGACGTATATGCATCTATCCAGGGCGGTAAATTACCATTACCGCCTTTGGTTCTTAGTAAAGATGGTTCGTATTTAACAGATAGAAAATCACCATTAACACGAAAAGAATTTGATACTTTTTTTAGTTCCAATACAAAAGTTGATGATTTGCGTAAAATAGCTAAAAAGGTTGGCGTTGTTCGTTACGCGGATAAAAAGTTATCAAAACGACAACTTACCGATATAATTGGTCGTCGTCTTCATTCTATGAATGTACACGAACCCATTAAGTTACGTTCTGTTCAAAAGAAACAAATTGAGAAAAATGCGTTTAATAACCTAAACGTGAACCAGGTGACCAACAATTTTAACAACGTAAACCGTGTAAACAATGGTGTCAATCGTGTGAACAATGTGAACAATGTTAACCGTGTAAACAATGTTAACCGTGTAAACAATGTTAACCGTGTGAACAATTTAAACAAAGGTAACCGACTCAATAACAGTTTGAATCGAGTGAACAATTTGAACAAGGGTAACCGACTCAATAACAGTTTGAACCGACTCAATAACAATTTGAATCGAGTGAACCGAATCAATTCAAATGGTAACACGTTTAGAAAAAATAATAAACCACGTTTTTTAAACAAACAAAATAACAGAACACTCACAAACACGAAACCATTAATATCTATAAGAGAGTTCACACCACCTAAACAAAAAAGACCCACATTTCTCAATAAAAGTTTTATAAAAACGAATAAAATCAAACCAATGCCCGGTTACGTTTTTAAAAGGAATAACAGGGGTTTGGGTATGTATAGAAATAATAGTGGACCCGTTCAAGGACCTGCGCGCGGACCTATCGAAGGTCCAAAAGTTCTTGAAAATCGTAATAGAGAAATAAAAGAAAACGAAATTCTTTTACGCTCGTACCTTAACCGAGAAAATGTAAGTAAATATATAAACAACTCGGAAAAAACGAATGCGTTTAATAGAGTAAAACGGGGTACAAAATTTAATAACGTAAAAACGTACATTAACGGTATAGTGTCTACAAAAATAACGAACGAACAACGTATTCAAAATCAAAAAATAAAATTGGAACAAAACCGTAACGAGTTACAAAAAATTTTGAGTGAACTTACAAACTTAACAAATACAAACAAAAACGAAATCTTGAGTAAATTTAATTCAAATGGAAAATTGAATAATGCTAAAACATTAGCCATTCAAAAAGATAGAGATATTAAGAAATCTAAACTCGAAAACCTTAAATCAAATCTTACAACGTTTTTGGAAAATAAAAATGTAAACAATAAAGGTACATACATAAATAGACTGAATGCGGGTGAAGATATATCTAATTTGAAGAGAGAAATACTCGGTGTGATTAACAAGAAAAATGCTGAACGCAAAAATTATGATTTGAAACTGAAAGAATTGAGTGTTTTACTAAACAGTTCTAAAAACCTAAACAATTCCATGAAAGCTAAATTTTTACGAAACTTTGAAAAGACACGTAATTTCAATAAAGTGAGAAAGAACGTTGAAGACGAATTCAAAAAGATAAATAATGCGCGTAAACAAGGGGAAATAACATTTAGAAATGCGGATCAAAAGAAATTGTTACAAAAAATTCTTAATAATTCCAAGAACTTTACGAACGATGATAAGCGTATGTTCATGCAACGTCTCGAGGCAGGTAACAATTTTAATACGTTAAAGGGTAACGCTATTCAAGCAGCGCGTAATCTCGCAAAGAAACGTAAAAATCGCGAACTCGAACAGAAAATGAAAGCCGAAGCTGAATATAAAGAAGAACAGAGGCGACAACAAAGAAAACTCTTAAACAAAATCATGAACAATTCTAAACATTTCAATAACGCGGAAAAGAACGTGTTTAGACAAAGGTTCAATAGTGGCGAAAATTTTACTACTTTAAAAGAAAATGCAATCAAACGCGCACAAAACTTAAAAGCGGAACGTGTCCGAAAAGAAAAGGAACTTCTCGAAGAACAGGAAAAGAAACGTATTCGAAACGAACAACAAAGACTTTTAAGTAAAATTTTGAATAATTCGAAAAATATGACGAACGAAAACAAAGTACCATTTTTACAACGGTTTAATAAAGGTGAAAATTTCAATACCGTGAAAGGTAACGCGATTCGCAAGGCGCAAAATTTGAAAAGGAATAGAGTACAAAGAGAGAAAAATGAATTAAATAGAAAAGCTAAGGAAGAGGAAAACCGTTTAGCGAAGGAAGAAGCGAATAGAAAAGCTAAGGAAGAAGCAAACCGTTTGGCGAAGGAGGAAGCAAACCGTTTGGCGAAAGAAAAGGCGAATCAAAATGCTAAGAATGAAGCAAACCGTTTGGCGAAGGAAGAAGCGAATAGAAAAGCTAAGGAAGAAGCAAACCGTTTGGCGAAAGAAGAAGCGAATAGAAAAGCTAAGGAAGAAGCAAATCGTTTGGCAAAGGAAGAGGCAAATAAAATACAAAGAGAAAAAGAACGCGAAGAAAAACGAAGACGTTTGACTAAAATTTTGGGTAATTCTAAAAATTTAACAAATGAAGATAAAGCCGCGTTTCTTAAACGATTTGAAAATGGTGAAAATGTAAATACCGTAAAGGCAAACGCAATTTCAAAGGCGAAAGAACTTGCAAAAGTAAGGAAAAATAAGGAAGAAGCGAACCGTTTAGAAAGGGAAAAGGAAGAAGCTGAGCGAATTGCGCGTGAACGTGAAGAAAAAAGATTGGCAAAAGAAGAAGCAAACCGTTTGGCGAAGGAAAAAGCGGAAAAGAAACTGAAAGAAAAACGTCAAAAAGCCATGAGTAAACTTTTAAATAGTTCTAAGAACCTTACAAATGCGAACAAAGTAAATTATCTTAAACGATTCGAAAATGGTGAAAATTATAACGCGTTAAAACAGAATGTTGTTAGTAAAATTCGAAACCTCGCGAATCAGAGAAAGAAAAAGGAAGAAGAGGAAAGAAAGGCGAAGGAAGAAGCAAACCGTTTGGCAAAAGAAGAAGCAAACAAAAAAGAACGTGAAAAGAAGCAGCAATTGTTGAGTAAGATCCTAAATAATTCTAAGAATTTAACGAATGCAAATAAAATGGCGTTTCTTAAACGATTTGAAAATGGCGAAAAGTTTGATACAATAAAGAAAAATGTTATTAGTAAAGCAAAGGAACTTGCAAAACAGAGAAAAGCGAAAGAAGAGGAAGAGCGAAAAGCGAGGGAAAAAGAGGAAGCGAATAGAAAGGCGAAGGAAGAAATGATCGAAAAGAAAAAGGCAGAAGCACTCGCAAAAAAGAAAAAAGAAGAGGAAGAAAAGAAGAAAAAAGAAGCTGAAAATAAAAAGAAAGCGGCACAAAACCAACAAATGCGTGCATCTCTTACCAAAAAAGTTAAATCGACACAAATGGACCAAAAAGTTAAAAATAAATTATTGAATCAACTCAAAAATTATGGAGTTCAAATCCGAAATATTGCGCCAAGTATAGAAAAAACTATAGAATCTGAAAAACTAAACGGTAATTATAACGAAGCGGCGAATCGAAAGAAACGCCAAGAAGTTAAGAAACAACTTGCCGAATACATATCTAAAACGTACCCAAACATGACGAAAGCTGATCGTAAGAAATACATAAATAGTGCAAATCTTACACAGTGGAGAAAAGGAATTTTAACTGGTTCATCGGGTATGGGTGCAAATCAGGCATTTGAAAGAATAAAGGGTAACATGGAAAGAAACATGAAAGCAAAAAAGCCACCTCCTCCACCAATAAATAAAAAGGCGAATCTCAAGAAATTGGTGAATAATACCATGAAAGGACGGGCGGCTAAAAACGTAAGTAGACTCAAAAAGAACATTAACGAAGGTATTTCCGAAATGGCGGTAAAGACACGTCTCGCACAATTAAATAAACAAACAAAGTACCAACAAAAATAAAAAAATATCAGGTTAATATAAATGTCATCTTGGAGCCCATTCGATAATGAAAGATATACAACGTCTCAGCAATTAATTTTAATGGTTTGTTCAATTATAAACTGTATACTTTTTGGTATTATACCAGTTGTTATGGGTCCATGTTTAGGTTTAGCTTGTTTGTCAAGCTGTGCTCTTGCAATAGATAAGCGCAACGCAAATAAAAAGTAATATAAAAAATAAACACAAATCATTAATAAAACATGCACAGAGTTTTGATGAACTACGCGCGTTCTATTAGTGATGAAAAGAAAGCAAAAACCGTTGTCAAAGGTAACAAGACGGGTAAAGTTACTGGAAGTAGAGAAGATATGGAGAACCGAGTAAAGTATAAGTGTGGATTAAAAAGACGCGAGGTTTGGGATGCAAATTCAAAGTCGTGGTATACTAAGGTATACTATACCGATGGAACGCATTATTCCACGAAGGTAAACTCGAAAAAAATCCCAAGTTTAAATAAATGAAAACGATTGTTAAAATTCCAATAAGTGATACAGGGTACCTTTCAAAACAAGGGTACGTCGATGTGAGAGAAAAATCCGAACTCGCGAGACACAGGGCACTCGCCAAAGTCGTACGCGCGGGTGAACCACCGCTCGGTCTTTTCAGAAGACTCAATGTACTCATGATTCTTTTCAAACGTAAAGACCCAAAACTTTCTAAAATTTTTAAAAAAGATAGAGATTGGGTCAAGGAAAAATATATGCGTAAATCCACACTTTGAAGCGATTTTAAGGACTTTCGGTATTTTTTACAGTACGATGGTCGGAAAAGTCGGTCGTACCCACTTATGATGTCCCTCTCAATGTACTAACTGTTATAACTGCAATTCTATTAAATTACTACGGACCATTAAAATTATAAATAATTAAAGAAAACACGTGTTATAGTATAAGTATGAGTACATGTACAGTATGCTGCGACAAGTACAATAAAACACATCATAAAAAGGTTACGTGTCCACACTGTGAATATGAAGCGTGTAAAACGTGTATACAAACATATTTGTTATCGAACACAGAAGAACCGCACTGTATGAAATGTAAACACGAACACGATCGCGAATTTATAGATTCGTTTTGTACAAAACGGTTTAGAAACGTTGAGTATAAAAAACATCGAGAACAAATTTTATACGAACGTGAAATGGCGCGTATGCCAGAAACACAACCCTATGCGGAATATAGAATGAAAATGAGAGAACTTAGGGTACGATATTTTCAGCTTTTAGACCAAATCTTTCTTATGAGAGATATGCGTAAAGAAGCAATACATATGAATAACCCAGTAATCGAATATGATGATGCCATATTTAAAATGCGTACGGAAGTAGAAGAAATTGTAGATAAAGTAAATATACTCGAATATAATATAGCTTCAACAAGTACCGTAAATTTTACGCGTAAGTGTTCATACGAAGAGTGTAGAGGTTTCTTAGATACAGATATGAAATGTGGTTTGTGTATGCAAAAATTCTGCGAACACTGTAATGAAGTATTAGAGTCTAATCACGTATGTGATCCCAAAACAGTCGAAACCATAAAATTTATAAACAAAGATACTAAACCGTGTCCTAAATGTGGTACAATGATATATAAAATAGATGGGTGTGCACAAATGTGGTGTACAGACTGTCACACAGCGTTTGATTGGCGCTCGGGGCGTATAGAAACCGGTCGTATACATAATCCTCACTACTTCGAATTCAAGAAACACTCGAGGGAACACGGTGATATACCTTGTGGAGGGAGACCCACGTATATGGAACTCGAAGATAATGGCGCCGATATGAATATATTAGATTTGAGTTATAGACTCACTATGATTGATAGAGATCTTATATATAGGTACGATACAGTAGGTGACGATGATAATTTACACTTACGTGTAGACTATTTATTGAAAAATATATCCGTCGAAGACTTTAAAAAAGAACTTCAAAAACGCGATAAACATAAGTGTAAATTAGAAGATATACGTAACATATACATAATGTTTTCTGATACATGTGGGGATTTACTTCGACAATGGATGATTGATACATCAAAAACCAAAGATATACTACGTACAGTTCATGCACTAGCCGATTATTCAAATAAAGTCATTTCAAAAATACGAAACAGATATAATTCTTCCGTACCACATTATATATTTTTACGCGCACTTTAAGATTAAAGACGTATGCATCATAAATGAAAATAGCTTCGGTCGTTACCTCAATTTTTCCATTTATGATTTTAAAAAATTTTGGTAGTATAACGAATATAGTTTACTACATATATGAAAATGAATTTACATTTAAAACAGTTTATATAGCGAGACATGTAGATCTTTTAGTATTGGGATACAATCTGAAAGGTTACCTTGATTATATGGAAATTATATTTAATCTTTTATCGGTGGTTATCGTGTATAAATCAAGATTCCGTGATAAAAGGTATTTGGATGTAAACTTATTAATAAGCGTAATTAAAAGTGCATCTGTAATGCCAAAGTTACACTACCTCATCTCACTTTATTTTTGGTTTATTGCATTTATTATTCAATACGATACCATATACGGAAAATATACAAATGCTATCGTAAACATGCTCCTGTGTCCACCCCAATATTTATTAAAAAATAATCTTCTCGGTTTACAGTAGAAAATGAACAAGGTTATACTGTTTATATCACTTTTACTCATTATATGGTTTTTCATACCTATATACGAAAAGCCCAGAGTACTAAAAAGTATGTTAAGTGAAGACGAGTGTGACCATATAAAAAAAATAGCGTCTAAAAAATTACATACATCGACCGTATCAGAAAACCGCGATATAGACGAGTCTATACGTAAAAGTGAAACGGCGTGGCTAAAAGCATCGGAAGATCCCGTCGTTGATAAGCTTATACGTAAATGCGTTTCGATGACGGATAGACCTTTAAGTAACTGCGAGGATTTACAAGTTCTTAAATATAAACCAGGTGGTTTCTACAAACCCCACCAAGACGCGTTCCCCGACGATAAGAATAGACGCATGTACACATTCATAGTCGCCTTGAATGACGAATATGAAGGTGGTGAAACTATGTTTCCAAACATAAACAAATCGTACCGTTTAGAAAAAGGTGATGCTTTGTTCTTTAATACATTAAACAATTACGAGTGTATAACCAAAAAAGCATTACACGGTGGTGCACCGGTAAATTCGGGTGAAAAGTGGATATGTAATTTATGGGTTAGGAAGTATGCGTACTAATTTTTTTGTTGATTAAAAGTAGTATGGCAGGCAGTTCAGAAAAAATTTTAATGCTTGTCTTCATGTTCGCGTGTTGCGTATCTATATTAGTAGGATCACTCACCGGTCTTTTTGTTTACGGTGATGGTACTACAACCACGGACGATGGTTCAGGGGGTGGTACAACTAAATTAGACATAGACGTTACAGTATCAGGTGATATATTACCTAACGGTATTGAGTGTTGGTACACTGGTACATCTTTGGATGAAACTGGTTTAGTATGGAAAGATCGTTCAGGTAAGGGTAACGATATAAAAGATGACAACATAAAGGGTTCGCTAAATGTTGGATTGGATCCAGTATCGGGAAATTACGTTTTTGGGAGTACAGAAGATGGTATAACCATACCCTTTGATTTTTCGGGAACGACGTGGACACTTTTTACAGTTGCACGGTATAACGGTGAAAATAAGGGACGTATATTCGATGCTAAAGGTAAAAACTGGTTAGCTGGTTGGCACGCGGGTAAAACGGGTCTCGCGTACTACGATGCTAAGGGTTGGGTAACGCCCCAAGAAAATGTACACGGTTCCGGTAGAACATGGATTCAAGCTACGGTGTATAAAACCCAATTTTTTACGAACGGTGATGTACGTAGTTCCGGATATGTTGGAGAAGCACCCGGTAAAATAACTATAAATATGGGCGATCACGCTACAACTGAATCGAGTGATTGGGCCGTTCACGAAATTATCGTGTACGGAAGAGCTTTATCACAAAAAGACCGGAAAAAAGTCGAAACGTACCTAATCGATACGTACATTTCACCGGAACTCCAAAGTGGTATAGACTTCGCAAAAGGATGGGATTCTAGTGTAACCAAAACCGAGAAAAATGGGTTAGGTGGTACCGCCGAAAAATGTCGTTTATACGCCTTGAAATTGGGGTATAAAATGTGGGGACACCGAACGGAAAAACACGACGATGCTATAAAAAACGTATGTTTCTTTTACCCTAATACGGACGGTGTATCATACGAAGGTGATACTTCGGATGATAAAAATGTCGTTGGGTGCGCGGAAAAAGATGCAAAACTTAAAGACGGGTGTATTTTACCACAGGAAGAGGAAGAAGAAAATTGATATCATTATTGACATTTATTGGTAAACTTTTTAGTTGGATCGACACACCCAGCAATATGTTTATCTTGCCAATTTTCAGTTTTATCACCGTTATAACTATTTGATACTTCACCTGTATGTCCATGTGTGGTAAAATCTTTTATACTCCAACACCCATATTTACCCTTAAAATCACCTATTTTATCTGGATACCATTCGTGATGTCGCGTTTGCATTCCAAACGCAGTGTGTCCTTTATTCTTAGCGTATTCTCTACACTCATCGTAACTAGACACGCCTACATCTTTCCAATTATGACCCAAGTTTGGCTGAGGCAAACCGTATGTTATATCATCACACATATATGTACGTGATTCGGATTTACCCGTATCTAAATAATGTTGTTCTACTTCCGATTTATTTTTATCAATTAAATCTACGTACCTATCTTGGTAACAACGCCAATCAAAATCATCTGGTAATACGTCGTCGTCTTCGTCGTCACCGTCTTCGTCGTCACCGTCCTCTTCTTTTTTAGTAAGTAGTAGACCACCTGTAACTAAAAAAGAACTCGATGAGCAGCAACAACACACAACTAATACAAGTAATGCTAAAAGAGCAACGGTATCATCATTTCCATTTGTGGGTGTAGCCATTTAATAATAGTACACATTTTAAAATAGTAGTTTATATAAATGGTAAACAATATTACGGATAAAAATCGAAAAAATTTAATAAACTATATAAATTCGAAAAATAAAATATGTAACGGACTCGATAAAATGCAATTCGTAAATCAATTAGGTAAAAAAACAGTGAATGAAATTAGAGAAAATATAGATAAAGAGTTTCGAAAACAACAACTCCGTTTTTTAGGTAGAGGGTGTGGTAACGGTATAAATCTTCGAAAGTCTCAAGGTGAGAAAAAAAGTTTTTTTAGTAAATTTAAGCGTGTTCGGTAACGATACCTTTTTCGGCTAACATTTTTCTGTTTGCCATGTGTTGTACCTGAACATCGTCCTTATTTTGACCATGGTACGGAACGGCGTGTCCGTTTTCACACATCCACTGATTCACATTGGTCCAGTTCCCGTCTTCCGAAACCCAGATTTCACCAAGAACGCGTCCGAATTTACCGCGACTATCCATTTCCGGACATCTTAACTCGATCTCAATATCGTCCTTTTCAGATGCAACCGCTTTCATACACCATTCCGCGAGGTTTTTCTTTGCGAGTTTTCCATAGACCTTTTCAACTTGATCTGACGTTCGTGATTCGGGGGTATCGATACCGAGAAGTCGTACGCGTTGGCGCGTCATGACGTCAAATCCCAAATCTATGAGTACGTCCATTGTATCACCGTCAACGACCTTTTCGATCGCGGCAATCTTAAACTTGAAATTACACGGGGCTTGGTTATAGGTAGACATTATATAATTTAGTAGTTTATTCTTTAATTATAATTATAATTAAAAATTAAAACGTCCTTAGTCTCTTTAATTCATCACACATTTTCAAATAATCACCTTCTGGTATGTTCGCCGAATTTTTATCGATAAGTTCCATGACTGTTTGTGATACGGACGTTATGGTACTCGTTCTCACCTCGTTTTGTTCGTTTTCGTCTTCGAGTGATGGCTGTACGAGCCAATTCGTTCCTACTATTGCTCCGGAGTAATTATACGTTTCTCGGACGTGTTGAAAAAACGCACCGAGCGTTCCGAAATACGCGTTTGGTGGTTGAAAAGTAAATTTCCGATTGATTGATTAATAATTTGTTATAACAATGTGTGTAGTATTAATATTATCACCTACACGGTTTGAATGTATCTTAAACGCATATTTTTTAAAGTATTCATGTTTAATATAACCTCTATATAGTTCCTCTATAAAAGGTGTTTTACCTATAACCATCATACACCTCGCCCTTGATTTTTTAAAACATTCGAATAATTTTCTGTGTTCGTCTTTACCAAACGAACAATACCCGTAATCTGTAAATTCAGAATCATAAGGTGGATCGAGAAATATGAAATCTTTTGGATCGTTACACTTTTCGAAAATTTTTTCAAAACTTTCGTTTAAAATTTCAGTGTTTTGAAAAATAGTCTGATACGCCTTATCTTTTAACTCTTCGAAATTGTATGTTTTATATCTTCCATATGGTATGTTAAATTTTCCATTTTTGTTGTATCTAAGCATACCCCTAAAACAAGTTTTACGTAAATAAAAAAAACGTTTTGCGTTATCTAATTGCGTCTTTACATCAAATTGGTCTCTAACTTTATAATACGTTTCTTCAGTATTTGTATTATCACACAAAAAATTATAAATGTCATTGCCTTGACCATATTTCAAAGCGGTGTAAAAATCAATTAATTCTTTATGGACATCGGATACAACAGCCTTTTCGGGTTGTAAATGGAAAAAAACAGCACCACCACCAAAAAAAGGTTCTGTGTATGTTGATATATCTTTTGGTATAAATTCTATGAAATGTTTAATTTCGTCTTTCTTACCACCAGACCATTTAACTATAGGTTTCATATATACAGTTTATATAGTATTCTTTAAACGACTTATACTATTACCCAAATGTATCAATTTTAGGACTTTTTTTTTCGTTTCGTCGTCGGTATCAATGTCTTCACATAAAAGATAAGACGCTACGTAATTCAACCAGTTTACGTATTCGTCGGCGTTTTCAAACGGACATTTGATATTTAGAACATCCTTAAAATAACAACTAATAGATATGACGTCTATGCCGGCATTTCTATAATAATTGATATGTCTTGACACTCTCATCTCAGATTCATCGAAATAGCGCAACGCCAGAAGACGGGGTTTGGTGTTTTCTTGATTAGCTATATATAATACTTTCCGTTTTGTTTCCTTTTTTTTCTCGGAATCTAATTGTATATTGGACTTCACCTCGACGTAGACTCTTTCCCCTTCTTGATTTTGAAACAGATGATCCCTTTCTTTTTCGTTTGTCTTTGGTTTTATGCGAACGTCTTTCCATACACCCGACGATTGAATGTGTGTCATTAGAATCCTTTCGACTGCGTTCCCAAGTTTTATGCTCTGTTGCTGATTTATCTCACACGATAAAAGCGTCTTTAATGACTCGGAGTGCCTCGACGTTTTTTTGTTTGGATTTTTAGCGAAAAAATCGTATGTCTGTTCGTAAATACTTACCATTACAAATAAATACGTCTCAACTTCTTAAGCCCATCGCACATTTTCAAATAATCACCTTCTGGTAAATTTTCCGAGTTTTTATCGATAAGTTCCATAACGGTTCTCGAAACGTTTCGTAGTGTCATTTCTCTATCATAGGTAGGTTCAGGATTAAGTGGTGGTCGACACAACCAATCCGTTCCCGTTATTGCCCCGTCGTAACTATATATTTCGCGAATGTGCATTAAGAAGTCTCTTAAAGAACTATAATACATAGTCGGTGACCATACACTATCGTGTCTGAATATATGGTCTTTGTCTACGTGTACATTTTGACTATCACTCCAAAGACCTGTGTTATAATTAAACATGGATATCGGACGAATGGTACCATCCGAAGGTGTTGGTAAAGTATCGTTACGGTTAAGGTATGTCGCGTTATAATTGAATGAAAATATAGGGGACGCATATGCTTCTATACTTTGTACCGGACCACGCCCCCGTTCATTTTCATAAATGACCTTGATGAGTATATGTTGAAGACTTTCACACGGGTTAGGTATAGTTGAACGAATGCTACTGTTCACGAAAGGCGTCGACGGCATTTATATACGTTTACCTTTTAATCCTTATCTGGTTTTATAAGAATTTCCGGTGTTTCATCTGGCATGTCGATGACGTATCTACTTGGATCGTTTGTAGGAGATACGATTACTATTCGACACTTATCGGTACTAATCATGGTTTGTTCGGGAACATTGGTTGGTATGATAATGGGTCTACACAAAAGCATCCACATTTATATAGTAAAACTTTTTATTTTGGTACACAAAACATAGAGGTTTTTTTTAAAAATGTCTGTCAAAAAAAGTCTCGACCACTAAAAAAAATTTTTATTTTTATGGATCATCTTCCTCAAGGAGATAGTTTTTTTTCAAAAATAAATTTCAAGAGTAGTTGGGACTTTTATTGACAGACATTTTATAAATTTTTTTACTGTTTGTTTTGTGTATAAAGATAACAGTACTATATTATAAAAAAAATGAATGAAGACGTAAAAAAGTATATACAGGAAGGTATACACTTTTCAAACGAACTTATGGATGCCATTGAGGAAATTTCCCAAAAATATCAAGAACATATATCCATGTCTATGGAAATTGGACACTTTGATGATCTTGATAAAGTCATGATGGATTTATCTAGAACTCTTATAAAATACACGTATCTTATAAGAGATTTTCAAGAAGAAAAAAGAGGTTTAGAAACAATATCCGAAGAATGAGTAAATGATACAACAATATGCACAACACGTATATAAAATACTTGGCCCCGGTTATAGCGAGCGCGTGTATCACAATGCGATGGAAGTTGTCTTGCGAAAAAACGGGGTACCCTACGAAACGGAGAGAATAGTTCCTATTGTGTTTGAAGGGCACACAATAGGGAATCTTCGCGCCGATATAATTTTAAATAAAAAAACTGTACTCGAACTCAAATCGGTTAAAACCGTGAATGACGTTATGGTCACACAAGCACAAAATTACCTCAAACTTACCGGTTTACCGGAAGCCTACCTGATCAATTTTCCACCTACAGTTAACTCCGAGTTGGAGGTTAGGTATGTGACTTTGGATTAACGAATATTAATACCAGCTTCATTACATTTAGCAATGATAGGTTCTTGAAATTCTGGTCCACTTTTACCACCAAATGCATTTGAAAAATAAATATCATCTTTTATAAATTCCTTTTTAGATTCATCCCAATAATATATAGGACGTCTTTCATCTTGATTTTCATTATTCAATTCCTTGAGATCGTTACAGAACCCTGATACATCTTCACCTTCGGGTGCGTTTTCAACATCTTTAAATAATTTGATTGCCGAATCTGTTACAGACTTATCACATATCTTTTCTGGTGATACACCTCTTCCTATATCATATACTTTTTTCGTTATATTTTTTTCATTTTCTGATAATGATTGAAAAGCAGATTCCGCAGCATTCGTTCCTTTAGTTTCTTTCATATATTTATACAAATTCTCACAATCTACTGGTTTAGCATCACTAGTTATAATGAGTTGTATTAATTTTTTTATTTTTTTTAATACAAATTGAGATGTACCCGGTATAAAACCACCGAAGTAAGCACCAGCACCCGCTGAACTCGAACAACAACATGCTAATAAAACGAGTAATGCAGCTGACATTTATAATAACTATTTATTTTTTTCCTGTTCCATCTGATTCATCATGTACATAATAGGTATCATCTGGTATATCTTTTTCCAATCACTTTTGGATTCCTCGTAATACTTTTTTGGGTCTTTAAGCCCTTCTCTTATAATTTCGTTTATCTTTTCTGTGTAGAACTTGATTTCTTCTAAACAGAAATTGTAGTACGGATCGTTGTTATCCATTACCTGTAGTAAAGCTTTATCTTTTAAGCTTATCGTTAATGTTCTGAAAAAGTTCAGGATTGTTTCTCTTTTTTACCGCAAAGTTTTTGAGCATGTTACTCAAACTATTAAACGAGACACCTTGACGCAGTGGGTTCAATCTCGCCTTTGATTTTGACTTTGGTTTTGGTTTTGGTGAATTTGGTTTTGGTGACTTTGACATTTATTATATACCTATATTTAAATCGTCGGTATATATTCCCATCTGAGATCTTCACATATCTTTTTCCATATAACATCCTGTTGATATAACTTTTCCTTGGATTTCAAAAGTGGAAAATATTTTAAATATTTATCTTCACTCAAAAGTTCACAGAATTTATATAGAACATACGAATAACTCAAAAAATTTTTACGTTCACTTGGACAATTATCGTCGAACGGTTTTTGGATATCCTTGAACATTATACGCAAACGTTCTTCGAGTTCTTGTGGCATGGACGGAGGTTTCACCCCGCTTATAATGTTCGTAATATACGGTACATGTTCATAATACTTATTAAGTTTCAGTTTTTTGAGTAAACTTCGAACACGCGCGTGTGTGATTTCATCTAATGTTTTCACTTTTATTTTTTTGAGTTCGTTTCGTAACTGCTCTATTACAACAGGTGGTATATTCGTAGTTTCTTGTGCCTGAAACTGCGATAACCATTCATTAAAATGGTTTTCACGTTTATATGAATAATTAACTATTTTTTCTGATGTTTCCTGTTCCTCTCTATATGTTAATTCTTCACTTATAAGTGTTGCAAGTATCATACCGCAGTTATCACATACGAGATCACTTGTATCCGCAAAATGAAATACGTTACTTTCCGGACAATTTGGACAATCTTCGCGTTTCTTTTCTATGGGTCTATCTATATTATTTACTTTTTCTACTTCTATGAGGTAATCGTTGAATATATCTTTTCTCTGTAGTCCCGTAGTTTCTTTACAGTTGAAAATGTTATCGGTACTTACCTCCTTTTTAAGATCGTCTGTATATAGTTCTAAATATGGCATACACTGTATTATATACTCGGACATTTCGGTTTCGTACTTTGATTTATTTTTGGGGTCTTCGCGGATAGACTTTTCCCACATTTCAATTTTATTCGTATACCTACTTAAAAAATTACCTTCCATGTATACTAATTAAGTAGAATGCTCCGTAATCTTTTAACTAACGTTATACTATGGATACATGGTACAGTGAAAAGTATAGTATCCGTTCCAGATTACAAAATTATAGATACGTCTATGGAATATTTTTTGGATACTACAAAAACACCCAAAGAACTCGATGAATTTTGGGGTGAAGAAAGTGAGGAATGGGACGAGGAAACGGAAACTTTTTTTAAAACTTTAAACTTTACGGACTATAAAAATACCAAAATCCCGGAAAACGTTACGAAAACATTGGTTCGTGTTAAATATTGGTACGATAATAAGGTATATAAGTATTTGACGTACGACATGAATCATCCATGGCCACCACCACGGGAAAATGGTTTCATGTTTAACATACCAATCGTATCAGCTGTTTTGCTCGATTCGGATGATAAACCGGTTAAGGATATATTGAATAAAATTAGACGATATTCGGGCCCACGTAAAGATTTTCATAATGAAAAAATTAAGATAAGTGACATGTTATATTACGATATAGAAACGCTCGAAAATGATTTTCCAAAAATTAAATTAAAAAATGTATTTGGTATATCTAAAACAGTGAGTACTGTAGACGGTTACGTTACTGATCTTCGGGTACCTTAGTTGCCAAATAAAATTTCAGTTCACCTAAATTGGCGACATTATATTTTAATATCAAAAATCTATTCTGTTCTTCTTGCATGATTTGTACTGTAGAACACATACTCGTTGCTTTTGTAAATATATTCATGTACCGAAGAGAATATTCACCCGAAATTTTGGGACTCTCTTCCGTACATTCAATTTCGGTTTCCTGATTTGCAAAATCACCCATACACTGTAATTTTAATTTTTTGTTTTCACGTGTTATCTCTATAATGTTACCTATATTATGCATATCTCTGCATATCCGTTGAAAATCCACAGATGCCATTGGTGTAATTGTAGTCATTGTCATGTCTGGTACTTCAATTTGGTGTTCATTTATATCGAGTAGTTTTAGGGCAAACTTAGTACACGTTTTCTTTGATTCATTATGAATTTCTATATTCATAAACTCTTTACAATTTATACTTATGACGAGAACGTCGTTATTGGTTATCGATTTAAGAAGTTTAAACGTGTTCGAAACATTTATACCCGCGATTATATCGGAGTCACACGAATACTCTTCAAAATTATCGGATGAAAGGTACATATCAATGAGTGATGTTCGAGCCGTATCCAGTGTTACTATATACATTCCATTGGGTTTGAAATATATGTTCACGTCGTTAAGTATATCTTTAAGTACTTCGAATGTTGATTTTATGGCACTTGCCTGAATTGTCGCCAATTTCATATCTGTCATATATTCACTTTATTTCTTTATATTCTTATTGTATGCATCCGAAACACTTTGGTTAATTTTATCTTCAAGTTCTGGTGTCATGGCCGGTTGTAAAGACCTACCGTAATCGTCTAACCCGAAAAGATCACCCGAACCTTCCCCGTCCAATGATGTTGTGGCACACCCACCAAAGTTACACGATTCTAAATCCTGAACAGGTAAAAGAGATTCTAACCAGTTTCGTATTTCATTACCAACCAAAAGTTTACCATTTTTTGTAAGCATTGTCGGAACACGTGTAATTTTGTTTTTGTACTGGGGTGGTATACCCAGTTTGTTAATGTTGTGGTAATTAACAATTTGTTTAAGTTGTGGATGTTTATTAATATAATCGATTATATCCAAACTATGATTACATTGTGGACTATAAATTAAAAGGGACATATCTTAAAATAATTGTGTACTTTTTTTTAAGTAAAAAAACACGGAACATTAAAAATGTCTGTCAAAAAAAGTCTCGACCACTAAAAAAAATTTTTATTTTTATGGATCATCTTCCTCAAGGAGATAGTTTTTTTTCAAAAATAAATTTCAAGAGTAGTTGGGACTTTTATTGACAG
>Ga0222716_10000112_pt1 | contig 61692 bp, 88 predicted proteins | sample C33_13DmetaG_FD_165044 | JGI IMG/M metagenome (GOLD analysis project Ga0222716, IMG submission 165044) | Estuarine water microbial communities from San Francisco Bay, California, United States - C33_13D | ecosystem: Environmental > Aquatic > Marine > Unclassified | place: USA: California... | reverse complement strand
TTCGTATCATTGATTTGGGTAACAAAGGACAAGACAAAATTCGTAAAGAGTTGGGTGTTGATAAACTTCCAAACAAAGGTTTCCAAGTACAGGTTATGACTAAGGGTAAATTTGTAAACCAAGGTAAGCCTTACAAGACTATGAAGGATGCAGAGAAAGTTCGAAGTACTGGACAACACTCAATGCAGTTCGATGAAGCGGCACTTGAAGAAAAGACAAAGTGGAAAATGGGTGATGGTCGCCCCAGAAACGGTCCTCGTATTGAAAACGATAGGTTCTGGAACTTACCGTATGATTCTTTAAAGTATATTGCCAAAGATGCTGGTGATGCCATGAGAGCAAATCCCACCGCAAGAAAGGCAACTACTGGACCGGGCAACTGGGCAGACCAAGTTGCGGATGCTGCCACAGTCATGCAATGGAGAAAGAAAAACGGCATCAAAGAATCTAAAAAGTTTTCTGGTCTAAGATGAAACGTTTCAAGTTATTTTGTGAAGACGATGCTTCGGGATTGTCTGTAAAGAAAGGTACTAAACGCTCAAAAGAAGATGGTGCGGGACTCACTCAAAAAGGAGTGGATGTTTACCGAAGAAAGAATCCCGGATCTAAATTACAGACTGCGGTTACTAAAAAACCTAGTCAAATGGATCCGGACAGTAAAGATGCGAAACGAAGAAAGTCTTTCTGTGCTAGATCCAAGGGTTGGACTGGTGAGAGAGGTAAAGCAGCTAGACGTAGATGGAATTGCTGATATGAGCGAAGATCGGTTACAAAGGATCGAAGAAAAACTCGATAAACTTGCAGATGTAATTGTAGGTATGGCAAGAGTAGAGGAAAAGATTGCTGACTTAGAGATTAGACGCTCTGAGTCTCACGAACGTCTCAATCGTATGTCTCAAAAAATGGACAAGATTGATTCTGAAGTTGTGTCCATGCGAGAACGCATGAACGTAATGACAAAAATAATGTGGGTAATTGGTGCTGGTATTGTTACAGCATTGATAACACATTTCCAAGAAATGTTATAAGGACAGGAACAATGGATAAGAAATTTGTTGATAGTATCTCAAAGGCTTGGCAGGAAGTCTATGAGAAGAAAACTTTGGATCCTGTCGATCATGATGAATTAAAGGGCAAACACAAAGATCGTGAAGACGGTGACATCGATAATGATGGTGATATCGATTCTTCAGACAAGTATCTTCACAAGAAACGCAAAGCAATTAGCAAGGCGATTAAAAAGGAAGAGGTTGATGAGTCTTCTTGTGGCACTGTAAACGCTTCTAAAAAGATGAAGAATGAAGATGATCAGGAGATGGACACAGAAGAACCGATGTCAAAGGACGGCATGAAGAAATGTAAAGAGTGTGGTGGTTCTTCTGAAAATCACGATGAAGAATGTTCGCAGTATGCTTCGTCTGAAAAGACAAAAGCATCCGCAAAAAAAGAAGCAATCCGACACGAAGTTTATGGTTATGGTGAGATCATTACTGAAACTGACAACGGGTTTGATATTCTGTTTGCTCATGGTGTTGAATTCAATGTTCCTGCCGAACAATGTGAAGGCGTATCCTCAGCAATCAAGACCGCTAAGAAAATGTCTGGCAACATGACCGGCGCTTACAAGAAGATCGACAAGATGAAGAAAGGTCTTGCTGACAATCCTCGTGTACAGAAAGCACTGAAGAAAGCAAACGAAGAAGACGAACTTGAAGAAAAGTTAGAAAAAGAACGTGTCAAACATCCAAATGGTCAAAGACCCAAGGGCTCAGGATGGGTTCTTAAAAAGTCGGGCGAACAATCTGGAAAAGACCATAGTGAGTGGGAACGCAAAGTCAAAAGAGTAGAGTCCGTTCAAGAAGGCACCGTTGCTGAGTTAGACCGTATTGTTTCAGAAACATATTCTTCTATTCAACAACAAACCATTCAAGCCATGCGATCAATGTGGGAAGGTAGTAGTGGTGCCGTTGCTAATAAAAAGGCAAAAACTGATTCTAAAGGTCAACCCGCTGACGATCAAGATGATAATTTAAAAGGTAAAGGTGCCGTAGATATGGCAAAAGATATTGATGCTGAAGGTGCCGACTCTCCTAAAATACCTAAAGGCGGTGACGATGAAGTGGGACATGATGATGCTTCTAAAGCCGGTAGAGTAACAAAGGCTGCACCAAAACGTCCAGCGGATCAAACGATTGGTGACAAAAGTATTGTAAATCCAGTTAAAAAGAGTTAATAATATGGCAATTAAAACACCAAAAAGTTTCATAGGGAAAAAGAATATCTTTCCTACGGTTAAAGGTTGGGTAAAGGTTTCTGGTCCAAAAAAGAAACAAGAGTTATTAAAAAGTGCGAACTTTAGTGCAGCAGAAATTGCAGAATGGTTTGCACAACAATCATCAACAGATGTACCTGTAGTTCAAACTCCAGAACCAGTTGTGGTTGATCCGGTTCCACAAGTAGAACCGGAAATACAACCTTTTTCCACTGCACAAGCTGAGAGTTTAGGAGCTCCTGAACCAAAACGTGAGGAAACCCAAATGGCACCACCCAGAGGAATTAATCCCAATTTTGTAAAAAATCCTGTTACCGGAAAATGGGAAAAAAAAAATGAAGAGGTCGTTAAAAACGATGTTCAAACACTTACAGAAGCTCCGTCTATCGAAAAAAAGTTAACGGAAAGTGAAATTAAACATCATTACGGTTCTAACAACACTGTACATTAGATGAGAAAATGTGCAGTATTTTTGATTAGGATATCCGACAATCCAATATCTATGTGGTTTGCCGGTAGAACTTATCAGTCTTGGACCAATGCTGGTTATAATGTACAGATCATAGAGGCCGAGACACCAACCACAATGAATAACTGTGGTATTGATATTAGTTTTTCTCCTATAAAAGTAATGGGTAGACAACGAAGACCGTTCTCGGAGACAGAGAAAGCAGTTTTTTATAGTCATGCGAAAGTTTTGCGTTTAATTTCTCGCAAAACCAATCCTGCAATAGTACTAGAACATGATGCTGAACTAGTAAAACCTTTGCCGGATGATATATTTGATATGGATATTACAGCACTAGGTTGTACGCCAAAAGGTGATGGTAAAATAAGTCAGACACCTGCTCTATCTTATTTTATACGTCCCAATATGGCAAACAGTTTGTTTAAATTCCTTACCTCTATTGATTGTAAGGGCAATGTAGATGCATATATTAACGACTATATGAAAAAATATGGTTCAAACAATAAACACATACATCATGTTAAACATTTGAAGGACGATAATATAGGAAACACTATAGAACATCCATTCATCGAGGAGTAACTGATGACTAGAAAAAAAACAATTGATGAAGCATTAGAAGCTGCAGATACCAATGGAGATGGACACATCTCTATGGAAGAATTAGAAGCGCATATGAACCTAGAGTTCAAGCGCAAAGAACTCGAAGATGCCGATGCACAACGCGATGCCATTCGTAAGATGGCGTGGTTCTCGTTGATCGGTTTATTGTTATATCCGTTTGGAATTTTTCTTACTGATATGTTTGGGTTGGATCAAGCAGCAAAATTGATTGCTGACATTGCTCCAACATACTTTGCATCAATCGCCGTACTTGTCTCTGCCTTCTTCGCAGCGGATGCAGTTGGTAGTAGTAGGAAGAAAGATTAATGGCACAATATAGTGTAAATAGAAACCGACATTATGGAGTCAACAATATTGATCTCCATGAAGTTGTTATGGTTGCTGACCAAGCCGGAAATATATTAAATTCGTTTGGTTCTGCATCGAACATCCCTATTGCCGCTGGTGATGTCACTGGTTACTCGCATATTAACAAGTTTGGTGCGACAAATGGTGATGTAACTGCTGGTACTGTTTGGGATGGTAATTCAACGACGACTGTTTACCCTTATCCTGCTAACAGTATACTTACCCTAGCGGGAGCAGCCAATACCGATGACGATGGTGAAGCAGTAGAGGTTCAGGGTCTCGACGCAAACTACAACCCTGTTACTGAAACGATCAACATTGGTTCATCGGGTGCAACCGTATTTTCTCGTGTGTTCCGCGCACGTATGATATCGACAGAAAACAGTCAAGCAATCAACATCTCACAGAGTGGCACAGTTGCAGCAGTCATTCTTGCTGGTCTGGGTCAAACGCTCATGGCAGTGTATACGATACCCGCAGGAAAAACGGGTTATCTTTTAGATCTGCACCTTGGATCTGACAAAGCATCAACTAACACTTCGATGACATATCGTCTATTTGCTAGACAATTTGGTGGTGCGTTTAATATCAAAGGCAACTTTAATGCCGCAGGTGGTCAGAGTCTCGACATTAACTATCCTGTTCCTCTTAAATTTGAAGAAAAAACAGACCTCAAGATTGATGTTATTGCAGGACAAGCAACACAAGTTTCTGCAACGTTCGATATTATCCTTGTTGACAATTAATTCTTATAAATAACACTGATATTATAACTAGGATATGGTGATGCGATACTTACTATTCTTTGTTATGGCTTTCTGTGCGAGTGTGACATATGGTGAAGAAGCGACTCTACCTGATGACACAATAAGAACTGAATCTATCACAGACAGTAATGTGAATACAAACTCGACCTCAACTACTACGTTGAAGTCTCCTCCAGCGTCTGCTATCACGCCGACTATCAACACGTCTAATTCAGACTTGTGTACGTTTGGTGTGGCAGGAGCAATACAAACACAAATTCTAGGTATCTCAACGGGAACGCAAGTTACCGACGAGAACTGTGAACGACTCAAACTGTCCAAAACCTTGTATGATATGGGTATGAAGGTTGCGGCAGTTTCTACAATGTGTCAAGACAAACGAGTCTTTGATGCGATGATGATGGCAGGAACACCATGTCCATATGATGGACTTATTGGTGATCAAGCAAAAGCAGCATGGGTTACCGATGAAGAGTCTCAACCAGGAGTTAAAGAAAAGGAAGGGATGAATGAAGGTACTAAAACACTGCTTGGCGGTGCTGGTGTTGCTGGGTTACTCTTGCTACTCCTTATCTGAAGAATTCGACACAAGCACCAAATTCGGTACAACCAATAATGCTGCTCAGTTCGGTTTGAATTGGGTGATGACTAATGTGCTGCCTCAACAGGCAGGACTACAAGTCAGTGGCGTTGTGTATCGTTATACGACTGAGAAGAATACAGAAGATCCTATGATTGTACACGTGCAGAATGAGAACGCACGTGGTGCTGGATATATTTTTAGATCATCCGATGATTGGACTGGTATACCTGGGAATTCTATTAGTAAGGCGGTTCCGGTAGATTTTTTAGACATATCGTATTGGGGTAGAGGATCTATAGAAGTGGAAGGATTCGGGACAGTAAAGGACCCCGAAGTATTCTATTCTTATAAGTTTGACCCTTGTTTTGATCCTCAGTCAAACCCTCAGTGTCCAGGCTATCAAGATCCGTTTGTGATAGAGTTAAATGAAGTGGACGTTTATGATCCACTTGAAGACGATTTAGTGCAGAATGAATTAGATCGTAAAGCAAATATGAAAGCCCAAGATGAAGACGAAAAGGAAAAGGCGAGGGCAAAGGCAAAAGAAGCATTAGAAGAAGTAGATGAACGATTAGAACAATTATTGGGCATGGTGATTGAAAGCACGATGTCTCAAGAGCAAGAACTTATTCATTCGCAGATAATGGCATTAAAGGCACTGCCAATATCTTACCAGACTCAACTGTTCGGCGGCGAACTTGCTGGCGGGTCTTTACCCACCGGAAAGGAATTGCCGAAGAACACACGAGGATTGAGACAGTCTTTCGCGTCGGAACTCCGACACGCAGAGATGGTCCGACTACAGTATGGAAAGTAAACAAACAAAAAGGGAGAACATAATAATGTTCAATAAAACACTTACATCATTGGCGGTATTGTTGACCTTTTGTGCTAGTGCGTTTGCGGAAGAGATTCCTATTAGTGGTACTGTGGAATCAAAGTGTATCGTAACGCAAGACACTGCTGGAGTTTACGGTAACTCAACCCCTGAATCGTTGTCTACGGCATCGGCATCAGGTGGTGTGCATCCGGTTGTACGGTTTGATGTAATCCAAGCTGATTATTATATGGCAAAGATTTCTCATCCTACTTCCTTTACCGAGTCTCCTGCTCTTAGCGACACTGTAACTTGGACTGGCAGCACGTCTGTTGATCAAGTATCAGACGCTGGGATGTCTGCCTATGATACGAGTAAAGTAGAGTATGATAACGTTACTGAAGTAGACTTGTCTATTGCTGGATCTACGTGGTTTAAAGTAGAATCAGAAGCAGACTATGGATACGGAAAGGCATTTCCAGGAGGTCAATACCAAGCAGTAGTAACTGCCGAGTGTATTGCCATTTAAGGAAAATCATATGAAACAGATCATGTTATTGTTGGTTACATTACTAAGTGGGCAAGCCTCGCTTGCCCACGATTTTACTCCTACCTATCCTAAGTTGGAAACATCTTATATGGATGGTGTAGTAAAGGCAAGTATGAAACTTTTCAATAAACGTGAAGATATTCGTTTTTATAGAGTAGGCGTCTATGACAGCGATTGGAATAAAATTCCATTCATTGTTACGGGCGGGAGTGTAATTAATGTAGAGTATCTTGATACAAAGAGATTTGATGTCTATATTCAGAAGAGTAACAGAGATAGAGTAACTTATATTTGCACTAAGTCTCTCACTCTTCAAGACGGATCTACGAAATCAATATTGAATTCGAGGATCTGCTCGAAAGTGAAATGAAACTTATGAGAATATTAGTATTGGTGTTATTGATAGTTGCGTGTGAACAAGCATTAGCGGAGTCGAGTTCTTTGAACTTGGCATTGCCTAATACGTCTGGATCATACGCACAAGACAGGATTCGTGCTGGGCAATTAGAATGTGCGAACGCTATCGGTGGTGCTACCACTGTTGAGTTTGGCGTTGTCGGCATTATAAACCAGAACGGACCATATAACAGCCTCTACGGAGGAGGTTATCAAGATCCACCAGGATATGATTCTGATGGATTAGTCAAAGATGTTGGGGTTTATGCGAAACTAACCATTCCGCTTGATAAACCCAAAGAGCGTCTGAACTGTAACACTCTCTATAAGCTGGAACTGGAAAGAAGAAGACTAGAGATACAAAGACTACAAGCAGAGGTCGCTCAGCTACGCAATTTGCGGTTTGCTGACGATGAGGAGTAAAAAATGGCAGAGGTAGAATTTGGAGGAATGACATTCAAGGGTGGCAAGATGATGGTCTTGCTCACGGCATTGTCCACATTGGGTGGTGCAACTTGGGGTGCGTTCGAGTTCTATAAAGACTATATGGATATGAAGGAGATAATCCAGAATATCGATACAGACGCTATAGCAGCACGAAACGATGTCATCGAAACAAAACTAGATGAAGCGATAGATTACTCAAGAAGCATTAAGAACGATCTAAGAGATGACTTCAATCGGATGGAGAAGAATGTGGATCGAATCGAAGACCAGAATCGGAATATGGAAGATAAAGTCAAAGATATGATTGACAAGGCGACTGAACGTTTTGACAATCGTAGAGAGAGTTTACAGACAGACACGGAGATTAAAATTACTGCCGTTGAAAAACGCTTAAATGATAAGATCCAGAATGTGCTGAACAACCCTCTCGCTGACTAGATAGGGAGTACAGACTCATGCGTGTTAAAGTAACGTTTGTTAATGGAGGCACGATTAGTGGTAGGTTAAGTGGGGACGATGAGGTTTATACCACATTGAAACCCAAGGACGTAATCCCTTGGGTTATGAACGATGATAGAAAGTTCATTCCTTTTACCCAACCGAGTGGTATTGAGGTTCATTTGAACAAATCAAATATCGCTTTAATCGTGTTAGATGAGGAGGATTAAATGGAACGGGAATTCATTTCCCGCGAAATTTTATATAAGACCCAGTTCATGCTTATGTGTAGCATTGGACTAAACATAGGACTATTACTTGGTTTTGTAATAATCTAACTCAGCGGGAGGGGGACTTTGGTCCCCCTTTTTTTATTATAAGTATTAGTTTAAATGTCGGGAGACAATTATGCGATACTTAATTCTTGCAATCGGTGTTTTGTGTTTGCTTGCTGCATTTTCAGTCAAGGCAGGACCATACGTAGAAATCAAATCTGAAGTTACATACAAAGATTTCTCGATCAAAGATAAAACAAACCATGCTCGTTTTGGATATCAGAAGAAAAATGTTCTTGGTAACGTGTACTTCGAAGCAGGACACATGACGGGCGGCTCATCTTGGGAAGCGGGGTATAAAACTCGTTTGTCCGATACCCTCGTCATCAAAGGCAAACTTGAAGGCAAACATGAACGAGGACTACAGTCTAAGACTAAACTTGAAACAGAAATTCGTTACACCTGGTGATAGGAAAAAAAGACCTCTTTTGATGCCTACAAATCAACCTATAGGTATTGAATATATACCTATAACAGAAAATGATTTTTTACCGATCCACTATAAGATGCTACTTGATGAAACTATTCGAAACACTAAACAGTAAAAACTTTGAACTATATGCTGCACAAAATTACTATAACCCGAATTGTATAGACGTTGAAGAGTTTGAGGAAGATATCAAACGATTCAAGTATTTAAAACGACTAATCACAAGGTATACTGAAACTGGCGTTTTATCTGTTAATTTAATTCTGAACCACCTTATTATAATTTTCAATGTATTTGGTTATGAAGCAGGACTACGAATGATCGAATATAAATTCAAGGCTGAACAATTTAAATTTATCAAACCTTTTTTAATTCACCTTAAAGTTATAGAAAATGATAAATATACAGGTATACCGATGGATAAAAATGTCATAGAGGCGTTGAGGAACATATAGTGTCATTAGCTAGTAGAGCAGGAGATTTATACTACACCTTTAGGTTTGTAAAACTTTTAACAACGCCTTGGGAAGAAACTGATGCTGTAAAGTTAGGTATTCTAGATTCTCAAGGTAAAAGGATCAAAGGCAAAAAAATATCAACGAGTGATGAAAAGGATGCTTACACAACATTCCATCGTTTGGTATTCAACATAAAAAGGTTACTCAACAAGTTCCCAGGCGGTTCAAATACAATTTCAAGTTATGCAGCTGCATTGGTTCTTTTAAGAGAAGAATTTAATATAACCGATAAAGGCATAGAAAAGATATTGAAGGACTGTGAATTAAATTCTGATGATTTTATTGCTGAACAGAATGGTTGGTATGTATTACAAGATAAAATGTTATCGCCTGGAATTTATAGGGTTCGTGAAGAAAAACTTACAAAAACTTTTACTGAAATAAACGCCAAAGATAAAATACGGGTCTTAGATCAAACATATCCGGTAACCTCTTTTTTCGGTTTAGATGTTTACGAAGCAGTTCATATGAACAGTAATCAGCTGGTATATATTACGTTAGGAGAAATTTATAAATGAAAACGTTCAAACAAATGTTCGATGAAATGATGACTACTGGTGATGCTGGCATTCCGCAAGACACCAAAGATATGGGCCCGAAGAAAAAGAAAAAATATGCGGTATTAACTCGGAACTATATAGAAGTGAACGGAAAAAGAAAAAAACAATTTAAATAATGGCATATTCTGAACAAGTGATGGATCATTACGAGAATCCTCGTAATGTTGGTAAACTAGATAAAGATGCAGATGATGTCGGCACAGGTATGGTCGGTGCACCGGCCTGTGGTGATGTTATGCAGTTACAGATTAAGGTGAATGAGAATGGAATTATCGAAGATGCTAGGTTTAAAACCTACGGATGCGGAAGTGCTATCGCGTCTTCCTCTCTCCTTACCGAATGGGTTAAAGGTCGCAGTCTTGATGAAGCTGGGAGCATTACCAACTCCGAAATTGCAGACGAACTTGCCCTCCCACCCGTCAAAATCCACTGTAGTGTCCTTGCAGAAGATGCGATCAAGGCGGCAATTGAAAATTATAGGATGAAAAATGTTTAAAATATATTTGATGTTCGCAGTACTTGCGGCAGGCGGTGCTGCGTTTGCATATCATCAGGTGACTGTATCGGGTCTTCAGGCCTCTGTTGCTCAATTAGAAGCAAATAACCGTACCCTTAAAGAAAACCAAGTTCAGTTAGAACTTGCCGTAAGCACAGCAGAAGCATCGCTCAAGGCAGCAGAAGAAAACGCCAAGAAACAAGGTGAGGCAATGAACAAACTTACCTTAGCAAATAACGAGTTGACAAAAGAGAAATCAAATTATATGAAGGTCTTTAAAGACCATAACCTGACCCGTCTTGCTCGTGCTAAACCTGGTATGATTGAGAAACGAATAAATAATGGAACTGAAAAAGTGTTTAGGATGTTAGAAGATGATACAAAAGAACTTATGGATGCTGATGGCGTCAACGAAGGAGACTACTAGTGAAAGTTTATAATTATGGATCATATCAAGAATATGTAGAGGAACAAACCTCGCACAACATAAGAAAAATTGGGAAAGGTGTTGTCTGGGTTAAAGAAAATACTATACGTCAAATTTCAAGTATTCATGGTCCGGCAAAAAATATAATTTGTCATGGTACTAGAAGTGGAGAAGAACAACAATTTTTTCTGAAACAATTTCCCCAAGCCTACGTTATTGGAACGGAAATTTCTCCTACTGCAAGCAATTACCCAAACACAACACAATGGGATTTTGCAGAACCTAAAGATGAATGGTTGAATAAATTTGATATTGTCTATTCTAATTCTTTTGATCACTCTTTTGATCCACACAAAACAATTGATTGTTGGAAAGATCAACTGAATGAAAATGGTGCTTTGTATGTTGAGTGGCCAATAATTCCTAAACATCAAAAATCGACTAGTATGGACCCAACTGGAGGTTCTGAATTAGAACTCCGGTTGATTTTTTCTGAACATAAGATGAAAGAAACAAATTCTTTTGAAATAAAAAATACAGCACATCCAGTATTGGTAATTCGTTATGAAAACATGTAAATTATTCCCTCTGTTAACTTCACTCATTTTGTTGACGGGATGCAACATGATGCCAAGACTGGAGTGGGGCCCGAAGGAACAGATAATCCAACCGGAACCACAGATAGTAACGGTGACTGAAAAGGTACCTTTACGAATATACCAACCACCTCTTCCTCAAGAGATTGATTTACTCAACGTAAACTTCTTTGTCATTACCGAAGAGAACATCGAAGAAAAGGTCAAAGAGATCGAAAAGATGCTCGACGGGCAATTTGTCGTATTCGCCCTCACACCTGATGGTTATGAGAAGATGGCAGAGAACTTCCAAGAGGTTCGACGTTATGTCAGACAACAGAAAGAGTTAATCATCTATTACCGTGAAGCAACCACAGAGTCCGAAGGGACTACCGCTGAAGAATGGTTAGAAAACAATGACTAATTATTTTAGCGTTTGACAAAATCTAATTAATACTATATAATAGTTCCATCGATTAAACTAAACCCCCCTTGACGAATGAGGAGCGCATTCATATGCCCAGTAATTACTTACCTACCAGTTACCAAGAATTTATACACCTGTCACGTTATAGTAGGTGGTTGCCAGAAGAAGGTCGAAGAGAAACTTGGGAAGAAACTATTGGTAGATATTTTGATTTTTTCACAGAACACCTTGAAGAAACCTGTGAATACAAATTACCCGCTAAACTCCGCGACGAACTAGAAGAAGCAGTACTTACTCAGAAAGTCATGCCATCTATGCGTTGTTTAATGACTGCGGGTGAAGCACTCAAGCGCGAGAACATCGCGGGTTATAACTGTTCATACATTGCGGTTGACAAACCCTCATCGTTTGATGAGATCCTCTATGTGTTGATGAATGGTACTGGTGTTGGATTCTCGGTAGAACGTCAACATATCTCACAGATGCCTGTTGTTGCTGACGAGTTTCATGATACCGATACTACAATTGTGGTGGGTGACAGTAAACTTGGTTGGGCAAAAGCAATGAAGGAACTGGTTGGTTTATTGTATGCGGGCCAGGTCCCTGCTTGGGATATGAGTAAGGTTCGTCCTGCTGGTGCACCGTTGAAGACCTTTGGTGGTCGTGCATCAGGTCCTGCACCATTGATCTCGTTGTTCGAGTTCTGCGTTGAAACATTCAAGTCTGCTGCTGGTCGCAGACTGACCTCAGTAGAGTGTCATGATATTGTATGTAAGATTGCAGAGATAGTAGTGGTAGGGGGTGTACGCAGAAGCGCTCTCATATCCCTCTCAAACCTCTCTGATGACCGTATGAGACACGCTAAGGCGGGTCAGTGGTGGAATGACTATGGGCATCGTGCACTGGCAAACAACAGTGCGGCATACACAGAGAAACCTGATATCGGTATTTTCATGGACGAGTGGAAAGCCCTCTATGACTCTAAGTCTGGTGAACGTGGTATTTTCAATCGTCAATCTGCCAATATGATGGCAGAAAAGTCTGGTCGAAGAGAGGTGGGCGACCATGAGTTTGGCACCAACCCTTGTTCTGAGATCATTCTTCGCTCGCGTGAGTTCTGTAATCTTTCTGAGGTTGTAGTACGTGCGAGCGACACCCGCGAGTCGTTGCTTGAAAAAGTTCGACTCGCAACTATTCTAGGCACGTTCCAGTCTTCGTTGGTTAACTTCAAGTACATCTCAAAAGGATGGAAGAAGAATTGTGAAGAGGAACGATTGCTCGGTGTATCTATGACTGGTATCATGGACAACAAATTCACCAATGGTAAGATCGGTGACCTACCCTCACTGCTAGAAGAACTGAAGGCAGAAGCAGTCAAGGTCAATGCTGAAATGGCAAAGAAACTCGGTATTAACCAGTCAGTTGCCATCACCTGTGTGAAACCCTCTGGCACCGTCTCACAACTCGTTGACGCTGCTTCTGGGATTCACGCACGACACAACCCTTATTACATTCGCACAGTGCGTGGTGACAAGAAAGATCCACTGACCAACTTCATGATTGACAAGGGCTTCCCTGTTGAAGATGATGCGATGAACCCTGCAAACACCGTTGTGTTTTCATTCCCTGTGAAGGTAGATAAAGGTGCTGTGTTCCGTACTGACATGACTGCTATTGAACAATTAGAAATGTGGTTGGTTTATCAGAAACACTGGTGCGAGCACAAACCATCTGTTACCATTTCTGTTAAGGAACACGAGTGGATGGAAGTGGGTGCCTGGACATACGCTAACTTTGACTACATGAGCGGTGTATCATTCTTACCCTTCTCTGAACACACATATAAGCAAGCACCCTATCAAGACACTGATGAAGCAGGATACAAAGAGTTGTTGAAGGTTATGCCAAAGAATATTGATTGGTCAGAACTATCTCAATATGAAGTGAGTGATATGACAGTAGGTAGTCAAGAACTTGCTTGTGCTGCAGGTTTTTGTGAGATTCAGTAATGGAGGAGTTTCTCTACGTCTTAAATTGTCTCTCATGTGATGTTAGGGTACAATTAAAAGTTATTGATGAAGAAGAATTACCAGCTTTCTGCCCTATGTGTGGTGAAGATGTAAATGAGGAATGGTCTGTAACAAACTGATATATAATACCATGAATACTTGGTATTATAACGGCAAACCATATGAACCCACCAAAGAGGAACTAAACTCTTTGGTGGGTTTTGTGTATGAAATAGAAGAAAAAACCACTGGTAAAAAGTATATCGGCAAAAAAGGGTTTTGGAAGTCTAAAATATTACCTGTAACAAAAACCCGTAAAAGACGTAAAAAAACATTTGTTGAAAGTGATTGGCGTACATATTATGGTTCTAGTGAATCATTAAAAGAAATGGTTATTGAACAGGGTGAACATATATATAATAGAGTGATTTTAAAATTATGCATTAGTAAAGGGGCAATGTCTTACTACGAAGCAAAGTTTCAATTTGAAAATGACGTGCTACTAAGAGACGATTATTATAACGAATTTATAGGGTGTAAGATACACAGTAAACATGTTAAAATTTAATCAGTTTATCAACGAAGGGGTCAACGATCCCGCCATCTTCAAAGCAATATTCCTCGCTGGGGGCCCCGGCAGCGGTAAATCGTTCATCGCTGGTAAAACTGGGTTACCCGCTCTTGGGTATCGTGTAGTTAACTCTGACGATGCGTTCGAAGCAGCAATGAAAAAAGCAGGGATCGCACTCGACCCCGAGGGCATATTCTCTGACAAAGGTCAAGAACTACGTGGTCGCGCAAAGACCCTCACTGGTAAGAAACAAGAACTTTATCTCAAAGGTCGTCTAGGCATTGTCGTTGATGGTACAGGTCGTGATCATCAGAAAGTTGCACAACAAGCAAAGATGATGAAGAACATGGGTTACGATGTCGCAATGATCTTTGTGAACACCGACAAAGAAACCGCACTGCAACGCAATCGTGAACGTGAACGATCACTACCTGACGCAGAGGTTGCTAAGATGTGGGACACTATCCAACAGAACGTTGGCTTGTTACAGAACATTTTTGGTAAAAAGAATTTTCTTGTAGTTGATAACTCTGATGGCAAAGACTACAAGAAAGAAACCCTACGTGCATACAAAGACGCGGTGAAGTTCACTAAAAAACCACCAGAGTCTAGAACTGCACGTAATTGGATTAAACAACAACAAAAGAAGTAACACTTGACATTTTGTCAAGTTTTGTGTATAATGAGCTATAAGCGATTAAGGAGATAATGAAGTGGTTGAAACAGTTAGAAAAAGAGATGTATGGGAAGTATTCCAAGCAGTAGAAGATGCAAAGGGAAGACAAAATAAAATTAATACACTCAGAAAACATCAAGATGATATGCACGTGAGAGATGTTCTACAAGGAACATTTGACCCTAATATCAAGTGGAACTTACCAGCTGGTACACCACCATATACTCCAGCATCAGATGGAGCACCCCCTCCAAACTCTCTTATGAAATTACATATGAATTTTAAATATTTTATAAAAGGCCTAAGAGTCAGCGAAGAACTTTCTTCTATTCGCAGGGAAAGGATGTTCATAGATATGTTAGAATCTATACACCCCAAAGATGCTCAAATTTTAGTATCTATGGTTAATAAAAAGAAACCTGAATTTGAAGGATTAACAGAAAAATTAATTAAGGAGGCCCTACCAGATCTAATCCCAAATTGATCATGTAAATCCAAATCGATAACAAGGAGACTTGCCTATGGTAACAAACCAAATAGAAAGATTGAAAAAAGACTCTAGGGAACTTGGACACTACATACACAAGTTGAATAAAAAAGGGAAAGAAGACGCCGCATATAAGATGTCTAAAAAACAAGCATTTTTAGATGCAGCAATTCAACAAGTCACAAGGGGGTGATCCTAATCTAACGGGTGCCCTTAATTGGGCACCTATTTTAGGAAATATTATGCCGACATATGATTTAAGAAATACTAAAACCGGAGAAGAGATATCAAAACTCTGTTCTATTTCGGAAAAAGAATCCATGGTTGCAAGTGGGGAATGGGAACAGTTTCATTCACGTATGCCCGCTGATGTAACACATACCGGAAATATCATTAACAAAACTTCCGGAGATTGGAAAGATTTATTGAAAAATATTAAAAAAGGAGCTGGTGGTAATTCTGAACTAACCGCAGCACAAAAAAGAAAACATGGTTTCGTAGATAACACCATAAAAACATGAAAAAGTTTTGGAAAATATGGCAGTATTCTTTGGGTGGTTATTCAGATGACAAGACAGAACCTTACGATAAATATATCACAATTGTTCGAACAATAATTGTTGGTATAAATTTTATAACATGTTTTTTTATAATGTCAAACGTGGTGCATAACTGGTGAAACCTAACAAACAAGAAAATATGAACATTCGTCTAGATTGGATGGATACCATAGAACCAATAACTCCTCACCAAGAAGATGCTTGGAAAGCATGGCGTGAAGGAGATCATCTTGCATTAACAGGTACAGCAGGGACAGGCAAAACTTTTCTTGCAATGTATCTAGCTTTAGAAGAGGTGATGGACAAGAACACACCTTTCGATACCCTGCATATCATTCGAAGTGTTGTGCCTACCCGAGAGATGGGTTATTTGCCTGGTACCATTGAAGAGAAACTCAACGCATACACAGGACCATATCGTGCTGTTGCTACGGAGTTATTCAACGACCCAAAAGCATATGACAAATTGGTACATAACAATTATATCACGTTTGAATCAACCTCATATATAAGAGGCGTGACATATGATAGCAGTATCATTCTGGTAGATGAGATGCAGAACCTAAACTTTCACGAGTTGGATTCTGTTATCACACGGGTGGGTCAAGCAACCAAGATTGTATTCTGTGGTGACTATTACCAAAGCGATTTCAAACAAGAGAAAGATAAGAGTGGGGTTAATCAGTTTCTAAATATTCTAGATAATATGAAGAGTTTTACTCACGTTGAGTTCGGATGGGAAGACATTGTTCGATCTGATTTTGTACGTGATTATATTATGACAAAAGAATGGTTGGGTATAAAATAACATACATAAATTAAACAATAAGGAGTTTAACAAATGGATTTAATAATTGAATTAATAACAACCTTTTGGCAGTGGGTAATTGTTGGTATCATTATCATTGCTGGTTGGATCTGCACAAAATTTGACGGACAAGGCGAAGAGCGTGTTGGGTTCAAGCATGATGTTATGCCCAGTATGAAACCGTTGCCTATTGCTACGAAAGATAAAGGATTCTGGAAAGGAGTCTGGCTTTGGTTGATGGGTGTGCGTCAGTGGGAGATAGCAGAAGACTGGCATTTTGAAGTCAATGGTCAAAAGTATGTCATCCCTGCTGGATTTCAATTTGACGGTGCTTCTGTACCAAAATTTCTCGCAACATTTTTATCACCCGTAGGCGTTCTGCTGATGGGAGGTTTAGTTCACGACTACATATACAAATATGCTACATTATTGAAGGACACCAAGAAACGTCCTAACTGCGGTGCGATGACACAGAAAGAAGCAGACATTCTGTTTCGTGACATCTGTATTGAAGTCAATGGGTTTAAGGTGTTGAACTATCTTGCATACTGGTCACTCCGTCTTGCTGGTTTCGTAGCATGGAATGGTCATAAAAAGCGTGGAACTCAAATTGGGTAGGAAATCGCCAACAATACACGACTATCTCAAAGGTAAGAGGATTGTACCCTAAAAAGTTGATTAAACTAGTATTGTTCGATCTCGATGGTGTTCTTGTTGATGCCAAAGATATACATTATGCTTCTCTTAATGAAGCTCTCGGTGAGTATGCTATCACACCTGATGAACATCGTAACCTTTACGATGGTAGAAAAACATACGAGAAACTGAACATACTCACCGAGAGAAAAGGGTTGCCTGTTTCAGAACATGAAAACATATTCAATCATAAACAAAAACGTACTGTGGAGATGATGCACGATCTCCCTATCAACACTCATGCACTCGAACTGTTCCAGTACTTAGAAGATAATGGTTATATGATAGGAGTATGTTCTAATAGTATACGTAGAACTGTATTGACAGCACTTGCCAAGAGTGGGTTGATAGAGTATTGCTCAGTCATCCTATCCAATGAAGATGTGAAGAACTCCAAACCACACCCCGAGATCTACTGGAAAGCAATGAGCATGATGAACTGTCTACCAGAAGAGACAGTCATCGTTGAAGACTCTCCGCCTGGTATACTAGCAGCAGCACGTTCTAGTGCAAAATATATAAGAGTGACTAGTACTAAAGATGTCAACATAGAAAATATTATGCCAAACGTGACTTCAAGTACAGTATTACATAAATGGAAGGACGAGAAGATGAATGTTATCATTCCTATGGCAGGAGCAGGTTCTAGATTCGTAGAAGCTGGGTATACCTTCCCTAAACCACTGATTGATGTCAGAGGAATACCAATGATTCAAGTAGTCGTAGAAAATCTAGGCCTTGATGCAAACTTTATATTCATTGTGCAGAAACAACATCGTGAACAGTTTCACCTAGACAACATGCTACCGTTGATTGCTGGTTCCAACACTACAATCGTAGAGGTTGACGGTATCACAGAAGGTGCGGCATGTACTACACTGTTAGCAAAAGATATTATCAACAACGATGCACCACTGTTCTTTGCTAACAGTGATCAATGGGTCGATTGGGATCCTGTTCAGTTTATGTATGACATGCAGGAAACGTCAGCAGACGGTGGTATTGTTACTTTCAAATCAACGCATCCTAAATGGTCATTTGTCAAATTAGATGAGTTTGGTAACGTCCTTGAAGTAGCAGAGAAAAATCCTATCAGTGACAATGCAACGGTAGGTTATTATTACTGGAAACATGGAGCAGATTTTGTTAAATATGCAGAACAGATGATTGAGAAGAATATTAGAGTTAACAATGAATTTTATGTATGTCCTGTATTCAATCAGGCAATTGAGGACGGTAAGACTATCCGGACACACGAAGCAAAATCTATGTGGGGTTTGGGTACTCCTGAAGACCTTCAGTTGTTTATAAATTCATAAGTGCAATTTCTTTTTCGGTTTTTTCCAAATGAATTCCACCAACAAAAGATTCAAACTTGGGAAGTTTAATGGCATATATTCTTTTTGGGAAAACAACATCAGGAAACGCTTGAAGCCATCCATGTTCACTTGGTTGTAACATTTCTTTTTGAAACAGTTCAAACACCTTTTCAACAGAAAAAAGTTCTCTTTTATGAAATATTAACTGATCGTTTAATCTGGGATACCCGTAATTCAATGTATAATTAGCGGGGCAATTCCATCTTTTAGCATCTGGACCTCTTGAATTTAAAAAACTCTCAGAAGAGAATCCCAATACGGTATTTTCATTGTATGCTTTTTCTATAAAACGGAACCAATCTATTTTTTCGTTCAATGCTGAATCGTATCGACAACGAACTATTATGTCATATTCTCTAGGGACATCAAAAAGCAGTTGTAACGAATGCCCTATAATTTGTTTATATCCCTTATATAATGAATTTTTAGAGTAGGGATTAATTTTTATCTTTGCGACTAGAACATCTAAATAATCAGCCATAGGTTCTTCGTAGATCGTGTAATTTTCTCCTTCTACCTCATATCCTCGCCAAGTACTAAAAAAGAAATCGTGATCAGGAAAAATTCTTCGAAATCTCGCTATATTTTCTTTGTAATTGCCTCTAGGGAGACCCGAAAAACACATGGCAACTTTCATCGTTTTTCCTTGTGAAACGGTTCTAAGTTTATTAACACTATTATCATGTTTCTATTTAGTTTTTTCTTATTAGTAAATAATATATATAATATTAGTTTTAAAAGAAAGGAGAAAGGAAATGGCAAAGTTGTATTTAAAGAAAATCATGGCCGAACGCACTTCATTCGATGGGTTGACTTTGATCGCAATTTGTGGTAGTATTATCTTGTTTGGCGGGATTGCAAAGTTAGCCGCATATGCAGGTCTTGCCTACGGATTGTGGACGCTTTTGAAAACTGAGAAGTGATATTAAGGAAATAAAAATGAACAGAGAAGAAGTGTTTGAAACACTAAAAATTGACGAAGGTGTGAAGTATGAAATATATGCAGACCATCTCGGTTACCACACCTTTGGCGTGGGCCACCTTGTCATCAACGAAGATCCCGAATGGGGTCAAGAATTCGGAACACCAATCTCCGAAGAACGAGTATGGGAATGTTTCGAAAAAGACCTTGACACCTCAATCAGTGAGTGTCACGCTTTATACGGCGAAGGGACGTTTGACAACTTTCCCGAAGAGGTCCAACAGATCGTGGTCAACATGATGTTCAACATGGGTAGAACACGTTTGTCTAAGTTCAAGAAATTCAACGCTGCACTTGAAGCAGGCGACTGGAAAGAGGCCGCAGTTGAAGGTCGTGACTCACGTTGGCACAAACAAGTACCAAATCGTGCTGAACGTTTAATGGTTAGACTAGAAGAAATTTAAAATGGTTATCCCAAAAAAAATTAGTAACAGTTACGATGTTGCTGGATTTAATAACAAGAAACATCTTACTTCACTAGGTAATTTTGTTTCTAAGATAGATGAAAATTCTAGAGTTCTTGAGATTGGTGTTGGGTTTGGAGGATCAACATGGGAACTAATGGATAGTTTACCTAAAAATTGTGAGTTACATTCTTGTGATACTTTTGCTATGAATCATCCGCAATTGGTAAATAGACATGTTAATGGTGTGTTAGAAAAACATTCGAACAACACAGCCATCGTTTATCAGATGGAAGTTTACCGAACAAAAGGTCAACGTTCATGTTTCGATTGGGCTGTTAAACAACATCCTCGTTACCGATCACTGATGAAACAAGTACATCAATGTAAATCCCTTGATGTTTTGAATGATGATTCAAATTGGGATTGTGTATATTTAGACGGACACCACGCATATGAAACCGTATCACAAGAGTTAAAATTGTGTAATCATGTTCCATATATGTGTGGTGACGATTATCATCCCGCACATCCAGGCTGTCAACAAGCGATATCAGAATGGATTGAAAAGACTGGTAGGCATTTCGAACATGATCCATTCGATACTGGATCAGGTTTTTGGTATTCTCTTATAAGGAATAAGTGATGGCACAAAATATAAATACTACTAAAGTACAACATAACCCTAAAGGTACTTCTATTGGTAGAGGGCATTTCAACACGTCTTCTATGAATAAAAGGAAAAAAGCAAACTATAAAAAATATAGAGGACAAGGTAAATAATATTATGGCTAAGTATAGTCGTTTTGATCCAAGCAACAAAAAAAAGAATCGTGACAAAAATTTCAATGTTGAAAAACAAAAAAATTCTAGAATAAAAAAACACGATAAAAATGTTGATGAAGATTGGGAAGAATATGATGAAAAGTTTAACCTACAGAATGTTATGAAAAACATTAAGTGAGATGAACTGGGAATTATATCATGACCCTTGGAAAAATCATCCCTTTTATTTGACCAAAGAAAATTCTGTTGATTGGAAAGGAACGCCAGGCGTAGGCGATATACTATTTGGACTGAATACAGTCCACATGTTAAGGCACCTTGCTCAACGAGATTATTTACAAATTAACGTGTATTGGGATCACAGTTCATCCCACCTACATCATTATGAAGATCCTGAAACTATAATAGAAAGGTGTGATTATCTTCACGGTTTTTATTATAAAAGTAATACAGTAAAAATAAATCACCTGTTCAATTCCTACGATAACGAATTGTGGGAAATTAGACACCGTGGGTTTCAAAGAAAATCTGGTCCAACCAAAGTTCTTGATGGCATATGTAATTGGATCTATGATCCTAAGTTTTGGCCTGATTTGGTAAATGAAAAAAAAGTTGTGTTTTGGAGGCCTATGTTTAATGCTGAACTTCCCCCAAAATGGAAAAGATCTTTTTCTGAAAACGATTGGGATCGTATTATTAAGGTTCTCCAAAATAAGGGTTTCGATCTCGTAGAACTATCTTATCGCACGCCAGTAAGAGAAGCCTTCTACCACATCAAGACTTGTAGATTCGCTATATACTATGATGGTATGTGGCAATACATATGTAAAAATTTTATGAAACCCGTGATTGTGTTAGGTAAAAATAAATCCATACTAAATGTACATAACCCTCAAGGTGTTCATTTTTATTCTCCAGACGATACAGATAATTGTCTTTGGAAATATTTAGATAGAATGCCAAAAAATTTAAATCACATGGATTTACGTGTGAAAAAATATAAAAATGTAATCATGGACTCGTTGAATGTTTAAAATTGATCGTGCAGTAATAGAGATTAACGGTGGTTGCAATTACTCATGTAGTATGTGTCCTCAAGACATGCGCACCGGAGGCAGACACAAAGATTTTTTAAAAAAAATGTCTTTGCAAGAGTTTGAAGACAATGTAGCTGATTGTGCACAACATGGTTTGAGATTAGTAAATCTCGATGGTAGTGGTGAAGCAACCCTTAATCGAGATCTACCGAAGTATATTGAGATCTGTAAAAAATACGGTGCCAAAGCGTTTATCTTTTCTAATGGTTATCGCATGGAAGGTCAATTCATGCGCGATTGTGTTGATGCGGGGTTAGATTTTTACAGATTTTCTTGGATAGGATACAATGTTGAACAGTATGAAAAGTGGATGTATAATCGTATTGGAGGATCGTTTGGATCTACATGGGATAAAGTTAAGGCCATGCGAGAGTATGTTATAGATACAAACAGCGAATGTGTTGTTGCTACATACCACTTAATTACGGACAATGCAAACGAAACCTTTGAACTAGAACACTATAAAAAGATTGTCGAACAATTAGATGTTAAAACTGAAATATGGAGAATGCATAACTGGTCTGGGGCCACTGATATCGGTGACAACAAACGAATTGGTGACGTAAAGACCTGTGGAAGACCTTTTAGTCCTGATGTTGTTATTCGTGCTGGTGGTCTTGATGGTAAAAGAGGTGCTGTTCACCCATGCTGTCAAGTCCTCGGAAGAGACGAAGAAGCGGTCCTTGGACACACAAGCGAAAACACCATCGAAGAAATCTGGTATGGTGATGAATATTCTGCTCTCCGTGACTCTCATCGATCTGGTAACTATAATAGCTATTGCAGGGATTGTGATTTTTTAGTTGACGATCCTGAAGTTTTGGTGTATACTAACCATGAAAGAGATTTGATGAAGATGCATGGTACCGAATTCAATTTAAAAGATTTCCAAAACTTATGAAAAGATTGATATATCAGGTGTGTGTCGGAAAGGCTAAACACTCTAAGTTATACAAACATTGTATTGACAGTGTTAAAAAATATTGTAAACTTCATGGCATTGATCATAAACTACAGAGCACTCCTATTCTTAAAATAACACCTGATCCTTTTACTACTAACAGGTCAGAAGCTTCTGTTTCATCTAATGGTGGGTTCTTGCCTATCTATGAAAAAGAAAATGCATTCGACCTGCTTGATGACTATGATCAGATAGGTATCATAGATGCAGACATATACATAAAACCCAACTCACCAAACGTATTTGATGACATGGATTCGAACAGTGCATTTGCAGCTTCAATTGAACGAGATATGCCACTAACTCAAAAATATGTGGAAAAAATAATACTTTATTCTAAAATGCAGTATGCAAATCTACATTCAAAACAATATAACTTTAATCCGAATGCTCGGGGATATGAGTTCTATAATATGGGCATGATTATTATAAACTGTGAGAAATTCAAACCATATTTGGGTGGCCAAACTGCAAAACAATTTCTTAACAGAATGGAGTTCAAACCTTTTGTTGACGGTTTAGATGGCTGGAAATGGAGCACCGATCAAACCTTGTTAAATTTTTTCTTAAAAAAATATAAGGTTAATACTCAAAAACTTGATTGGAAGTGGAATGGATTGTTTACTGCCAACACGAAAATAAATCAATGTCATTTTGTGCATTTCTTTTTAAAGGATAAATTACCAAATCGTGGCGAAAACGTAAAAGAATTGATGGAACTAATATGAATTACGAGGAAAAGACTCAAAAATATAGTACATGGGGAGACAAGTACCTACAACACATTGATGTGTTACATTCAATTCAATATGATGCTGTATTTAAACCAATTAATGTACAAATTTGTCCCTGTGAAATGTGTGATAGTGACTGTCCCTTTTGTTCAGTCGCTGACCGTCCTCTCAAATCTTATATTAAATGGGAAGAGATGGTAAAGCTGTGTGCTGACTTTAAGAAACTTGGCGCAAAGGCTGTAGAAATAACCGGAGGTGGTAACCCTTTATTATATCGTGATAAGACCGCAGACAAAGACATTAATGATGTGATTGAATTGTGGGGTTCTAATGGGTTTGATGTTGGAATCATTACCAATACGGAAAAACTCGAACGGCACCTCAACCCAAAAGTATATGAGTTTATTAATTGGATTAGAATTTCTTTGATTAAACTTGATGAGGGTAAAGAACCGGAAGATTATGATTTTGGATCATTCCCTAGAGATCGTATGGGGTTAAGTTATATCATTTATGAAGGTGATGATAAACCAGATGTGTTATCTAGAACTGGAAGAATCTACACTGGCACAAATGTTAAAACAATACAACGAATTGCTCGGGTGGTTGAACTTAATCCGGAAATCAAATTCTGTCGTATCGGTGGAAATGCTTTGGTAGACGGTTATCAGGTCGAGATTCAAAATAAGTTTCGGGAAGTGGTACAAGAAGTTGATTCCTTACAGAAGTTTTTTATCAAAGATGTGTGGGATAACAGTGTAGCATTCGACGCTGGTTGTTATGTGGGTCTGACGCGGCCTTACATAGCTCCTCATCCACAAGGTGGTGATTATCAAGTGTATGTGTGTACCAGTCATGTACTCGAAAAGCGTATATATGATTTAGATTTTAGTTTAGGTAAAATAGAAAACGTGATTGATATATGGGAACGATGTAACCAAAAATATGCTATCAGTGGAATACCGTATGAGATACGGGGTGCTGGTCATGGTGGTTGGAAAGAATCGTGTAAAACCTGTCTATACTACAATAATAATCGTTTGTTACATACCGTAGCGCAAAAAATGGACATTGACGATAGGAACTTTGCATGAGTGGAATATATGATGAGTCATATTATAATACAAATAATTATGAAACATATATCAAACGAGGAAGAGAGACTGATCATTATAATGTAATGGCTCAAGAAACTCTTGATCTGTTGCACAGACTCAATCGAAAAACTGACGTTATATTAGATTTCGGGTGTGCCCTTGGTTTTATGTTAGAACAGTTTGAAAAACGTTCTATTGACGCCGTAGGTGTAGATGTATCAGAGTTTGCACGTAAGACTTGTGTTGAAAAGGGGTTTGTTGTCACAGAAGAACCTTTATTTGAATCACATTATGATGTTATGTACGCGCTTGATGTGTTAGAACATTTAGATGAGGATGATTTAACGAACCTTTTTGAACAGATAAAATGTGACACCGTAGTCTATAAATTACCAGTTGCAGAAGTGACTGATGGTAAATATGTCTTGGATTGTGCTGAAGATGATAAGACTCACAAGATTAGATGGACTCATGAAGATTGGCGGGGGTTTTTTGCACACTATGGTTATTTCTGCATTGATGTGAATTTGACTAAAATTTATGCGAGTGAAGGTGGTTTTTGTGGCATTGCGATCAAATACAAGTAAAATAGCCGACACTGCAAATATATCAGATGGCGCAGTTATTGAATGTGATCATTTCGAACTTGGGGAACATTCATATATAGGACCCAATGTTACAATCACATGTAAAGAATTTGTTGCTGGTGATTATTTGTGGATGCCTGGAAATGTAGATGTAGGAAGGGGTGGTTGCACCGGGCCTAACTCAATAGTCCACATAGGTAACAGTGTAGGTATATTTGAAGGGTGTGTGATAAACCCTAGCGAACAAGTAACCATAGGCAATTGTGTGGGTATTGGTGCTGATTGTTTGTTGTGGACTCATGGTGCTTGGCTCGATCCTCTAGAAGGATTTCCCTTCTCATTTGATAATATAAGTATAGGTAACAATGTTTGGTTACCCGCTCGATCTATTATGTTACCGGGCACCAATATAGGCAACAATGTGGTTATTGGTACAGCATCAGTTATTACTAAGGACATACCATCAGGTTCGTTGGCAATGGGTCAGCCCTGCAAAGTCATTAAAGAAAATGAATACCCTAAATTTCTTTCAGATAATGAACGTGATAAAATCCTTTCTCAGATAGTTAAAAAGTGGTATGAGGAACTGCTTCCACATAAAGACTTTGAGGTAACAAGATGCACATGGTTGGTCAATCGTGGTGAAATTACGTTATCATACGATAATTCTGTCGTGGTGTTTGATACCCACCTAAAAATTCAAAAGGGTGATGGAACAATTTTAAGTGAAGATTTTCGAGATTTTCTTCGTAGATATGGTATTAGAATATACAATGGTAAACCATTTAGATCGATAAAGGCAAAATATGAAACTTATCTTGAGTCCACATCCTGATGATGCTGAGTATAGCATGTCAGGAACTATATTAAAACAAAAAGACACAGAATGGTTCGTCGTTACAATGTCGAATGGTGGCGATAATGATGATACTACTGGTTATAACCGCATAAAAGAAAGTGAAGAATTTTGGTCCATGTTTCCTAATGTCAAATGTTCTAATTTGAATCAGGACACCATTGCAAAAATGACTGAGTGGCAGTTAGTTAGTGAACTAGATGAAGTTATACCACTGTTTGACACAGTATATGTTCCTCCGTTAGAAGATAATCATTTCGAACATAGAAAAATAAATCAAGTTGCTAGAGCCGCATTAAGAGGTTTGGATGTTACTCTAATAGAATACTACACTCCTTCTACCAGACATACTTGGCAACCGAATTTATTTGTAGATGTTACTGAACAATTAGATGAAAAATTATCTAGAATGCGAGTGTTCGAATCTCAATTAGACCGATTTTATTTTGATGAAACTAACTTAAACATTTTTCATGAAGATTATTTTTGTCGTTTGCGTGGATTATCTAAAGTAGAGAAGTTTAAAGTGGAGTATATGTTTTTATGATTATTATTAATTTGAGTGGTAGACATTGAAATGTTTAAAGCATATGTAATAACAACCAAATTTGATTTTCCTCAGAATCAGAACGTTAAACTGTTGACTGAAAGGTGTAAGTATTCTTGTAAAAAGTTTGGACTTAGACCTTATGAATTTAAAGCTGTCACACCGTACAATTTGGAAGAAGTATATCCCGGCTGGGAGATAGAAATAGAATATGCTAAACGTCTTAAGATGAATTTTGAGAAAAAGACCGGCAAAAAAATTAACGAAGAAATGATGAATCGGATGCTGGTTATGCAACAATCTATGACTATGAGTCATTACATGGTCAGGAAAACAATTATTGAAAACAATGAAACTGCTGTTATTTTAGAACATGACGCGATAGTTACACGTGAACTACCGCCCCTATATAATTGGGAAAATAAAGTTGTCAATTTATGTCAAACACACCAACAAACACATGGTTACGTAACCAATGCAAGTAATGCTAAGAAGTATAATGATGCATACGAAAAGACGGGTTTTGTTGGTCATGACAACATGAGTCGGCACATAAAAGATTGGCTTAAAGAAACACCTTTCAGTTCTTCTCCTATTGTCAGGGGTAACGATAAAAGTGAAAGTCAATGGGATACACACCGAGGAGCTTTAAAAGAAAAGGCTCTCACTTACATGCCTACAAGTACAACAGGCAATTTAAAAGAACTATTGGAAAAACTATGATTAATGCAAAACTAGATCATGTAAAAACTTTATCAGAGTTTTACACTGAGATAAGAAAACAACATGAAGAAGCACACGGTTACGATTACTGTTGGCAACACGATTCAATGCGTGAATGTATGACCGAATGTAACTCTTATCGTGAATTGGGTACACACCAAGGAGCTTCTGCTGCAATGGCATGTTTGCAAAACCCCAGATCTGTAGAGTTAGTGGATATATCTTTTGAAAAATGGCGACCGTTTGAAACAATATTTCGTTCCTATTGTAAAGAAAATAATGTCAATTTTAAAATCAAAGAAACTTCTAGTCTAGATCCATCTACAGCCAAACCAGTAGATTGTTTGTTAATTGATAGTAATCATCAACCCACACATTTAAGAAAAGAATTAGCTTTACACGGGCCGGTTGTTAAAAAGTATATCATCTTACACGATACTTCTCGTTTGTTTGGTAAACCAGACGAAAGGTTGTGGAATGTCTTAAACGAGTGGTTGAACCAAGGTATTACCCCATGGACCCTTGTTAAAAGAGTGACCGCTAACGTGGGTTACACAGTTGTAAGGAATACCTTAAATACATGAAATCCTTTGTGATTACAATAGAAGATCTCCCACAATCAGTGCTTGTTGCTGAACGATGTATTTTATCTGCAGAAAAATTTAATTTAAAAACTGAAATTTTTCCAGCAGTGACCCCGAAACAAAATCCAACAGAGCTCTTCAAAAAACTTGGAATGTCGACTGCACATTTTAAAAGTGACATTGGGTCTAGACCTGAAAATGTTTTGTCGACATTTTTATCTCACTATAGATTGTGGAACCTTTGTTCTCAAGGTAAAGAAACCTATGTTATATTTGAACATGATGCCGTCGTTGTAAATGAAATACCTAAGTTTTCATATTTTCAAGGATGTATGAATATAGGATCACCCAGTTATGGCAAATGGCAAACGCCACCTCAACTTGGAATCAATCCGTTAACAAGTAAACAATATTTCCCTGGCGCCCATGCATACATGTTAAGACCTGAAGCGGCCAAACGTTTATGCGAGACTGCAATAACACATGCTATGGCTACAGATGTTTTCTTACAGTTATCGTTGTTTCCATGGTTAGAAGAATTTTACCCTTGGCCAGTCATAGCAAAAGATTCTTTTACTACCATCCAAAATAAAACTGGTGTTCAAGCTAAACACAATTATAAAAAGAACCCGACAAATTATGAATTCATCAAAGTCTAGAGTATTTTTTACTGGTTGTGATTCTCAAACAGAGTGGCAACTAGAGTGGTTTGCGAAAAATTATATGAAACATAATGACACGCCATTAGTCTTTGTAGATTTTGGGGTGAGTCGTGAAATGCGATCAAAACTACCTCTTTTACAATTTCATGAAATTTATCAAGCTCCAAAAGTGTACGCTGGAGGGTGGTTTCATAAACCCGCAACAATGAAAATGATTGGGGAAATATACGACGAATGTTGTTGGTTAGACACTGATATACATATACTCGGGGATATGAGTGGTATCTTCGATTGTCTAGAGAACAATAAACTCTGTATGGTAGAAGACAAACCATGGTCAGCAAGACGTGGAGAAACATGGCACAATAGCGGGGTGGTTGCATTTCGTGGAGTTCCTGATATACTTAAGACTTGGGCTGAGACTTGTACAAAATCACCAAAAATGGGTGACCAAGAAGTGTTGCACGATCTTGTGAGAGAATCTCCTATGAAACGTCTTATGAATATCACTGATGCGCCCAATAAATACAATTGGTTAAGAATTCAGTTGTTAGATGGTCAAGACAGCTGGGAAAAATTGGCAATGCATTGGACTGGTGAGAAAGGTAACATGCAAATTAGGAAATTAATTTATAATGAATAAAGTTTGGCACATACTAGGTAATGGTGATAAGGCAATATATTACAATTCCCGAAAACAAAAGGAAGGTAAATTGTTGTTATGTAACATGCCTCCATTTGAGCCTGATAAAAAACCATATGGAACAATGATGGTTGATTTCAAGATGATGATGGCTCTCGATGAGGGAACTATAAGACTAGATGCATATGATTGGATCTTGGGTACTCGTCCTCGTATTTGGATGTATGAACAGACTAATTTTTATTTAAAATATGCCAAGTGTGTTAAAGAGTTTTATACTCACGTGCCAGAATATGCCGGTAATGCGACCAACTTTAATTGCGGCCACGCTGCAGTTCATTACGCTGCACACAAACAGAAAGCGGATGAAATTCACATGTATGGTTTCGATACCCTTTTTGACTTTAACATGCGATCAGTAACAGACTTGGTACTATCCAGTGATCGAACCAAAAGTAATAACTATCGGTTGTTAAATAACTGGCGCCCTGTGTGGAGAGATATTTTTCGAGAGTTTCCTAAAACCAAGTTTGTCCTACATCATAACCATGACAACTTAAAAATACCAAAACTTGACAACTTAGAAGTTATCGTGTATAATGATACTTTAACCAAAATGCAAACTTTAAATGATATATCTGACATATCAGATGGCCGAGGCATGGAACAACAGTCAATTAATCCTGGCGTTGAAATACCTCCCAATCGTGCAGAACGTAGGAGGCTGTTAGCTCTTGAAAAAAAATACAACAGGTAAATTTGTACATTCTCCTGTAGATCTTGGGTACAATGATTTGACTGCAGAGACTGGTGACACCGGAAGATATTATCAAACTCCAAACCAGAACAAATACCCATCGATAACTACCGTACTAAGTATACTCAGTGAAGATAGTATTCGCAAATGGAAAGAAAGAATTGGCGAAGAAGAAGCTAACAAGGTATCTACTCGAGCTTCTCGGCGAGGAACCGCTGTTCACGAAGCACTAGAGAAATATGTAAACAATGTTGAATGGAAAGAATTAATAGACACACAAACACCAGATGTAATACAATCTATTAAAAGTGTTAAGGATGTGTTAGATAAATCGTTAGGAAATGTTTATGGTCAAGAAATACCATTATATTCTGATCACTTACGCACTGCTGGGCGCGTCGATTGTGTTGCTCAATTTAACGGCAAGGATTCAATCATTGACTACAAAACCAGTCGAAAACCTAAACCCAGAAAGTTCATCGAAAACTATTTTTGTCAGGAAGCCGCTTATGCAATCATGTGGGAAGAACGAACCGGAATGCCTATTACCCAACTCGTTACCATAATTGCAGTGGATGAAATAAATGGGGCGCCTGGTTGTCAGGTGGTTATAGAACATCGCGACAATTGGGCTAAAAAACTAATAGAGACTATAGAAAAATATGAACAACGCAATAAAACAAGCAACTAAAACATTACACGAGTCTCTCGAACTCCTACCGTTTAATCAGAAAATGTTTAGGGGAGAACAAACAGATCAAGAGAGAACCGCATACTTATTGTCTAACCTAGAAATATTTGAAATACTTGATCCCCACGTACCAGAAGATTTTCGCAGAGCACCATTCATTGAAAATGACATTAAAAACCTCAACCAACCCCTAGAAGAATGTCCTTCTATTACACATGGGTACTGTACTTACCTAGAAGCTATTTGTAGCGATCTAAGGCCACACATCTACCTAAACTACATGGGGTTTATGTTTGGAGGTCAAATTATGAAAAAAAGATATCCAGAAGCTTCATCGATGTATGACTTCGATGATATAGAACAGAAACGGCAATATATTCGAGACCGAATTGTGGAAGATTATAATTCACCACACTGGATATCTTTTGTTAGTGAAGTTAAACACGGGTTTAAATGGCATATCGGCATATCTGAAGAACTGGGTAATATTTACAATGTGGGATGATTTTATAGATTTTTCGCAGTATGCACGTATCATGATGGAAGGGTTTTGTAACAAACCCACCGTCGTTCAAAAACATGGTCCCCACACTGATTATCGTTACCAATCTACCAATGTCGACCTTGGTAACATTTCAATCATTGACATGCGAGAAGAGAAAAAAATGTGGATGATGCACATTGCATGTTTCGCATCTGATAAAATGCCTATGCCTATTTACGGATTTGATGTCATTGTGGGCAAGAATAAGGTTACTGGATGCTTTCATGACATGTCCCCCACCACTCCCACTCATCCAGTTGGGACTAAATTTTCTGAGTTTGTGCAACATTTCGTTCCTAAACGTGAAAGAGAATTGCCACCATGGGCAAAAGAAATATTCAGTGATTCTATGGTAGTCGCTGGGGCCACTGATGACCCCGTTGAGATTGCTAATTTAATTCATATGGGCAAAGAAAACTTATTTGCATGGTTTAATTACAATGCCGCCGACATTCCACATGCAAATAGTTTGGATTATGATAAGTCTGATTATCGTAAAGCACTTTCTAAATATTGTCACAATCAGTTACAAAATACCAACTCAAAAAATGTAATGATATCACTAGGACTGGATGAAAATTATGTCACAGAATTCAAAAAAAAGCAGTTCCCCTATTAAAAAGGCACTGTGGTACACACTTGGAATGATATCTTTGTTGTTTGCATATATTGGGTTTATTACACCCGGCATACCATTTAGCATTTTCCTCGTATTTTCTGCATATTGTTTTAGTAAAAGTTCTCAGAAAATGCACGATTATCTGTACAATCACAAACACTTTGGTCCATTTCTGACTAACTGGGTTGAGAAACGAATATTTCCTACCCGAATGAAGTATGCCATGATCATTGTTATGAGCAGTTCTCTGGCATTCCTATGGTTCACCACATACAATCTCAACGCAGTTCTGTGGTCTGGTGGGTTTATGGCACTGGTTGCTATATGGGCATGGAGGTATCCCGGCTCGGAAGAGGAATATAACAGAAAGTTATAAGCATATACCAAATCGGTATAAAAATAGTCTTGACCCAAACTCCAAATTCATGTAAAATTACTTTGTAATTAACGATAAGGGGTGTGTTTGTGAGAAATAAATTAAATCATGAGGTAGGTTCTGTGTATATTCCTGAAGATAGACGCCGTAAGGATAACATTCGTTTTGAAGGTAACGACTTCGATGAGACCTTTATGGAAGGTGTTATAGGTTCTTGTCTTGGTTCTATGGTTATCTTTGGCGTGTTAATCACAATTGTGGTGATGTTATGAGAGTGCGCCAGGAAGTCACTGTGTGGGATAAGACGGACTATCGAGTACCCTCACACATATACCTCACTTCAGGAACAACCCTCCTTGGCTACGTGCCAGAAGGTTCCTCAGAGGCGATTATCTTCGCACACCCTAAGAAACAATGGTCTGTGGCGAGACGTAAATTTCGAGACCTCACCAAGGCAGAAATTAAAGAAATATCTGGAATATAATGTATTCCAAAATTTCATCAAAAAACGCTTGAAATTTGACCCAAAATCTGCGATAATGTGTTTTTAATCAATGAGAGATCGAACTATGTCTTACTTAATTCACCAGTTTCACTTGTCAGATGCCGCCCGCGATCACTTGAATTCCGTTGGTTGGAGTGGTGACTTCGGCGACTTCCCCGAGATCGCAATCCAGCGTGATGTCAAGTTTATGGGTGGTTCTAAGAACTACGCCCCTTGGATGGAAGAGCACTTCACCTCAGTTGCTCGTGTGACGGGTGTTGATACCCTTGAGGACGTGTTTCATGTTGGTAATGGATATGGTCCTGAAGGGTCTTGCATTCAGAAGTTCACCCGAATGCATTCGGTTTCTGTAGGTGATATCGTCGTCAACGAGAAATGTGGTACTGCTTGGATGGTCGAGGGTGAAGGTTGGTCTAACGTTGATTTTGGAAAGGAGTTCTAAATGTACGCCGAACTTTTGACGGCTCTGTATTTTCTACTTGTTGGGATTTGTGGATGCCTGTATCCGTTTTTGTTTAGGGACTCCCCTAAAAAATTTGATAAAAGTAATAATATGTATTGTGATGGAGATAACACATGATAAGTAGAAGTGATTTTAATGAGGATGCGTTCGATGCATTGATTCGTAATGAGTTGATCGACCAGCTCGCTAATTTCGAATTTAGTTCTAACGATGATTCAATTCGTGATGCTAAATTAATTGAGGCGTTTAAACGTGTAATTGCATACAACAGTGTGCCTGGCGAATACATGGAAGGAACATATGATGGACAGTAAAGTAAGTTTGGTTGGTATGACCAAACCCTCAGCAAAAACAGATTGTCACACTGCCGCAGATCTTATATCGTATGCGGCTAGAGTTAGTAATCCCGCTAACCAAAACAATAAAAAAACTTCTGCTAAGTTATTAAAATATCTTATCAAAGAAAATCATTGGTCTCCTTTTGAAATGGTATCCTTGACCATGGAAATTGTTACTACACGCGACATCAGTAGGCAAATGTTACGTCATCGTTCGTTTTCGTTTCAGGAGTTTTCTCAACGGTATGCTGTCAGTGAATCATTCACTACTAAAAGACAAGCCAGAAAACAACATCCGACCAACCGTCAGCTCAGTGAAGTAGATAATGATCCTGTTATTCAAAACAAAGCGCAAGAAGTATTCAATGAAATGCAAGCCCAAGTTGCTCAAACTGCAAAAGATTATTATGAGATGGCCCTTAACAGTGGTATTGCAAAAGAACAAGCACGTGCATTATTGCCTGAAGGTTTAACCGAAACTACATTGTATATGTCTGGTACACTTAGATCTTGGATTCACTATTGTGATTTAAGAATGGGTAATGGTACTCAGCCAGAACATATGCAAGTTGCAAAAAAATGTTGGGAAATTCTTGATGCACATTTTCCTGATGTCATTTCAGCAGTGGAGGAAATTAATAGTGAACGGTAAGAAAGCAAAACTAATGCGAAAGTTTGGAAAAGTTGACAAGAAAACAAAAAAAATGTATAATAGTCTTACGCACTCAGAAAAAGGTGTGTTAAAAGAAATATATAAGGAGGCTCCGGCTGAGAAAAAATGAACGTTTTTTACCTAGACCATAATCCAAATAAGTGCGCTCAAATGCACTTAGATTCACATTCGTCAAAAATGTGTGTAGAATATGCACAATTATTATCTACTACGCATCGCGTAGTTGACGGCGAAATGTGGTACGGTAGAACTACCAACGGCCGAAAGATACAACGTTACTTTCATCCAGATAGTGTGTTAAACCAAGAACTATATAAAGCGTGTCATATTAATCATCCTTCTGCACAATGGGTTAGATACTCAAAATCTAACTACCAATGGTTGTATGACATGTGGACAGCCTTATGTTCAGAGTACACGTTTCGTTATGGTAGGGTTCACGAATCATTTCGTAAATTAGAATACCACCTATTGATTCCACCTATGAACTTAAAAGATAAGGGGTTTACGCAACCAACGCCTGCAATGGGATCACACCCGCATTGCATTGTTGAAGGCGATTCTATATCATCATATAGAAATTATTATTGGGAAGCAAAACGAAATTTTGCTAAATGGACTAAAAGAAAAAAACCGGAGTGGTGGTATGAACGGGAAAGGATCGAAACCGAGACCCTTAAGTGTAACTAAAAATGAGTTTGATGCACAGTGGGATCTTATTTTTGGAGGTAAAAATATGAAAATGCATCGAAAGGAGGTTACTATCTCAGAAACTATATCAAAGCATATGTCCCCCAACGGCAAGAAAGAAGCTGTTGTTATTAAAACCGAACGAGGGTATGTTGTAGAATTGTATGAACAGTCACGATACATTCGAACCGTTGATTGCACTTCACATTCAATTAACTGGGCAGAAGACGTTGCCGAAAACTACGCACTAGGACTCCAAATACCATGAAAATTGTAATTGCAGGCTATGGTCCAGTGGGAAAAGCAATTCGATATGTACTAGAACAACGAAGTGGACTAGACATTTTTATCGATGATCCTGCAAAAGGATATAACTACTACCGCGATGAACAAATCGATCCAGTCGATGCTGTAGTTGTTTGTGTTGCGACTCCTATGAGAGATGACGGGTCTTGTAATACCGATCATGTCGAAGAGGTGTTTGTCAAATATGGTAATACCAAGTACTTGATAAAATCTGCAGTTGATCCTGTTTGGTTAGATTGGGAGACAGGTGTTCGCGATGGTAGTTTTACGGTCTCGCCTGAATTCTTAGGTAGTTCTAATATCAACCGTAATACAATGGAAGAGTTTGAACAACAGACCTATGCGATTTATGGTGGTGATGACCCGAGGTTTTGGGACGAGTTGTTTAAACCAGTACTGCCAAAATTAAAGGAAGTTAAGTATTGTTCACTACAACAAGCCGCATTCGCCAAATATGTTGAGAATACATTTCTAGCAACCAAGGTAACTTTCTTCAACGAGATGTACCGAATATACAAAGAGATTGGTTTTGAGGGTTTCGATCAGATGGTCGATGCGATTACCATCGATCCACGTATAGGACGTTCACATACTCAGGTGCCTGGTCCTGATGGTAAATTCGGATACGGAGGTCACTGTCTTCCGAAAGATATGGCCGCGCTGAGATTTATAACAAATAACAGCCCTTTGTTAGACGTAGTTACCGACATTAATAATGAAATTCGATAAACTTTCTTTTAAAGAATCGTTTAGTGATACTATATTAGGAACGTTAGTCAATTTTCCTATGAATTTCCTATTGATTTCTTTTGCATTTCATGTTAAAATGAATGCATTCGAAACAACTTTATTTTGTACCGTTATTTTATTTGTGTTGGCTGTTGTTCGTAAATATATAGTAAGACTTCATTTTAAGGGTATTACTGATGAATAAAAAATATGAAGAACCTGATAAGTTTGTTCGTAAAAAGGTTCGTAAACCACGTAAACCCATGACCGAAGAACAGAAAGCTGCCGCAGTTGAGAGACTTGCGAAAGCACGTGCAGCAAAAGGACCTGCTAAAAACTTAGCAGTCCATGAATCTATTCGTGGACTGCCTGATGATCATTGGATATCACCAACAAAAGTCAAACAATGGTTGAAGTTTAATAAAACATTACTTTCTAGTATTAAAAGACAAGCCGACTCTAAAGATAAATCGGACCGGATTCAGTACCAGAGAATTGACACATATGTTAAAAATTTACAATCGTATCTTTCTACTGGTATATGGTCAGATATGAACTATGGTGAGAGAATGGAGTTTAAAACTAAATGGTTAGTAACCGCTTTAGCATACAACGAAGATGGTACAATTAAAAGAACTTTAGGTCATATTTACCCAGATATAGGGTTATACACAGGAGAAGATTGGTGCAACTAGGCGAAATGATGTTATCTAAACAAAAGTTTACTCGTATGATTGAAGACACCGTTATGAGAACTAAGTTGTCTCACATTGATGCAATCGTTCATATATGCGAAAAAAACAATCTTGAAATAGAGGATGTGAAAAAGTATATTTCTGAACCAATCAAAGAAAAAATTGAAGCCGAAGCTAGAAGGTTAAACTTTTTACCGAGAGGTAATGAACTACCCCTTGGTTAAAAAACTCGTTGACACTGGAGTATAAATAGTGTATTATATAATGTATAAAGTGGATAATCTGAAAATACTAAAATACAAGGAAATAATATGTCGTTTGAAAACTTAAAACGTTCCAAAGGGAACACCATCGCAAAATTAGTTTCTGCTGCAGCAGGTGAATCTGGTCCAACTGAAAAGAAGTCCTATGTGGATGAACGAATTTGGAAACCCACTGTCGATAAAGCAGGCAACGGTTATGCGGTATTGCGATTCTTACCCACAACTGAAGGTAATGATTTGCCTTGGGTTCGTTATTGGGACCATGGGTTTAAAGGACCAACTGGTCAGTGGTACATTGAGAAATCTTTGACTTCCATTGGTCAACAGGATCCAGTGTCAGAATCTAATTCTAAACTTTGGAACTCTGGTGATGATCGAGACAAAGATATTGCAAGGGAACGTAAGCGTCGACTGCACTATGTCTCAAATGTTCTTATCGAATCAGATCCGTCTAACCCTGCAAATGAAGGCCAAGTCTTTCTGTTTGTATATGGTAAGAAGATCTTTGATAAAATCTTAGATTTGATGCAACCACAATTTCAAGACGAGGATCCAATTGATCCGTTTGACTTTTGGGAAGGTGCTTCATTTAAACTGAAGATTCGTAACGTCGAAGGTTATCGCAATTATGATAAATCAGAGTTTTCATCTCCATCTGTTCTGTCAGAATCAGATGATGAACTGAAAGAGATTTATGATCGTTGTTATGATTTAAGTGAGTTTACAGATCCAAGCAACTATAAGAGTTATGCTGAACTAGAAGCAAGACTGCATATGGTACTTGGGCAAGCTGTTGCTTCTGATTATCCTGATCTTGCTATAACAGAATCGGCACCTGTGATGAAGGTTGCAGCTGCACCTAAGATTGCTTCCGATGATGAAGAAGATGATACTATGTCATACTTCGCTAAGTTAGCTGCAGAGGAATAAAATGAGTAAAACAGTTTTAACCAACTTCCGTATCGACGCAGATACCTATAAGAAGTTCAGAATATGGTGCATGGAAAATGATGTTACTGTGTCTGATCATATGAGAAACATTATCGACACAACCATTGCTGGTGAGTTAGATGTTAACCTCAAAAAAACTAGGCGTCCAGCAAAGATTAAGGAATCTGAGTTACAAGACTGGTTAAGTGAATGGGATTAAACGCGTAGGTTGATTACCTTGGGTATCCAACTGGAGTACTGTGGCGTGTTGAAATAAGTACTTAAAATCACCAGAACAATCACAAAGGGGACTTCGGTCCCCTTTTTTATGCACTATTATATGCTTCGGTTAAACCAGTTCCAGTTTTTATTGGACTAGTTAAAGCAGGGCCCAAAGATTGTAAAAGCGTGGTTGATTGTGTGTTGGTGTCACCAATAACAGTAGTAATCGTGCTAGACATTAGCTCGGCCATTTGTTTAGTTCCTTCCGCAATCGCATCTGTTCTTTGACCTGAAATACCTGTTCCAATTACATCAAACGCTTGACCGATCTCTTTGACAGGTGTGTTTTTCAACCCCACCCCAAAGTCATAATCATCATCGAACATTACACCACTACCTTCATGTTTGAATGGACCACCTTCCCACATTGCATTGAGTAACGGTATTGCAAATGCGGTTGACTCAGCAATTTCTTTTATATTAGAAGTTAGATCACTAAAATCAGTTTCCGCTAAATTGTTTAATCCTCGACCAAGAGAATCTACCCCATCGGCGGCTTCACCAAAGGAATTTAAATTAGAATAATCCAAATCCATCAATTTACTAAGACCGACTGATATATTTTCAAAGATTGTTGGCTTGTCATCGCCAGACGTGAAGAAATTTAAAACATCACCCAAGGTGTCTTTGATTGAAGACAACCCTTGCGCCCCTAACAACGCAACTAGCCCTACGGATGCTGAAATCGCAGCAGGACCAAACGCTACTAGTGATGCCATACCACTCAAACCAAGTTTGGCAATTTCGGCGAGACCTTCAGCAGTGTTCTTCATCAAGTTCTTTAAACCAGAACCATCAGTTCCAAATGCCTCGATTGCGGTAGATGATGCAGCTAACGCAGCAAAGAATGCACCAATACCAGCACCAATGAGACCCATACCAACAGCACCTTTAACTGCGGCTCCGGGCACTTGACCAAAGAGTCCACCTGTTGCTAAAAGTCCTGCAAATAATTCGGTGCTTCCAACATTGTTTGCAAAAGCGCCTAAACCTTCAGCAGTGTTCTTCATTAGACTGGCTATACCAGAACCATCACCACCAAACTTCTGGATCGCTGCATCGTTGATCGCAAGACCAGCAAAGAATGCACCAATACCAGCACCCATTGCGAACATACCGAATCCAGCTTTTAGAGAACCACCTGGCCCTAACAATGCACCCATTGCTCCACCAGCGGCAATAAGACCACCCATTGCGACCAGGCCTTGGGTATCAGTTGCAGAAAATGCTTCTCCTAGACCAACCATGGTCCTTTTGAGTGCAGACATGTCTGTGTTGAGAAAGGATAATCCTTTGTCACCTAAAGCTAAACCGCCAAAGAATGCACTGATACCAAGACCCAATGCACCTAATCCTGCACCTATACCCGCCAGTTTACCAAAGGATCCTCCAAAACTAGATGACATACTACTCTCTGGTTTTGGCATTTCTCTCGCATCAATATTGATGGTGCCTGTACCAGCGTTCTCAGTAGAATTTTCTCTTTGTTGTGCTTCTCTTTGTTTCCGATCTTGCAACAAAACTTCAGTAAACTTTTTCAAGTTACTTGTTTGTCTTTCGCTATTGAATTTAATCTCTTCGAGAACCTCAGTCTGTTGACTCAGTTCTATCACAACATTTTCTAGTGTAAAATATTCTCTAGGTGCCATTTTGATCTCTGATTTGTTTTTCTTCTTCTAATGCCTGCATTAACATAATCATTTGTATTTCACGTTCCCAAGGCATCATATTGTCTAACTCTGTTAAAGTATATTTATGATGCCTCTGCAATAAAAAGTTAGTTTTGTAGTAATTTGCTAACTCTTCATGGGAGAGGCATACTAAAAAAAATTGTGTATTCCTTTTACTTCTATTGAATTGTGTTCACCACAATTGTCACAATCAAACTCAATGGTGTGTTTTATCTGAGGCATTGATTGCACAAACTCTGCAATGTTTGCAAATTGTGCAGATGTCATAGACTCTAGAAAAGCTCGAACAGTTTCTTTTGGTTCATCCGATATATCGAATCTTTCTTCTTTTGTGATAACAGCTTTGATGCAACTGCTGACAACATTGAAGGCGACCTCTGATTCATCTCCACCCTGTTCAATATCAAAATAACTAGGATATTTCATTTCAACCGAAACACTATCATTCACCTGAATCAAATTTTCAGTTTCAACAACCGGACATTCTATCAGATCTAGGTTTACAACAGTTTCGTTCCGTTGTTTGCACGATGAACAAGGCAAAAAAAGTTCTACGTTTTCTCCAACCGACTTGGATCTAATTTTAAGAAACAAGAATTCCAAATCAAACGTGGTCAACTCTTCTATTTTAATTTTGTTATCAGTACATGCAACAATTGTATCGGTTATTGCGTTTATTATTTGTGTCTCATCTTTTGTCTCATTCGCCATAAGAAGTATTTTTTCTTCTTTAACTAAGTAAGGACGATATTTAATTTTCTTACCAGTTGATGGTACTACTAACTGGTACGTGGGTGTTTCATTTAATAAAGGTAACGCCATAATTTACTCCATTATCTGTTAATAAAAATAGATGATTTTTGTTTGCCATTAGAAACAACTTCACCTTTCCAACTCTTGTATTCGAACTCTACTGTGATAGAACCAAATTCACTAGCATCATCACTTAAGCCGGTACTAGTAAATGTGACAGGGAAAGCTCGATCAATAATCCAATGATAGTTTGCAATGGAACTTTTACCAATGTCAATATCAATATCAATATTAATGTTTAAAGGTCCCAACTTCTTATCGAAGTTTCTACTAAACAATGGATAACTTTCAGCCCGTTCTAATTGATAAATGTGAATCGTTGCCACATATTGATTTGGGTATTTTGCTTCAAAACTTGCTTCGTTATCACTGTATTCTGGCAATATGAAATCTTGCCAATTTTGAAAGTAGTCCCGAACTTTTTGATTGTTCAATACACGAAAAGTTGCACTGATTGGTGGATTTGCATAACCATAAACTATTTTCTGGTTAGTGACACCCAGTTGTCTGTCCACACTAGTCATTTGTCTGGTTGGTATATCAATGTTGTTACACAGTAATCCCAGATCATATGCATTAATACCCGCAATGGTTGGAAACTTCACATAATATAAATTTGATTTTGTCAGTCCTCTTCCTTCGGATATAAGTGATTTAAACTCGTCTATGTTACCCAATTTAAGCATTGATCTTCATCCTAGAATCTTTGTATACTTGCCCTTTGTTACCTTTCCACTGTGCAGTGGGTAAAAAAGTTGCAATTTCCCATTCTGGAGCAGGAACCATAGCAAATTGACCTTCAACCTGTGATGTCAAATAATGTTTGAAACACGGTTTGAAATATTTCATTTGTGCTGCTCGGTTTAAAAAACTATATTTTACTTTGAACCTTGTAGTGTCGTCGTATTTTTTGTTATTTGTTACGCCCATTAACTCATCAAGAAATTTGGCTCTTAATGGTATAGGTAAATAATGAAGGTTCATCCCATAGAATCCTTTTTCGGCGGGTCCTACTGCAATAATCAAAGGGAACGAATCCCAATACGGCAATGTGTCTCTGTGTTTGGCATCATAAAAGAACATAAACATATTACCAGTTATAGTTCTATTTTTAGACACAATGGGTTCCTCACGCATCAGTTCACGCCGGTTGACTCGCATCCTTTGAACTTTATTGCGAAACCACGCACGTGACTCTTTAGTTCGTGGAGTAATACCAGCACGAAATGCTTCTTGTTCGACGGTTTGGAACAGGTTTGACACTATTTTAGTACCTTGTGATTTAAATGTCTCATATGTCTATTTAGTCTTTTTTCTTCTATATGGTTTCATTTTCTTTAATGGTTTTAATGTTTTTGGCATTATACCCATCGATTGCAATTCGATCTCAGTCCATATTTCAAAGTGCCACTTGCGATCTTTGCAATATTCTGCAGCTGCATTCCATTTGTTTTGGTTTTTAATATATGTCAATCCTTCACTGATATACCGTTTGGTTCGTTTATCGCCCTTGGGTGGCATGGTGTCTTTATGTGGTTTTACCTCAACCAATGATGTCTTACCATCGCGCCATTGAACCAAGAAATCCATATAATATCGGTGGTATTTTCTATCGACTTCGTACCAATATGGTATAACCACTTCTTCACTTGACCATGATTTGACATTTGGGTCTTTATCAAAATACATCATGCAGTATTTTTCCCACATACTTCTATAGATCACATTGTTAGGATCACCAGTGTATTTTGAGGAGTTTTTGACTTTATATCTTCCAGAGTATGCCATAAATCACTATAAATAACTGTATTAAAATCTTATTTAGAGTACCTTAATGGAAGACAGTCTGACAACAAAAAACTCAAATGAGTTTACTCAAGAGAATTTAGAAGAGATTGTTATCTCAGAAGAAACTGCTGATGATCAAGAAAATAAGACGCCTGATAATAGTGATGGCGTCGTAGATAAAAAGAGATCATTTAAATACCCTCTTACAATTTCTAATGACTTTCCTGCGAAAATCATATTCAAGGTGTTCGAGATAAATGATGACAGTATATTTGAAAAATCTGGTATCGCGGTTGAAAAGGTTTGGGATCAATTGAAATCAGGATTAACCGAGTATTTTGATGATACTGTGGAACAAGGATATGCTTATGGTTTAGAATCAGTGGGTAATGAATATGTCACTCCAAAAGAGGCTAAACGAACACTCGATGATGCTGAGACAACACAACCACAAATTCAAACTTACGAAAATAAAGGCGTAGGCACACAAATAGGGTCCGTAACATTACCATTACAACGACCACTACGATATTCAGATGTTGCACAGTATGAAGGTGCTAGTTTGGGTATAATTGGTGGTTTAGCGAACGATGTTTTGAGTGGTAACAATCCATTTGAAGGCATATCTTCTAACGGCAAACTAAAATCTACTGCGGGTGCACTCGCAGCACAAGTTGTTGCACGAGGCCTTGGATCAGTTGCCGGTGCTTCAATTGGTTCAGTTGGTGGTATTGGTGGTGCAATACTTGGTGGTATCGCTGGTAGTAACACTGGAGAACAATTGGGTGGTGCTACCAAGAGTGCAACTAGGATATCATCTGCGCCTAATTTCAGAACACTATTTAATCATGTCGACATAAGAAACTTTTCTTTTGATTTTAAAATGATTGCTACATCTAAAGAAGAATCAGTTGCAATTAATAATATTATAAAACTATTTCGTCAAGAATTATATCCTGAGAAAATACCATTGGGTGCCACTGGTTTACCATTTGCATATAAGTTTCCTAATGTATTTGAAATTGAAGTTAAAAATAGATTTGACAACACTATGGGTTTCAAATTCCAAAGATGTTATCTCAGAAATGTACAGACAGTATTTAATGAGACTGCAACCGGCGTGTATGATGATGGCAATTTCATTGAAGTCAGTATAACTTTAGACTTCGTAGAGATAGTAGCTCTTGATAAACAAAAGATAAGAGATGAGGGTTATTAATGTCTAACTATTTTAAAAGTTTTCCAAAGGCCTTATACTTATTTGGAGATGAAACAACACCAGTTGCATACCAAGATCTATCAACTTTCAATAATTACATTAATTTGATATCTGAAGAGATTAGTGCATATATTGAATATGAAATACAAGATTTTGAAAGACCTGACAGTTTAGCTTACAAATTGTATGGCAACAGTCAGTACGACTGGACATTTTTTTCAATAAATGATAATATTCGCGAAGGTGGTTGGCCTTTATCATTGCAAGATGCATTTGATCTTGCAACACAGAAAAAATACAAAGATTGGACATGTAAAGTATCATTTAACTTCAACAGTGCTGATAGTGCTGCTACCTTAGCCGATTTATATCCTGTTGGCCAGGAGGTTAAACTAACCGGCGGTTCAGGTGGTATCATGTATGTCAAATCTAAAAACTTACAGGTTGGGGAGATAACTGTTTATTCTAAAAATTATAGTTTCGACAGTGATTTCAGTGCAAGTTCTGCACTGTCTTACTCTATGGATTCTAATACATTGCCCCTTGCAAGTGTAGTAAGAGAAGCATACGGCACCTATGAATATCGAAACACAAACAAAGAACCCATTGATTATTTTTTTGATACCGAGGTTGTTCCTAAAATACAGGTAACCAATCTTGACAAACTGATAGAAGACAATGACAAACTGAAACGCATTCGCATTATCAAAAAAGAACTTATAGGGAATGTAGTCGGGAAATATAAATCGTTAATCGGTAGATAAGAATGTCTCAAGTTAAATTTGCTATTGTCGAAGCCGTTGTTGTTACTACTATATCTGATGGGAATGAAATTGAGATTGATATCAAACCCAACATTATTGAGTTTCAAACATTCGAACACATCTCTAAACCCTATGTCGATGCGACATTATCATTTGTTGATGATTTTGGGTTGTTGAATCAACTTGCTTTTCGTGGTACTGAAAGATTTCGCATCACGTTTGGTCAAACTGATGATATTCACGCTCCATTATATACTAAATTCTTCTTTGTTAACAAGATCACCGATGTTCTTAAATCTAATGATCGAAGTGAAATACTATCAGTAGATCTTGTTGAAGACATTTTGTATATTGATTCGATTAAACAACTTAGTCGTTCATTTACGGCACCTATTGAAGAGATCATCGAGGAAATATGTTCAACAGAATTGAGTAAAACTGTCATTCGTGACGATTTTGCTGGTTCTGCACAGGGCCCTCGCAAAATTGTAGTGCCTTACATGAGTCCTTTACAAACAATAGAGTGGTTAAAAACTCGAGCAACAACCAGAACTGGTTCGCCCATATACCTGAGAGCCTCTATATTTTCTAACAATCTATTTTTGTGTGATTTCGACACGTTGGTTAAAAGAAATGTTGTCAACGAAAAGTTGCCGTTGAGATATACTTCAGCGGAAGCCATGGTAGATGATGTTGATGAAAGGTCCAGAGCATATTTCAATGTACTAACATACAAAGAAATCAATAGTGGGGACATGATGTTAGACTATGAGAATGGTAACGTTGGTTCGTACTATGCCAATCTTGATGTTGCCAGTGGTATCACGTCTGGCAGTCACATTTCTGTTCGCGATATTATCACCGAGTTCTATTCTACTAATATTATAGCCTCAAATGTTGCACAACAAATATTTGATCCTACTCTAAAAATAGGTGATAAGTTATCAGACGAGTATGATTCATTGAGTATATTTCAGGTCACATCATCCAACACGTACAATCAGTTTATGAGTTATCATGACGAGACTGTACTGGTTGATCAAGACAATAACATCACCGAATCTAAACTTAAGATTAAAAATAAAATCATTCGTTCTATCTTAAAAAAGAACGTTATTGATATTGGTATCGAAGGCAGAATGGTGTTTGAGTCTAGAATCTCACCTGGCAATAAGATACGAGTCATATTCTTAAACTCCAATACTGCATCCATTAATAATGATACTGCCTCACAAATAGACAGACGAAAGTCTGGGGATTATTTTATATTGGCAGTCAATCACATATTCAAGGATGCCGGACATTTCACACAAATGCGGTTAACTAAAATCAATGAAGCGCCCAAAGTAATATGAATGTAATAAGACCTATACAAAAACAGTACTATGGTGATGACAACCGATGGTTCCTTGGTTATATCATTAATTCTGCGCCGCCTGCTGGACTTGAGGGTAGAGTTAAGGTTCGTATCATTGGCGTACACAATCCATCGACCAACGAGGTACCCGAAAAGGATTTACCATGGGCCCAGGTATTAATACCCACTACCGAGGGTGGTTCATCTGGTATTGGCAGGATACCCAATCTAAACAAGGGTGCATTTGTATTTGGTATATTTCTAGATGGTGTTGCATCACAAATACCATTGGTGTTGGGTTCTTTACCTCACACAGAATTACCAACAGCAATTCAATCGGAACGCCGATCAGATTTATTAGACACGTTTAATTATGATCAAAAACGTATTCAAAATGTTTCTATATCAACTATTCTTAAAGATGATGAATCAGATGCTGGCATACCTATAAGAAGGCAACAGTCTATGAAATTCTTTATTGACAATGGTTATACTGTTATGCATGCCGCCGCAATCACCGGCGCCCTTGAGATTGCATCTCAGTTTAAAACTTATGGTTCAGGTACAACGATTACCAACACAGGCCCTACGACCGTAGGGATTGCAAACTGGAAGGTAGATTCATCGGTTGGTAATCGTTATGCTGGATTAATAAAATTCGCCAACTCATACAAACCAGCAACAGATTGGAAACTATATTCTGTTCAACTACAGTATGTTTTATTTGAATTACGTACTCGTTTCAATCTTGCAAACTCAAAACTCCTTGTCACAGATAATATCAAAGACGCATCACAGATAGTGAATAAATACTATCTCAAACAAACAACACAAACAGATCAGGCTGCAACAAGAGCCTATGATGAGGTTATGGTATAATATGGCTGAAATTGTTGATCCCAAGACTGGAAAAGTTAGAAATGTTTCTCAACGAAGAGCTAACAGTCTTTCCGAGACATACTCCGAAGAAATCAAAAAGACGGTCTCCCAAGAGGCCAAAAGTATTTCGGACAAAGGTTTAAATAAAACTGCCGCTGATGCTGCCGCATCATTCAAAAACGCCGGTGCCACAGTTGGTGGACAAGTATCAGGCCAAGTAAATGCAGGACTTCTTAACCTAGAATCCAAGGTTGATGGTTATAAACAAGAACTCACAGATGCCAAAGATACTGTCACAGGTATATTAGAAGGTGATGCCGCTGCAATTGATAATCTAAAAACAGATATTGTCAATTCTGCCATGTCTGCCATCAGTTCAAAACTAGGAACCAAAGTCACAATTGAATTCTCTGAACCAGATCCAGACACTGGTATTGTAACACCCATCACCGCCTCTCTTGATGCAGAAAACAATGGTGCAGATACTATCGCCGGAGTACTTGCAATCATCACTGGTTTGGGTGTATCTGCTAATAACTTTGTAGGAGAATTACAGAATGCTCTGGGTGTTAATAGTCCGGAAGGCCTTGTGTCTGTAACAGATAAAATCAAAAATAAAGTTGGTGCATTCACATCCACAACTATTAATCAATTATCAACAGATGCCATTACCTCAGTCACCAATGAACTCAAACAAACCGTAAACAATTCCTTGGCATCCGGAAATGCTAATATCAATAAGTCAATTACCTATATTTCTTCCGTAAGTGACGGAGGAACAGGTAATCCTCCAACCACTACAACCACCACCGTTCAAACCAACGTGGGAGGAGGACTCACTACATATACAGATTCAGCAGAGTTTAATCTCGCTATAGGTAAACAAGACTCAGACGGTCTCTTAGATATTGCCAAACTTGTCACAAAAGATATTGAAACTAAAATCAACCCAACCAAACTAAAAACCAGTCTGTCAGAACTCTCAAACAATACCCAAGACGGTGACACAATACTATCATCAGTTAATAACGCCGAACAGACAAGATCAGACTATTCGATAAACGTTGAAAGATATAAAGGAATAGTTTCAAACAGAGTGGCGGGAGGTTCTTCATTGGGCGTGGTGCAGGGACTGTCTCTCAAAACGCTGACAACAATCCGTCAAACGGTCAAAAACGTTGCACCCAAACTCTCAGATGCTGAAGTAGAAAATCTTATTGCATTATCGCAGGGAGACGCCGTTGACATGTCAAATGCTATCAAATTACTTCAAGACAACACAGATCTTACATACAAAGAGGCACAAAGGTTTCTTAAATCGATTGACACGACGATCACCAATTCGACGAGATTACCGCCAGACACTGTGATTCTCTCTGAACCATATGTTATTGGGAGTTATTCAAAGAATTGGAACAAGGGGTTGAATGATCCAGTATTTCCATACATTTCATCCACTGCAGAACTGCAAGCTGAGATTGCGATCATTGAGAAGTCTCGAACTGTCGACAAAGTTATTGTGCATTGGACTGAGACACACACGAACAAGAATATTGGCAGTGAAGAGATTAACGAATGGCACCTTAAAGCTGGATTAGATGGAATTGGTTATCATTATGTTTGTCGCAGGGATGGATCGTTACAGAGGGGAAGACCGATTAGTTTGGATGGTCAACACACTCCTGACAATGATAATGGTACTATTGGGTTTGTATTTGTTGGGGGGATTAATGCACCTACTGGCACACCGAATGAGGAGAACTTTTTATCTTCTCAAAGCTTGACACGATCTCAAATTAATACTTTTGATCATTTTTGTAGAACTTTGTATAATGTACATCCTGGCATTAAGATTTTTGGACACAATGAAGTAGATGAAACGGGATTAAATGTTGATCCGGGCTTTGATGTTTCGGATTATGTTTTAACAAGATTTGGAAAAACAAATGACTAATACAGTTGATGATATTGCGGGCAGGAAAAAATACCTAAATGAAGGTGCTGAAGATACTCAGGGAGTACCAAGGGAGGGTATGAACGATCCTACGGGAGAATATCCTAAACGGGATTATTTCTTTGGTAGTAGTGTGAATAAAGCTGCAGTGGGCGCAAAGGTGAATAATCTTGCACTTGGTGGTAGCGAACTTGGTATTGATTTAGATTTGCCACCCCAGAAACCTAGTGAATATCCGTTTAATCAGGTACAAGAAACTCAGAGTGGTCATGTTATTGAAATAGATGATACGCCTGGCGGAGAAAGGGTGTTAATAAAACATCGCACTGGTGCGGGAATGGAATTACGAGCAGATGGATCTGTTTTAATATCATCTAAGAATCAAAGTGTTACGGTTACTGGTGGCGATGCCACAGTTATTGTAGAGGGTGAGGGAAATTTAATCTACAAAGGTGACGTTAATCTAAGGGTAGCTGGAGATTTCAATGTTGATGTTGATGGCAACTATAATCTAGAAATTGCCGGTGATAAAATTGAGAATATTAAAGGAAGACATAATAAGAAAGTTTTTCGGGATGTAAATGTTGACATTCATGGAAGTCGTGTTAGTAAGACAATTGGAGCTATATCAGAAACTACTTTAACACGTTATGACGTACTTGTCAAGGGCCCCGCGAATTATAGAAGTACTGGTACTACAGAAATTACTGGCAGTAATCTAATTACTACAGCAGTTAATGAATGGACAGCTGCTGCGAGTACTGCAAATATTACCGCCAGACATATTTCTATGATAGGACATAAAGGAACTATTGGGGGACCATTGATTGATTATTATGGCAAGACATATGGGGGTTTGCCCGGTGGTGTAACGAATATTGCGACCTTCTATGGGGCGCTCGTAGGACGCGCCACAGAGGCGTTACATTCAGACTATAGTATGTACTCGGAAATGTCTGGATACGCCGTTGGCGCGGTTCAGGCAGCGTCTGCGGTTAGCTTAGGAGGAACAGCACCAGTACCAAAAGCACCCAAACCAGGAATTATGCCATATACCCCATTGCCTCAAACAGCACCATTACCAGCACCTCCTATAGTAGAATTAATGTTGGCCACAAGTTCTTATGGAGTACGTAATGTAGAGATAGATCCTTTGTTACGAGAAAAAATGGAGAAGAACGATGAGTATGCAGAACTGTTTAATTTTGACCCAGATATACATGAAATCAGATCAAAACTAAGAAGTCCTGCTAATCTTAATAACAGCAAGTTCACATCATACTTGGTAAGTGAAAATTTACTGAACAAAGATTTTGCCAAGACGCTTCCTTCTAATATAGGAAGATCTGCAAATAAAACTGGTACTATACGATTTGGTGTAGAGTTATTAGGAAACAACCCTATTGATAATAGAAGTAAACGTTTTAAGGTAACAAAATGAAAATATTGATTGATCCGAAATATGATCCTACTGGTAAAGAAGTTACATCTAAATTAAAACTCGGACCAGGAATTACTATGGCCAAGTTTTTGGGAGCAAGGGGTTCTAGAACACAACTCAAAAAACTCTACAATGAAGGTTTTAATGGCGCTCCTGATTTTAACCAAATAGCTCGTAACCTTGTATTACATTCTCATATCATACAGACTGTAACATCTAATATAGAATATAGTCAACACCGTTTGATTGTTAGTGAAGGAATTTATGAACCCAACCCAAAATTTGATAGTAGCGGAAATTATATCGGGGAAAAACCGTCAGGTATATTAGCTTTGAGAAGAACCGGGCAGGCAGTCGTTTATCAGTTAGTTAATAGAAAGGGAAAAACTGACCCCGTAAAAACTTTTGATTTAGCGGTTTTCTGGAAAGACTATATTGGTTATGATAAACTTACGTTAGATTACGATACATTTGATCCTAATGGCGAATTGACTTGTCAGATTGTTATAGAAACTCCTAATGTACCCGAGTCATATGATGTTACATATAAAGGTGTTATAGAGACCCGATATAATGGAGAATTGCAAACTGTTAATGAATTGTTAGAAATTCTCCCGAATTAGTTATAAATAAACAGTATAACACAGAGCGACTCTAATGGCAATAACTAACGAAGAAGGAAATTTATCGAATAGTCCCCGCGTGACTATGACTCGTCCCTATTCGGATTTTGATTTAACGTTTAACGCTAGAACAACAACTGATGGAGACGTGTTTAAAAAAACTGATGCAGCTTCTGTTAAACAAGCGTTAAAGTCTTTGTTATTAACTAATGCTTTTGAGAAACCTTATAGACCTCAGTATGGAGGGAACTTAAGTGGGTTATTATTTGAACCTGCTGATGAAAATACGGGAGAAGAATTAAGTTCACGTATAAAGGACGCTATTAATAGGTATGAACCAAGGGTTAAAATACTTAACCTAAAAATTGTTTCGCAACCAAATTTGAACAAAATAAAGATTTTGTTGGAGTTTCGTGTTATCTCTACGGGTATAGTAGATGTTCTACAACTCGTATTGGGAGCGGTTGAAGTATGTGATCCACCTTACTTAAAGGCACCTCCAACTACAGCTTTTATAGAAGATTATATTCTGACAGAAAGTTTATTAATAATTCGAACCGAATCTGGTTTAAATTTAATCTTTGATGATGATGAAGATCTATACGAAGATGACTAACATACAGGAAAAGATACGATGGCAACAACAATAAAATCTACAGATTTAGATTTTGATACTATAAAAAATAATCTGAAAATTTTTCTGGCACAAAGTCCGGAATTTTCGGACTATAATTTTGAGGCGAGTGGTCTTTCTTCTATATTAGATGTTCTAGCTTATAATACACATTATAACGCATTGACGGCAAATTTTGCTTTGAATGAATCTTTTCTGAGTACTGCACAATTAAGAAGTAGTGTTGTGAATCTTGCAAGCAGTTTAGGTTATAGTGTTGGAAGTCGTACAGCGTCCTGTGCGGTGGTTAATATGTACGTAGTGAATAGTCTTGTACCTGAGAGTATGACCTTACCAGCAGGTTTTAAATTTACTTCTACCATTAATAATAAGTCCTATACCTTTAAGACAAGGAATACTTTAATAGCAACCAATAACGGTAGTAATCAATATTATTTTCAGTTAGGCGAAAATCAAAATGTGACTTTATATGAAGGAGTGGAACAAAGGAAAATTTTTATCGCAGGCCCGGCAAACGAAAATGAGACATATGTACTTCCTACCACAAATTTAGATCTAGACACTGTACAGGTTCGTGTTTATGCGGATACTAGTACAACCGTCTATACGACTTATACTGCTATTAAAGATGTTGTTAATATAAACAAAGATTCTACAATTTTTGTGGTGAAAGAAACTCCCAATGGTCAGTATGAGTTAACTTTTGGTAATGGCGCTCGGTTAGGAAAATTTCCCAAAGTTGGTAATAAGATTGAAGTCTTATATGATCAAGTAGCCGGTCCGGATGCAAATGGAGGAAGAACCTTTACTCCGGTTAATACAATTTTTGATGCGGCAAACAATGCTTTGACATTAAATGTTGTAACTGTTGTGGGAAGTATGAGTGGTCAATTAAAAGAACCTATAGCAAGTATTAGAAAAAATGCCCCCTACCTTTATGCTACTCAGAACCGAATGGTGACAGCAGCTGATTATTCTTCTCTGGTAAAAAGAAAGTTTAGTAATGTTATTACTGATGTTCAATCGTGGGGTGGGGAAGATAATATTCCTCCGGAATATGGTTCAGTTTTTTTGAGTATATTATTTAATACAGATAATCTTGATACTCAGACCGAGACAAAAAATTCTATAATTGATATTGCAAAAAATTTATCCGTGGCTTCTTTTAATGTGAAATTCCTTGATCCTGTTAGCACATATTTAGAATTACAAACAAGGTTTCAATGGAATCCAAATCTTACAGGGCTCACTCAAACAGCCATAGAAAAACTTGTTACTAGCGCTACCGAAAAATATTTTAATGATGAATTGACAGGTTTTGATGAATCATTCAGGAAATCGAATCTACTAACCATAATAGACGATACAGATCCTTCTATATTGTCTTCAAGAACAGATGTGGTAATGCAGAATCGTTTTATTCCGGAAAGCGGTGTTGTGAGTTATTCTATTAAATTTCCCACAAGCATTGCTATTCCTGATGATGTTAACTATATTATCAATAGCTCAAACTTTGACATACCAAACTCAACTAAAAAAGCATTTTTAAGAAACCGATTAAAGTCTTCTATTATAGAAGTTGTGGATGTTCAGACAGGAACGAACCTGTTCGATAATGTGGGAGAATATGATTCTGTTTCGGGTGTATTAACTTTAAGTAATTTTACCGGAACTTTATCGGGTAACAATGGATATATAAAAATTACGGCAGTGCCATCAAACCAGTCTACCCTTAATGCAGTGCGTAATAATCTTATAACGTTTGATGCCACGGCTTCAACTAGTACTGCAATTATTACAGATACCTTATAAATAAGAACAGTTAACTAAGAGAATAAAGATGACCTCATCCGTGACAGATAATTTTAAACGACACTTACTCAATGAATTTAAGAATGAAATTGATGGTAGTGATGTTCAATACTATATGGGTCTAGCACGAAGCGACAATTTTGTGGTTGGGGAAGACCAATCTTCTCTGTATTTTCAGTCTCAGTTAAGACATACTATGCAGAGTGTGAAAATTTTATCCTCTAACTCTTTTGTTGTTCCTCACATACCGTGGTCTAGCGGTGTTAGTTATAACCAGTATGATGAGGCTGATTTGAATACTAATTTCTATGTGGTCAATTCATCCAATGAAGTGTTTGTCTGTATTCAGACCGGCAAAGTTGCGGATGGCACCATCAGACCAAGTACCGTTGAACCAACTTCGGGTTCGTTAGCATCTAGTTTTAAAACTTCTGATGGATACATCTGGAGACAGGTTGCAATGTTAAGTAATGTTGCAATATCAAATTTTTTAACCTCAGATTGGATGCCAATTAAAACGATTGTTGATCAATCTCCCAACTTATCCATTCCTCAAGATTCCGATCAAAGAGACTTACAAAATCTTGCGGTTCCGGGCGAGATCATAAATTTAGCTATAGACAGTGGAGGCACTGGTTACACTACAGCTCCTACAATTACTATTACAGGTAACGGTTCTAGTGCAAGTTTTACATGCAATATCAATGCGGGTAAAATTGTGCGGATTAATATTGATTCCGACGACAATGGTATTATTAGTCACGGTAGTGGTTATGACTATGCGTCCGTAGTATTGTCAGATGGTGATGCAGTCATAAGACCAGTAATTGGATCTCCTGATGGTATTAACGCTGACCCCATAAAAACTTTAAAAACTAAATCATTAATGGTTCAAGCGGATTTTGTGGGGAGTGAAAATAACACCATTCAAGCGAATTCAGAATTCAATCAGATGTTCTTACTAAAAGATCCCAAACAATATGGTAGTTCGTCTGCATTTGTTGGTAATACAGGCAATGCACTAAAAAGTTTTACGGTCTCTTCTGTTATTGGAGATTGGAACGAAAACAATATGATGTTCTCAGATCTTGCTGGAGGAACAAAAAAAGGTAAGGTTTTTTATTATTCCGGAAACACCCTTTATTATTATCAGGACGAAGAAACTGGATTTAACTCATTTGTACCTGGGCCCATCGTATCAGTAAACAATGCGGGAATTACCGCAACAGTTGATGCGATTATAAATCCAGATATTGATGCATATTCAGGTGATATTTTGTACATAAATAACATAAACACAGATTTAACAAGCAACGAAACTTTAGGAATTACTAGAGTTTCAACACAAACCGAAGACACCAAAGTTATTATTCAGTTAGGATAAAAAATGGCAAGCACATTTACGAGTTCAACACTACCACAATTATATAAAGATGATTATGATTCCGCTGATAATTATCATCAGATTTTATTTAATTCGGGTAGAGCCCTTCAAGCAAGAGAATTGACACAACTACAAACTTTAATCTATGAAGAAATGGGTAGATTTGGTAGTAATGTGTTTAAAGAAGGTTCAGCCGTATCGTTTGGTAACATTGCGATAAACGCTTCCTATGATTTTATTCAGATAGAAACTGTTACGGGCGGTGCATTTGCAGATATTCCGGTGGGCACTGTTTTCACGGAGGCTGGTTCAAATATTAAGGTTAAAGTTTTACAAGTTTTATCTGCCGAAACACTTGTAAACCCAGACACTCTGTTTGTAACTTATATTAATGGTGGTGGAACAGCGATAAACGGCACACCTCCAACGGTATCAGCCGGTGGGCAATTGCTTGGTCCAAATTTTACTCTTACAGTTTATGAGTCAGGTCAAAATGGTGCATCATTTCCAACCGGCCGAGCAGTTAAACTTGATGTCGATCAGGGAGATTTTTTTGTTATGGGTAGATTTGTGCATTCTAACGCACAATCAATCATTTTATCACCAACATCTCAAATTGTCAACACTATTGTCGGTTTTAAAGTAATTCAGGAAGTAATTACCGTTAATGATACCCAAGATTTGTACGATAACGCTGGAAGTAGTCCAAATCTTGCGTCACCGGGCGCTGATCGTTATCGAATTCGATTAGAATTGGTCGAAAAAGATCCTAATAATGATACTGATACCTTTGTATTTCTTGCTCGGATAGAAAATTCTAAAATTGTTGAGACTGTAGATGTTTTAGATTCATATAATAAAATTAATGATGTTCTTGCACTAAGAACAGAAGAAGAATCTGGTGACTACATTGTAAATCCGTTTACAATCGGGTTTGATTCAGCGGATGCTGAAAATTTAAGCTTGACTATATCAGAAGGTACTGCATATGTCAATGGTTATCGTGTAGAAAACCCATCTCCTACAAAACTTATCGTTCCTCGTTCTATTGGAGACGGTGAATTGGTCAATAATGACGTTATTCCTGTCACGTATGGAAACTATGTTTTAATTGACAGTACTACAGCGCTCCCAACATTTGATTATTCTCAGGTTAATATTTGTTCGGACACTATAGGTTCTAATGTCATAGGGACCTGTAGAATTCGGGGCGTTGAACCGTCTGGTTCTCAGTTGAAAATGTACTTATTTGACATTGAAATTAATCCAAATGAAAATTTCAACACTGCTAAGAGTATTACTCAATTTGGCGCTGGTGACACACAACTATTAAACACAAATGGTACTTCGGCACAATTATTTGGTTCAACAGATAATGATCTGTTATTCCAGACTTCTAGACCTAGACCAAGTAGTTTTAGTGACATAATCATTACTACACAAAAATCTGTTACCAAAATTGCAGAAGTTACTGGCAACACAATCACGCTCGATAATTTGCCTGGAGGTGAAACATATGAAAATTCTTCCCAATGGATAATTGTTGAGATAACCGGAGCAAACGGACCTGCATTCATACCAACTACTGTCACTGGCATTGGGACAAACGCGGTAACCATATCAGATCCTTTAATTGCCGATGGTGAAACGTACCAGATCATACACTATGTTAAAAATTCTTCAGCTACTCAAAAAAGTAAAAGTTTAACAAGCTTTTCCGGATACTTTGATGTGGTAACAGGAGAAGTAGATTTGGGTCTTCCCGATGTGTCTCAAGTTGAAGTTGTTAAGGTTGTTGGCGCTGGTCCGGATGTTGCCACTGGACCAGACTGTTCTGAAAGGTTTATTCTTGACGATGGTCAAAGAGACAACTATTACCAAAACGGTAAACTAATATTGAAGGGTGGAGAAACCGATCCTACTCGTGTTTATGTTGAATTTACATATTGGGCTCGAGGCGGCACTGGCGGTGCGTTCTATTCACCACAAAATTATTCCGCCTCAACCTATGGTAACATTCCGAATCATGTGTTACAAGATGGTTCTGTAATCAGTCTGCGTAACTATTTAGATTTTAGACCTGATAAAGATGCGGCCGGAAACTTTTCAAATATTTCCTTTTTACCAGCCTCTGGCACTTCAATTAATGCTGACGTTACATACCATCTTCCAAGGGCAGATAAAGTTCTTATTACACAAGAAGGTGACTTACAAGTTTTGATGGGGCAACAATCAAGAGATCCTCAACTCAAAAAAACTCCGGATAATGCACTAGAACTTTATCAGGTATTGATGAATGCAAATACTATCGATGAAAATGATGTACAAATCAAACCTATCGAACATAAACTGTATACTATGTCAGACATTGCAAAACTGGATGACAAAATAGAAAATCTTAAAGAGTATACAGAACTTAACATTGCAGAATTGAGAGCTTTCCACACACCCAGTCTAGACAGTGCAGGATTAGAACGACCAGACTCTGGTATTGTAGTAGATAATGGAGAAGATCAAACTGGATCGGCGACGGAAGATGGTGACTATTCTGCATCTTTGGATCCTGAAAATCAATTGATCAGACCTATGGTTGATGAAGACAACATTCGTTTGGTTATTGAAACCCTGTCCGGTGTTAATTATGGCAATAGTAATGTAGTTAAAAAAGGCGATAATGTTTATTTGGGTTATGATTCTGCTGAATGGAAATTCCAAAATTTGGCATCTAGATCTATTAAGGTAAATCCTTACGGTATGGTTGATAATGTGGGTGTTATTAAACTTTCACCTTCCACTGATGAATGGAAAGAATCTAAAGAAGAAGCAATCAAAGCCGTTGTCGGAACTTCTAAACTAGACACCAAACAAGCTTTCTTATGGAACAGCTGGCAATGGAACTGGAAAGGACGAAATGATGAAGATTTGTGGATCAGTGATGATACAAAATCTGGATTCGTTTCTAATGGAATTCGAAGAAGACTTGCCAAAAAAATAAGCGACTCATATAATTCCACACGTTTTAACAATCGGTCTAATCGTGGTTATGTTCGTAGAGTGGTTGCGAGAGACTCATTAAGAATGAGAATCGGCAATCGTTTTGTAGATGTTGCATTGATTCCTTGGATAAGATCTAGAAAAATCTTTTTCCATGCCAAAGGATTAACACCTAATACTAAATTTACCCCATTCTTTGATGGTGTTGATGTATCAGCGTGGTGTAAATCAGAAACTTCTTTTGTAGCGTTTTCTGATAGAAATGATGATCTTGGTAATCAGAACACATACAATTCTTTGACACAACATCCAGAAGGTACTGAGGAGTTAATTTCAAATTCTCAGGGTGAATGTATAGGATCATTTTTTATTCCTAACTTAAAACCAGTTTACTATCTTCCAAAGAAATTTCAATCGAGGAGATTACGTAATTCTTATCTAAGATTTAGGGCTGGTATTCGAGAATTTAAACTTTTGGATATCAATGAGAATGATTGGTCTAAAGCGAACAGTAAGGCTTTTGCTTACTATAGCGTTGTTGGTGCATTAAACAACAAAACAAATCATATGTTAACTACACGGGGGTATCAGACCACATTACCTTTGGGATTAGGGTTTTCAAGTTTTCCTTCTGCATATTCTCCACGAGATTTAAAAAATTCTTTGGATGCTCAAAATGCTTCGATAGGTATAATTAATGCTCAACTAGCGGGTAAGTATAGTCCAATAACCGAACCATTAACTTCGGGACAATTAACAACTCTTGACGCTAATGGTGAAATGTCACAAGTGTTATCAGATTACATTAATGTTAACAACAATCAGTACTCTAATAACTATAGTGCACCGAACGCTTTACCACAAAACCCGCTTGCACAAACATTTTATGTCGACAATCAATTTGGTGTTGTGTTAACTAAGATATCATTATTCTTTAAGAGTAAGTCGCAAGATGATTTACCAGTATCGATACATTTAAGGCCGGTTATTAATGGTAAACCTTCCAACACTGATATTGTTCCAGATAGTCATGTTTTCAAAAATGCAGATGAAGTAAATGTCGCAAGTTTCGGTGACGTGTTTACTATGTCTAAAATTAAAAGCGATTATGAAACTGAGTTTGTTTTTGATGAACCTGTATTCTTACAACCTTGGACAAGTTATGCTGTGGTAATTACTTCACCTTCTGAAGATTATGAAATATTCTCGGCAAAGACCAAGGATTATGTGTTAGGCAACTCTGGTAAAAGTATTAGTACTCAGGCCGGTTCTGGGGGTTTATTCTTACCTCAAAATGGTGTTGTCTGGTTAGAAAGTAAAAACCAAGATTTAATGATGCGTTTGGCTCGTGCACAGTTTAATATTTCGGGCGGTAGTTTATTCTTGAAAAACGCACCTTTACCCGCAAAACAATTAGAACCCAATCCAATAAGATTAAACGGAACTACTAGTGTTTATGTTAAAGCTCCATGTCATGGTTTGGCTGTTGGAGATACTGTACAACTTGCTAATTGTGAAGATGTCAGTAATATTACTGCGGCAACATTAAACACTACACATATTGTGGATGCCATAGATGCAGATGGTTATCAATTTGTAATTGGTACTACAGCAACTGAATCTGTTAGTGGGGGTGGTGATCAATGTCTGTCTTCTAGAAACTTGGTATTTGATGTGGTAAATCCAAACATGGAAAGTATTATTCCAAACTTTACTTCACTAGACTATTCTGCGAAGTTTATTTCTGGAGTACATGTTTCTCAACCAACATCAGAAAGGTTTTTGCCTAATGGTTTGGGTGGAGCAATCATCAATGCGAAATTTGAAAAGATAACACCAGATCAGAACACAGAATTTGATAAACCCAGAGCAGTCTATAATAGCAGTGTGGTTGATGCCACGAGTCATTTAGGATCAACAACTGCTGGTGATACAGAATCTGTTTATATGAAAATAGATTTTAAATCCTCTAACGATTATGTGTCTCCAATCTTAGATCTTTCTAGATGTTCTTTAACAGTCGCAGGTGAATGTATTTTTGATGGGAATCAAACACCAAGCCTTCATCCGGTTGCAGAAACATCGCCTTCTGGTGGTACAGATGGTCCTAAACATATCACAACTCCTATAACTCTTGAAGTGCCTGGGGTTTCGATGGATGTTAGAGCCGAAGTTACTGTACCACCTGATGCAAACATTGATTTTTACTACAGAACTGCAGCTGCAGATCAGAATATTTCAGAGGTTCCTTGGAGATATCAACCGCCGGTTAATCCTATTCCCAATTCTACATCGGGTACGGTTCAAGCGCAGTGGTTGCCTGGAGGAAAGAACGGGAGTTTAGATCCATTTATGCAATCACAGACCAAGTTTGTAATGCGGGGTCAAGGTAAAGGACCTTCTATCCAATTGGGCACTGGTGGTATTTTGACAAGGATACATGCCGTATAATTATGAAAGAATATCTTGAAGTTTCAGGTCATCCGGGCTTAGTTCGTGATCCAGATAACAACGCGATTTTGTCCGTTGATTTTGAAAAAATCGAACGAGCTCGAAGACTGAAAAAAGAAAAACTGACCCAAGAACAAATTCAAAGAACGTTTGACAGTAGATTGAGTTCTCTTGAATCAGATATATCTGAAATTAAAGAGGTTCTAAATTCCATAGCAAAAAACTTATATAAATAAACCATACACTGATTATAAGTTTTAATAATGTCTCTTAGACCATTTAAATTTGCCAATGATGCTACCAATACGGGTGCAATTAAGCAATTCTCTAAACCTGAACGGCAATATCTTGCCTATAGGACGGGAAAATATCTTACCGATATGGTCGAAGGAGATCCTTCAACGCTAACCATTACACCTACAGCAACCACCGTCAACGTTGGTACTTATGTAGACACAATCTATAATCCTGACGTTCCTAGTGAATTTCCGAGAACACGTTCACGAACATATTACGGTAAAGCTAATTCCTCAGATGATGTTAATAAATTTAGTTATGTGAATCCTGTTACACTACCGTCATTAGTTTATACTGACGATACTGTCGAAATAACCGTTACGGTTGATTGTTCTGAGACTCAAAATAGATTTGATGAAATACAATCATCAATTTCGTTTAACGCTTCGGCTTCTAATTATAATATAGATTCGATTGTCACTTCTCCTACAGCTACAACAATTGATGATCTATCAGTTTCTTGGGAAAATTTTTCAACTGGATTAACGCCACAACAATATTCAGTAACGTATACACTATCATTTACTAATATTGGTTACATGTTGGTTTCTATTAGTTCATCAGCTTTAGATTCAAACAATGTGCAACCAACATCAACCGATATTTACTCTTCTTTTATTAGAGTCGAAAGATCTGATTCGCCGGGATTATCTGAAATACAAACTTCAATTTATCAAGAAAATATGGTGACACCGTTAGAGGACGGTGAAAATAAAAGATATCCCATTTATTACGATGTTTACCGTAGAGGGTTGAAAGAAAGTAATAATGTAGAATTGGACAACATGACTGTGGGCGTCCTAAACAATATGATGGAAGACGAATTGCCTGGGACATATCGCTTGTCAGCAGATTCGCCTGGTGATGATTGGCAAATTTATTTAGAAAATGTTTTTATTGATACAAGATATGATGGAAGTTCGACCGCATATTCTATATGGTTGAGAACAGAATACGAAACAATTCCAGTCCGAACAAATCCTTTAGTAGTTAGACGAGCTGGACCTAACAATCGCTTTGATGGTCTTCAAGCGATGAATGATGAACAGATAGATTTTACCTTCGGGGAAAGAGCTAAAAGAATTATTATGGAATCTGGCGTTGGCACATATCAATTGAGGTCTAGTGAACAAGGCGCACCTACGGATGCTGGCACATGGGTCGCTAGAGGCGTTGCAATTGATACTCGTTTAACATTTAGAGCGGATGAAGGGTACACTGGATTTGTTGACTATGAAAGAACGTATGACTCAACATATATTGGTGATACCATATATGAAGGAGATTATGAAGGAACATATCTTGTAGAATATGAAACTGAATATGAATCGACATATTCTACAGAGTATGAAACAGCATTTCAACTTCAGTATACTGGAAACTATTCTACAGATTATGAGGG
>Ga0222716_10000099_pt1 | contig 65584 bp, 63 predicted proteins | sample C33_13DmetaG_FD_165044 | JGI IMG/M metagenome (GOLD analysis project Ga0222716, IMG submission 165044) | Estuarine water microbial communities from San Francisco Bay, California, United States - C33_13D | ecosystem: Environmental > Aquatic > Marine > Unclassified | place: USA: California... | reverse complement strand
TTATTTCTAAAAATCTTTTGGGTGCTGCAGTTATTACTAAAAATAAAAAACCAATTGGAATAATTACTGATGGTGATATTAGAAGAATGTTCTCAAAAAAACAAAAATTAAATCAATGTATAGCAAAAGATATAATGTCAGTAAATCCATTAACTATAAAATCAGATATTTTAGCTTCTGAAGCCCTTGAAATAATGAATCAAAAAAAGATTTCTCAACTAGTAGTTGTCAAAAATGATGATTATGCTGGTCTGATACATTTACACAACATAATCAATGAAGGTCTAGCTTAATGAAAAAAAACATAACTGAAGAAATGTCTTTTTTAGATCATCTTGAAGATTTAAGATGGCACTTAATTAGATCTGTATTTGCTATTTTAATTACAGGTTCTTTAGCGTTTATTGCTAAAGATTTCATATTTGATCAAGTTTTATTTGGACCAAAAAAAATAGATTTTTTCACTTATGAATTACTTTGTAATATTTCAAATTGGCTTGGCTTTGATGACAGCTTTTGTATAAACGAAATGCCATTTAGAATTCAAAGTAGAACTATGTCTGGTCAGTTTTCAGCACACATTTGGATGTCAATTACAGCTGGTTTTATTTTATCTTTTCCATATGTTATTTATCAATTTTGGAGTTTTATAAGTCCAGGTTTATATGAAAATGAAAAAAGTAATGCAAAAGGGTTTATTTTTATTTCATCTTTTTTATTTTTTTTAGGGGTTCTTTTTGGATATTATATAGTTACTCCACTTTCAATTAATTTCTTGGGATCATACAGCGTTAGTACTGAAATTTTTAATGATTTTGATTTAGATAGTTACGTTGGATTGGTTAGAGCCTCTGTAATAGCATCTGGACTAATTTTTGAATTACCCATTATTGTTTACTTTTTGACAAAAGTTGGGTTAGTCACACCTGAAGTGATGATTAAATACAGAAAATTTGCACTAATTATCGTCTTAACTTTATCAGCAATTATTACACCACCTGATGTTGCAAGTCAAATAATAGTTGCTATTCCAATAGTGATATTATATCAAATAAGTATTTATATTTCTAGATTTGTAATAAAAAAAGAAAATCAAATAACCAAAAAATGAAATTAACGGCAAAAGGAATTTATAAATCTTACAAAGGGAGAAAAGTTGTTAATGATATTACAATTGAAGTAAATCAGGGTGAAATAGTAGGATTACTTGGGCCTAATGGAGCTGGTAAAACTACAAGTTTTTATATGATTGTTGGATTAATTAAACCAGATGGCGGAAATATATCTTTGGATAATGATGAGATAACACAATTTCCAATGTATCTAAGAGCTCAAAAAGGTATAGGTTACTTAGCTCAAGAGGCTTCTGTTTTTAGAAAACTTTCTATCGAAGATAATATTAAAGCTGTTTTAGAATTAACTGACTTATCTAAAGATGAACAAAAATCTAAATTAGAGTTACTATTAGATGAGTTTAACTTACAAAAAATTAGAAAAAGCAGAGGAGATTTACTTTCAGGTGGTGAGAGAAGAAGAACAGAAATAGCAAGAGCTCTGGCTACTGATCCAAAATTTGTTTTACTGGATGAACCTTTTGCTGGTGTAGATCCAATAGCAGTTGAAGATATTCAAAAAATTATCTCGCACTTAAAGAAAAGAAATATAGGCATACTAATAACTGACCACAATGTGCAAGAAACATTAGCTATTACTGATAGAACCTATTTAATGTTTGAAGGAAATATTTTGAAATCTGGAATCCCTGAGGACTTAGCAAAAGATGAATTAGTTAGAAAGGTTTATCTGGGTCAAAATTTTGAATTTAGAAAGAAAAAACTAGAATACTAACCTCATAAAATTAACCAATATATATATAATAATTATAATTGGTAAGGATGCAATTCCATAAATTATTAATAGTATAAGGGAAATTAATAATATTATTAATAAAAGTTTATTTTGGTTAAAATTTAAGTTTTTTAATTTTAAAGACATCATAGGATAATTAGAAATCAGCATGTATGATGATACTAAAACAATAAAAATTAGAAAGTATATATTTTTGAATAAAATTAACAACTCAAATTTTTCTATAAAAAAAGGAAGGAATACAATGAAAATTGCATTTGCAGGAGTTGGTAAACCGCTAAATTCTAGATTTTTATCACCAATATTAAATTTAGCTAATCTATATGATGATGCCAAAGTGATTAAAAAAGCAATAATAGGAATTTGATTGGCATAAAAAACAGAACTATTTTCAATAACAAAAGTAGAATTTCCAATTAAATGCATCATTACTAAAGAAGAGGTAAGGCCAAAAGTAACAAGGTCTGATAAAGAATCTAATTGTACACCAATATCAGAATCAACCTTAAGTAATCTCGCAAAAAAACCATCAAAAAAATCACACACTAGTCCAATAGAAACCAGAATCGCTAGAGTGTTGAGATCCCCCATTACACCATAAACAACAGCAACACACCCAACAAATAAATTTGCAAGTGTGAAGAAATTTGGAATAAAATTCAATATTTTCACAATATAAATTTAGACATTTTTAGTCAACAGAAAGTTTTTAATTTATTGTATGTTCACTATTGTGTTTTTCATAACTTGAAATGTTTTACAGTTAAAACAAAAAAATTGGATAAAAAACTTATTATTTATAGCATTATTTCTGGTTTACTATTAGGCTTTTCATGGCCTACATATGGATTTGTTTATTTAATTTTTATAGCATTTGTTCCTATTCTTTTTGTTGAATTTTCAATCAGAAATGAGTCAATAATTAAAGTTTTTTCATATAGTTTTATTTGCTTTTTTCTTTGGAATATAATTTCTAGTTGGTGGCTTATAAACTCGACTATTTTTGGAATGACATTCGCTATTTTTTTATACTCCACGTTAATGTCTTTGTTGTTTACCTCCTTCAGTTTAATATCTAAAAAATTAAATAATAAACTTGGACTTATTTATTTTGTTTGTGCCTGGATAGTTTTTGAAAAATTTAATTTAAATTGGGAGTTTTCTTGGCCATTATTACTAATAGGTAATGCATTTTCAGAGTCGCACATGTTAGTTCAATGGTACGAGTATACTGGAACTTTTGGTGGAACTCTATGGGTTCTCTTAATTAATATTATTTTTTTTAAGGCATATCAAAACTATAGACAACTTAATTATAAATATTTAAAATTGTTTTCTATTGGGTTAATTTTAATCGCTATCCCTATTATAATTTCTCTTTTTATATATAAAAATCATAAAAATGATAGTCGATCTATTGAAGTAGCTGTGATACAGCCCAACATAGATCCTTATAATGATAAATATGGAAGAACTAATCTTGAAATTTTAGATGAGTTTAAAGAAACGACTAAAGAATTAGATTTTAATAATAAACTAATCGTTACACCAGAAACATATTTTTCTGAAAGCCCTGGTTACTTACTAGACAACTTCTTCAATACCCCTTTTTATAAAGATTTAAACTCTTATTTAATAAAAAAAAATTCTCAAATACTAAGTGGTATCCAATTCTATAAAACGTACAATTCAAATGAAACTAAAACTATCACCTCAAATTATATTCGAGAAAATTTATGGGTTGATATATACAACAGTAGTTTTATTAACTCAGAAAAAAAGCAAGTATATCATAAATCTAAATTAGTTGTAGGAGTCGAAAATCTACCCTACAAATCTGTTTTAAAACCAATACTAGGAAATATTCTTTTAGATTTTGGAGGAACAGTAATGTCGAGAGCATCTCAAAATGAAAGAACTGTATACGAAACCAAAAACGATTTCAAGGTTGCACCTATAATTTGCTATGAATCAATGTATGGTGAATTCATCAATGAATATATAAGAAATGGTGCAGAATTTTTAGCAATAATCACAAATGATGGTTGGTGGGGTGATTCGCAAGGTCATAAACAATTATTAAGTCTATCTAGACTAAGAGCAATTGAATCTAGAAGAAGTATTGTTAGAAGTGCCAATACTGGCATATCAGCAATAATTGATAGTAGAGGCAATATTGTTAAATCAATTCCTTACAATAAAAAAGGTGTAATTTTTGGAGAAATTAAAGTTTCTGAGAAAATTACGTTTTATAATATTTATGGTGACTTTATCTACAGGATTTCACTTTTTCTCTTTCTAATAGTTTTCCTATTTTATTTTGCTAAAAAAAAATAAATATTAAATAATTTAATTAAATATTGTGAGAGTCATATAAAAAATTATTTTTGCAATTATTATTTAATAAAAATTATGTACTGGACTCTTGAACTAGCTACCTATTTAACAGATGCACCTTGGCCTGCAAATAAGGACGAACTAATTGATTACTGTATTAGGACTGGTGCTCCCCTTGAAGTAATTGAAAACTTACAAGAAATTGAAGAGGAGGAAGAAGAAACATATGAATCAATTCTCGAAATATGGCCAGACTATCCCACTGAAGATGACTATCTTTGGAATGAAGATGAATATTAGTTCTAAAAACTTTCATAAAGTCTCATTTGAGGCTTTTTTTTTGTTTAAATTTGATCATATTATAATAAGTAAATGAGTTTTATAAATTCTATATTAAATGTTTTTGTTGGAAGTAAATCAAAAAAGGATTTAAAGGAAGTTGAGGGTATCGTAAAAGAAATTTTGAGTTATGAGAAAGAATTTTCGAATTTAAGTCATGATGAATTAAGAGAAAAAACTATTTATTTTAAAAGTTTAATCGAACAAACTAGAGCCTCTTTCAATCAAGAGATTAAAACTCTTAACAAAAAAATTGAATCCTCTACTAATATTGATGAGAAGGATAATTTCTACACTGAAATTGATGAAATTAATGAAAGGTCATATAATAAAGTTGAAGAAACATTAAATGAAATACTTCCCCAAGCATTTGCTGTAGTAAAAGAAACTGCTAAAAGATTCAAAGAAAATTCCGAAATAAAGGTTAAATCCACCGAGTTTGACTTAAGACTTTCTGCAGAAAAAACATATGTTAAAACTGCTGGAGACAATGTATTATGGTCAAATAAATGGAATGCAGCAGGAAAAGAAGTTACATGGGATATGGTTCATTATGATGTACAATTAATTGGTGGAATTGTATTACACAGAGGTAAAATAGCTGAAATGCAAACAGGTGAGGGTAAGACATTAGTAGCGACCCTTCCAGTTTATTTAAATGCACTTACTGGAAATGGAGTGCACTTAGTTACAGTAAATGATTACTTGGCAAAAAGAGATAGTGCATGGATGGCTCCTATTTTTGAATTTCATGGATTGAGTATTGATTGTATTGATCATCACTCGCCAAATTCAGAAGAAAGAAGAAAAGCCTACAATGCAGACATAACATACGGAACTAATAACGAGTTTGGATTTGATTATTTGAGAGATAATATGGCACACTCCTCAAAAGATTTAGTACAAAGAAAACATGCGTATTCAATCGTAGATGAAGTTGACTCAGTTTTAGTTGATGATGCTAGAACTCCTTTAATTATTTCGGGGCCTATTCCAAAAGGTGATATACACGAGTTTAATGAATTAAAGCCAAGAATTTATGATATAGTCAGAAAACAAAAAGAATTACTAACTCAAGTTCTATCCAAAGCAAAAAAATTAATCAGTGAAGGAAATAAAGAAGAAGGAGGATTCCATTTATTACAAGTTTATAGAGGACTTCCAAAAAGTACTGCGCTTATTAAATATTTAAGTCAAGAGGGGGTTAAACAGCTATTGCAGAAAACTGAAAACTTTTACATGCAGGATAATAATCGAGAAATGCCAAAAGTTGATGTTGACCTGTACTTTGTAATTGATGAAAAAAATAATCAAATAGAACTAACCGATAAAGGGATTGATACAATTTCTAACAAAAACGAAGAATCTAACTTTTTTATTCTACCAAATTTATCAATTGAACTTTCAGAAATAGAGAATAAAAATTTAGAATTAAATATAGAAGTTGAAGAAAAGGAAAAGGTTTATAATGATTTTGCTACTAAGAGTGAAAGAATCCACACATTAAACCAATTACTCAAAGCTTACACATTATTTGAAAAGAATACTGAATATGTTGTAATTGACAATAAGGTAAAAATCGTTGATGAGCAAACAGGAAGAATTATGGACGGAAGAAGGTATTCAGATGGACTTCACCAAGCGATTGAAGCAAAAGAAAATGTTAAAATTGAGGATGCAACACAAACATTTGCATCGATTACATTACAAAATTATTTTAGAATGTATAATAAGCTTTCTGGGATGACTGGAACTGCTATTACAGAGGCTGGAGAATTTTGGGATATATATAAGTTAGATGTTGTTGAAATTCCTACAAACAAACCAATAGCTAGAAAAGATCAAAATGATTTAATTTATAAAACTAAAAGAGAAAAATATAATGCTGTTATTGATGACGTAACTGAGATATCGAACCAAGGCAGACCAGTTTTAATAGGAACTACTTCAGTTGAAATTTCAGAATTATTAGCTAGAATGCTTAATATTAGAAAAATTAAACACAATGTTTTAAATGCCAAACTCCATAAAAAAGAAGCTGATATAGTTTCGGAAGCAGGAAATGCTGGAATTGTAACTATTGCAACTAATATGGCTGGTAGAGGAACTGATATTAAAATTTCTGATGAAATTAAAAATAATGGTGGATTGGCGATAATTGGAACAGAAAGACATGATTCAAGAAGAGTTGATAGACAGCTAAGGGGTCGAGCTGGAAGACAAGGTGACCCAGGAAGTTCTCAATTTTATGTTTCACTAGAAGATAATCTGATGAGACTATTTGGATCTGACAGAGTAGCTAAAATGATGGACAGAATGGGATTAGAAGAGGGAGAAGTAATACAGCATTCAATGATGACAAAAACAATAGAAAGAGCGCAGAAGAAAGTAGAAGAAAACAATTTTGGAATTAGAAAAAGATTGCTTGAATATGATGATGTAATGAATGTCCAAAGAGAAATAATATACAAAAGAAGAAAACACTGTTTACAAGGAGAAAGATTAAAAGTAGATATTGCTACAATGATTTATGATACTTGCGAAATAATAGTGAATAACAGTAAAATTTCTGATAATTTCAAGGATTATGAGTTTGATATTGCTAGGTTTTTTTCATTGCCATCTAGTTACAATGAAGAAGAATTCAAATCTTTAGAAGTTAATGACTTATTTACTCAAACATATTCTGGGGCGTTTGAACATTATAATTCAAAAATGATTTCTAGCGCTGAAAAAGTTTATCCAGTTATAAAAAGTGTTTATGAGAACCCTTCAAATACTTTTCAAAGAATTGTTGTACCATTTACTGATGGTAAAAAAACATTAAATGTTGTGTCAAACCTAGAAAATGCATACAACTCTAAAGGAAAAACTCTTGTAAATGACTTTGAAAAAAATATTTCACTTGCAATAATTGATGAAGCCTGGAAAGTTCATTTAAGAAAAATGGATGAATTAAAACAATCTGTACAACTAGCGGTACATGAGCAAAAAGACCCACTTGTAATTTATAAAGAGGAAGCTTATAAACTTTTTGGATCTATGATTGAAAAAGTAAATAAGGATATACTTTTATTTTTATTTAATGGAACATTACCCTCAAAGGACCCTTCTAATATTAGAGAAGATAGAAGAATAAGAAGACAACAAAAATTTAATACATCAAAAGAAGAAGTTCTTAATAGTGACGAAATTGCATCAAGGAATAGAAAAGCTGGTGAAGGAGTATCCCAATCTAACAACTATGTTGAAACAGTAGTTAGAGAAGTCAAAAAGATTGGAAGAAATGAAAAAGTAACTATTAAAAATGTTTCAAATGGAGAAACTAAAACTATAAAATTTAAAGTTGCTGAAAGTCTGATTAAAAAAGGAGATTGGATAATTTTTAATGATTGAATAACTCATGAACATAGTTCTAATAGGGCCATATTATCCATTTAGAGGTGGTATTTCCGATACAAATCAAGAACTATGTCAAAGCTTAATAAAATCCGGTCATAATGTGGAAGTCATAAATTTTAAGTTATTATACCCAAAAATATTATTTCCAGGAAAAAGTCAATTTGATTACAACAATGGAGTTGATTTAAAATCAAAAAAAATTTTAAATTCTATTAATCCAATAAACTGGTTTTTTGTAGCAAAAAAAATAAATAGTTTAAACCCTGACTTAATTATTTCAACTTATTGGACTGGTTTTTTATCACCTTGTCTATATGCATTAAATAAATTAACAAAAAATATTAAGAAAATTGGAGTAATTCATAATTCAATTTCTCATGAAAATAAATTTTTTGAAAAAAAATTACTTAAAATTTACCTATCTAGTCTTACTAATATTTTTACGCTTTCTAAAAATGTTTTAAATCAAATAAAGAATATTTCATCAAGTTATAATGCAAGATCTTTATATCATCCACTTCCTGAAAAATTCGGAAACAAAATAAATAAGGATGAAGCTAAACGGAGATTAAAATTGAAGGTTAAAAATAGATATATTTTATTTTTTGGATTAATAAGAGAATACAAAGGAGTGGAATTATTAATACGTTCAATTCCAAAAATATTAGAAAAAAATAATGATGTAAAATTGATGATTGTTGGAGAAAATTATATTTCATTAAAAAAATATAAAATTCTAATCGATAAATTAGGGATCTCAAAAAATATTATTTTCAAAAATGAATATGTAAAAAATAATGATGTAAAATATTGGTTTAGTGCTTCAGAATTAGTTATTCTCCCATATAAAACTGCTTCACAAAGTGGAATTATTCCATTATCTATTAAATTTGAAACCCCAGTAGTTTGCTCAAATATAAATGGACTAAAGGAGGATGTCATTGATAATCAAACTGGTTTTTTATTTGAAAGATCTGTTGAAAATTTATCCAATAAAATTAATTATGCATTGAATACTAACAAGAAAAAAATTATAAGTAATATTATAAAACATAAAAAGAATTTATCTTGGAATAATTTTAATAAAGAACTTTTAAAAAATAGACATGAATAATTATTTTGTAATATCAATTTTACTTTTGATTTTAAATATTAATGAAACTAAACAAGAATATAAAGTCGCATATTTTGCTTCTGGATGCTTCTGGTGTGTTGAAAGTATATACGAAAATTTAAAGGGTGTTAGTGAAGTTAATTCAGGATATTCTGGGGGAAAAACAATAAATCCAACTTACAGAGAGGTAATGTCTGGATTAACAGGACATGCTGAAGCTATTGAAGTAATATATGATCCTAATGTGATTTCATATGAAACTTTAGTAAATGTTTTTTTTGGCTCTCATGATCCAACTACACTTAACAGACAGGGACCTGACAGCGGAACTCAGTATAGATCAATCGCATTTTATAAAAACTTTAATGAAAAGGAAATAATTGAAAATGCCATCAAAAAGTTAATTGAGACTAAAACATATTATAAAATCACCACAGAAGTTAAAAAATTTAATAAATTTTATGTTGCAGAGGATTATCATCAAGATTATAAAAAAAAGAATCCTTATAATCCATATATAATGAATGTATCAGCTCCTAGAATTAATAAGTTTAAAATGAAATATCCTGAATTGATCAAGTAGATTAATCTAATTTTTTATCAATAATTCTTGACATATAATCTTGAATGAAAGCTTTAACATAATTCTCCTCAAAAGAATAATCAATTTGTTCATCATTAATAAGATTATAATTTAAATGATAATCATTCAAGTCATAAACTCCAATTACATCATCACCATCAAATACCAGAGTATATTTTTCGGATGAAAAGTGGTATACAGTTCCAGAAAAATGTATTGAAAAAGGATAACCTTTTGTTGAAAAGACACTTCTTCCCCATGAATTAATTGATTTCTCATATCCAACCAGATCAACTAGAGATGGAAAAATATCCATCTGATGCATTAACACATCATTTTCACCACTGAAGGAATTGTTGGGATGATAAAACATTACAGGAATTGCAAATCTGTTTATTGGAGCAGAATAAAAAGGATACCAAAACTGATTTGTGTGATCTGCTGTAATAACAAAGAGAGTATTTTTAAACCATGGTTCTTTTTTAGCAGATTCAAAAAATAATTTTAATGCATTATCAGAATATCCAATCACCTGATGCATTTGAACATCACCCATTGGAAAAACCCCCTTATACTCTTTAGGTACATAAAATGGTTCATGAGAAGATAAACTAAAAAAAGTTGAAAAAAAGGGTTCTTTTAGTTTTGTTGTTTCTTTATTAACAAACTGAAGAAAAGGTTCATCCCAAATCCCCCAATAACCATCATATAGAGAATTATCATTAAATTCATTTTTACCAATATAATTATCAAAACCTAAAATATTTGAAAGACCTAAAAAACCCATTGAGCCATTTGGTGCACCATGAAAAAATGAAGTTGAATAACCTTTTTCTTTAAATACTGAAACTAGAGATTGAATTTTTTGATTCGAATAGGGTGATGAAGTAAAAGGCACCTTAAAAGAAGGTATACTAGCTAATATTGAAGGTAAAGCTTCTATTGATTGTCTTCCATTTGCAAAAGCATTAGTAAAAATTAAACTATTTTTTGAAAGAGAATCCAAAAAAGGAGTATAACTAATATAATTTTTAATTTTTCTGTTCTTATTAAAAGCTCCTATATATTCCCTACCAAAACTTTCCATAACTAATATCATTATATTAGGTTTAGAATAAATACTGTCATTGAGTTTTTTTATGGGATTTACATACTGTTTTAATAGTGAAGAATTAACAAAATTCTTCTTTTTGAAATAGTTCTTATTAAAAGTTCTAATAAAACAAAATGGAGAATTTAAAACAAAATCAGCATGAACGCTCTTATCAACATAACGATGTGCATCAACCATATTTATTGGTCTAGTTGCATTACCTATGCCTCCGCGCATTCCAATTATGCACACAAAAATTATCAATAGTGAAGAAATTAGTGAGAAAGAAATAAACTTAAAGTTATAAGTAGGCTTATGTTTTTTAATTTCAATTTTTTTATAAAGCTTAATCCATAAAAAAACCATTACAAAAAAGAAAATAAAGACATGCCAATAATTATAAATAAATGAACCTGCAAGAGACATTTTATTGGTTTCATTTTCAAGAATATCAAAAACTCGAGTGGTTAATCTACTTTGTGAAAATCTATAATAAATGAAATCAAAAAAATTAGTTGAGTAAGTAATTAAATTAGTGGAAAAGTACAGAATCATCATTCTTTTTTGAAATTTATCCGTTGAATAATTTTTAAAAGGAATTAAAGAAATTAGTATAAATAAAACATTACTATATAAAATTGCAGAGGTATCAAATGTTAAACCAACAAAACACAAATAAATGAACTCTTGAAAACTATCAATTAAAATCATGTTACTGTTGTAGAAATAAAACAAAACTCTTGCAAAAAAATAAAATATGTATGCTATTGATAATCTTAAAAAAAGTGTTTTATATGAATGTAGTCTGTTATACATTATAGTTTAGTTTTAAAAGAAGCAAGTGAAAAAAGATAACCTAAAAACATTCCAAAAAATAAACCAAATATAACGTCAGCTGGAAAATGAACTCCAATATAAATTCTACTGTATGATACTACAATTGCCCATAAAAAAAGGTATTTAAAATTTGATGAAAAACTTTTAAATGAAAAATAAAAAAAAGAAGCTAGAGCAAAAGAGTTTGCAGCGTGGGCTGATAAAAATCCATATAATCCACCACAACTTGCTTTAACAATTCTAATATGGCTATTTATTGTTTCATCGTGGCAAGGTCTTAGTCTTTCAAAATAATCTTTAAATAAATTGCTAGTTTGGTCTGTGAATACAATTAGTATAATTATAAAAACTAAATATTTAATAAATTCAGTCTTAGAAAGTTTTTTATATATGTAATAAATTAAAAATAAATAAAGTGGAATTGAGGATCTTTTATCTGTAATAAACATCCAAAGAGAATCGAAAAATTCTAAACCTAGCGAGTTTAAAAAAATGAAAAGAGACTTGTCTAAATCAACTAATATTTCCACTCTATTAAAATTATTTTATAATTCCATATTGATCAAATAAATAAACTAATGAAGCCATTGAAAAAGTTCCTAATTCTAGTTCACGTTTATTAATTGCATCAAAAGTATCTATTGAAGCATGGTGATAGTCAAAATAACGCTGGGAGTCAGGTCTTAAGCCAGCTAAAACATTGTTTTTTGATTCCAAAGGAGAAATATCTGCACCACTGCCTCCTAGTTCAAAGGATTGAATCAAATAAGGTTCAAAAAGTTTTTTCCAATTTTTGATTTTATTAAAGTTTTCAGTACTTGTTGTAAACGAAAAACCTCTTGGTGTAAACCCACCTGCATCAGATTCGAGTGCAAAAATATGATTTAAGTTATTTTTACTTGAGATTTCAGCATACTTTAAAGCTCCCCTCAAACCATTTTCCTCATTCATAAAAAGTACAATTCTAATTGTTCTTTTGGGTTTGTATTTTATTTTTTTAAAAATGTTTATTATATCCATGGACTGGACAATTCCAGCACCGTCATCATGTGATCCATCTCCAATATCCCAAGAATCAAGATGTCCACCAACTAAAATTATTTCATCAGGAAATTCTGATCCTTTGATTTCTGCTATAACATTGTGTGATTTAACATCTTCATAAGATTTACATTGTTGACGAAGTAGAAACTTAAGATTTGGATTAATTTTTAAAAGTTTACTTAGTTTTTCAGCTGCATTAGTGCTTATTGCTGCAGCAGGTATTCTTTTACTTGGTGGTAAATTACCATAACTCATTGTTCCAGTATGAGGATAATCATCAAGACGAAGATTCATTGATCTAACAACTACCCCGATTGCTCCATATTTTACAGCTTCTGCTGCCCCACTTACTCTTTGATCAACAGCAAGCCCATAGGCTTTAAAAGTACTCACTAAATTGGGTTGCATTGGTCTATTATAGAAAACTATTTTTCCATCAATATTTTCTTTACCTAATTTTTTAAGTTCATCAAAACTCTTTACCTCAACAACGTTTGATTTTATTCCAACAGACGGTGTTGCTACAGAACCTCCAAGAGCACAAACATCAACATTAAAAGTAATTCCAGGTTGAGTTTCAATCAAAGCAAACTCCTTTGGACCACGGACCCACTTTGGAACCATAACATCCTGTAACCAAACTCTATCAAATCCTATTTTTAATAATTCGCTTCTTCCCCACTCAACAGCTCTTTCAGCCCCCAAGGATCCTGATAGTCTAGGACCAATCTCATTTGATAAATAATCTAACATTTGATAACTAGAACTAGATGTCATGGTAGTATCAAAAATTTTTTTTATAATTTTTTTATCTTGCTCATTTTGAGGAAAAATAAAATAACTAAGTAATAGGAAGGATATTTTTAATATAAGTTTCATTTACTATTTATTAGAGTATTTGATTACATCCTTTTTAGTAATTTTATTATTATCGGAAAGAATAATTAATCTTTCCACTACATTTCTTAACTCTCTCACATTTCCTGACCAATCGTACTCTTTCAATTGATTGATAGCATCTTTATCCATTGTTTTTAATTCATTGTCAGAATCTTTGGCAATATCCTTCAAAAAATGGTCTACAAGTAGAGGAATATCTGATAATCTTTTATTTAATGATGGGACATCAATTTCAATAACAGCCAAACGATGAAATAGATCTTCTCTGAAGTTATTGTTTTCTATTTCTTTTCTTAAATTTTTATTAGTAGCAGCAATTACTCTTACATCAACAACAAGATCTCTTTCACTTCCTACTCTTTGAATTTTATGTTCTTGTAGTGCTCTCAAAACTTTTGATTGAGCAGACAAACTCATATCTCCAATTTCATCTAAGAAAATAGTACCTCCGTTAGCCGCCTCAAATTTACCAGCTTTATCTTTAACTGCTGAAGTAAAAGCCCCTTTAACATGACCAAATAACTCACTTTCAATTAATTCGGATGGAATAGCAGCACAATTAACTTCAATAAAAGGAGCAGAATTTCTTAAACTATTTAAATGAATTTGGTGAGCTACTAATTCCTTTCCTGATCCATTTGGACCCTGAATTAAAACCTTTGCATTAGTTAATGAAACCTTATCTATCATATTTTTAATATCTGAGATAAGGCTTGATTTACCTATAATATTGAACTCTTTTGAAGTATTATTTTTTATCTTCCCTTTCTTAACAAAATTGTTATTTAAAAGAGCTGATCTAACAGAGTTTAATAATCTGTTTAAATCAGGTGGTTTAGAAATATAATCAAATGCACCAAGTCTCATAGACTCAACTGCTGTTTCAAGATCTCCATGACCTGAAATCATAATTGTTGGTGTATTTGGACATTCTTTTAAAACATGTTTTAAAACCTCAATACCGTCCTTTTTTGGCATTTTGATATCACAAAGAATCAAATCAAATTTGCTGGAATTTATTTTTGAAATACCATCAACGCCGTCAATAGCTTCAAATATATTATAAGTTTTATTTTCTTGTATTAAAACTTTATTTAATACTCTTCTGATAGATTCCTCGTCTTCAATAATTAATATTTTTGACATATATTATTTTTGTAAGTGTACCACTCTTTGAGGGTATGGAATATTAATATTATTTTCTTTGAATTTTTTATAAACTAAAAATCTTATATCACTTTCGATTAAATTAACTCTAAAACCATTGTTGTAAGTAAATATTAACTGAAAGTCTAAAGAATTATCTCCAAAATTTTTGAATATTACATTTGGAGTTGGATTTTTCATTAAATGAGGGTGTGAGTCAGCTATTTCCAATAAAATTTCTTTTACTTTTTCTACATCTGAACTATAATCAACACCCACAGAAACGGATCCTCTCAAAACTGTTCCATTTTCAGTCCAATTAAATAGAGTAGATGTTAAATATTTATGATTAGGAATAATTAACACCTTATTATCAAAAGTTACTGCTCTAGTAGTTCTGATTTTAATATTTTCTACTCTACCAATTTTACCATCAATCTCAATAATATCTCCAACATGAACTGTTTGATCTGCTAAAATTAAGATACCTGAAATAATATCTTGAAAAAAAGTTTGAAGAGCTAAACCAACTCCGACTAATAATGCTGCTGAAGCGGCAAATATTCCAGTCAAATTTATACCGAATGTTGGGAACGTAATAAAGGCTACTATTACAAAAACAAAATAATTAAAGAAAGAAAAAACAGATTTAAACTTAAGTTTTCGTTCCTCATCTAATTTTTTTGTTGCATTTTTTTTTATAAATTTTAATAAAAAATGAGTAAGAAGAAAAATAAAGGTAACTAGAAGTAAAGAAAAAATTGAGAATTTAATTTCAGAGGTGATAAAAAATTCTTTATTAATAAATTCTAAAAATTTGTTCATTGTATAACTGAAAAGTTAAATATAATGAAATGATAACTTTAGAACTAAAAAAAAGACTAATTCTTAGTTTATAATTACGAAAACATATCTTTTACTTTTTCAAAAAAAGATTTTTCACTTTTATCTGGTGAAGGTATAAAATTGTCGTTTTCTTTCATTTGTTCGAAGAAAATACGTTGATCCTTATTTAGTGTTTTGGGTGTCCACACATTAATATGAACTAATAAATCGCCACTTCCATATGCATTTATACTACTAAGACCTTTCCCTCTCAATCTTAGTATTTTTCCAGATTGAATTCCAGCTTCAAGTTTAATTCTAACATTTCCAGTGACAGTCTCAATTTCTTTTGAAACTCCCAATACAGCCTCAGAAATACTAATATAGAGATCGAAATGAAGATTATTTCCTTCTCTTTTTAATGTTGGATGCTCCATTTCACTTATTAGAACAATTAAATCTCCAGGGATTCCATTTCCAGCAGAATCATTTCCTTTACCAGAAACTTTTAATTGCATACCATCCTCAACACCCGAAGGAATTTTTACTAAAACAGTTTCTTCTTTTAATATAAGTCCATTTGCATCAGAATTTGAAGGTCTATTTGAAACCATTTGACCAGAGCCACCACAATTAGGGCATGTTGAAGAAGATTGCATTCTTCCCAAAATTGTATTTGTAATTCTGGTTACTTGTCCAGATCCATTACAGGAAGTACAATTTTTGTAGGTAACCCCTTCTGCTTTAATTTTTCTTTTTACCTTGATTTTCTTTTCAACTCCGTTTACTATTTCGCTTAATTCAAGTTTTACTCTTATTCTTAAATTACTACCCTTTACTCTTCTTGTTCCTCCACCACTAAATCCACCAAATCCGCCCCCAAAAGCACTACCAAATATATCTCCGAATTGGCTAAATATATCATCCATATTCATTCCACCTCCACCAAATCCACCACTTCCATCAAATGCAGAATGACCAAATTGATCATATTTAGATCTCTTATCCTTATTTCCTAAAACTTCATAAGCTTCAGCTGCCTTTTTAAAATTTTCCTCAGCTTTAGGGTCACCCGGGTTTTTATCAGGGTGATATTTAATAGCTTTTTTTCTGTAAGCTTTTTTAATTTCACTCTCAGATGCAGACTTACCAACTCCTAAAATATCATAAAAATCTTCTTTCATAAGGTTAATTATTAGTTTCCTACAACGACTTTAGGATATCTTATTATTTTATCTCCAAGTTTATAGCCAAATTCGATAACTTCTATGATTTTACCTTTCATTTTTTCATTGTCAGCTGGTATTTGAGTAATTGCTTCGTGAATTTCTGCATCAAAATCATCTCCTTTCTTAACATCAATCAATATTAAACCCTTAGATTGTAAAGTATCTGAAAACTTATTTTTGATCAGTGAAAAACCTTCAACTAAACTTTTTTCTTTTGATTTTTCAAACTCAGTAGAGGCTCTATTTAAGTCATCAATTATTGGAAGTAAAGCTGTCATAAGCTCCTGTGAAGCAGTCTTATATAATTCAAGACGTTCTTTAGATGTTCTTTTTTTATAATTCTCAAATTCAGCAAATAATCTAAGAAATTTGTCATTTTCTTCTTTGACAGAAAGCTCCAAAGCTTCTATTTGAGATTTTAATGTAGGTTTTTTTGTTGATTTTGGTTTAGTATTACCCATTATTTAATTTTAAAATATGGGTTACAAAAGTACTGCCAATTTTAAATATTTTGTCAAAATGTCACAGAATTATTTTAATAAATCTCTTAAAGCTGGAGATAATTTATTGAATTTAAATTCAAAACCCTCCGATTTCAATTTATTTGATGAAACATCTTGACTAAACAGCAGAAGTTCAGACATTGATCCGGTGAACAATTTTATTATTTTTTTTGGAATTGGTGGAAAAAATATTTTTTTATTCAAAATTTTACTTATTTCAATTGTAAATAATTTACTAGAAACTGGATTTGGAGCTACCAAATTGTATATACCAGATTTTTTATTTTTAACCAAAAATAAAATAGAATTTACAAGATCATCTTCATGAATCCATGAATAAATATTATTTCCTTTTCCAAACCAAGTCCCTAAATAATATTTAATTGAATTTACCACAGGTTTTAAAAGACCTCCGTTCATTGATAAGACCAAGCCAATTCTTAATAGAGTAACATTAATATTTTGTCTTATTAAATCATCACATGAAGACTCCCACTTTTTTACAGTATTTCCTAAAAAAGAATTTGAAATATTAAATGATTTTTCATCATGTTTCAAACCAATTTTTGATTTGTAGATCCCAATAGCAGAGGCACAATAAAAATGATCAATTTTGATTTTATTTTTTTTTATTAATTCTGTTAATAGTTCTACTGATTTAACCCTACTATATAAAATTGATTTTTTTGAAGATTTAGTCCATAGTTGAGCTATTGGTGAACCTGCAAGATTAATAATGGTTTTTACACCTATAATACACTTTGGATCTATAATATTATTTTCGGGATTCCAATAAAACTTTTTAATATTTAAATAATTAGAATTTAAATTTTTACTAGTAGTTAGAATATTAATATCATATCCTTTAGATAACATATTTTCAACAAGTTTTTTTCCAATTAAACCACTTGCCCCAGTAAGTAAAAATTTCATAAATTATTTTTAAAACAATAATTCTTCAAAGTTAATTTGTAATTTTACAATTGCAATTGAATTTTTATGAAAATTGAAAAAATTAAAGAATCAAGAATAAATACTGTAGATTTTAAAAATCTAGTTTTTGGAGGTGTATTTACGGATCATATGTATTCTTGTGATTTTGTTGATGGAGAGTGGATAAATTCAGAAATAACACCCTACAAACCAATAACTGTAAGTCCTGCCAGTAGAGTTTTTCATTATGGTCAAGCATGTTTTGAAGGAATGAAAGCTTTCAAGGACAATGATGATAAAACTTGGTTATTTAGACCTGTTGATAATTATGAAAGAATTACCAAATCATCAAAAAGGCTTGCTATGCCAGAATTTCCTAAAGATTTATTTTTTAATGCTTTGCACAATCTTTTAAAAATTGATGCTGATTGGATAAAACCTGGATTTGGAAATTCTTTATATATAAGACCTTTCATGTTTGCTAGCGAAGGAACTATTAACGCCACAGAAGCTAAGGAATATAAATTTATGATCATATGCGCACCAGCTAGCTCTTACTACAGTGGAGAAGTAAGAGTGAAAATTGAAAAATCTTTCAGCAGGGCTGCAAAAGGTGGAGTTGGATATGCTAAAGCTGCTGGGAATTATGCCGCTCAATTTTATCCCACTATCTTGGCAAAAAATGAAGGCTATCAACAAATAATTTGGACTGATTCATCTACACATGAATATATCGAGGAAGCAGGAACAATGAATCTTTTTTTTAGAATTGGTGATAAACTAATTACAGCTCCTACAAGTGATAGTATTTTAGACGGTATAACTAGAAAAAGTTTAATTCAAATTGCTAGAGATGAATATATAGATGTAGAAATTAGACCATTATTGGTTAGTGAATTAATAGATGCTGCTAATAATGGATCTCTTATTGAAATATTTGGAAGTGGAACTGCTGTTGTTGTTTTACCAATACTTGGTTTTGGATATGAAAACAACAAATACGAATTACCAATAAAAGAAAATTCTTGGGCTAACTTGTTAAAAAATAAACTTAACAATATTCAATATAATTTGTCTATTGACCCATATGGATGGACAATTGAAGTTTAATTTAATATCTCTGAAATTTTTGGCTTAAAGTAATTAGGACCTTTCATTACTTTACCGTCTTCTCTGTATATTGGCTTTCCATCTTCTCCGAGTTTACTTAGATTACTTCTTTGAATTTCGTCAAAAACTTGCTCAATTTTGTCCTGCATACCATGTTCAATTATTGTTCCACAAAGTATATATAACATATCTCCTAAAGCATCAGCAACCTCAACTAAATCATTATTTTTAGCAGCATCTAAATACTCTTCATTTTCTTCAGACATTAATTTAAATCTCAAATTAATCTTCTCATTTCCTATATCAGCAATTGGAGATTCTTTATAATTAAGATTATAAGTTTCATGAAAAATTTTTACAGCATCGATTTGGTGTTTCATATAGTTTTAAATATTAATTTTGATCTAAAATAGTTAAATATGTTTACTAGTGGACAATTAGTTTTTGCAATCCTATTCTTTATATCTTTTTTAGTTTTAATAACATTAAGCTATAAAAAAGACTTAAAAGGACTTAAAGGAAGATATTCAGGTATTAGATGGTTGATCATAGGTTTTGTTTGTTTTGTAAGTCTATTGGTAATTTTAAAAAAACTCAGTGTTTCGTGAAACAAGTACTTTTAGTTTTTATTGGAGGTGGATTAGGTAGTGCTTTTAGATACCTTATATCAAATATCTCATTTTTACACATATCAAAACTACCATTCCAAACGTTTATATCCAATATAGTAGGTTGCTTGATTTTTGGATTAATTATGGGTTGGGCAATTAAAAACAATCAAATGAATTCTCCTCAAACATTATTACTAGCAACTGGATTTTGCGGTGGTTTAACTACGTTTTCCACATTTGCATTCGAGAACATTGAACTAATAAAATCTGGTGATTTATACAACTTTCTAATTTATACTTTATTTTCGATTGTTGTAAGTTTTGTGGCTATAATATCAGGAATGCAAATCATAAAACAATTTACTTAGATCTAATATTGATCAAATCAATAATTTCCTACCCTCTAAATTATCATTAACTAATTTTTCGTAACCTTAAATTATATTATTCATAAAAATTAAAGGATAATTGTAAAAAACATTATTAAATATTAGCTGTTTATTTAGTTTTGATGAAAATTATTTAACAAATTATTAAAAAAACTTTAAAATTATTATTATGGAATTAAAAAAACAATCATTAAAATTAACTTCACTTCTTGTAGCTGTTTTTAGCATTTTCAACTTAAATGAAGCCAAAGCTCAAGATTTGGGAGCAGAATTGGTTAGCTCTTATGTTTGGAGAGGAACACAATTTGGTTCAGGAGCTCACATTCAACCATATGTTTCTCTAAGCACTGGTGATTTAGAATTAGGAGCATGGGGAAGCTTTCCAACAACAGCGAATGGAGGTGGAAATGAATTAGATCTTTACGCTAGTTATTCTTTCGGAAAATTTGGTTTAACTCTTACTAATTATTCATTTCCTGGTGAAGGAGGTGCTTATGCTGATGGAGAAGGATTATTTGAAGGAGACTATTTTGAGGTTTCTGGTTCAGCAGAACTTGGACCAATCAATCTGATGGTTGGATACTTTACAGAAGTTGAAGCTCTTTACATTGAAGCTGCATTTTCTGCAGGACCAGTTGATATTGCACTTGGATATGGTGACGATTCTGGAGACGCTTGGTATGTTAATGGAGGAAGTGGATTATGTAACATTTCGTTAGGAGGTTCAAAAGATATAAAAATAACTGAAAGTTATTCTCTACCTGTTTTTGGATCTTTTGTCTATAATCCAGATTCAGAAGCTGCATTTTTAGTTTTTGGAGCTAGTTTTTAAAATTTTAAAAAAAAATATATATGAAAAAAATTGAAACAATTATCCGTAAATCAAGATTTGCGGATGTCAAAAAAGCTCTTCATGATGTTGAAGTAAACTTTTTTTCCTACTGGGATGTTACCGGAGTTGGAAATGAAAAAGAAGGTCATGTTTATCGTGGTGTTACTTACAGTACTGCTGATATTCAAAGAAGATTTCTTTCGATTGTAGTTTCGGAACCATTTGTTGAAAAAACAATAAATGCTATTCTTGAATCTGCATATACTGGAGAAGTTGGAGATGGAAAAATATTCGTTCTTCCAGTTGAAGAAGCTTACAGAATTAGAACTAAAGAAACAGGTAAAACCTCATTAAATTAAAATTATGGAATTATTAACAGTAAACAACGTATGGATGATGGTCTGTACAGCCCTTGTATTTTTTATGCACTTAGGGTTTTCATTTTTAGAAATTGGTCTTACAAGACAGAAAAACACAATTAACATATTGTTTAAAAACTTTTTCGTTATTACTGCTGGACTAATTATTTATTGCCTTATTGGTTTTAATCTTATGTATCCAGGAGAATGGATCATTGAGGGTGTAATTGGAACAATTGTTCCTGGATTAGATTCAGTTGCTGCTAGCGACTTATCTTACAATGAAGGATATACTTACTGGACTGATTTTTTATTCCAGGGTATGTTTGCAGCTACTGCAGCAACTATAATTTCTGGAGCAGTTGCTGAGAGAATAAAAATTAATTCTTTTATTTTAATTGCTATTCTTTATGTCACTATTGTTTATCCAATAGTTGGTTCATGGCAATGGGGAGGTGGTTTTTTTAGCACCTTTATTTCTGATGAACTTGGATTTTATGATTTTGCTGGATCAACTTTAGTTCATTCAGTTGGTGGTTGGGGTGCACTAGTTGTAATCTATTTTCTTGGAGCAAGAAAAGGAAAGTTTGATGAAAACGGTAAACCCAAGGCAATAACAGGATCTAATATCCCTTTATCTGCGGCTGGAGTATTAATATTATGGTTAGGGTGGTTTGGATTTAATGGAGGTTCAGTACTTTCAGCAGATCCAGCATTAACTTCACTTACACTTGTAACTACATGCTTAGCAGCAGCTGCCGGAGGAATTGGAGCAGCAGTATTTTCTAGGTTTTTATATAAAAATTTAGACTTAACTATGTTTATGAATGGAGTATTAGGAGGACTTGTTGGAATAACAGCTGGTGCAGATCAAATGTTACCAACTTCTGCAATATTTATTGGATTAATAGCTGGAATAATTGTAGTTCTTTCAGTTGCTTTACTTGACAAATGTAAGTTAGATGATCCTGTTGGAGCAATTCCTGTGCACCTATTTTGTGGAATCTGGGGGACTTTAGCAGTAGGATTATTTGGAGAAATGGCAGGATTTGACCAGTTCATGGTTCAACTTGCATGTGTTGGAATAACTGGGGTGTTTTGTGTTATTCTTGGGACTTTAATTACATTATTTGTTAAGTCTATTGCTGGCTTAAGAGTTGATGAAAAGGAAGAAGATCAAGGACTTGATATTGCTGAACACGGAACTAGAGCTTATGGAGATTTCAGGGTAAATTAAATTTTATACCTATTTTCATAGAAAATTATTACTATGAAAATAACTTCAATCATAAAACTGCAATGTTTATTTATTATAACATTGCAGTTTTGTTTTATATATGGTCAAGAAAACTTAAGCCAAGGACCATACGAGCAATTAATTTTAAGAAACGTTACCCTAATCAATGGAAATGGTGCTCCTCCTATTGGGCCAGTAGATATTGAAATTAAGCAAAACATTATTACAAAAATTAAGACTGTTGGATATCCTGGAGTTTCAAAAAGAAATAATTTAAAACTCAACAAAAATGGATATGAACTAAACTTGGACGGAATGTATGTACTGCCTGGGTTTATTGATATGCATGGACACATTGGAGGAGTATTTCAAGGAGCTTATCCACAGTACGTATTTAATCTTTGGCTTGCTCATGGAATCACAACAGTAAGAGAACCTAGTGGAAGAGGAATTGATTTTAGTTTAGATTTAAAAAGAAAAAGTGAGAAAAACTCAATTGCAGCACCTAGAATTTTTGCCTATGCTGGGTTTGGAAGCGGATCAGATATAAATACACCAGAAGATGCTGTAAAATGGGTTAGAGAAAATGCAAAAAAAGGTGCAGATGGAATAAAGTTTTTTGGATCTTCTCCTGAAATTTTAAAAGCAGCCATAACAGAAAATAAAAAACTTGGGTTAAGATCCGCTTTTCATCATGCTCAAATGAGTGTTGCAAGATGGAATGTTTTACATTCAGCAAGAGCTGGTTTAACTACAATGGAACATTGGTATGGTTTACCAGAAGCTTTATTTACTGACAGAACTATTCAAAACTATCCTCCAAATTATAATTATCAGAACGAACAACATAGATTTGAAGAAGCAGGTAAATTATGGGAGCAGGCTGCAAAACCGTATAGTAATCACTGGAATAATGTAATGAATGAATTAATCGAACTTGACTTTACAATTGATCCAACATTCAATATCTATGAAGCAAGCAGAGACTTACACAGAGCTAGAAGAGCAGAATGGCACGATGACTACACAATGCCATCTTTATGGAAATTTTATAAACCAAGTAAAATTTCTCATGGATCCTATTGGCATTATTGGGGAACTGAGCAGGAGGTTCAATGGAGAAATAACTATAAATTATGGATGACTTTTGTTAATGAATATAAAAATAGAGGTGGTAGAGTAACTACTGGATCTGATTCTGGATTTATTTATCAACTTTATGGTTTTGCATTTGTTAGAGAATTAGAACTTTTAAGAGAAGCTGGTTTTCATCCATTAGAAATTATAAGGTCTGCCACTCTTAATGGAGCAGAAGCACTTGGTGTTGAAAACAAAATAGGTTCAATTGAAGTAGGTAAATTTGCAGATATTATTATTATTGAAGAAAACCCATTAGAAAATTTAAAAGTTCTGTATGGAACTGGGGCCATTAAATTAAATCAAAATAATGAAGTTGTTAGAGTTGGTGGGGTCAAATACACTATTAAAGATGGAATAATATATGATTCTAAACTGCTTCTAAAAAAGGTAAAAGAAATGGTAGATATTAGCAAGAAAAAATTAGATTTTGAAATAAAACAACCTGGAATTAAGTAGTTTTTTTAATCAGTGTATTCAAAAAAGAAATACTAGAATTATTGAATATTTTAGGTTTATCTACATTAACTACATGTCCACAGTCAGGAACTACAATCAATTTTGAGTTTTTATGCTCTTTCGTTACATGTTTAATTGACTCCAAAAACATATAATCTTCTGAGCCCATAAGGTATAATGTAGGTATTTTTAATTCAACTTGTCTGAACAACTTAAGCAAAGGATTTAGCTCTGATGTTAGCTTGTACCATCTCATGAACTCTTTTTGGTACAATTTTTTTGCTTCGTTAATAAATAAAAGCCTTGATTTTTTATGATTTTCATAAGGCATAATTATGAATGCAAAAAGTTTATAAATCCATATGTAAGGAACTACAGACTTAAATGCCAAACCTAGTTTAATTAAAAATCGTGACCTAAAATTTAATTTCATTATTGCTCCAGCCATAATCATACTTTTAACCATTTTTGGATAAAATTCTGCTAACTGACGAATTAATATAGTACCAAGAGAAATCCCTACGAAATGTGAGCTCTTTATCTCTTCTTTTTTTAAAACTTCTACAATATCATTGGAAATTGACTTAAAAGTATATTTTTTTTCAAAAACATTTTTAAAATGATATTTGGATTTTCCATGACCCCTGAGATCTAAAAGAATCACATTAAAATGTTTTTTAAACTCTTTAATTTGTCTAAACCAAATGGAGGAACTTCCTCCAGCACCATGTACAAAGGTGACCCACTCTTTAGAGTTTTTATTTTTATATAATGAATAATTAATCATTTAAAAGTTTTTTCATTTGGTTTTGAAGTTCTTTTGCTTCATTGTAAGCAAAATCTAGAAAGTCCTTACCATTTCCAGCGTATATAATTGATCTAGAGGAATTTACTAAAATTCCTATTTCATTATTTACTCCATTTTTATATGTTTCTTCTAAGTTTCCACCCTGCGCTCCTACTCCAGGGATTAATAAAAAACTATTTGGAATAATAGATCTTATGTCTTTTAAAAATGAAGCCTTTGTAGCACCAACTACGTACATAAGATTTTTAGAGTTTTTCCATTTTTGAGATTTAGTCAAAACTTTTTTATACAAATCTTTTTCGGAATCTTCAGAAACTTGAAAATCTTTTGATCCCTTATTTGAAGTTAGTCCCAACAAAATAGTATACTTCTCATCATATTTTAAAAAAGGTTCAATTGAATCATTCCCCATATAGGGAGACACAGTTATAGAATCAAATTTCATATGTTTGAAGAAAGCTTGAGCATACTTATCAGATGTATTACCAATATCTCCTCTTTTGGCATCAGCTATTGTAAATAAATTTGGATATGTATTATTAATATAAGAAATGGTTTTTTCCAATGTCTCCCATCCCTTGGATCCATTTGCCTCATAAAAAGCAGTGTTAATCTTAACAGCAACTATTAAACTATTTAATTCATCAATAAGTAATTTATTAAACAAAAAAATAGGGTCTGATGCTTTTAATAAATGTGGAGGAATTTTATTTATGTCGCTATCTAAACCTAAACATAGGAATGAGTTCTTTAAAATAATTTGATCTTTTAAAAATTCAGTTTTCATAATTTAAAAAACTTCTTCAGAGTTTTTAAGTAGTTCATTATTTTGAACAATTTTAAGTTCATCTATGATTTTTTGTATGTCTCCATTAACAATATTTTGAAGATCATATAACGTCAACCCAATTCTGTGATCGGTAACTCTACCTTGAGGGTAGTTATAGGTTCTGATTTTTGCTGATCTATCACCTGAGGATACCATTGAATTTCTTTTTAATGAGTCTTCCTCTAATTTCTTACTTAATTCAAGTTCATATAATCTAGATCTCAAAACTTTTAATGCTTTATCTTTGTTCTTGTGTTGAGATTTTTGATCTTGACATTGTGCAACTATGCCAGTGGGAGTATGAGTAAGCCTAACCGCTGAATAAGTTGTATTTACGGATTGTCCACCTGGACCAGATGAACAAAAGTAATCTATACGAACATCATTCATGTTAATTTCTACGTCAAATTCCTCAGCTTCTGGCAGGACCATAACTGTAGCTGCAGATGTGTGAACTCTGCCTTGGGTTTCTGTTTGAGGAACTCTTTGAACTCTATGAACTCCTGATTCAAATTTTAAAAAACCATAAATATCATCATTTCCGGAGACCTCAAATATAATCTCCTTATAACCTCCTGCAGTTCCAGGACTAGCATCAACTAAACTAACTTTCCAATTTCTTCCTTCACAATATTTAGTGTACATTCTAAACAAGTCTCCAGCAAAAATACTGGCTTCATCTCCTCCTGTTCCAGCCCTTAGTTCAACTACAACATTTTTTGAATCCTCTGGATCTTTGGGAATTAGTAAAAACTTAATTTCTTCTTCAATTAATGTTATTTTTTCTTTAGAATCTTTTAACTCTTCATTTGCCATCTCAAGCATTTCTTTGTCATCTTCTATTTTGATAATTTCCTCAGCTTCATTTTTATTCGATATTAAACTCTCATACTCTTTCTTTTTTTCAACTAAAAGACCCAAGTCTTTGTACTCTTTATTTAACTTGATATATTTTTTTTGATCTGTTATTATATCAGGTTGAATTATAAGATCTGAAACCTCATTGTATCTTTGTTCAACTACATTTAATTTATCTAACATTGCAGATTATAATTTACAAATTTAAAGTATTTTAAATATTATTAATATTCAAAAGTTCCATGATCAGAAATAATTGTAAGCTTTTTAGAATCGCTAAGTTCTACTCTTCCAATAATTTTAGCATCTACACCAAATGATTTTGAAATCTCTATTATATTTCTTCCAATGGCTGGATCCACATAAAGTTCCATCCTATGACCCATATTAAATACCTTATACATTTCTTTCCAATCCGTATCAGATTCTGTTTTTATAATTTTAAATAAAGGGGGCGTTTCAAATAAATTATCTTTAATTACGTGTAGTTTATCTATGAAATGTAAAATTTTAGTTTGTGCTCCCCCACTACAATGTATCATTCCGTGAATAGTATCAGAATTGTATTGATTTAGAATTTCTTTAATTATTGGTGCATAAGTTCTTGTTGGTGATAAAACTAATTTACCTGCATCCAACCCAACACCTTCAACTTTTTGTTGTAAATCATAAGAACCTGAATAAATCAAGTCATTGGGAACCATTGGATCAAAGCTTTCAGGATATTTTGATGCTAATTTTTTATTAAAAACATCATGTCTAGCAGAAGTTAATCCATTACTTCCCATTCCTCCATTGTATTGAGATTCGTATTTAGATTTTCCAAAAGATTCTAAACCAATTATTACATCTCCTGGTGAAATATTTTTATTATCAATTACATCTGATTTTTTAATTCTAGCAATAACTGTAGAATCAACAATAACAGTTCTAACTAAATCGCCAACATCTGCTGTTTCACCCCCCGTTGATTTTATATTAACACCATAATCAGCCATTTCTTTAATTAATTCCTCTGTACCTTCAATTATAGACTTAATTACTTCTCCAGGAATTAAGTTTTTATTTCTTCCAATTGTTGAAGATAGCATGATGTTATCCACTGCACCGACACATAATAAATCATCTATATTCATAATAAGAGCATCTTGAGCTATACCTTTCCATACTGATAAATCACCTGTTTCTTTCCAATACATATATGCTAAAGATGATTTAGTACCAGCTCCATCAGCGTGCATCACAAGACAATAATCAGAATCATTCGAGAGAAAGTCAGGAACAATCTTACAAAATGACTTTGGAAATAACCCCTTGTCAACATTTTTAATTGCATTATGAACGTCCTCCTTATCAGCTGAAACACCTCTTAAATTGTATCGACTTTTATTTTCATCTTTCATTGGATACAAAGATACAAAGTAATGACAAGGTTTTTAAAATTTTATTTTAACTAAAGTATCTAAAAATAAATATTAAAAAAATACGAAAAATTCAATATTAAGATTAAAAATTATCAAAAATGAAATTTTAAATATTAAAAAATATGGTATTAATAATAATTAACATTGTTTATATCTTTTAAAAAGTTAAAACACTAAAAATCAATTATATATTTTAATTTTATTGAACAATTTAAATACAAAAAACTTTACAAAATGAGCAAATCTAAATTAGAATACATTTGGTTGGATGGTTACAAACCTACCCAAAACATGAGAAGTAAAACAAAAGTACTTGAAAATTTTTCAGGTAAACTTGAAGACTGTCCTGTATGGTCTTTTGATGGCTCCTCTACTAAGCAAGCCGAAGGTGGATCGTCTGACTGCCTTTTAAAACCTGTAGCTATATATACTGATCCAGACAGAGTTAATGGATTTTTAGTTATGACTGAAGTTCTTAATGCTGATGGATCACCTCACGAATCCAATGCAAGAGCAACAATTGATGATGATGATAATGATTTCTGGTTTGGTTTTGAGCAAGAATATTTTATTATGGATTGTGATACATTATTACCACTTGGGTTTCCTGTAGGAGGCTATCCTGGACCTCAAGGAATGTATTATTGTTCAGTAGGTGGGAAAAATACTCATGGTCGTGATTTAGTTGAAGAACATGCTGACCAATGCATTGCGGCTGGATTAAATTTTGAAGGTATTAATCAAGAAGTTGCCAGTGGACAATGGGAGTTTCAATTATTTGCAAAAGGTGCCAAAAAAGCTGGAGATGAAATATGGATCGGAAGATATTTGTTAGATAGATTAACAGAAAAATATGGTTACTATATTGAGTACCATCCAAAACCAATTAAAGGTGATTGGAATGGTTCTGGAATGCATGCAAATTTTTCTAACACATTATTACGTACATGTGGTTCTAAAGAAACTTATGAGGCGGTTTGTGAAGCTTTTAGACCAGTAACAAAAGAACACATCGCTGTATATGGAGAATTTAATGATCAAAGACTGACTGGACTTCACGAAACTGCATCAATTAATGACTTTAGTTATGGTATTTCTGATAGAGGAGCTTCGATTAGAATTCCAATTATTACTGTTGAAAAAGGCTGGAAAGGATGGCTTGAAGATAGAAGACCTGCTTCAAACGGAGATCCATACAAAATAGCTGGAAGAATAGTTAAGACTGTTAAATCAGCTAAGGTTTAAATTATTATAAATCTTTAACTAAAAAAGCTCTCTTTTTGAGAGCTTTTTTTATGTTTAATAAAATAGTTGATAAACATATATTGAATAAAATATTAATATAATAATACCTTCTTTTCTGCCTAAAACAAGTTTTTTAGGGAAAAATATCAGAGGAAGAATGATTGCAGCAAAAAACAACATTATATAAATATCAAAATCAATAATATTTTGATCTAGAACAGATAAAGGAGTTACTAAAGATGTAATTCCTAAAACTGCAAAAACATTAAATATATTTGAGCCTAACAAATTACCTAAAGAGATACTTTTTTCTTTATTAAAAACTGCTACGAGTGAGGTAACTAATTCAGGAATACTTGTTCCAATAGAAACAACAGTTATCCCAATAATTCTTTCACTAATTCCAAATGAATTAGCCAACAAAATAGCTCCATCAATAAACCAATCAGAACCGTAAAAAAGAAATACTCCTCCAAAAATTAAAATTATTAAAGACTTTATAACAGAATCCTCATCCTCTAATTCAATATGTTCTTCATTTTTATCCCTAAACTTTATAAGTGATGCTATGGTCATTATTAGGAAGCAAACTAAAATTCCACCTTCTATTTTTGTAATTATACCATCAAGAACAACTATTAAAAAATAGATTGCGGAAAACATCATAATCGGCCATTCTTTTTTATAAATACTTTTGGAAATATTTATCGGAGAAAACATTATGGTAATACCTAAGACCAAGCCTAAATTTGCAATATTTGAACCTAATACATTTGAAATTGCAAGATCTGGAGAGCCTTTTATAGCAGATTTTATACTAACTATAAGTTCAGGAGCGGATGTTGCTAAAGAAACCACAGTCATTCCAATTAAAAGCTTAGGTATTCCAAATTTCATAGAAATTGATACTGCTGCTTTAAGTAAAAGATTACCACCAATAATTAAAATGGTTAAACCAAAAATCAATAAGCTAATTGTATTAAAATCCATATATTTAATTATGTAAAGATAACATATGAATTATATTTTTTTAAATGAAAATTATATTTAAAATATTAGCAAAAATAAACAAAATAGTGCTTCCAAGTATGACAAAAAAAGGGGTTGATCCTATTAAAGCTTCAAAACTTCAATTTTTAATTATAGGCTGGAGGTATTATATAACAAAGAACAGTTTAGACTAATTTTTAAATTACCCCAAGTTCTTTACCTACTTTGTAAAATGAATTTAGAGCTTTATCAATATCCTCCTTTGAGTGAGCAGCTGAAATTTGTACTCTTATTCTTGCTTGGCCTTTAGGAACTACTGGAAAGAAAAAACCAATAACATAAATGCCTAGTTTCAATAATTCTGCAGACATTTTTTGAGCTAAATGGTCATCATAAAGCATTACTGGAACAATTGGATGAGATCCAGGTTTTATTTCAAAACCTAAATTTAAAATCTTATCTCTAAAATACTTTGTATTGTCTTTGAGTTTTTTCAAATGAGAATCATCTTCATTTAATAATTCTAAAACACCTAACGATGCTCCAACAATGGAAGGAGCTAACGTATTAGAAAATAAATAAGGACGTGACTTTTGTCTTAAAAGGTCAATTATTTCTTTTGGTCCACTGGTAAATCCTCCAGAGGCTCCACCTAAAGCTTTTCCAAGTGTCCCAGTTATGATATCTACTTTATCCATAACTCCAAGTTCTTCAGGAACCCCTTTGCCTGTTGGGCCAATAAACCCTGTAGAATGACATTCGTCAGACATAACCAAAGCGTCGTATTTAATTGCTAATTCACATATTTTATCAAGTTGTGCTATGGTACCATCCATTGAAAAAACACCATCAGTTACAATAATTCTATTTCTTAAATCTTTAGAATTAATAAGCTGTTCTTCTAAATCTTTCATGTCATTATGTTTATATCTAAATCTTTTAGCTTTACACAACCTAATTCCATCAATTATAGAGGCATGATTTAGTTCATCACTAATAATGGCGTCTTGATCATTAAATAAAGGTTCGAATAATCCACCATTAGCATCAAAGGCTGCAGCATATAAAATAGTATCCTCTTTATCTAAAAATTTCGAAATCTTATTTTCAAGTTGTTTATGAATATCTTGAGTTCCACAAATAAATCTTACTGAGGCCATTCCAAAACCATGAGAATCAAGTGTTTCTTTAGCTCTAGCAATAACTTTTTTGTTTGATGCTAAACCCAAATAATTATTAGCACAAAAATTTAAAACCTTATTATTATTTACAGAAATCTCAGATTTCTGCGTTGATTCTATCACTCTTTCACTTTTAAATCTGCCGGAAATTTTAACCTCATCTAATTCCTTTATAAGTCTTTTTTGTATAGATTCGTACATAATTATTTATTTTCAATAAAAGTATAATATTTATTTAGCAATGGAAAGAGTATTAATTACTGGAGCTTTAGGGCAACTTGGTCAAGAATTTATCAAATTTTTCATAAAAAAAAATATTTATGTTTTAGCGTCGGATATTAGACATCCAGAAGAAAAATTAAATTGTGATTTTGAAATTGTTGATGCTATGGATAATAAAAGATTGAATATTGTTGTTAAAAAATATAATATAAATACAATTTACCATTTAGTTGCTGTACTATCTGCATCTGGTGAAAAAAATCCGTTTAAGTCATGGAAGGTGAACATGGAAAGCTTTCAAAATATTATTGAAGTTTCGATTGAAAATAAAATAAAGAAAATATTTTGGCCTAGCTCAATAGCAGTTTTTGGAACAAAATCTAACCTGGAAAACGTTGGTCAAGATCCTATACTTAACCCAAACACAATCTATGGTATTTCTAAGCTAGCAGGTGAAAAATTAATAAGTTATTATAATAAAAAATATGATTTAGACATCCGTTCGTTAAGATACCCTGGTATTATTTCTTTTGAATCAAAACCAGGGGGTGGAACTACTGATTATGTAATGGAAATGATAGAATCATTAAAAAAAGGAGAAGATTATATCTGTTTTTTAGAAAAAGACACGAGACTTCCTATGCTGTATATTGAAGATGCTATTTTAGGAACTATTAAATTTATGTCTTCAAAGAAAAATAAATTAAATGTAAAAGAATCTTATAACATTACTGGGTTTAGTATTACGCCAGAAGAATTAGAATTAAAATTAAAAGAAAATGGTTGCATTGGAAATGTTATATACAAACCAGATTATAGAAATGAAATTGCCAAAACATGGCCTAAAAACATAAATGATAAGATTTCCAAAGAGGACTGGGATTGGAAAGCAAATTTTGGATTAAATAATACACTTGAAGAAGCTTTTAAATAGACTTAATCCACCTACCTTCACTATTAAGAATAAATTCGCCCACACACTCTTTGGTCCAAGAATTTGGGTTAATTAGAGATAAAAAATATTCATTATTGGAGTCAATATATAAGTAATAAGTTTCTCCAATAACTGGCTCAAAAGAAAACTTAGAATTATATATTAATTCGTTCCATTTAAAATCATCCAATAATTTTTGATATTCTAATTTGAGCTCTTTAAATTTTGAACTAATTTTCTTGTTCACCTTTGCCACTCCTCTTTCTTTCCAACTCTTATTGTCTTCAATTTTTATTGATGGAGCACCAACTGAGCTTGCATATGGAAGAACAGATGCATTATACTTGTTGGTTTCAGTATCAAAAACAATATTGTCCGGTTTATTTTTTTTCACTTGAAAAGATTTATATATTTCTATAACAAAAATAATGCTAAATTCGCATTTCGATTATTTTATTGGCCTCGTAGCATAACTGAATAGTGCACTTGATTACGGCTCAAGAGGTTGCAGGTTTGAATCCTGCCGAGGTCACAAAAAAAGGGGATTAAAATAATCCCCTTTTTTTAATAAATAAATTAATATTAGTTCTCTTTACGATAAACTATAATTCTTCTAATTTTTTGATCTACAATAAATACGTCGCATATATCTGAAATTGATTGTTCTTCTCCATCAACAGTTTGATCAATCTGGTGTCCAGTGATTACCCAATCACCTTTTTGACCATCAACATGCATGGTATAGGAGAAAAAAGTATTAAAAGTTGGATTAAATTCTTCCATGTAACCTTTTAAAAGATTAAGATGAGCTTCACTTCCAAATAAATTTTGACCATCATAAAGATTCACAACAATAGAATCATGATTCATAGTGGAAATAGTCTCAAAATCTTTGTTGTTGTGAGCTTCCATGTACTTCTCCCATATAGCAAGATTAGATGGGTCTGCATCTCTTGCATCTATTTTAGAACCGTCTTGTGCTACTAAATAACCAGGTGCTGGCCCTTTTTCAACTTCTTTTGGAGTTGTTTCACAAGAGAAAAATAATGCAGAGATAAATGTTAATAATAAAAATTTTTTCATAATAATTTTAGTTTTAGTTAATTCAAATATAATTAAACATTCATAAAAGAATGTAATATCAATCTAAGATTTTAATTTTTATATTTCTAAATTCTACTGGATGCCCTTCAGATTGAAGTGAAATATAACCATCTGTAAGAGGCTCACCTAATCTGCTTAAATAATTTTCAGGAATTTTATCACCTCCTACTCTTAAATTAGAATAAGAAATCACTGTATCATTTTCAACAATATGATGAACTATGTTATTTGATTTAACAATTACTTCAACTTTAACCCAATCGTCATTATGATAGGTTTTAGAATTAGAATTTACACAGTGGTATTTAGCTTTTTTAGAGTTAATATCAACATCGATTCCAGGTGAACACATATTTGCTGTTGATCTTTCACCGGTTCCCAATCCTCCTAAAAGCTGAACTTCTGAACTAACAGGAAAATCTTGATCTAAAAGCATAGTAGATGGATGCTGAGAATGAAGCATTATTCCACTATTTTTAATTGACCATCCTGGAGCACCTTTCAAATGTTCTCCGCTGAACTTATATTCTAAACTAAGGTGATAGTTTTTGAACTTAGATTTCGTATAAAATATATGACCAAATCTATCCTCAAAATTTTCATAATTTTCATATGAGACTTTCAATGAACCATCATTAACCTTGAATGTGTTTTTAAAATTATTACCCAACTCTTCACCCCTAATTTTAATTTCCCAACCATCAAAATCTTCACCATTAAAAATAGTTTCCCAATCATTTATTTCTTTAATATCATCAACTTGTTCTGAATTATTATAAATAATTATAAAACAAAATATTATTAAGAGACCAAGTAAACTTCTAAAGGTTGATTTAACATCTTTCATAAATGTTTAATATTAAAAGTTAATCCTGATTTATTTTCTAACCTATCCAGTAAATTATCTCCCATTGCTGTAGAGGGTGTAATAACACCGTCAAGGCTATCCAATTTATCCATAGCTAAACATATGGCAGATTCACTTAGCATTTTTGATGTTGAACCGTAGCCTGGGTCCCTATCTCCAGTAACTTTAGCTATGGAATTTGATCCATCTTTATAAGTAACGTAGAATCTCAAATTAAAATATCCATTTTCACGATCTTTTTTTGAGGGTCCTTCACCAGCACTTGGTAATATTTTATCTACAATCTTCTTTATAATTGTTCCAGGTTTTGCAAGCATAACAATTGCTAATGGTATTGACATTAAAATACTTTTTACTCTTCCATTAAATCCTTTGCCACCCAAAGTTGCCTCATCATATTCAAAATCTTTTCCATACAAATATCCACTTAAAGCATTACTTCTTCTAACTATCTTAGTGTTTATAGCAGCCATTATAAATGGACCTATCCAATTTTTTGATGTCTTATCAAATTTCACCTTTCTAAGGTCATATTTATCAGGCCCGCTTTGTTCTCCTACAGGGTTTAGTCCATAAGGGCTGATCACTGTTTTAAAAATTTCATTGTCTTTGAGAGCTTCTTTATTCACGTTACTTAAACTTTCATAAGTACCACCACTAATACCACCTTTTGCTCCAGCAACCCTCATCTCAATTTTACTTATGATTTTGTTTGATTTTAGAGAATCTTTATAAATAAAATAGACACCCATGTCGGAGGGAATTGAATCAAATCCACAACAGTTAACAATTTTGATATTATTAGATTTAGCTTTTTGATGATACTGGTCGATCATTTTTCTAATCCACTGAACCTCTCCAGCTAAATCGCAATAATGTGTTTTACTTTCTACACATGCTTTAACCAAATTTGATCCGTACAGAGCATATGGTCCGACTGTAGTGCAAACAACCTTAGTTCTTTTAACCATTGATTGAAGACTAACTAAATCATCGCTGTTGGCAGAAATAACAGGTATTGAATCATCAGCAAACTTTAATCGAATTTTATTTAATTTGTCAATACTTCTACCAGCAATTGCCCATTTAAGACTTTTATTTTTATAGTTATTATAAATATACTCTACTACTAGAGATCCTGTAAATCCTGTACCTCCCCATATAATAACATCAAATTCTCTTTCCTTATTCATAATAATAAATTTATTTAGACAAGTTAATAAATATAAAATGATAGAGTGAAGTAAATTAAGATACTTTTTGCCCTCTATTTGGCTTAAGTTTTTTTTTAAAAAAATCTAAATCTTTAGAATTAGTTATAACAAACACTATCGAGTGATGATCACTATTTTCCTCAAAACCGGTTTTATATTCAGACATTTTTTCTAAAGCAAGAAATTCTTTGAGATGAGAATGAAAATGATAAGCAGTTTTTTTTGAAACAGGACCTCTAAAGTCCCAAATTAACTTAATTAAATTCATGAAAATAAAAGTAGAAATTTATGACTTTAAATTGTTATATTTATAACAAAATATTGAATTATTGTTACATATGAAAGATATTGTAGTACTAGGGTTGGGTAAAGTAGGAACACTAGTTGGTGTTCTTTTAAGTAAAAATTTTAATGTAACTGGCATTGATCAAAAAAAACCACACTATGATTTTAAATTACCATTTAAAGTGCTGGAGTGTGATGTTACAAATGAAAAAAAACTTAAAAAAATATTTAAAAAAAATGATACAGTTGTTTCAGCATTACCATTTTTCTTAAATAAGAAAATAGCAAAAATGTCTAGTATATTAAACATGAACTATTTTGATCTCACTGAAGATATAGAAACAACAAATTACATAAAAGAATTAAGCAAAAACACTACTAATGTTATGGCGCCCCAGTGTGGACTTGCACCAGGACTAATTGGGATAATTGGCAATAATTTAGCAAGTGAGTTTGATAAACTAAGAGATATTGAACTCAGAGTCGGTGCTCTTCCAAGATACCCAAACGGACAGTTAGCCTACTCTTTCACCTGGTCTCCTGAGGGAGTTATTAATGAATATATTAATGACGCGCAAGTTATTCAAAATGGAGTAAAAAAAATGGTTCCCTCACTAGATGGATTTGAATATATAAACATTGAAGGACAAGAATTTGAGGCTTTTGCAACTTCTGGTGGTTTAGGAACAATGTGTGATACATACGAGGGAAAAGTTGATACTCTAAATTATAAAACCATAAGGTATCCTGGTCACGGAAAACTAATGAGATTTTTAATGTATGAACTAATATTAAAAAATGATAAAAGTCAGCTAGAAAAAATACTTAGTAATGCAAAGCCACCTGTAAAAGAAGATGTAGTATACGTATACGCAGTAGTTGAAGGATGGAAAAAAGAAAAAATTTCTAGAAGTGAATATTTTAAAGCTTTTTACCCAATTAATATTATGGGGCAAACTTGGAGAGCAATATCGTGGACTACAGCTGCATCTCTAGTTTCAGTTATTGAAATGATAAACGAAGGTTTATTAAAAAAAGAAGGTTTTATAAAACAAGAGGAAATTACATTTGATAAATTTTTAAAAACAGATTCAGGAAAATTATTTTTAGATTAACTTTAAATTATGAAGTTTCAAAATAAAAATACTATTAACGTTGTTCTTGAAGCACTTTTCTCAACTTATTGTGAAAGAGTTCCTGATGTAAAGAAAATTACCAATGCAATGGTATTAAAAAACATTGTTTCTAATCAATCTGAAATCATTAATGATCATATAGCATTTAGAACTATGGGGGTTGAAAATTTAGGTATTAAATCTTTTGAAAAAATATTTCTTCATCATGGATATAAAAAAAAGGATTATTATTATTTTAAAGGAAAGAAATTAAATGCTTTCTGGTATTCACACCCAGGAAAAAACATGCCAAGGATTTTTATTAGTGAATTAATAGTTGATGACCTTTCAGAAAATTCTCAAAAAATTATAAGAAGTTACACGGATCAAGTAAAAAAAGATCCTGTTGATCTAATAAACTTAGATAATGCTAGAGAAATAATAAATTTTTTAAGCAATCCACTCTGGAGTCTTCCCACATTAAATGACTACAATAAACTTTTGAATGAAACTGAATATGGATCGTGGGTCATATACAATAGATATTACTTAAATCATTATACAATAAGTGTTCATGAACTGAATGAAAATTATAATACCCTAGAAAAGTTCAATAACTTTTTATTAAGTATTGATATTAAATTAAACGATTCTGGTGGAATTATTAAAAAAAGTAAAGATGGTCTTCTTTTACAAAGTAGTTCAATAGCTAACAAAATATCTGCAGATTTTGAAGAAGGAAAGTCATTAATTTCTGGAAGCTACGTAGAATTTGCTGAGAGAAGGGTTCTATCCCAGTTTAAAAACTTAAAGAAGATAAAATCTATACACAGAAGGGATGGATTTGAAACATCAAATGCTGATAAAATATTTGAAAGCACCTATCAAAAACAGGTAAATAAGTAGTTAATAACTATTAAATTTTGCTACTCTATCTAAGTGATAATTTGAATCACCAAAAATTCTTTGAGATACTCTAACTCTTTTAAGAAAAAAACCAATATCAGCATCATCAGTAACACCTATTCCTCCATGCATTTGCACAGCTTCATTTGTAACTAATTTTGATGTTAAACCCAACTTAGATTTGGCTAAACTAGCAAGCTCAGGTAAATTTTCATCTCCGGAATCAATCGCTTGCAAAGCTTTTAAAACAATTGATTTACATAACTCAATTTCCCCAAACATTATTGCCGATCTATGTTGTAATGCTTGAAAAGATCCAATTTTTACTCCAAATTGTTCTCTTTCCTTCAAATATTGTATTGTCATATCAAAAGCTTGTTGAATATTACCCAACATTTCTGCAGCTAATCCAACGCAAGCAATATCTAAGGTCTTCCTTAATATTTTTTTACCATCGTTTTCAGTTGATAAAAAATTATCTTTTGAAAACTCAACATTATTAAATGAAATATCAGAATAAATTTTAGAGTCCATATGAACTTTATTATTGAAAGTGATGCCTTTCGATTTAGAATCTATTATTATAAGCTCTAAACTTCCGTTAGACTCAGAATTGGCTGAAATAATTAAGTAATCGGAAATTGTGGCATCAATTACAAATCTCTTTTTTCCATTTAAAATAAACTTTTCATTGTCGTTTGAAATAATTGATAAATCAATTTTTGGGTTATGATGAGTACTTTCTTCATGAGCTAGTGTACAAAGCTTCTTTCCACTCATTATTTCATCAAAAAGTTTACTTTTCAAAACTTCATTTTTTGATAAACCGACTATAGTTGTAGAAATTAAAACAGTTGAAATCATGGGGGAAACTGTAAGTTTTCTTCCCATTTCTTCAATTACTTGACCAAGTCCAACATAACCAAAATTCAGACCATTATATTCTTCAGGTATTGTTAATGCTGTCCATCCCATTTCAACCATTTCTTTCCACAAATTAGGATCAAATTGATTATAATTATTATCTCTTAATTCTCTCATTAAAGAAATTGGAGATTTTAAATCCAATAATTCTTTTGCTGAAGATTTGAGCATATTTTGCTCTTCGTTTATTACTAATGACATAAATTTTATTTTGATGGGAGTCCAAGAACTCTTTTTGCTATTATATTTAATTGAACTTCATGTGTTCCTCCTTCGATAGAATGCCCTTTGGAACGACAGAAATATCTCGCCTCTCTTCCATTATTAGACTCTTCACTGGTCCATTCAGTTGAATTAAATCCATTGACCTCTAATCTTAATTCTTCTTTCTGCATAGCAAGTTCAGTTCCGTAATATTTAAAAAAAGAGGATATTGCCCCTGAATTATTTCCTGCTTTGTGTTCGTCTAAAGCTCTTTGAATTGTTAATTCGAAAATTTTTTCATTCATTTCAAGATTTGTAATCTTTGATCTAATTGAAGCATTTGACAATAATTCATCAGTAACTCCAATTGAATCAATTGCGATTTCACTTAATTTTTTTTTCTTGTCTGTATCACCTATACCTCCTATCATTTGACGCTCGTGAGTCAATAAATACTTGGCAATAGTCCAGCCATCATTAAGAGTGCCAACTAAATTCTTTTTTGGAACTTTAACAGAATCAAAAAATGTTTCAGCAAATGGTGATTTTCCACTTATTAACTTTATAGGTCTTGTTGAAACCCCTTCAGATTTCATATCTATAAGTAAAAAACTTATTCCGGTGTGTTTTGATTCAGTACTTGTCCTGACTAAACAAAATATAAAATCTCCTTTATCGCCATAAGATGTCCATACTTTAGAGCCCGTAACTAAAAAATGATCTCCTTTATCTTCAGCCTTAGTTTGAAGATTAGCTAAATCACTTCCTGCATTAGGTTCACTATAACCTTGAACCCATCTAATTTCACCTCTGCATATTTGATTTAAATAATAAACTTTTTGTTTCTCAGTTGCAAATTTTAATAATGCTGGTCCAAGCATTGAAATACCAAAATTAATGTGAGGTTTTCTACAACCTAATCTTGACATTTCTTGATTTAAAATATTGTTTTGAACAGAGCTAAGTCCACCTCCACCATATTTAGTTTCCCAGTAGGGAACAATCCATTTTTTTTCAAGCATTTTTTCAAACCAAATTTTTTGGTCTTCAGAATTGAATTTACCATTTCTTCCTCCCCAATATAATTGCTTTGCGTCAGTAATAGGTTCACGCATAGACACTGGGCAGTTTTTTTCTAACCATTTTCTAGTTTCTAATCTAAAATCTGTTAAATCAACTTTAACGTGTGTTTCCATATTATGTATTATTTTCCTTTAAAATTAGCTTTCCTTTTTTCCAAAAAAGCAGAGACTCCTTCTTTTAAGTCATCACTATAAAATGCTGCAACTTGTTCTTTTGCCTCAAACTCAATAGTGTCAAACAAATCATTATTCAAAGAAAAAATCATGTCTTGCTTTGTTATACCTATTCCAATTGTTGGTTTCTTTGATAAATCTTTGGCCCAATTTTTAGCTACATTTAAAATTTCATTTGTTTCAACAAGTTTGTTTGTCAAACCTAGTTTGAAACATTCCTCACCCATCACTCTTTTACCACCAGAAGCAATCTCTAAAGCCTTACTGTAACCAACTTGTCTTGAAAGCAACCAACTTGCACCTCCATCAGGTCCTAAACCAATATTAATAAATGCATAAAGTAATGCACTTTCTTTACTCATAACTCTGAAATCACAAGCTAAAGCAAAAGCCGCACCTACACCAGCAGCAGTACCATTGATAGCACCTATAATTGGTTTTCTTAGACTTAAAAAATTATTTAAAATTGGCTTATAATTGTCAATTATGTAATCTCTAGAATCTTCAGCAGATAAAGTTCCCATGGTTGTTAAATCTGCTCCAGCACAAAACCCTTTTCCATTTCCAGTCAAAACTACTGCTCTTATATTATCATTATTTTTAACAACAGAAAATGCATGGTTTATCCCTTCGATTAAATCATGGTTCACAGCATTATACCTTTCTGGTCTATTTAAGGTTATAATTGCAGTACTTTCAATAATTTCTATTAAAACAGCTTTATTTTCCATAACTATAGTTTATTCATATGCTATTGCTAAGGTCTCAGCAACACACACAGGTTTTTCTTGTCCCTTTAATTCCACAGTGATTCCAAGTTTGTATTTTGCACTACCATCTTTTTTCTCGCACTCAATTAAAGATACTCTTCCCCTTACGAAACCTCCAGAGAGAGTGGCACTTGTAAATCTAACTCTATCAACTCCATAATTTACACCCATTTTTGCACTTTCAATAGTTAGTGTGTCATAAGAAAATCTGGAAGCTAATGATAAAATCATAAAACCATGAGCTATTGTGGTTTTATATGGTGAATACTTTTCAGATTTTTCTTTATCAATATGTATCCATTGTTCATCTTCAGTGATTTTTGCAAAAACATTGATGTTTTTTTGTGTTATCTCAATCCATTTAGAAATTCCTAGTTCTTTACCAACTAATTGATTTAATTCATCTAGGTTTTTAACTTTTGTACTGTATGCTTTGTTATTGTCCATAATTATTTTTTAAAAATTTACATTGGCATTGCACCACCATTTGCGTGAAGAGTTATTCCACTAACAAAACCAGATTCTTTTGAAGCTAAAAATAAATAAGCGTTACCCATATCTTCAGCTGTTCCTATTCTACCGACAGGAATCATTTTTATTCCTGCATTTATTACTTCCTCTGGCATACTATCTGTCATTGCAGATTGTATAAAACCAGGTGCGACAGCGTTTGCAGTAATTCCAAACCTTCCAACTTCTTTACATAAAGCTCTTGTAAATCCAGAAATTCCAGCTTTAGTAGCACAATAATTTGTCTGACCAAAAGCACCTGCAGTTCCGTTAATTGATGATGCTGAAACTATTCTTCCATATCCATTTTCTTTCATGTGTGGAATAACAGATCGTGTAACAACATAAAGTGATTTTAAATTAACATTAATGACTGAATCCCATTCCTCTTCCGTCATCTTTAAAAAGGATCTATCTCTAATAATTCCTGCATTATTAATTAAAATCTCTATTTTACCATGCTGTTTAATAATATCTTCAATAGCAGAGTCTACAGAACTTTGATCTGTTACATCTACTTTTTGAAAGAATATTTTTCCACCATTTTGAGTAATTTCATTAACTGTTTCAGTTCCATCTAAAACATCCCATAATGCAACAGTGGCACCTTCTCTGCAAAAAACTTCACAAATCCCCTTACCAATACCACGAGCTCCGCCTGTGACGATAGCAACTTGACCTTCTAATCTTTTCATATTATTATTATTAAGTTAATCTTTATTATTAATTCGATTTAAATTACTTCAAATAGACCCGCAGCTCCCATACCACCACCAACACACATTGTTGAAACCACATATTTTGCTCCTCTTCTTTTTCCTTCAATAAGTGCATGACCTACCATTCTTGATCCACTCATTCCATATGGATGTCCTATTGAAATAGAACCCCCATTAACATTTAAAATTTCATTTGGAATTCCAAGCACATCTCTACAATAAATTACCTGAACAGCAAATGCTTCGTTAAGTTCCCAAAGTCCAATATCACTCATTTTAAGACCATTTTGTTTTAACAATTTAGGAACCGCATAAATTGGTCCAATACCCATTTCATCTGGCTCACATCCAGCTACTGCAATTCCTCTATAAATTCCAAGCGGAGTCACGTTATGCTTAGCTGCAACACTAGATTCCATTAAAACACACGCAGAAGATCCATCAGATAATTGACTAGCATTTCCGGCAGTAATTGATCCTCCTTCAACAACTGGCTTCAAAGAACTTAGTCCTTCAATAGTTGTTGTTGGTCTATTGCACTCGTCTTTAGATGAAGTTTTTTCAACAAATGAAATTTCTTTAGTTTCTTTATCCATAACACCCATGGTTGTAGTAACAGAAATAATTTCATCATCAAATTTTCCTTCTTCTTGTCCTTTTGCAGTTCTTAATTGACTTTGAAGAGAATATTCGTCTTGAGATTCTCTTGAAATATTGTATCTATTGGCCACTACCTCTGCAGTTTTAAGCATTGGCATATATATGTGTTTGTGTTGTGCTATTAGGTTTTTATCAACCCACCTATCCAAATTCATTTTTTCAGTTTGTACTAGACTTATAGAATCTAATCCACCTCCAACAACAACATCCATTCCATCAGAGATAATTTGTTTAGCAGCAGTAGCAATAGCCATCATTCCAGATGAACATTGTCTATCTAGTGTCATACCACTAACAGTTACAGGAAGACCAGCAGCCAATGCAGCATTTCTCGCAACATTACAATGTTGTGTTCCTTGTTGTAAAGCCGCACCCATAATCACATCATCGACCTTATTTGGATCAACACCAGATCTCTTTACTGCTTCCTCAATTGCCCAACCTGCCATTGTTGGAGCAGTAGTGTTATTAAATGTTCCTCTGTATGATTTTGTCAAAGGAGTTCTTGCAGTAGAAACGATTAATGCATCTCTCATAATTATATTTTTAAAATTAATTTACCTTTTTTTTCTCCATTAAATAATTTTTTAAAAACCTCATAAAAATTTTCAATTCCATCATAAATGTCTTCTTTTGACTTTAAAGTGCCATCCAAAATCCATTGAGTCATTTCTTTGGTAGCGATTGGATAATTTTTAGCATAATCAAAAACAACCATTCCTTTCATGGAAGCCCTATTTACAAGTAATGACAAATAGTTATTTGGACCTTTGGCTGACATTTCATTGTATTGTGAAATAGCTCCACAAACTACAATTCTAGCTCCCATTCTTAAAAAGACAAGAGCAGCATCTAAAATCTCACCCCCAACATTATCAAAATAAACATCAATTCCATCAGGACACTCTCTTTTAATTCCTCTTTTAATACTTTCATTTTTATAGTCAACACAACCATCAAAACCAAGTTCATTAATGACATAATCACATTTTTCCTTACCACCAGCAATACCAACAACCTTACATCCTTTGATTTTTGCAATTTGACCTACTATACTTCCAACAGCTCCTGCAGCAGCCGATACTAATACTGTATCACCTTCTTTTATTTTACCAACCTCAAGAATACCAAAATAGGCAGTCATCCCTGGCATTCCTAAAGTTCCAATAAAAGTCGGAAGAGGAATCTCAGAACTAGGCACCTTAAAATACCCCTTTCCATTTGTAATTGAATATTCTTGAACTCCACCCCATCCAGAAAGAATATCTCCCTTAGAAAAATTTGGGTTTTTTGACTCTAAAACTTCTCCAATAGTCCCAGCTCTCATGACTTCGTCTATTTGAACTGGTGGAATATATGATCTAGCCTCATTCAACCATCCTCTCATTGCTGGATCAAGAGAAACATATAAATTCTTCAAAAGAACTTCACCATCATTAATTTCTCTAACATTTTCAACTTCATTATACCATGTATCAGCAGATGGAAAACCAGACGGACGAGATGATAATTTAACAACTTTATTTTTCAACATAATATTGTGTATTGATTTAATTTTTATAATATAATAATAGTTTATTAGTATTTTTATACTAAAATATAAAAAATTACTATGCTTGCATAGTAAAAATAAAAATTAATTATTTCCAGTTTGGATTTCTTTTTTCTTTAAAAGCAGCAATACCTTCCCTTGCATCATCAGAATTTAAGACTAGTTCCAACATTTGAGAAAGAAATTTATGATTTGATTCACTTGAATTAATCTTATCATAAGCTTCTAAACCATATTGAATTGCTTTTGGGGAATTACTTGTTACTTCATTAAGCCATTTAGAAATAACTGAATCAATATTTTCTAAAGATGCAATCTCCGAAATCAACCCCCATGAATGGGCAGTTTTAACATCCAAATTATAGCCCCTAATACACCAATCAATAACATTTCTAATAGACATAATTTTTGATAAGGATTCCATTACTTGCATTGGAAATATACCTCTTTTTACTTCTGGAAGACCAAATTTAAGTCCATCAGTAGAAACAACATAATTACAACCTGCTAATAATAAAAAGCCGCCAGCATAAACATCACCTTCTAACTGACATACTTTTGGTTTGTATAGTTTGTTGAATATCTCTCCAATTAAAATTTTTGAGTTTGGTAACGGGACTGTTGAATTATTATTTTCTAAATCACCAGAAACTGCTTTTAAATCTAATCCAGAACAAAAAACATCTCCATTAGCTTTTAATAGTAGTGCTCTAATTTCTTTATTAAAAGAAGCATATTGGAAAGTAAATGCTAATTCGTTAATCATTTGAGGATGCAAAGCGTTTTTCTTATTAGAACGATTTAAGATTATAGTAATAATATGATCTTTTTCATACCATTCAATGAAATCAAATTTGAATAATTTTATGTTTTTTATGTCTTTTTCTTTAAAGTAACTCATAATAAAATTACATTCTAAAAATTCCAAAAGAATCCGTTCCTTTAATATCAGAACTGTAAACTGCCGCTAAAGCTAATGATAAGTATTTTCTTGTTTCTGTTGGATCAATAACTCCATCATCCCATACCTCCGATGTAGTATGCCAAACGCTAGCTCTTTTATCAGCATCTTCAGCTAATGCTTTTTTTTCTTTATTTAATTTATTTTCATCAATTACATTGTTTGAAGATAAAGCGGCATTTCTTTTTATTATTTCCATAACTCCTGAAAGCTGATCAGCTCCCATCACACCAGATTTTACATTTGGATAAGAAAACAAAAACCTAGGTTCAAAAGATCTGCCACACATTGCATAATTACCTGCGCCGTAAGAATTACCAACTTGTAAACTAATATGTGGAACTGTACTTCCTGAAACTGCATGAATTAACTGAGCTCCAGAATTAATCATTCCACCTTGCTCATATCTTTTTCCAACCATAAATCCGGTTGTATTATGAATAAATAATAATGGAGTATTTGATTTATTTGCTAACTGAATAAAGTGAGTAGATTTTCTAGCTGACTCTATAAAAATAACACCATTATTAGCAATAATACCAACTGGATATCCATTAACTTTAGTCCAACAACAAAACATTGTTCTACCATAATTTTCTTTAAACTCAACAAATTCTGAATTATCGACAAACCTTTTTACTAAATCTTTAATATCAAAAGGTTTTTTAAGATTTGATGGTACAATGCCTAAAATTTCTTTTGAATCAAATTTGGGAGCGGATGCACCATTTTCAAAATTATTTTCTGTAGGATGTTTTATTTTTTTAATTAAGTTTTTAGCAATTATTAAAGCTTCTTTCTCATCCTTTGCTAAAAAATCTGAGACACCAGAGATACTACTATGCATTTGGGCTCCACCTAACTCTTCATCAGTAGAATCTTCATTAGTTGCCATTTTAACAAGTGGAGGACCAGCTAAAAATACCTTTGCAGCATTTTTTTGAAATATTGAATAATCTGACATGCCAGGCACATATGCTCCACCAGCTGTAGCACTACCAAAAACTATAGAAATTGTTGGAATTCCCTCTTTGGATCTTCTAGACATTTCCATAAAAAATTTACCATAATTATTAAAAACTCTGTCTTGATCAGGTAAGTTTGCTCCACCACTTTCAACTAAATTAATAGTTAATAATTTATTTTCCTTTGCGATTTGGGATAATCTTAAATTTTTTAAACTTGTAGCGTAATCAACAGCACCTGCTTTTCTTGTAGCTACATTTGCATTAATTAAACAAAGAATATTTGAAACATAACCCAATACAACAACAGTTGTTCCTCCAGCACCAAAACCATTTTCATGTTTTAACCCAGCAAGTGGCATTAACTCTATATATGGTTTTTTCTTATCAAGTAGCAAATCAATTTTTTCTCTTGCAAGTAATTTTTTTCTAGCTCTTGTTCTTTTTATTTGCGCTGCACTCCCCTCTTGCTTTGATAACTTGTAATATGAATTAAGTTCCTTTAATAATTTTTTCATTGAAATTTCGTTTTCAATAAAACCAGAACTCAATACATCGACAGTTGGTTTTCTAACTTTCATTTGGCAATCATTTTATTTAGATGAATATATAAAGTTGATATAATGTAAAATTAATGAAAAATATGTTGCCCATTAGTTTATGAATATCAAAACAAATTTTAGGGAAGTGAAAAAAAATATCATTTAGTTATATCTTAAGCATATATTTACAATTCGTGAGGATAGATTCAAAAACAAAGTTTTTTTATGGAATGGGCTTTATTTCTGTTGGAATTAAAGACATTTTGTATGCTGTTTTTGTTTTTTTTTACTTTAGTCAAATTCTTGGACTGGATCAAATCTACACTGGAACTGCTACTCTAATAGCTCTTTTATTTGATGCTGTTTCTGATCCAATAATTGGAACAATTTCAGATAATTACAAGTCAAAAAAATATGGCAGAAGACATCCATTTATGGCAATGTCAGCCATTCCTCTTGGAATTTCAACTTATCTTCTTTTTAAACCTTTTGATGACTTAGGTCAATTTGAATTGTTTCTCTGGATGACTTTTTTTTCAATTTTAATTAGATTCTTTTTATCTCTTTTTTTGGTTCCTGGAATGTCACTAGGTGCTGAACTAAGTTCAGATTATGATGAAAGAACGGTTATAACAAGTTACAGAATAATGTTTGCAACTTTAATTTCTCCATTTGTGTCATTTTTTGGGTTAATTTATTTTTTTATCCCTGAAGATGGAATGTCGACAGGACTATTAAACATTGATGCTTATCCAAAATTTGCAATGTTTTGTGCATTAATTATGATATCAACCATTTTACTAAGTGTATATGGGACAAAACATACAATTCCTAAGCTTCCTAAAATGCACAAAAAAGAATCCTTAAAATCATTGTTTAAAAATATAACTACAGCTTATAAAATGAAGTCTTTTAACTCTCTAGTCCTATTTACAATGATGATCTACATTGCATTAGGGATTGGGAATTCTTTAATAACTTATTTTCTTTCTTTCTTTTTTGAGCTCAATCAAACTGAAGTGGCAATAATCATTTTCTCCGGCGCAATTGGCGGTGTTATTTCTTTATTTACTGCACCTAAAATGGGAAAAAAATTTGATAAAAAAACTGGAGTTATCATAAGTACTTTTCTTTTTGGCTTATTTATGTCTAGCCCATTTAATCTCAGAATATTAGGTTTTTTTCCAGAGAATGGAGCTCCGCTTCTAATAGTTACCTATTTTTTATTTACTACAATTGCTTATATCTTTTTATGGACCTCTATGAGTTTAGTAAATTCAATGATGGCAGATGTAGTTGATGAATATGAATCGATAACAAATCAAAGACATGAGGGTTTATTCTTTTCAACTATGTCATTTGCTTATAAATTGACAGTTGGCTTAGGCTATTTCTTTGCGGGTATCCTATTAAAATTAATTTCATTTCCTACTCAAACTGAAATTGAAAATATTCCAACAGAAATAATATCAAAACTTGGTTTAATAGGAGGCCCACTTTTAATGATAATCTATTTTTTTTCCATTCTTTTTATTTTAAAATATCCTATTGATAAACAGAAATACTTAGAAATAAGAAAAAAGTTAAATGGATAAATCATTTTTTATTTTAATTAATTTGAAAAATATTGGACATTTAATTATGAATGTGTTTTAAAAAAAAACCTTATTTTCAATAAATCATTACAACAAAACAAAAATAATATGAACAACGAATTATTTGATTTTCCTTTTTATAAGTGGGAGAAAGAATTATCTGATAAGCCATTTTTAAAGCAACCATTTGGCAATCTTTGGGAAACCTACACATGGAATGAGGTAGGATTAATGGCCAGAAAACTTTCCAATGGTTTAAAAAGCCTAGGTCTTGAAAAAAATAGCCATATTGGTCTAGTTTCAAAAAACTGTAGAGAATGGATCATAGCTGATCTTGCAATCTCAATGGCAGGATATATTTCAGTACCATTTTTTCCAACCCTTAACTCAAAAGAAATTAACAATCTACTAACCTTTGGTGATGTTAAAGCACTTTTTGTTGGTAAGCTTGAAAATTGGGAGGAAATGAAAAAAGGCGTTGATTTAGAAATGCCAATAATTGCATTTCCTAATTATAAGAATCATTCAAAAGTTGAAGTCGGTCATCAATGGCATGATTTTATCAATAAATTTGATGCTCAAACAGAAGATTTTAGACCAAACCTCAAAGATATATGGACTGTAATTTTTACCTCTGGAACAACTGGAGATCCAAAGGGAGTAGTTTTAACTTACGAAACACTTTTTAATACAAAAAGAATTACTGAAGATGGAAACCCATTAAAAGTAGATTTAGGTGGTAATAATAGATTTATATCTTACATGCCACTTAATCATATTTTTGAAAGAGTTGTTATTGAACATGTAGCTTTTAGATATGGTGGAACAATTTCATTTGTGGAATCTTTAGAAACCTTTGCTCAAAACCTTAATGATACCCAACCAACTGCTTTTCAGGGAGTTCCCAGAATATACGCAAAATTCCAAGAGAAAATATTAATGACAATTCCTCAAGCTAAACTTGATAAATTTTTAAAAATCCCTATCCTTTCTTGGATAATAAAAAGAAAATTAAAAGGTGCACTAGGAATGTCAAAAGCAAAGGCATTAGTTACAGGAGCTGCTGCAATGCCTCTTGAGCTTTTAGATTGGTATAAAAGTTTAGGCATATATATTACAAACGGCTATGGAATGACAGAAAATTGTGCAACTTGTACTAATTTAAACCCTTATCAACCGTTAGGTAGAGGATCTGTTGGAAGACCAACCCCTGGTGTAGATTTAAAAATAAGCGATGAGGGAGAAATACTTATGAAAGGACCATTTATTTTAAATTGTTATTACAAAAATGAGGAGGTAACGAATGAAACACTAAGAGACGGATGGTTACATACTGGTGATAAAGGACACATAGACGATGATGGGTTCTTATATATTACAGGAAGGATTAAAGACATGTTTAAAACATCTAAAGGAAAGTACATTGAACCAGGTGTATTAGAAGCCTATTTTGGTGATGTAAACGAATTTGCTCAGTTATGTGTTGTTGGTTTAGGATGTGATCAGCCTCTTCTTTTGGCAGTTCCATCTGAAAGTGCAATAAAAAATAAAGAAATTACAAATTCTAAAATATCTGAAATTTTAAATAAAGTCAATAGTAATTTAGACAACTATAAAAAAATGTCAAAAGTTGTTTTTGTAAAAGAAGACTGGCTTCCAGAAAACGGTATGACAACACCAACTTTAAAAATTAAAAGATCAAAAATTGATGAAAAATTTTCTAACCAATATAACAATTGGTTAAAAAGCAGTGAAGACGTTATCTGGGAATAGGACAAATGATAATTTTAATATTAATTATTTCTAGTTTCATACTAGGTTTCTACTTTAATGGTTTATTAAAAGATGGATTAAATGATTCATACATTGATAAATTAATTTCTATAACCAAGTCAAAAAAAATTCCAGTTTTTATTTCAGGTCAAACTGGTTATGCAAAAAATATTGATGTAAAAATATTTTATGAAGATCTAAACTTTTCAGAAAATCCAAAAGGAACTATTTTACTTATTAATGGAGCAGCTGAAACCATGATTCAATGGCCAGAACAAATGATTAGAACTCTAATAAAAAATGATTTTAGGGTAATAAGGTTTGACAATAGAGGATTGGGTCAATCAGATTGGATTAAAAAATGGTCTAAAAGAAATGACTATAACCTAGAAGAAATGGCAAGAGATGCACTAGCCGTTACAAGTCATTTAATGATTGAAAAGTTTCATATTATAGGCTATTCAACTGGGGGAATGATTGGGCAAATATTAGCTATAAACCATCCTGAAAAGATAAAAACTCTTACAAATCTGATGTCAAGTGGATATTTATTTGATCCTGAAGCTGAAAAACCTAATTCAAAGAAAATAGCAATGCTAAGAAAATTGATTTTTTCTTACAGAAATAAGGAAAGAGATATCGATAACGTTTTAAAATTTCATTTCAAACTTGATCATTTGTGGATTGGAAAAGACAACTATGTTCATCAACACGAAAAACAAATTCAAAAAACACTTTATGAAATTAAATTTAGAAATGGTTTTAATAAGAAGGTTTTTGATCAACATAGAAGAGCTATTAAAAATTCAGGTTCAAGATATAGAAAACTTAAAACAATCAAAGTTCCTACTTTGTTAATTCATGGATCTGATGATCCTCTAGTTAAGGTCAGTCATTCCAAAAAACTAGCTTCTTTAATACATGGTTCAAGGTTAGTTATCATTAAAGGAATGGGGCATGATTTCAATAAAAATTTTAAAAATCGAATAAATAGTATTATTTTGCCACATATATTACACTATTCGTAATATTAACAACAGATATTAATTAAATTAATAACAACCAAACAAAAATCAAATTAAAACCAAAACAAAACAATTATGAAATTTAAATTTTATTTATCTAGTTTAGTTTTTTTACTAGCCTCTTTTATGATGGTTAATGCACAAACTAAAACTGTAAAAGGAAAAATTACTGATGGTGTTGATGCTCTTTATGGTGTAAATGTAGTCCTTCAAGGCACTAATACAGGAGTTATTAGTGATGACGATGGTAATTTTGCCATATCATCTGACCAGGATTTTCCTTGGACTTTAGAAATTAGCTCTTTAGGTTTTGAAGGACAAACAATACAAGTTAGTTCTGAAAACCAAGTTATTTCATTGTCTTTATCTACAGGTGAAGCTCTCGACGAGGTTATTATTTCTGGTTCTAGAAAAGCTGAAAAAGCTATCAATGCTGCCTCTGCAATTCAGATCATAGGAGCCAAAGAAATTGAAAACAAGTCTGCATTTAATTCAATTGTTCTTTTAGATGACATGGTAGGAGTTCAAATCGACAAACATGGTGCTAATAGAACAACTGTTGCACTTAGGGACAATGTTGATTTATTTACTACTTCCACTCTTGTTATGTTAGACTACAGAGCTTTAAACGTTACTGGAATTAATTTCTTTGATGCTGATGTTAGTAACTTAAGTAACATTGACTTGGAAAGAGTTGAGGTTGTAATGGGTCCTGCATCTGCCTTATATGGACCAGGTGTTGGTGCTGGTGTGGTACATTATTTAAGTAAAGATCCTTTTAAACATCCAGGAACAACTATTAACCTACAAGCTGGTGGTTTTAAAAAAGGGGGGAGTTTTGACATGAATATGTACAAAATGGATTTCAGACATGCAGTTAGTAATGATGAAAACACTTTTGGATATAAATTCAATTTAAAATATGGGGAAAATGAAGATTTTGATTTTGCAGAATCTACTATTTCTCAATTTGCAAGTGAAATAAAAGATGCAGCTACAGGTAGAGTTGTTAGAAATATTGATGGTAAATTACAAGAAAGAAACTCTCAAAGAGGTGCTGACGCAAGTATATATTACAGACCATCAAATAATTTCTCACTTACAACTGTTGCAGGTATAAACGAAGTTGCAGCTAATATTTTAATTAATTCAACTGGAGAAACTAGAGCTCAACAAAGAACTGCATTTATACAAACTAGAGTTCAGTCTGGAAATTTATTTGTTCAATACAATTATTCTGATACTGCTAATCCAAGCGATGATAAATATCGTGGGTTTAACTATAGAACAGGTGTTACATCTGGTGTTGAAAGTAAACAATCTCAACTACAAATTCAATATGAGTTAGCTTTTGATCAAATCAACACTAACATGTCTATTGGAGTTGAAAATAAAAGCGCACAGTTTAATACTGATACAGGAACTTTCGGAAGATATGAAGACAATGACGATTATAATGTTTATGGAGCATATTTTTCTACGAAAACTAAACTTTCAGAAAAGTTTAATTTACAGTTAGCCGGTAGATATGACAAATACCCACAAGTTGGAGAATCTTCTTTTGCTCCAAGAGCTGCTCTTGTATACACACCAAGTAACAGACATAAAATGAGACTTACATTCAACAAAGCTTTTATAGCACCAAGTGCTTTAAATTTTTATGTTGATTTAGCCGTTCAAAAAATTCCTGGTGGTTATGGAAATGTATGGATTTATGGAAATAAGGAAGGTCAAACCTTTACAAATCCAACAACTTCATTCTTAGTACCAGGAATTCCATCGAATCCTGGAATTGGAATGAATATATCAACAGCTTATGCAGTAGCAACAGCAACGGTTGCTCCTCTTTTAGCTGGAACACCTTTACAAGCTTTTATTCCATTTATAACATCTCAAAATACACTTGCAGGTATCGCTGGACTTGGGGCATTCTCTCAGGGTGCTATGTTTGACTTAAGTGGTAATCCTTTTGGTCCTCTTGAAGATGGAGATACTGCAAAACTTGGTAAAGAGACACATTATGAGTTTGGATACAAAGGAATGCTCTCTGATAAAACAACATTTAGTTTTAATGTTTATAATTCTATTAAAGAAAACTTTGTGGCTATAGAACAATTGAGTCCATTGGTAGCGCTTCCAAATTTAGGAGTTGATTTAGGTAACGCTGTAAATTCATATTTCACTTCTGCATTTACACCTGTTTACGGTCCAATTTATGGTCCTTATTATGCTACACTTCTTTCTAACTCATATGCTGCAGTTGGTAATGGTTTAGCAGCAATGGGTCCAGTTGGAACTGTGGAGACTGACCAAGCTCCTGACAATGGAGAACCTAACGTAATGCTTGGCTATAAAAACTATGGAAAAGTTAATTACTGGGGGTTTGAAGGTGGTTTAAAATGGAGAGCAACTGATAACTTAACATTATATGGTAATTATTCAACTGTAAGTCAAACAGTTTTCGAAAAAGACGATTTAGGGTCTGAAACTGAAACTGGATCTTACCACTTAAACCACTCTAAACACAGAGTTAAGGCAGGATTTGCATTTGACAATGGTAGAAAATGGAATATGGGAGTTGGATACAAATACGATGGTGGTTTCGAAGCGAGCATGGGTAACTTTTACTCAGGTACCGTTGAAAGCAGAAACATTGTTGATGCTAACTTAGGTTATGATATTAATACTAAAACTAAACTTAGTATGAACATTGTGAATCTTATGGACGAAGCATACAGTATGCTTCCAAACATGCCTACATTAGGTAGACAAGTTATGTTCTCTTTAAAACGTGACTTCTAAAAAAGAAATGAATTTAAAAAAAGAGCAATAGAAATATTGCTCTTTTTTTTTATAAAATTTTAAACTTAAATTTAAAAATATGTTATAGTTGAATATCTTTTATGAAGAATGAATTAATTGATGTAATAATAATTGGAGCAGGAATTTCAGGAATTGGAGCAGCTTGCCATCTAAGACGAAAATGCCCTAATAAATCATTTTTGATTTTAGAGGGAAGAAATAAAATAGGTGGAACATGGGATTTATTTAAGTATCCAGGAATCAGATCCGATTCTGATATGTATACGTTTTCTTACAAATTTAGTCCATGGATGCATGAAAATACGATATCCGATGGAAAAACCATTCTAAAATATCTGAACGATACTAGTTTAAAATTTGACTTAGAAAATCATATAAAATACAATCATTGGATTGATGAAATTAGTTGGAACTCATCAAAAAATGAATGGACAGTATTAGGTGTTGACAAACAAAAAAATAAAAAAATAGAATATAGCTGTAAATTCTTGATGTCCTGCACTGGTTATTATGATTATGACAACGGATATACTCCAGATTTTAAGGGTCTAAAAAATTTTCAGGGTAAGTTTATTCATCCTCAAAAATGGACCAATGATATTGATTATTTAAATAAGGATGTAATAGTTATCGGAAGTGGTGCTACTGCTATTACACTAATTCCTTCACTATCAGAAAAAGCAAAACACGTCACAATGCTTCAAAGATCTCCAACTTATTTGATGAATCTTCCTAAAAAAGATAAATTCACAAATTTTCTTTTTCGTTTTACACCTTCAAAATTTGCTCATTTCATCTCTAGATGGAAATATATTATAAGACAGATTTACTTTTATGGTATTTCAAAAAAAAGACCTAAAGAGGTAAAAAAATTTATTAAAAATGAAATAAAAAATAGTCTATCTAAAGGTTTTGATATAGAAAAACATTTTAATCCAAAATATGATCCATGGGATGAAAGAGTTTGTGTGGTGGTTGACAATGACCTGTATGAATCAATTAATCAAGGTAAATGCACTGTAGTTACAGAAAATATAGATTCTTTCAACAAAAACGGTATTCTGTTAGAGTCAGGAAAAGAATTAAAAGCAGATCTTATAATTTCTGCAACAGGTTTAAGGTTAAAATTCATGGGTGGAATTAAAATAAAAATTGATAATAAAACAATAGACACATCAAAATTAGTGAGTTATAAAGGAATGATGTTGCAAGATATTCCTAATGCAACTATTGTTTTTGGATATACAAATGCTTCATGGACCTTAAAAATTGATTTAGTATGTGAATATTTTTGTAGAATTTTAAATCATATGGAAAAAAATAAACTAAAATCATTTGTTCCTAAAATAAATGATGAAAATTTAGAAATAGAGCCCAGCATTGGATTAAATTCTGGATATGTAAAAAGAGCTCAAAAACTTCTACCAAAACAAGGAAAAAAATATCCATGGAAATTAAATCAAAACTATATTAAGGATATGTTTTCGCTAAAATTTAAAAAAATTGAAGATGGATACATATATTTCAAAAATTAATTAGGATATTTATACTAAACATATTTAACATGAGTAAACCACAATTTATAAATGAATTAAGTATTCCTGCTGTTGCAGCTCCAATGTTTTTGATTTCTGGACCTGAACTTGTAATAGAGTGTTGTAAAAATGGAATTGTTGGGACATTCCCTGCTCTAAATCAAAGAACTTCCGAAGGATTTGAAGAATGGTTAATTCAAATAAAAACTGAGCTTGATGCATTTGAAAAAGAAACAGGAAAAAAAGCTGCTCCGTTCGGAGTTAACTTAATTGTTCATAACACTAATCCAAGAGTTCAAGCTGATTTAATGTTGTGTGTGAAACATAAAGTTCCAATAATTATAACTTCACTAGGAGCAGTAAGTCAATTAGTTGATGCTGTACACTCATACGGAGGTCTAGTCTATCATGATGTAATCAAAAAAAGACACGCTGAGAAAGCAGCTGAAGCTGGAGTTGATGGATTAATCTTAGTTGCTGCAGGAGCTGGAGGACATGGTGGAACACTTCATCCCATACCATTCATTGCTGAGGTTAAGAAATTTTTCAAAAAAACAATTTTACTTTCAGGGTGCTTATCCAATGGAAGAGATATCGCTTCAGCAAAACAAATGGGAGCTGACTTAGCTTATATGGGTACTAGATTTATTAATACTAAAGAGAGTAAGGCTGATGATGCTTATAAAGAAATGATTATAAATTCAACTGCAGGTGATATTGTTTATACAGCAGCTGTTTCAGGGGTCAATGCCAATTTTTTAAGACAAAGTTTAGAATCTATGGGAATCACTGAAGACATGTGGGGAAATTCTAAAAAAATTAATTTTGGTGATGAGTTAGATGCAGCTAAGGCTGAAGCGAAAGCATGGAAAACTATTTGGTCTGCAGGTCAGGGAGTAACAACAATTGATGACGACCCAAGTGTTAAAGAGCTAGTTGATAACTTAAAGAAAGAATTCATTTCATCTATTAAAGAGCAAAAGGATTTATTAGAAACTTATAACTAATTTTTATAAAACTCTACAAACCAATCCAAGGCTGATGGATTTCTTAATGAATCTTTACTAACTACATCTTTTATATTTTCACCTGTTAATATTTTTTTAATAGGTACTTCGAGTTTTTTTCCACTTATTGTATAAGGAATGTCTGGGGTTTTATAAATTACATCAGGAACATGCCTTGGAGAACATTTTTGTCTGATTACAGACTTTAGCTTATTAAAATCAATTTCAATAAATGATTTTACAAATAGTATTAAACTATTCTCTTTGTTATTATCTAAATGTATTATCAAACTATCTTCAACAAAATCTAAATCTGAAATAGCACTATATATTTCCGAAGTTCCGATTCTAACTCCAAATCTATTTAAAGTTGAATCAGAGCGCCCATGAACAATAATTCCTCCTTTTTTAGTTTCTGTTACCCAATCACCATGATTCCAAATTTGGTTAAATTTTGAAAAATAACTGTTGATATACTTTTTATAATCATTATCATTCCATAAAAATACAGGCATTGAAATAAATGGTTTAGTTAGAACCAATTCACCCATTTCACCTTTTATTTGTTTACCATTATTATCCCAAACTTCAATCGAAGCACCTAGCATCTTACATTGAATTTCACCAGGATTAACATTCATTTCAGGATTTCCTCCAATAAATGCAGTACAAACGTCTGTTCCACCACTCAAAGAAATTATATGTGCATCAGGAAAAAGTTTATTTAAACCAATATTAGTTTCTTTGAAAAGAGGTGAGCCAGTCGATCCTATACTTGTTAAATTAGAAAAATCAATCGAATCTAGGTCATTAGGAATATTCGTTAAAAGATTTTGAAAAAATACTGCTCCGTGACCGAAATGATTAATTTTTGCCTTTTGTGCAAATCGCCATAAAACTCCATTATCAGGAAAAATAGGGGATCCATTATAAATACATAAAGAAGATCCAAGAAGAAGACTGCTAAGCGAATAATTCCACATCATCCATCCTGTTGTAGAATACCAAAAATAGGAGTCTGAAGAGGAAACATTTTGGTGAATTGACAAGGCTTTAAAATGTTCAAGTATCATACCTCCAGTTCTGTGAGTAATTGCTTTAGGTTTTCCTGTTGTTCCAGAGGAAAATAATATCCAAATAGGATGATCAAAATCAACTGATTTGAAATTCAAATCAACTTTTTTTGTTTGATTTGAAAATTTAGATTTGGTATTTAAATCCAAAATCCCAGAAAGAGAATTAATTGAACTTTTAAGTTTTTTGACTTTTGAATTCAAACTAAAGTTTTTTCCATTATAGGTATATTCAGAATGATAAAACAAAAATTTTGGTTGTATTTGATTAAATCTATCAAAAACAGAGTCGTATCCAAAATCAGGTGAACATGAAGACCAAATTGCTCCAATTGAATTAACTGCCAGAAAAGCCGATACAACTTCGGGTGTGTTTGAGCAATAAGCAACTACCCTATCGCCAATTTGAATGTTATTTTTAATTAGTATTTTTTGAAACTCTAGAGTTTTTAACTTTAATGAATTCCAAGTTATTTCAAAATAGTCTCCATTTTCATCTTGATACTTTATGGCTGGAGTTTTTAGATTATCGTTTTTAAAAACATTTCTAGAATAACTAATTTTTGAATCAGTAAACCAGAGAGTTTCAATGAAGTTTTTATCAAATCTATATACGGAGCTTGGTGGTTTATCAAATTCTATTTTAAAAAATTTAACAATTGACAACCAAAAATCTTCTATCTCAGTAATGCTCCATTTATGTAGTTCGTCGTATGAGGAAAAAATTATTTTATTGTTAGATTTTAAAAATTCTTTATACTTTGATAATATCGTTTTCAAAACTTAAAATAGGCACTATTGGTTTAATAAAAAGTAGACAGTAATGACACAAAATAAGGCATGAAGAATTGCAATTTTTAAATCTCTGGTCTGTTTTAAAAAAAATGAAATAATGATTGCTAATGAAACTAAAAAATGAAATACTGCAAATACAATTAAAAAAGGCTCATGTAAAACTGAATTTTCATAATTTGAAAAAATATATACTGCAAAAATACCAATACTACTGGCTGCAGCTCCATACATCCTAGCTGTTGTCAAAAGAGCATTATTTGCTTTTTTATATGCAGCCATTAATCTCGGATTTATCAATAAAACTGATCCAACCAATAGTTCTAAGAAGCCGACAACTAGTATAAATATTTTCATAATTATTATTTTTTATACAATATAAGTTAATTAAAATGTAGTTAGTATTAATTTACTATTTTTATAGTGATGGATCAAGAAAGCATAAGTAAATTAATTCCTGTTATAGTACTTTTAGTTTTAGGTTCTTTAGAAGCTATAGGTGGATTATATTTTCATGACAAACGTTCAAAAAATGATATTACTATAGAGCTCGTATGCTTAACTGTTCTTCCAACACTTATACAACCAGCAATTCTAGCACTAGTTTTATTTTCTATGGATTCTTGGTTTTTAATTTACGAGGATTATTTTATAAATGCGTATTTCTTATGGCATGTTTTAGCATTCCTAATCCTTGACGATCTAACTCAATATCTTTGGCATAGGTTTTCACATGAAAATCCTTTTATGTGGAAATTACATAGACCTCATCATGTTGTTGAAGAAATGGGAGTTTTAGTAACCTACAGAAATGCATTTATGTATTATGCATTTATGCCTGGACTTTGGTTTACTGGAATTCTTATATTTCTTGGTATGACTGAAGTTTATTTGTATTACCTGCCAATAAAAATGACTGTTATAATAGCTGCCCATAGCGAAACTAAATGGGATCAATATCTTTACAAATACAAATTTCTTCACCCAATTGCATGGATTATTGAAAGAACTATCTCTACACCAAGTACTCACTATGCTCATCATGGTTTGACCTCTGAAGATGGGGTTTCAAATCCAAATGGGAATTACGGAAACCTCCTTTTTTTCTGGGATATTTTATTTGGTACTGCAAAAATCACCAGAAAATATCCAACAAAATTTGGAGCTTGGAACAAAATGAAAGAACCTTGGTATGTTCAATTAATGTTCCCAATTTTGAAATCTAAAGATTCTAGAAGTGAACTCAGCTCTATAAAGACAAATATGGATTATGATCCATCAAAAGATTATAAGGATTTTGATAGTTAAACTTTAATGAAAAACTTAAATAATAAAGTTGTTGTAATTACTGGCGCAGGTTCAGGAATTGGCAGATCTCTTGCTATTAAAATGCATGAAAGTGGAGCACTATTAGCACTTAACGATTTCAATGATAAAACTTTAGAAGAAACTTTACATATAATTGATGATGTGAATAAAATATACAGTGAAGTTTTTGATGTTTCCAAAAAAAAAGACTTTGACCAATTTGCAAAAAATGTTATCAATCATTTTGGTAAAGTAGACGTTATAATAAATAATGCAGGAATAACAATTGGCAGCTTTTCTGCTGTTGAAACAACAATAGAAGACTATGAAAAAGTTGTAGGAATTAATATGTGGGGTATGATTTATGGTACTCTTGCTTTTATACCAGAACTTAGAAAACAAAAAGAATCAAGTGTTGTAAATATTTCAAGTGTTTGGGGGCTTTTAGGCTCTCCTTATCAATCTGCTTACAGTGTGTCTAAATTTGGAATTAGAGGTTTTAGTGAAGCTCTAGCAGCTGAGGAATTGTGTAATAATACAGGAGTTATAGTTACAAGTGTTCATCCTGGTGGTGTTAAAACGAATATTGTTAGAAACATTAAGGGTCAAAAATTAAGTGAAAAGCAGTTAAAAAAATTGGATGCACACTTTCCAACTACATCAAATCAAACTGCGGATAAAATTATTGATGCTATTAAGAAAAAGAGAACTAAAGTTATTATAGGTAAAGATGCAAAATTCATGTATCGACTAACCAGATTTTCTCAAAGATTAACTATGAGTTTTATAGTAAATTGGGCTAAGAAGATGATGAAAATTCAAAAATGAGATCAACTACAAAATATATATTTTCTTTTCTGGTTTTGGCAATATTTATGTGTCTATCATTTATTAATTTTTTTCCTGAAAAACTTTCTAAATTTTTGACAAATCTAACTATTGATAGAAACACATCTACTTTTTCAAATAATGAAGATGAAATTACAGTATTTACAATTGGCACAGGCTCTCCTTTAAATAACAGTAGAGTACAATCTGGAACAGCCATATTTATAAAAGATAAATTTTTCATTTTTGATGTTGGTGATGGAGTAGTAACAAAAGCAGAACAAATGAATCTTCCTTTAAGTGAATTAGATGCAATATTTATAACTCATTTTCACTCTGATCATTATATTGACCTCCCCTATCTAATTAATAGATCTTGGGTTCTTGGTAGAAGTAAAGACTTAAATGTGTATGGACCAAAGGGATTAGAAAATATTCTAGCAAGTAATTATGACTTTTTAGAACTAGAAAACAAACACCGAGTTGATCATCATGGCTCTGATTTAATGAACACTAAATATGCTTTTGGTGTATCAAATGAATTTAAAATGAAAGAAGATAAAAAAGTAATATATGAAACTGATGGAATTAAAATTACTGCTTTTAATGTTGACCATTACCCTGTAAAGCCATCGATTGGATATGTAATTGAATACAATAACAAAAAAGTAGTGTTGAGTGGAGACACAAAGGCAAATGAAGTAGTATTTGAAATGGCTTCAAATGCTGATTTACTAATACATGAAGCAATATTAAATTCTTTGTTAAAAAATACGGTTAAAATCCTACAGAATAAAGAAATGTACCGTAATTCACATATTGTTCATGACATTCAGGATTATCATACTCCTCCAAATGAAATTGTTAAATTAGCTAATAAAGCCAATGTTAAAACACTAGTATTACATCATTTAACTCCATCACCAGATAATATTATTATTAAAAAACTATATGAAAAGCAAATCAAAAATTTTAATGGAAAGGTTTATTTAGCTAACGACGGGGATAAATTTATTGTCAAATAAAATGAAAAATAAAATAATAATACCCATATTAATTCTACTGTCAATAATTATTGGTGGCTATATAGCTATTGCAAAAATTAACTCCTCAGTACAAAACAATGAATTTTCTATAAAAAACGGTAGCTGGGCTGTAAATCCCAATATGGACCTAAAGAATAGCTACCAGAGAGCTTATATTTCAAGAATAGGTGTATTTGCTTTAGATGAAAAAGAAGTTCTTTATTTCTTGTCAAGTAAAGACAATGATGGAAACCAATTAACATCAGACTTTGATTATCAAATTATTGGTTCCCCACCCAAAGGAAGGTATTGGAGTTATACGTTATATGGAAAAGATTATTTTTTGGTTAACAATGAGGCAAACACTTATACTATAAATAAAGAAAATCTTGATAGAGATAAACCAATACTAATATCATCTACAAAAAAAAATAATAACTGGTTACCCTCTGGAAATGAAAAACAGTTTCATATTACTTTGAGGATTTATAATCCCGACGAAAACGTTTATAAAAACCTACAATCATTAGACTTACCAATAATTAAAAAAATAGAAAAATGAAAAAAATATTTTTTTACTTATGGATCTTACTTATAATGAGTGTTTGTTCTTACAATTTAACTATTCACTACATTCCAAATATTGTTTACGGAGTTTTTCATAATAAAATAGAAAAGAACCAAGGTATTGGAGATAACGAAATTAAACACTTTGATATACCCAATTATAAGTCTAGAGCTGTCGTAATGCCCAATCCTGATTTTTTATACTCTGTAAGTTTTTATGATTTATCTTCTGGAGATCTTAAGTTAAAAGGAAATATGCCAGATTCCACCTATTGGTCCGTTTCGTTTTATAAACCAAATACAATAAACTGGTATGTAAAAAACGATAAAGAATTTAATTCTAATAGGTTAGAGCTTAATCTAACAATCAATAATACAAAAGGTGAAAATATCATTCACTCACCAGTCAAAAAAGGACTTATGATAATAAGAATACTTGTTGAAAACAAGGATCAAAATTCAATCGATTATTATAAATCTCTTCAAAAAAGTATTACAATAAATTAGTTTTTTTTTATTAAATTAGTATTTAAATACTAATTTAAATGAATAAATTAAAGAGGAAAATTCTAAAATTTATTGTTAGTCTATTGGGTTCTCCAATTAAAATTGAACCAAATTTAAGAAATAGACAAGTCAAAACTATAGATCCGCTTCCTAAGGAAGTTTTCTGGGACAATAGTGTTAAAATTCACAAAACAAAAGATGGAATTGAATATGTAAAAACTCCTCTGGAATATTTTTCAGATCTTCCTGGGTATAATTTTAATGAAAATTATTGTGATATAAATGGACTTAAAATGCATTATATTGATGCTGGTCCTAGCGATGGAAAAATACTTTTATTACTTCATGGACAACCGGTTTGGTCCTATTTATACCGAACTATGATTCACGAATTAGTTGCAAAAGGATACAGATGTATCGCCCCAGATTTAATGGGAATGGGAAAATCAGATAAACCAATTTCAATAAAATACCATGTTTATGATACTCATTGTGATAATATTTTAACTTTTATTAAAAAATTAAAACTTAAAAAAATTACTCTTTTTTGTCAGGATTGGGGTAGTTTGATAGGTCTTAGAATTGCTGGTGAAAATTCAAACCTCTTTTCTGGTATTATTGCAGCTAATGCTGAACTGCCAAAATTTACTGAAGAATCAAATCCATTACATATTCCTGAGCCAGTAAAAATTAATACTAAAATTAAAAGTTTTAAAAAAGCAATGGCATATCACATTTTGAATAATAAAGGATTTGATGTAAATATCTTTCAAGTTTGGATTAACTATTGTATTACCACCCCTTTTGTTCATATTAGAGAGATTATGAAACTATCCCTATCGAAAGATTTCAAAAAGGATCAAAAAATTCTTGATGCCTATGCTGCTCCTTTTCCATCCTTTATTTATATGGCCGGCCCAAGAACCTTACCATCAATGAATGCTGGAATTGCCGGTCAAACTTTAAAAGGAATTGATGGATTAAAAAAATTTAAAAAACCTTTCCTATCTTTAATTGGTTTACAAGATAAGCTTCTGGGAACTCCAAGAATTCAGAACAAATGGATTAAAATTATTCCAGGTGCTAAAGGTCAAGATCATGAACAGTTCAAAGAAGCAAACCATTTTATTCAAGAAGATATTGGAGAAAAAATGGCTGATAGAATGCACAAGTTTATTTTAAAAAATAAAATTTAATGAAGAAAAAAATTTTAAAAATTGTTGGTTTATTTTCGGTACTTATTTTATTGTTTTTTATTTCTCTACCTACCCTTTTAAATAAAGCAGGTTTACATCCAGAATTCGATAGTAAAAAGTATGATTTCACAAATAAAAGAGCAGTTATAATCTCAACTAGTCACAGTACTTTAAATAAGCCTGGTGAAACAACTGGAAAGTTAACTGGAGTCTTTGCATCCGAACTTACCGTCCCCTATTATGAATTTACTGATTCTGGAATTGAAGTTGATCTTGCAAGTATTAGTGGTGGAACAATTCCAATAGATCCAGAATCTTTTTTTTATGTTGTAAAAACAAGCTCAGACGATAGGTATCTTGAGGATCCAATTCTAAAAGAAAAAGTAAAAAATTCTATCAAAATAGATGAACTTGAAATTGATAATTACGATCTAGTATTCATTGCAGGTGGTTGGGGTGCTGCATACGATTTGGGTTATTCTGAAATATTAGGGGAAAAAATAAGTCAAGCTTATTACAATCCAAACTCTATAATTGGTGGAGTATGCCATGGTGTTCTTGGATTTATAAACGCTAAAGATTCTTTAGGAAATCTAATTATAAAAAGCAGAAGAGTGACTGGAGTAACTGATAAACAAATTAAAGAACTTGGAATTGATTTTACACCTCAACATCCTGAAGAAGAATTGATAAAAGCCGGAGCTATTTTTGAAAGTAAAACAGCTATTAGAGATGTATTTGCCAATTTAACTGTTGTGGACGATGAATCTAAATTTGTAACTGGACAGAATCAAAATGCAGGACATGAAACTCCTCAAAAAATGATGGAGATTTTAATAAATAAATAATGACTTTTAATTTTAAAAACATACTACCTAAAAGTGCTGACAATAACTTCAAAGGTCACAAGTTAGCATTGTGGGGTTTTATTTTGTTTTTGGTTGTTATGAGCTGGAGGGCAATTATTCATATGTTATTTGAACAGTACGGATATCATAATATTGCAAGTTTTTTAGAAATTTCAGCAGACCCTGATCCAATGCCAATAATCTATAGATTTTTTTCTTTATGGGGATTTGCTCAACTAATTTTTTGTCTAATTTGTTGGGTTATAGTTTTTAAATACAGATCATTAATTCCATTGATGTGTTTGTTTTGGATGTTTGAATGGGGGTTCAGAGTTTTCGGCTATCCAT
>Ga0222716_10000085_pt1 | contig 69816 bp, 85 predicted proteins | sample C33_13DmetaG_FD_165044 | JGI IMG/M metagenome (GOLD analysis project Ga0222716, IMG submission 165044) | Estuarine water microbial communities from San Francisco Bay, California, United States - C33_13D | ecosystem: Environmental > Aquatic > Marine > Unclassified | place: USA: California... | reverse complement strand
CTTTTTCGAGAGCAAATTTTCTCATTTTAACGTTAAATTCTTTAGATCCTGTTGTGAAAAGTATAGCAAACGGAAAGGTTTCTTTAGGATGATAAAAGATATCAAGGTGACGATAATATTCATCAATGCTTGCAACAGCCATTATCTTAGTGGGTCCTTTCGCGAGCACATTAGTTTTTTCTATTACATCTCTTTTAACTAAATTATTATAAAATGTATTCATTACTCTTGGATTTTTAACATCTGTTGTAATTAAGGCGTCAATGTCTCCAGAGTCTGGAGTTTTTCTACGATAAGAACCTGCAAGTATAAGTTCCCCTGTTATACCCAATTCAGTCATTGTCTCTTTGAAAATTTCTGTAAGTATTTCATCCCAAGAGTCCATTTCCTTGCGAGGAATTCTACGCATCAAGTCTTCATAATGCTTTAGACCGATTGCTTGTTTTTCATTTAGTATGTCTTTATTCACTGAATATAAGTACTTTAGTTCTTCGATTGTAGTAATTTCTTCAGTGTCGTATATTTTTGCTGCTGTACTTGGTCCAATATTTGGAACTTTGGTAAGATTTTCAATGGCAAGTGATCTCTGATCCTGTTCTGTAAGTGATATTCCGTCAGTTTGACCTGTTTTTAGAATGCTGTCTATTTTCTGTAATATAGAACTTTTCCAGGTTCCATTCTTTGCTTTAAAGTTTTCTTCGCCTGCTAATTTCATATCTCCTTCTCTGAGAACTTTGATGTAGTCTTCTACTGAATTTAGGTTCATGTCGTCTTTCAAAATTTCATTTGCTTGTTTATAACTTTTAACTTTGAAAGTCCAATTTGCTTCTTTTTCGGAAACTATTTTAGCAACTAGTTTAGACAAAATTTTTTTAACATCTTTTACGGGTACATTTATTTTTTTTGAGACAGATATGTCATCGCGAATTCCTCTGTAAACAGGATGCCGTGGTACACCTTCCTTAGTCATCTCCATATAACTGAATGAAATTACACTGCCTATCGGCATAAATTCTGATGAATTTGGATTATTGTAATTTTCTCTTTGTGAGTCATTTAAACCCGTTCCTATCTGTGTAAAGACACCATTTGGTTTACTATCTGTCATTAATTCACACTTCAGTGAGCCAAGCATACCAGTGTATTTTCCATCTCCAGGAATGTACTCTCGTAGGATACATTCTGCATCTTCTTTAATTTTATACTTAAGCATGTATTTACTTCTTTTAGTCTGATACGGTGATCCTGGTGCTCTTAGCATAATACCTTCTGCTCCCTCCGAAGTCAATTTAGTGTACAAATTTACAAGTTGTTCCATTGTTTTAATTTTAACTTGTTCTGTGAATTGAAGAGGAAACGTCTTTTTACCTGGATACACCAATTTATTCCAACAAACCTTGCGATCTTTAACAATAGTTTGTAGAAAAGCCATTCTTCTTTCAAATGGTCGAGGGTCATTGGGAATATCAAATACTTTAAAAACAACAGGCGGATCAGTGTCACCCGCCCATATATTCTCAATTTGTTCTGCTGTATAACTCTTACCTGGTTTAATTGTAGAAAGTCTGCTTGTTTTTTGAAAAAGACCTCTACCTATCCATATTTCTCCATCTAGTGGTATACCAGGCGGTAATACATTTTTAAACCATTCTGGTATATAAGTGTAAACTTTTGGTTTACCAACACCAGAACCGCGTGATATCATTTTCTCACCGTCCCATAATGCTCGAATACCATCCCATTTTTCAGAAGCCCACCACCCAATTGGTGGTTCCGAGATATTCAATTTTTTAGACAATTCATCCGTTAGTTTTATTATGTCTCCAGACTTGTTATCATATAAATTTTGCGCTGTCATTACTTTTAAATTGTCAACGTACATCTTGTCATCACTTGTAGAAATTACTTGCATTTCTGGATAAACCGCTTTGTAAATTCCATTACAGACATTTCTTTCTTTGTATTTTACAAAATCTTCGAAAGCATCAAAGCCTGATTTGAGAGCTAAATTTATAAGACACTCTTTCAGTTTTTCGACTTGCATACTATACAATGTATACTGTTTATTTTTAAATGTATTAAGAAATATTTTTTTTTGCAATTATTTCTGTTCTACTATAATTTTAATCTCGGGCGGTGTTAAACTAGTGTCTTTTAGATTTGAATACAATTCGTCATCTGAAGGTTCTCTACCATACTTTGATTTGAATGTATCAATAAAAGATAACACTGCTTTGCTTTTGTTTTTATATTCTTCTTTCTCGTAAAGTAATTTTTCTATTCTAATTTTTTCATTGACGTCAATTTCAGAGGGTTTTTCAGAGCGTTTGTATACTACATCTTGTAAAGAATTAATTTCATTGAAAAGTTCTGGTTTAATAAGTTTATTAAAATTTTTACTTTTACGGATAACGTCATGTTTGTCTATTCCAGTGGTTAACTGTTTTCTAAACATTTCTACAATACCTTTATCTATCTCTGGACAAGTTTCCATAAGTCTATCAAATTCATCACGCGACGTCTTCATAAAGTAATTTACATCAGGTCTTTCTTCGGGTGCTTTTATTAATTCTATACGTATACTTCTATGAAATTTATCCCAAGCCACGCTTGCTGTTCTGTGACTTTCTGTAAGTTCATTTAATTTTAAAAATTGCCCTATAGTTGTGACGATACCTGCTAATATATTAACACTTCCGATTATAACAGAGCAAGTGTCCTGGTATTCTATTGGAACTCTTTCAAGAGCAAAATTAGCAGTGCCAGTTAAAGTAGACATAATAATAACGGGAATGGTAAACATATTTCTCTTCATGTGATACTTTAAGTAAGATTTATTATGAAGCCATTTATAACATGACGCTTTATCTGCCCAATCTACAAATATAGTCTCATGATGAGGTTCCCAGGAAACGTATTCTTTAATTGAAACACTATCACTACACATTTATTTTATTACACATTTATAATATTTTAATTTAGATATATTATCAATGGAAATCCCCGAGGATTTTGTTAAAATAGAAGATTATAAAAATGACATATCTAGAATATTAGATGAAATAGAAGAAAAATGTATTCATATCAAAAGTACTTATAATCAGTATATAAAACAGGCAGAAAAGAATAAAGCTTTTATAATGACATTAGATACTATGTTATATCAGATAAATCTTACTGAATTAGAATTATCTAATCATAAGAAATTTTTTGAATATCACATTTATTATACATACGGACAATATTACAAATTATATTTAAGGATTAAACAAGGGTTTTATGAATTACAATATTCAGATTTTTATGGAGAGGCGGATAGAATACATTTTCAACCATTTGATGACATTAATTATAAAATGTATCCGTTTGAAAGTATAATAAAGATACATAACTGGATTGTAAACTTTATAGCAAATGTTAAGATGTATATTTCTAAAAGTAATTATGAAATAGAAGATGATTCAGTAAGAGTTAAAAATGGTATATCAATTGACAATTTAGTTTTTGAGAAAAAACACTTGGTAGAAACGCTTAAAAATAAAGTAATTTTACACATTTCGACAATTACAAAATTCTACGCATACCAAAAGAAAGTGATGAGTAGAATTATGTTAAAAATAAAATTACTGTATTTTCAAATAGACTCTGATATAAAATTTGAAACATTTAATTACAACTCGCGTCAAAGTATAACAGGTATAATCGATGGAAAACTAGACACTTTAACAAAACAGAGAAACTTTGCCAACATATTAATGGAAGAATTTGAAGGGATTCAATTTATTAGTCCGTATAGGAATTTTTTTTATAAATTCATTAGTAAATTTCTTATACTTAAGTAGTATTGTACTTGTCATAAGACTTAATAGTATTTGGAACAAGACTTGTGACTAGTTCTTTCATCGCATCCGAGTATTCTTTAATTTCAGATTGGGCGTTGTAGGCAGATCTGAGGCGAATAAAATTAAGAAGATTATGAAGATCGATACTCCAATAAAATTCAGTGTACATATTCTGTGGTAGTCCAATGCGGGCAATTTCACGCGATACACCTTTATCAACGAGCATTTTGTACATATTGTACTGCTTCACAGAATTATTCATATAATTCTGGAATAGTTCGTTCGTGTTCTTACATTCAATTTTATTTCCTGACATCTGCTTATTCATCATACCTTGGTCGTAGATAGCCGCTGGATAATAAAATTCGGGATTAATAACCGAGTACCTTCCAGAAATTTCATTTACATTTGCCATACGATGACGAATCCACTGTCTCTGTACAAAAATGGGAGCTTTTATGTGAAACTTAAACTTCACCATCTCAAAAGGACTCGTGTGTTTATGACGAATTAGAAAATCAATTAATTTGGTGTCTTTTTCCGTTGTTTTGATGCCCTCATTGAGTGACACTCTTGCTGCTTGGACTATAGCGTGATCGCACATTAGAGATTTACAACCTTCCGGAATTACGCGGGGCATAACATCTACAATTTTAACGAAACCATTATTTCCAATAAATGAAAATTTATTAGACAGATTAATAACTCGATGGCTTGTACTAAATAGAGACATAAATATGTAACATTACATTTTGTATGTTCTTAAATAGATTTAAAAAGATACAGCATTTACAGTTACATTACACAATTTATGACACTTTTCATCACTGTTAATCCTGAAAATGACTACTTTTGGAAAAATCATCCAACATATGATAAGGCTCGTCGAAACGAAGACGTAGGTCTTGATATTCCTATGCAGAATTCAGAAATTGTACCAGCCGGTGCTAAATCTTATAAAATTAACCTAAAATTCAAGGGAGAACAGAATAAGGGATATATGCTTGTACCAAGAAGTTCTATTTCAAAAACAAATGTACGTTTGGCAAATTCAATTGGCATCATTGATAAGAAGTATCGCGGAGATGTAATGGTAGTGGTAGACAACAATGGAGACACTGATGTTCTTCTACAAGAAGGATGCTGTTATTTTCAAATTGTAGCATTTGACGGGGTTCTTCCTAAGTTTCAAATTTCTGAAGTAGATACTGATACCTCTAGAGGCATCGGTGGTTTTGGTAGCACGGGAGCTTCTCATTAAAAGTATTTATATTTATAAAGAGATAATTTATTAAATAAAAGTAAATGATGTCTCTTAAAAGAGTTAATAAAGAAATAGAAAAAATAAACACATTTAAATGCAATGAACATGTCAAAACATTTTTCGATAAGTTAAAATTTTCTATATTGTCTGTTGAAGTAAATAATATTCTACAAATTGAAACAAAGGATACCATTTTATTAAGGGTTATAATTCCAGGTGAATACCCATTTAAACCTTATAAAATTTGCTACCACAATCTTTCAAATGATAATTATGACACGTATTTGTCTAAAATAAACAAAAATAAAAATTTTGATCCAAAGGTTTTAGATTTCTTTTACACTTGTTTATACGGTGTAAAATCTAAGTTTTTACAATTAAATCATGACGCGTGTTATTGCTGTAACAGTTTTTCATGTTATAATAATTGGTACCCTTCTTTAACTGTAACAAATGTACTTCTAGAATATAACGAAGTCGCCTTTATTAAAAAATATTCTAATTGGTATAATTATATATACCTTGAGAACATATATTCTTGTTTTAAAATATTTAAATTACCGGATGACATAATTGAAATTATATTCGAATATCTTATATAATCTTGTCTTTAGAATACTTCTAATGTATTTTTGGAAGCTATTTGTTCTGATTCTTTCTTTGTACACCCGACGCCTGTAGAATATCGCGTGCCGTTTATCACCACTATACTTGTAAAAGTTTTCTTGTGCCCCGGTCCAGATGTAGAAATCAGTTCATATTCCGGATTAATTTGAAGCATCTTTTGGCATTTTCTAAGTAGAATGTCTTTATAATTATTGTCTTCGCGAATTTCATCAAAATCTATAAATTTAAGAACACAATTAAGTACGAAATGTTCTACATATTTATATCCTAAATCCAAATGTATAGAACATAAAAATGCTTCAAATATGTCTTCAAGAATACGGTCATTTTTCCTTCCATTTATCTTTTCTACATTTTGACTGATAACCAGAAATTGATCTAAATTTAACTTCTTTGTAAAAGAGGCAAGTGTTTTACCATTAACCAATTTAGTTTTAATTTTTGTTAGAAAACCTTCTTCTTCATTTGGATACTCACGAAATAAAAAATCTGCGATAATCAAATTTAATACAGAATCTCCTAAAAATTCAAAGCGCTCATAAGAATTTTTTAGTTCTGTATCACTTAAAAACCTAAGAACACTCTTGTGAATAAATGCCTTCTGATATGTTAAAACATTAATAGGATTATAACCTGTAATTCTAGTAATGTCTTCTCGAGTGATAAGTTTATTCTGTTCATTAAAACTATTAAAATTAAAAGTATTCATGTTAGTGTACATTTAAATATGACATTTGTTTAAGTTAATTATTTTTTTACAATTTTTGAAATGTATAATCCCCTAAATTATCAACGTCTACTGCTTTTATGATGTCTATTATTTTAAGTAGACTAGAATGAGAATTGTAAGTATCTGGATTAGTATTACATTTTAAATTTAATTTAAAACTGTATACATTTCCAACAGATATACTGTTTTCACAGTTAAGTTGGAATGTATGATACTTCCTTAGAAAATGTAGTTCTTTTTTGATGTAATCATCTGAAATATAAATTTCCTGGGATTTTTTACTTTCTGCCGCTACAATAAGATCGTAAGGACTGTTTTTAATCTTGTAAATTATAGTGTCAATAATTTTATAAGTACATACATTAAATTTTTCGTAATTCTTTTCATCTTTATTTTCCCAATCTGGATTAGAATTGAGTAAATTGAGAATACGATCGTATTTATCTTTATGAAAAATGTGTTTTTCAAACCCAAATTCATTTGTGTACTTACCAAGCGTAAATGTTACATTAGCAACCGACTTGTAACGCTTAATAAAGTCGGCGACATTTTCAATTGTATTTTCCATGATTAAATATCATTAAATTATTTCTTTTAGTCATTTTATTTTAAACGCACGGGGTAAACATACTTAAAGAAAAATGATATATTATCTTATAATAAAAGAAAATGACCGATTCGCAGGAAACTGTTTCTCCAATGACAACTCACGAGAAGTTTGATCTTCTAATTAAGGATTTCTCTACTCTTATGGAGACAACTAAGAGTCTTAGCGCGCGTATGAAGGTTCTACAGAAGGAAGTAAATAAGGGCAAGCGCACACGCAAGCCACCTCAGGAAGTTGATCCAGATGCTCCTCCAAAGACATCTGCTCTTCACAAGCCGGTAGCAATTTCGAATGAGTTGTGTAAGTTTCTAGGTTTTGAGCCCGATACTGAACACTCGCGGCGCGATGTTACTCAGGGCATCAATGATTACATCAAGAAGCACGAACTACAGGATCCATCGAACCGTCGTTTTATGCTTCTAACTGAGAAGCCAGAAGGTCTAGCACTCAAGGCTCTACTTCGCGATCCAGATCAGCCAGTTACATTTTTCAACATTCAGCGTTACCTCAAGCCTCATTTCCCAATGTCAGAGAAGGACAAGAAGGCTCTTGAGGATGCCCCACCGCCGGTAACTGATGCTAAGCCAAAGTCTGCTCGCAAGAAGCCTCCTCAGGTTGATGTTGTTCCAGACGCTGATGTAGTAACTGAGGACCCAAAGGAAGAGGCCCCAAAGGCTCCGCCAAAGAAGCGAGTTGTTCGCAATCCAAAGAGTGCTTAATTAAAAAGAAAATTTGTAAAAAATATCTAGGTAAAAAATTAAATTACATATTGTATATGTATTACATTTTAAATGAACCTAGAATGGGGCACAAAAAAGCATTAGTTTACGCTAATAAATACATTAATAATATAAATATCAAAACACCTTATTCAGACATAAATAAAGTTAAGTTTTACGCACCATTATTCATAGGTAATGTACCCGATGATTTCACTTTTTAAAACAACAAAGAGCCCGCGTGGCGCAATTGGATAGCGCGCAAGACTTCTAATCTTGAGGTTCGGGGTTCGATCCCCCGCGTGGGCTCTTTGTTGTTAAATCATTTACATTTACACATTTTTTAATTTTAAAATGGTAAATATTTGCTTATTATTACAGATACAAAAGTCGTAAAGAAGGTAATTATCAATAATATTTGGGTTTGAGTTAAGCCAGTATCGCGTGATATAAACGGAAGCATCATGTATATGTCTCCGTTAATTATAATTAATTGTATAATTGCCGCAATCACTGAGATCACTAAAGATTCTTTGTACATGTTTTATTAATGTACTTATATTATATTTTCAAAATAAATTATTTATCTCATACATGCAAAACCATTCTTACAGTACCACTTATTAGCACCTGAGAATTCAAAAGCAAGATGACCAAGAACACCTGCTACAAAAAGTGTGATCTCCATCGCATAAAATTTATTCCAATTTTTACATTCTTCTGGGAGATCTACTTTAAAAAATGGACCTACAAGAAATGCCGCGATATTTCCAAATATTACAAATGCTATACCCACAACAATCGCTTCATAGATTAATTGCATCATATTTATAATTACAAAATAAAATAATTAATTATAAATAAGTATGTCAAAGCAATTGACCGCATTATTATTACAAAAGAGTATATCTGGTAAAAGCCGTGATGAACAAAAAGAATATCTTTTACAATGTCTTAAAAAACAAGGAATAATCACAGATCCAATTTCATTTACACCCCCGGATGACACACCCGTTGACATCTGCGAATTATGTAGTTCAAGTGACATAATATATTCAAATCATGAAAAAATTTGTAATAAATGCGGAGTCTCAAAAACAGACGTAAATATAAATCCTTTTAAAACATTTAAACAAGACATAAATTTTTCCACTGGTACTTTCATAGAACCCGGGACACTGATTATAAACGTAATGAAAGATGGTAAAATGGTCTCTAGAGACCTTTCCAAAGTTAACACTTGGTTGTCAACTGACTTAGAAGACCAAAGAATAGCGAATGGTATAAGAAATTTAAATGAAATCTTGGACAAGTTAAGAGTTTATTACAGTCCTATTTTATTTGAAAGAGTAGAAAAAGAAATTATTTCAATGTGGTACAATGTACTTGTTTCAAATAAAACGATGTCAGGTAAAGAAAGAAGAGCGATTTTAGCATGGGTAATTTATTATCCAATGGTTTATAATAATTTTAATGTATCTATTCAACGTATATCAAGTATTACAGATACGTTTATTGGAGATATATACTCATACAACTTCAGATTAAAAGACATCTTCAAAGGAACATCATTTGAAAAGTACATTTCTGTACCTATTGGTTCTAATAGTGACATATCTCTTCCTCAGAAAGTACAAGATAAAATTAAAACTGTTAAACGTGACATGAAAGATTACCTAAAAGATCCTCTAAAGGATAAGCAGTTATATGGTTTAATTTATTTTATTTCAAAAAATACAGACAAGATTTTCACATTAGCCGATTTAGCAACCAAGAGTGGTCTAAGTACAGTAACTATTCTCAATGAAAGTAAAAAATACGACCAGTTTTATAAAACAAATCCCTTACTTAGGCAAAAATTATTCGATTAGATGTACATTTTATCATAAATATTATCATAAACGTTCTTAACAAAGTCAAAATTAAATGAAATGTGTCCTAATTCATTAATAAGATCATTTAGAAATGACAATTGCCACTCTGGATATTCTTTGTCATTTTTATCAGATGTAGTTGTTTCAATTACATTTAAAATTTCTTGACAGGATAACTTGTTAATACCTATGAATTCAGGTTCCCTTGAAATAAATTCTTTAAAATTAGAAATAACATTCCACTTTCGTTCTTGTTCGAGAAGTTCAAGTGTTTCAAGATCATTCTCCGCGCGCTCGTCAAGTGTGTATTCTTCAATTGCAGTCATAATACAATGTAACGTAATGTAATACATTTTAATTTAATTTAATTTTTAAGTAAATTATTTTTCTGTAAAAATGGTGTGTATGTAATTGCATATTTCAGGAATGTCTTCACAGTGTTTTTTATTTCTTTGTGTAATATTTATTTCATTTCCAAAAAATCTAAGAAGATCATAGCATTTTTTTTGAAAGTTTGGATTATAAATCTTATCTTCTAAAGAAATAAGAACAATGAAATTTTGTTTTACAAAAAAGATGTCAGACATGTAATCTGATAGAAATATCGTATCTATACAGATTATACCACCCAACTTAAATTTTAGACTCAACGCTGTATTAATACACACCGTTCCACCCTGTGAAATACCCAGTGTGTATATTTTTTCACTTGGCATGAGTCTTAATTCACGTTTGATTGTCATTTTGAGATATCTACAAGAACATTTAAATTGTCTGTAATTTATTTTGTCATGTTTGTTGTGATTATCTCTTTGAGTGTGATAACTGTACCATTTTGTACCTTTTCCTTCTAAAATTATCCATTTAATATAATCGCAATTTATCATTTTAATCATAGATTTAATTTCTAGCGTGTTTTGATAAAGTCCATGTAAAATTATTACTGTAAATGCGTGATTTCCAGAACAAGGAATTACCTTCATGAACTGGTGTAATAGTAATATATATCATTATTACCAATATTAATTATTTCAATTTCAAAAATGTCTTTCATGTTATAAATTATACCCCTTTCCATGAGTATACTTTCGTCGTTGTATTTCAATATTATATTGTTATTTTCTTTTATAAGTATCTTACCGGGATAATGTAATACATTTGTATCCTTTTTTACTAGATATTCGTTAAATTTCAAGTCATTTTCATTAATTTTATCAAATTCATTTTCATTAATTTTATCAGGGATTTTTTCCGGTATTAAATTGTAAATTTCTAATAGTGTAACGACAAGTACAATCAGTAAAATGGCGTACATTTTAATTTGTATGTGTATTTTTTTTACAGAAATTTAACTAACTTAAAGAGAAAAAATAGATATATTTATCAACAGATACACAATGGCCAGCAACAGCATTCTACTCGCTCACGAATTTGACAAGGATCATGTTACTTTCTTGCCACCAAGGCAGAATAAGCTAGGAGGACAGAGCGTTCTTGTAAATTACAACAACGGCGATAACACTGGTCCTTTTTTCCTTCAAACTTGCCGGGTACGAATTCCCTTTGGTATCGACAGTTCTAAGCCAGAAAATGGTCCAGTAAAGTATCACATTTCTTTGTCTTTGGCTAACGCAGATACTCAGAACGAAAATCTACACAAGCTTACCCAGAATATTCGCGATATTGACCACGCTGCTAAGGAGATGCCTACTAAGAGCGATGCCTGGTTCGGTAAGAAGCTAAGCGCTGAACTTGTAAATGAATTTTATAAGTCTGCCGAGAAGTTTCCAAAGGATTCAAAGTGGCCTTCCAATCTCAAGGTTAAGCTTCCATTTGATCCTAAGAAGAATGAACCACAGTTTAAGCTTTACGATGAAAACAAGAAGGAAATTAGCATTACCGATGAAAACGGTGAACTTAATAGTGATGCCATTCCTCGTGGTTGCGAGGCTGTGTGCCTTATCCAGACTACTGGAGTATGGTTTGTAGGAAAGACGCAGTTTGGTGTAGGATATAAGCTAGTACAGGCAAAGATTTACAAGAGCAATAAGCTATCTGGGTACTCTATCGTAGACTCCGAAGACGAAGAGGAGGAAGAAGAGGTTGAAGTTGCCGACGAGTAAATACATAAATACATAAATACATTTAAAGAAATGAAAAATACACATTTACAATGGACGCTGTAGATCACACTCTGTACGTCAAAGAAATCATGGAAAACCCAGAAAAACTAAAAGAACTTCTTGAAGCGGATAAAGCACTTGCGAATATGATTTACGATATGATTAAGAAAAAGCCTTAAAAATTACAAAAAAAATGTATTTTAATTAATACACTCCTCCATAGCTCAGTTGGTTAGAGCGTGCGGCTGTTAACCGCAAGGTCTTCGGTTCGATCCCGAATGGAGGAGTATATTAATTTTACATTGTAATCAAGCTTTCGTGGTCTAGAGGTCATGACCGTGGACTTTGAATCCACTAACCCCGGTTCGATCCCGGGCGAAAGCTTAATTCCAATCATTTCCAAGGCATATCTATATTATTAATTAAATTATAACGAACTTCAAGGCTAATCTCAAAAGGACATTCGTGTTCTAATCTTTCATTTATATATTTATTGTACTTCATATGTCCACCTTCATGATTCCTTCTGGTTGTATTAATATTAGATATACCCAATTTATTTGGCATAAACATTAGATTGTATCCTTTGTCTACATCATATCCTTTTAAATTTGCTTTGGATCTCCATTCCAATGGTATAATATGATGAACGTGAACATACTCTTGAAGACCGTATCTGTACTTATAAAATGTAAAATCTTTTTTACGTAAATTTAAAAATAACAACATATTCTTAATTTAAAATATACATTATATATAAATTAAATGAAGAATAGCGTACTATTTGCTATATTAGTATTTTTACTTATGTTTTTCATATCTGGTGCGACAAAAGTTTCATCTCTTGGCGCCTCGGAATCCGCTAGATTAGCTACTAAATTACCCGAGGGCATCGCAGAATATAGCCAAATGATAGTTCTTTTAGCTGGTCTTTTCGAGTTAATTTCTTCGCTTGCTATTGTATATGGAAGTGTTTATGACGATAAAGACATCGCTAAATTTGGAATATATGGTCTAATCCTATTCACTGTTTTAGCCACGCTTATTTTTTATGCTTTCCCCTTTAAATATAAACCAGCCCTTTCTAATTTATCTGTTATATCAGGTTTGTATCTCATGATGAATATATGCTTTTTTAAAAATTAAGAATGAAAAACTTTTTTAATGTTAAATTTATTGATAAACTTTTCACAATGACAGCAGGGTTTTGAGTTGAGATGTTCCCCCTGTCTATTAACTCTAATTATAACGAGTTCACATTTCTTGAGTTCACTCGCGTGGATTTTTTTAAGCGCGTTATTGATTGCACTAACTTCCGCGTGGACAGACTCTCTATAATTAGAATTAAACTTATGGTCGTGATAATAATTGTAACCAGTTGATAGAATTTTTCCACGGTGAATAAGTACGGCACCATGGTTGAAATTCATATCAGATTTCAGAGCAGAAATTTCGGCCTCTTCAATAAACAGTCGCCTAATCATAATTGATTTAAAATGTATTAAATTTTGTATTTAAGTATATTTAAAAAATGTAATTTAGGCACTCATAAGAGCAGCTCCGGGCTTGTAAGAAAGATCTGAACTTCCGAATGAATATTTATAAGTAGCCTGATCAAATGCTGAAACAGCCCAAAATCCAAGCGCCATAAGAAGCATCATTAAAAAAAGAAGGAAAATTAATCCTCCCGAACCACCTTCATTCTCGTCTTCGTTAGCCATATTTATTATAATACATTATATTTTTATTCATTGTTAAAAAACTTATAATAAACGATAAAACCTGACGTTCCAAATGTAAAAAATAATGCTAATACAATTGTAATCCAAAGCTTAAAAAAATCGAACGACACTTGTTCGTTTTTTGTCTCCATTTAAATTAAACCAAATGTTTTAAATGTAGTTTTTTTACATAAAATAAATATGATTAGATAAATTTACAATACATTAAATTAAATTAAATTAAATAACATTACATTTAATTATGTCTTACCGCAGAGAAACATTCATCAAGAAATGCGCCGAATTTCTTAATATCGCCCAAGACAATCTCATTGTTGTAAACATGGAAAAAGGAATATTTAATAATGCTATTGAATTGTCTAAAAAGAATGGAAATCCATTAAAATGGTCTGACAAATGTTTCGTTAAATATTATTCTACTAATGCCCGAAGACTCTTAGCTAATATTTCTTATACAACAAACTCTAAAATTTTAATTTCAAAGATTAAAAATGGACATGTTGACCCATATTCACTCGTGAAGTTAACAAGGGAAGAACTTAATCCTGACCTATGGGCAACACTGAAGTCTAAAAATTTGGAAAGAAGTATTGTTAAACAGATTACAACAGAAGACGGGATGTTTAAATGTAATAAATGTAAATCTATGAAGACGGTATATTACCAGATGCAGACTCGTTCAGCGGACGAACCAATGACAACTTATGTAACCTGTACAAATTGTAATACAAAATGGAAATGTTAATAAATTTAAATATTTATTATATTTAAATGGACTTTTTAACTGAGATATTTATATCTTTTATAGTGGGGGTTATAATTTACTATGCGGTTATACGAGCAAAAGTTGCTACTGATAATGCTTTAATAATTGCTACATTTATAGGTGGATGGGTTTTCGTACAGCTTCCTAAAATTACTCGTATGAACAATGAAGAGGCAAATACTTATTCCACTTTGAGAAGTTATTTAGTAGGTTTTATAGTGTTGGCTGTTATATCTAATAAATTTTTAGGCGGGAATGGAATGAGTGCTCTTACGCTATCTGACCGCAGAGGAGGGAGAATATCTTTTCTTAATTAGGCTACTAATAACTTTTTTGGTATTAGGGGTATCTTAATGTCTTAAAAATAAAATGTCAAGTTATAAATAAATAATGAATTTAGAATGTTCCATATGTATGGAAAATAAAACGTTAGAAAACATTGTATTTTTACCTTGTATTCATTTTCTATGTTCAGAATGCAATAAATGTCTTAAAAAAAATGAATGTCCCTTCTGTAGAAATAAAATAACAGAAGATCCAGATTCTTATGATGAACATGAAAATGAGTACAATGATACCCAATTTGAAATGTTAGTTATGGAAAGATCTGAAGAAAGAAGAAAACGTAAAAAAAATAAAAAACATGAAAAAAGAATAATGAAACTTCTTAATAATAATCAAGAGGTCTATATTTCAATAGATTCGCGGAATACTTACACAGTCTTACAGCAAGTGAACTTAGAAGAATAAGCGAGGTCTTTTTTTTGAACAAGACTTTTGCCTTTTAACAATTGGTTCAGTCACATTCACATCATTGTGACTGCCACGTTCTTCAGAAATATAACTTTGTGAGGCACTTGGGTGCCTAATATTTGACATTGTCCTTGAAACTGTCCTAAAAGCTTCAGTGTAATCACCAGATACTTCACATGATTCATTTGCATGTGAAATAATTGCTGAATTATTATTCAATACATTTTCATTTTCACAAATGAATGTAACATTTACATTACACATTTTGTCAATCTTTTCCCTTAGAGTCTTAAGAGAATTTAGTGTGTGCTTTTTACTGGAATTTTCGTGACCGTCTGTTATAACCGTGATATTAACACATTCGGGACATTCTTTCAAAATAATTTCATAAACGTGACCCAATGCGTCGTACAAAGCGGTAAGTCCTTGATTAACAATACATCTTAGGATGTTTTCACAGTTAATTTCATTGAAATCTGCGTCAATTACGTTATTAACTTCAGTATTAAATGTTAAAAATGTAAAACGATCTTTATTTTCCTTTTGTTCTACGAAAAGATCTACTATTCCTTTGTTTACTGATTCTACATTTGAAGTCATACTAGCCGATGCATCTACCAGAAGAATGTTCCAAATAGACATACTTACAAATTTATCTACCATTTCTCTAAATTAAATGTTGTAATTGTACAATTCCATTACTTCAAGTTTTGTAAGATTGAAATTTAGCAAATTTAGAAGAACTTTTAAACTAAAAGAGTGTCTAATTTTTGTTTTACACTTGTCTAATTTGTAAAAGCAAAAAATCCCATCCATTCTATTACCTGGATTTCGCGTGGTAAAATAAGGAATATCAGATGTCTCAACTAAAAGTTGCATCAAATGAGTTTTGTTTTTTGCAACAGATTTATAACAATTTCCGAATGTGTCCATCGTAATGATACTTATATCTGGAATTTTCTTAATTTTTTTTGTAATTATCTTAATGAATTCATTCTTTTTGTCTTGATATGATATATTTTCATATTTCAAGAAAGAAGCAAGATTGTAAGTATAATGAAAATCAAGGTCTTTTGCAACGCTGGCCAAACATCCAGAAGATGCGCATAAAATTTTCTTATCATTTGCTATTTTTCTAATTCTGGGTAAAATTTGCCAAAACCCTGATACACCGGATGGAGCAACAGATACGCAATCTTCTTTATGTTTACCGAATATTACATTAGAAAATGGTTTGATTAAAAACCCAATAAATAAAAATAAGATTGTATTTCTCATTTACATTCTAATTTTAAAATATCTTTAAATTATATATGTACATCACGCGGGAAAAAACAAAAACCGGGTTTGTATACTCTACAAAAACCCCAGCGGACATTGAAAGAATTAAAAAACTTAGAATTCCTCCGATGTGGACGTCCGTGAAAATTGACAAATCCGATAAGGCTAAAATACAAGCAACGGGATATGATATTAAAGGTAGAAAACAGTATATCTATCATGCAGACTGGACGGAAAAGTCAAAGAAAAAGAAATTCAATAAAATGAAAAATTTTAACTATGATCACTACTCTAGAGTAATAAATAATTTCATTAAGAAAAATGATCTTTCAAGGGATTGTGTAATAGCAAATGTGATTAAGATAATGGAAGACTTGAATATCCGCGTTGGAAATGAGATGTACAAAAAAGAAAATGGTTCTTATGGTATAACAACACTTCTCAAAAGTCATCTTAATGGGGATAAACTCAAATTCATCGGTAAAAAGGGAATACAACACACTAAACACATTACATCTGACAAAAGTTTAAAATTCATAGAGCGCGTTAAAAAAATTAAAGGTCCAAATTTATTTTATGACAATTATGGAAAATGTATCACTAGTGCTGATTTAAATACATTTTTAAGAAACAAAGTTAATTCCAATGTCACTTGCAAAGACATCCGCACATACAGAGCAAATCAAATTTTTCTTAAATTTATGAAAAAACTGAAAAAAGGAAACACGGAAAAGGAAAGGAAAAAACAGATACTTCAAGGAATAGACTATACAGCAAATGAACTTGGGAACACGCGCAAAATTTGTAAGGATTCTTATTTAGCCCCCGAGAATATTAATAAATTCATTTAAAAAATAAATGTATGTAATTAATAATCTATTATGCTATCTTCATTGTTTGTATTCACATTTTCCTTAAATCAACCGTATTGGTATAACCCAGCGATTCATAATCTTGGTAATACTGGATTCCTGGGTAATATTCACGCTATGTCCACCCCGTGTATTACTAAATTTATAGACAAAAAGGCATATTCGGGTATAGACATCCGTAAAAAAGTTTATGAAGATACATCTGGAACTATATGCGATCTATGTTGTGGAACTGGATTTTCAACTAAACCGGGGAATACAGGTGTAGATACGTCTAAAGAAATGTTAAGGTTTGCTAATTTTTATAATCCCGGAAGTAGATATTTATTTGGAAATGCAGAGACGTATGGTAAAGATCTCGAGTTTGATATTGTTACTTGTATGTTTGCTTTTCATGAAATACCTGAAGAAGGTCACAGAAAAATTCTTAATAATGCTCTTAGAATATCCAAAAGAAGTGTAATTATTGTAGATATTTCCACAGATTACAAACCCTCAAAGTTAATGTTGGCTGGAGAGCCCTATACATTAGATTACATACAAAATATAGATAATCTAATGGAAAGTTACTCATTTGAAAAGATAAATTTAATAAAAGGACACGTTGATATCTGGACATACAATAAAGGTAACTTAGTAAAAAGGTAATGAAGCCTTAAAATTCATTTCTTGTTCATGCATGAATGCTATTTCTGGCATTTCAGTTCTATATTCCGTCCATAAATCATTTGTCAAATTTAAAATTTTTAATTTTCTTACTGGTTTCATTACGTTTTCTTCAGTAAAATCAAGATTTACTGATATTTCCGAATTTTTAAAATAGCAATTATAATTTGAATCCACTGCAAATGTTTTATCGATAGTTATCAATTGTTGAGACTCTCCCGTGATTATCAATTTCTTCTTATTATAATCAATTACTTCGTAATTTAGAATTTCTTGATTATAATTAAATTTAATGTTAGAATTTGGAGGCTTTACTCTATTAATTGGATCCCATTGACCAGTGTCGGTTAAACAATCTAATATTACAAAATGAAAATTGTTATCTTTCTTAGCTATGGTTAGTATTTCTAGTCTAGAGCCTTTCATCCATCTAGACTCAATGTTATAACAGTTAAAAAGTAACTTCGGTCCAACTGTTTCATAGTTTTCCGATAACTTTACATCTGCTATATCCATACCACGTGGTAACATGTCCTTGATAAGTTTACAATTCAGCATATTATATGATAACCACAGAGAATGAGGTTTAATTTTAAGATTTATATATTTCATTAATGTTATAATCTATGATTGTTTTATATTTATTAAATTTATCATTCATTTTAATTCCAAAAAGAGTAATATTACACTTAGAAAAAATTCCAGGTGGAATAACTCACACGGGTATATCTTTTAAAAATCAATGTAAGAGTGTAAGATATGACTTCAGAGCTTTCAATGAGAATAATACTTGTATGACATCTCACATCCATAATGAAAACGGTAAGAATCTAATTAAATTGTATCCAAATATATATGACCCAGAATTTAATGAATTATATAGACATATCCTTGAAAGATTCTTTAAGAATGAACCGTATGTTATTAAAAAAAACATCGTATTAGGTTCAACTGAAAAAACTTTTCAAGAAATAGAAAATTACTCTAATCTTATAAATACGAAGTACATATTTGGTATTTATGATTGTAGACACTACGTAGATAAAATGTCTATATTTTGTGGAACTGGACATATTCGTGTCTGGAGACTAGGTGATTATTTTATGAATGAATAAAAAATAAAATATACATTTAGTTAATAATGATAAAGGTAAAGAGTTTTAAAAAATTGAAAGGAAACTCTAAGAAGTATGAAATTACATTCGAAAAAAATGGTAAAATGTACGTTCGTAAGTTTGGAGCGGCCGGAATGTCTGATTATACCCTACATAAAGACAAAGAGCGACGTGAAAGATACATATCTCGTCATAAAAAAGATCTTCGTACAAATGATCCAATGAAACCGGGATACTTATCATTGTATATCTTGTGGAATAAACCAAGTGTCAAAGCCAGTCTTGCAGATTATAAACGACGCTTAAACATCTACAATAAAACTGGCAAGTTTCCGAAAGACATTGTCGGTAGCAAGAAGTTGTCATTCGGATCAAAATATCAAGTCTTCGGGATGAAAAAGCCATTTGAAACACAGATGATTTTATCTAGTAAAGTAGGATGGGATCCGGCGAGAGTAATCATTGAAAACTCCGTAAGTCCTCAGCTTCAAAAATTAGCAAGAGGGTATTTAGCGCGCTCTTTTGTTAAATCTACGAGATATTTAAAGATGATACTTCTTGCTATAAATATAGACTACTATAAAAGAAAGAGAGTAGCTAATCCAGAACAAAGAGCTCAAGAACAAATGATACCAGATTCTGGAACTCCATGGAACGCTCTAGACGTAAGAAGAACCGATACGGCTTTTTTTTTAAATAAGTGCGTTAGTGTTTTGAGACAAAAAGACATACACGATGACACTTTATGGTATAATTGCTTTTATACTTGTCTTGTACAAATATCTAATTTGGACCCAGAATATAATACATACCCGAGAAACATTTCTATAAATATACAAAGTTGTATTGATAGTATAATAGATCTTCTTCCTAACATAACAGAACCCCCCGTTTATCCAGACCTAGACACAGAGCGCTGGTACGAAAGAGCTCTAATAGAAATAGAAGAAAACGAACAAGAAATGGGGTTTGGTAAATCTAAAGTACCGGATAACGTTGTTAATAAAAGTTTGTATGCAAATGTAAAATCGAAGATTAAAAGATCTATTAAAGGACGTAGATGGGGAGCATATGATTCCGGAAGACTTGTTAGAGAATACAAGGCAGCCGGAGGAAAATATAAGGGATCTAAAGGGAAAACAAATTTATCCAGGTGGTACAAAGAAAAATGGGTAGACGCATGTGCCTGGCCTAAACGTAAACCATGTGGCCGCAAGACTAAGGAAAGTATCACTTATTGTCGTCCAAGTAAAAAAGTAGACTCAAAGACACCCAAATTAGTACAGAAATTGACAGCTGCTCAACGCAAGTCTCGCTGTGCTCGTAAAAAGAAGTCACCTATGAAGAGAATTACTAAGTTTGGATATACAACTCCAGACGAAGATGTAGGCAATGGTTGGGTTATTCATTGTAATCATGTACCAGGTATAGGTCCTCATGCAACATTGAGACAAAAACAACTTGCTGGACCAACACGTGAAGGTGACTGGGCATTTAGATATGGTATTAAAACACGTGGTCAGCCACCAGAATTTTGGGCAGCTGGGGATGATCCACTTGGTCCAAAATCGGGTACAGGACTTCCAAATGTGCGAGGTCAGCAATTGTTGATGGATTATTTTTACGATAAATGCGGAGGATATAATACAAGACAGTTTCCGCCTAAGTCTCCGCTACCGGGTCCTTCATTGTATTTAAATGAATTCGGAAATAAGAAAAAGCTCAAACAGGACATGTATAACGACATATTTTTAAGCCCAAATAAGGACATGGTTGAGAATGTAAGACTAACTCTCATAAAAAGATGTCCAAATGCAAACATTCCGAGACTAAGTGATCCAGAATGTAAAAAAAGAATTATTGAACTTTTATTGAGTATATATTACACAATGGTTAAAAACGGAGACATTAATCTGAACACTTCACGCAAGAAAGATATAAATGTAGATATAAGAAAAGAATATAAATATTATGACCCACCTTCTTTTCTTAAATTAAGAAAAAAACATTTAATAAATGAATTTTTAACAGGTCTTCAAGGTGGTTATTATGGAATGATATTTGAGCCAAAACTGGCCAATAACATCTTAGAGTCTATAGTCACTTAAAAAAATAAATTATACATAATTATATTTATGGAAGAAGTACTACCAGCACTTGGAGCGGGAATAGTTTCAACTGTAATTTGTAACCCACTTGATACAATACGTGTGAATTATCAATTGGGTAATAAAATCAAATTAAATACTAATTATTTGTATCGTGGTATTCAGTATGGTATAATAGGTATCCCAACTTTTTGGTCTATTTATTTTCCGATGTACAAGAGACTTAAAAATGAAATTAACACTCCTACAGCGGCGTACATTTCATGCTGTACGGCAAGTACATTTACTACACCATTTTGGGTTTTGAGACAGGCAGCGCAATGTAATAAAAAAATAAACATTAGCATTAGCAATCTTTACAATGGTATTTTTCCCACGTATCTTATTAATTTAAGTTTTACTATACAGATGCCAATTTATGAATACATGAAATCTAAAGTAGAAAACAATACATTCAATGTATTCGTTTGTACCGCGGTATCTAAGACTGTTGCTTCGTGTATATTTTATCCATTGGATACTATACGTGCTAGACTTCGCGACGGTCAAATAGGCATCTATTCGAATGTGTCAAATTATTATAGAGGAATATCTATTTACATTTTAAGAAGTTTACCTTATCACGTTTCAGTTTTTTGTACTTATGAGTATATTAAAAAGGTTATTTCATAAAAAACTTTGTGTATGAAATAGCTTGTAGGTAACAATCGGCTAGATCGTCTTTTTTTTTATGCTTTTCAAAGAAATCCTGATGGGTTTTTATTCTTTCCCGTGTATGCTCTATGCCTAGTTTTTTATTTTGAAGATATTTACTTTTGGTCTTATGTTCTATTTTTGTGTTAGAACACATTAACTTGTACTTAGCTGGATAGAATATAATTTTACAAATTTCATTTCTTTCATGTTGAATTCGTAAAGTAAAATACACATATAAAGCAGTTGATATATTTCTCATTTTAGGGTTAAAAGAAGGTTGTTTCTCTAAAAGAACTATATCAGCTTCTAAAAGGTGAGGATATTCGTCCAGAGTTTTAATCACAGATAACGTTTCATTTGTTCCCGTACAATCCAGAATGTTCCAGTCGAGAATGTCATTTGTTTCCGTATCGAGAATACAATATGCTAAATTTTTAATACCGATGTCAAAAGAAAGTATAATCATTACTAAATATACTTTATTTATTTAAATTATTTAATCGCATAAAAAGAACAAATCATTGGCTTCATTCTGGTCGTTAAATTGTTGGATGTAGAAATCTACGCCATATGTGTATACAATTTCATCTAAGTTTTGATTAGTTTCAGGCAAACTAAATAAACAACCCATTATCTTTTATTTATATTAATCAAAGGTTTTATATCTGATATACTTACTTTCTTTTTAATTTTAGGTTTTTTAAGATTGTTAATGTCATTAATGTCCCAAGAAATAAAGAGTTTATCATCTGCTAAAAGTACTACACAGAAACCTTCATTTTTCAAAACAGTGAATAAATAAGTAGTAATTTCAGCCACGTTATAAGCAGGAAACCCAAATGTATAACTTGGGACGGTGTAAACACACCTTAATTCACCGTGTTTAGACAGATGTCTAATTTTATCAGACATTTTTCGGAGTATGTCATTTCTTAGTGCATTGTATCGCGAGTGTTGTCTTTTTTGAAGTTCTAAAATGTCTCGAAGACCCGACATTACATTTAACATTACATTACATTACATTTTACTTAAAAAAGCGTATTTTCTTTGACCTCTGTCTCTTCATTTTCATCATCTGACTCGTCATCTGTTTCATCATCGTCGGATATGTCGTATTTTTTATTTACGGTCACCTCTGTGTCTGGTTCTATACTTTTTAATTCATTTATATTTTCTATACTGTCTTCATCTTGTTTTTCGTCTTCCACTGGCTTAGGCTCTTCCGCGTTTTTCATTATCATTTGCTCTACAGCTTTAGAATGCACTGGTTTTGAAATCGGAATTATAGGTATTTCTTTATTTTCAGGTTGAAATTCTTCTTCATCTGAAAGTTCTTCATCTGGTTCATCTGGTTCATCATGAATAATGTTATTATTTTCTGGGTACTTAGTCTCAGGTTCGTCAAATGCCCCTGAAAGATATTCGTTAAGGATGTATTCTATTGGAATCTGATTTGCAACAGTTTCGTGTATACACTCGTTTATTAAAATGAACATTTTAGCCTTATCATCGTGTATACTCTGAGGGTTGTAGTAAATTTGTTCGCAGCAACCTACTATAATCTTGTGTAAAAATGAATTTAAACTTGGAACTTTAATTTTAACCGACTTGTCATCTGTCTTTAGTCTAACACATGCTAAAATCTTTACGTGACTTACAAAAATAGCCGTGATTAAATCCATTAAATATGGAAATTTTCTATTAATGGAATTTAACTTTTCTTCAAGTTTGTAATCCGCCCAATGTGGAACACTTTTAAGCTCTTTTTGAAAATTAGAATATGAAATACTTAATCTGATATTATTTTTTTGCGAGTCTTCGAATATACTTAATAAGATATCGTAAATACCTGGCTGGATACAGTTTATTAATTGTTTTGAATATTCTTCTTTAGCAGCCACTAAAACGTTTACATTAAGAGTTTCGGACATTCTATTTACACTTATGTATATTTTAAAAAACTACGATTTTAAACTTTTAAAATAAAAACATTTATACATTTATATATATGTATGTCTGCAGAATGTAAAATTAATAAAACAACGGTTAAATGGACGCTAAACCCCGCTTTCGTAAAAGACATTAAGAAGTACATAGCAACAGGAAAAACAGAGGTCGCCGGAGATATAATATTTAAAGACACAAGTGATTGTAAAAAAGGTATATGTAATAAGAGAAGCACTCCGGAGTATAAAATACACAACGGTAGTAATGATTCTGTTATGACACCTACTGGTTTAATTAATTTTCATACGCACCCTAAGAGTATATACACAACCGAAGAAACAAAATATGGCTGGCCATCAGGTGAAGACATGGCGCAAGTTATTCAATTCGCCAAAATGAATACACTTCGTCATATAGTTTTTACTGTAGAAGGTGCTTATATTATAAAAGTAAATAAAAAAGTTAGTATTTATCACGCTAAAATGATAGAAAATGTACTTAGATTTACTCACATTTACAGGTCTTTAGATCAAAATAAACAGATTAAAGATTTCAGAAAAGATTTTGGTGTTTCAGGGGGAACAACTGTAGGTATGTGGCTAAATCTTGTTAATAATTTGACATTAAATAAGCTATACAAGTATTACAACTTATTTAATAAAAATAAAAGAAAAGTACCCACTAATAAAGAAGCACATGAAAATATATTCACAGTTCAACTTAAAAAATTAACAAATAAATTTACATTTGAAGCTAACCATATCCACGAGGACTGTCATTTTACACTTTACGGCTTGTCCCCTGAGTAACTACATAGATTTCTAGGGTTTCGAAAAAATTTACAAGTATACCTGATTCACAATTTAAATTCTTTAGATATTTTCTTAATTGAATGATTTCTTTAGCGGTTATTCTTGAATTTTGCGATTTAAGTTCAAGAATATTAGTTATTTTACCCTCTGAACTGTAGACCACAATGTCTGCTCTTTCAAAACCCAAGTAATAGCCTTTATAAATTATAGGGACTACTACTTCAGTTTGAGTGATGTATCCTTTTAGGTTCATTTCAAGATACAAAGCAGATTGATATATATTTTCTTTATAATGAAAACCTAATTCATTAGACACTGTTTTAATACAATCTACAATTCCATCCATTACATTATATTATATATGTATATCATTCCCTTTTAAGTCTTTTTCTACACATATCAAGATTCCGATTATAAAGTCGCGTTTTCCATTTAAGCTTGTCAATGTAATACTCGCGGTAATATTCATAGTCTGATCATTTAAAAAAGACTAATTTCCTTTATTTTCTTGGCTATTTTTTCAGTTTCGTCAATTTCGTCTTCTGGAATGTCTATAATAGAGTATTCACTTAATAAAGTTTCCTTATGTTTTGAAGACTTTTCGGTTTTAACTTTCATTTGCTGGATTTCCCATCTAATGTAAAAAGCTGTTTTAGTATAAACTATTACATCTCCTTTCAAAAGTACAATACCAGTTGTCTCATCGGGGATTTCTGCAACATCTAACTCATTTTTTCGATCGAAGAAGTATGTATCGGAACTGTAAAAACAATTCAATAAATTCCCATCGCTCACAGCATTACGGTACAAGCTCGTACACGAATCAATGTCTATTTCTTTGCCAAAAAAATCATTACTCTTTTCAGCAGTAATTTTAATTACTTCTTTAGAAACACTTTCCAATTCTGATATACTATTTTCATCAAGGAGAATTTTACATTTTTCTTTGTCTTTATCGAAATGTATTTTAGTTTTTGGAATTTGAAATGTGATTTCTGATGACCCGTCCATTATTTTAGAAAAGAAAACATCGTTTTCTACTTTATTTGGATGATACACCAAAATACTTTCTTTAATGAGTCCCATATTACACTAAAGAAATTATTTTAAATGTCGTTTTTTAACGTAACTAATTAATAAGCAAACATTCTGATATTAAAAAATTTCCAGACACGCAAGTAAACGAACAGATAACCTTCTGTGTATTTTTTAATTTTGAAAAGGACAATCCATTTTTATTTTCATCGAAAAATTTTGATAAATTTGTCTTTTTAAGTATAATATTGTTATTTGTTATTAAGTCCGTATTTATTTTTTTAATAGAACATAATGTATTAATGTATCCGCACACATTCATGAATTTATCATGACTTTCAGAATCATTGTTAATTTTTAAAATGAGACAATTATCGGTCTTTTCCGCTATTATAATAGGACTTTTAATTAGTAACGTATCTGGGACATTTTTATACATTAAATTTGATTCAAGTATGTACATTTCCATTAAATTTATCTTTTTGTATGATAACATATATCATATATGGCTATTTTAATTGGGTGTATTTAACGTATTAATTATACATACCAAATGGGGGTAATTCCGGTCTTTTTTTAGTAGAAACAAATGCTTCAAGAGCTTCTTTAAATTCTGAAATACTAATGTTGTATAGATTTTCTCTACCAAAATTATTTCTCATGTTTATTATCATAGCTTTTTCTATTACATTACATATGTCACCTCCGTTTCCGGTAAATACATCTACACATTTAGAAATTAAATCATTTACTTCAGAAATTTCACAAGATGTTTCCCATTCTTTTTCTTGGACGAGTTTAAAATAAATCCGTGACAACTCTTGAGATGTGTAATTTTCTATTGTGAACGTCCAAGGAAATCTTCTACGAAGACCAGGGTTCATAGAGAAAAAACAAGCATCTAGTTCAGATTTATATCCAGCTATAATACAAATTATTTTATCCACATTTTCGGTAAGATATTGATTGATGGTGTCTATACATTCTTTAGCATAAGAGTCTTCACTACTCGATTTTGAACCAAGAGAATATGCTTCATCTATTAACATGACACCCTTTTTACATCTTTCAAGAGTTTCCATAGTTTTAATTGCTGTACCACCCAGATATTCTGATATGAGATCAGACCTTCTGACTACATTGAATTTAGGCTTCTTGAATATACCCAATTTTGAGTAAATCCTAGCAAGTATATTAGAAACTGTAGTTTTTCCAGTACCCGGTGGACCTTCTAATACAGTATGAAGCATAATATTGTCACCGGTTGACTGAATAAAAAATATAATCTGATCTACTATTTGCTTCTTAAATTTTTGAAGACCAATCATATCATTTAACTCATTTAATTCCGGAAGTAAATCAGGTAAAAGATACATTTTCTTGGGATAATTAACCCTATGTCTTTTACTAGGTAACTTCATGAATTTATAATCAGATATCATACTAATCAAATTTTCAAGACAGTCTAATTTGTATTTTGTTATATCGAATATATCATCCGATATACTAGCTAAAGATAAAGTACGTTTCATATACGGTATATATATATTATTTTTTTATATACAATATCATGAAAAAATGTATAAAAAAATTAATAGATGAAATAGACAAAATAGAATGTGTAAGTTTAAAATGTATTGTATCAAATTTTGAAAAAAAAATTAAAAAAGAGATAGATAAAAATGTACTTTTATACGGTGACAATGGTGGACTTGATGATTACACTTTAAAAGACATTGACTACGTTATATTTTATTACATTTGGAAATACATTGATACATTTGTCACTTTAGAAGAAATTTTGATTATAATGTATTCTTTTTACAAACTGGAAGAATTTTATTTCCATCGGGGTGTATTTTGTATGTCTAGTACATTGAATACAATTGTTAATTCTAATATTAATGATCTATTATTTAATATTTTGTATATAATAAATGGATAATTTTGAACTTGACTATGAAAATAATGAAAAGAGAATAGAATTTATGACAAGAGCTCCTTGGTTAAAAAACAAAATAACAGGTCAAATAGTATATTCTCGAGAAGGATATCCAATAGGAGACAACGCGAGAGATCCTAGATGGAAAGGGTATCCAATGTCACTACATTTTAACAATGGAGTCATGAATGCCTTACCCTTGTTGACGGGGCCAACCGAATTTTATATGTCAGACGGTCATTATGCTATGTATGTGCCAAAACCTACAGATTATGACCCCAATGTATTTACTTACGCGAAGCTTTTACGAGAAAGATACAAGGATTACCTTGAAGAAGTGCGCAGAGCAGACATTGAAGCATTTAAGAAAGCGCTAAAAGAGTTAACATCTACAAAAAGAGCAATGGAGAGAGAACTTCAAAGAGAATATGCAAGACTCAAACAATTAGAGATTCGTGCTGGTCGCGAAGACGCTGCAAAAAAAAGAAAAGCAAGATCATCAGCGAGAGGTAACGAAGTAGCCCCAGACGATGGAAGTGTAAAAGAAACTTATGATTCTAAATTGTCAGAAATTAATAATATAGAAAAAAATTTAAATAATGTTAAAACATTGATTAAACAACTTAAGATTAATATTAATTCAAGGATGTAGTAATGTATGAGGTATAAACTAATTGTACCCGAACATCTTAAAAGCATTTATTCAACATGGGAACAAGCATACGAAATTAATAAAATACTTAAATTGTACATCTCTAAGAGAGATATAATTACAGACGCAACTGCTTGTATAGGAGGTAACTCTATTTTTTTCCGCAGAGATTTTAAATCCGTAAATTCCGTGGAAAAAGACGCAATTGTGTTTAATACACTTAAGAAGAATACAAATTTTCCAAACTGTAAACATTACAATTGTTCGTATTTACATCTTATGTACTCATTGAGACAAGATCTTATATTTCTCGATCCTCCTTGGGGAGGAACGAACTACAAAAAGACTAGCAGTATTGACTTATTCCTTGACAACGTGAACGTGATAACTATTATTAATAATTTGTATCATTATACCAGATACATCGCGATGAAAATTCCTAATAATTACAATATAAATAATTTAAATAGAAATTTTTGGGATTGGAAAATATACCCGATACATTCAAATAAAAAAGATGTATTCAATTTGATAGTTTTCTACAAAAGAAAGTAATAAAATGTATGTAAAAGAATTTAAAGAAATGACTTATACTTATTTATCTAAGTAAAATACCTGTATGGTTGCCCGAGTGGTCTAAGGGGACAGACTTAAGATCTGTTGGCGAAAGCCTCGTGGGTTCGAACCCCACACCATACAGATATTTTATTAAATTAAGCACGTATTGTCGGCATATTATGCGGCGGTTTCAGGTGTGTGATTTTTAATCACATCAGAATAAAATTTTGCAAATTTAAGCATTTTGGAAAAAATCTCGGCTCTTGTACCATCTAATAACTGTTTGTTTATCTGTTCAGGTGTTTTACCAGGGTTTAATATTCTTAATACAGTAAACATTAGTGACCAAGTTACACAATACCCTGTTCTATCAAATATCTCTGCCTTCACCTGTGGTCCAATGTATGGACACGCTACAGAAAAATCTATAAATTTATAATCTGGGAGAATCTTATTAAATTGTTTCTTGAGAAAATTATCTATTTTATCTTGATTATACATTGGACATGCGTAACCTTCACACTGAGTTCCATGAGGGTCATATCTATCTACTGTTTTTAATAAAGTGTCGAATATTAAAACATTAGCGTGACCCCCCGAATAAAATTCTGCTCCAATTGGACTCGTAGATAAACTCAACGCGATCGCCAAATATCTTTCTTTACAAGATCTAACCGAACTTTTAATATCCGGATGTATAACAAAAGTGGTATCACCTATTTGAGGTTTATCCGTAGGAGAGTTATATAATTGAGCGTGATTTAAGTATTCCCTGGTTTTATACGATTTAAAGGCTGACATATCAAAATTTTTACTAATTTTAACGTCTGGATTTTTCAGTTTTGGGTTTATAAATACCCAATAATTCTGATCGAACCAGCATAAATTTTTTTTGAAAACTGGGTCTGTTTTTCTTATTAGCGACAAAAAAAGTGGAATATTTGTATTAGTTCTTAAATAAGTAAATGCTCCCTTTTTCTCTTCCTCTTCTAATGGAGTGATTTCAAAGGTTCCAAGATATTCATTAATACTTACTATACCATCATTGTCTATATCTAGGTCTTTTTTAATTTTATCAATGTCTATATTTCCTTTAGGTTTAATAACAAGAGGTGTAACACCTGGGTCATTAAAAGCAATAGACCATCCCTGAGTCATTAATTTTTTAACTATAGGACTAGTTTGCATTATACATCTACCAGTATTTGGATTTACCAATTTATTAGAATCTGTGGGACAAATTTTGAATACCTTGACATCATTATTTTTAGACTTAGGCGGTGGCTCGGGTTGATTAACATTAGGGGTTACTAATATTGTATAACCTTCATTGATAAGTTTTTTTATAATAGGACTAGATTCCATTACACAACGGCCGGTCTTTGGATTAACTAGTTTTTTAATGTCTTTGGGACACCTTTCTATATTTTTACTCATTTTAATATATACTAGAGATTTAAAAATGTAATGTATATTATATATTATGAGTTCCAAGGCAAAGCTGATAGAATGTATTAACAATATAATAATTGATGAACAGAATTACATTAAAGAAAAAGCCGGGGACCTTAAAAATAAAGGTTACGCGGTTGTAGATTTACATTTATCAAGAGGTAAACATATGTTCATAAACGACACTGACTGGCTAAAACTAGTCAAGAATATACAATTACGAGACTTTAAAACAACTGATCCAGAATATGGTTTTGTTTTAGGCGCTTTTGGAGCATTTGGCAATCCAGCCAGTTTTCATAGTAAGGAAATTTATGCTCTAAGATACATACTTTTCCACAAGCTAAAATTCCTTTTTAAAAATATTGACCCGAGAAGAAAATTGGAGATGTTATTCGACCGCTTAGCAATTCGGAGAGAAGGGGCAAATGTCTCGGGAGAATCGTTTCATAGAGACACATGTTCATTGATGTCAACTGATGACAATATATACGGCGGTTGGATAAACCTTGATGATACTGAAACACAATACTTTTCTTGTGTTCCGGGCACTCATACATGCGCAGGTAGAGGAGGATTTGAAAGAATTGAGGGGGACTACAAGGACACTAAAATTAAACTACCTGTAAAACCTAAACAAGTACTTATTTTTAATCAGAACATCATTCATGAAATATTCAAACAAAAGATTAAAAAGACCAACGTTAGGTTGTATTTAGGTTGGAGACACACCTATTCGGATTTACCTTTACTTTCAGATCCAAAAGATCCTCAGAAAAACATAAATAAAATTTTATCAGAACAAATAGTCCCTGTTTTACCAAGTGGCGATGTACCTTTTATGTATTCTAAACAACACCCCGGATTACATAGACACATGGTAATTAAAATAACAGATGAAATTAAAGACTTTTATAAAATTAACAATGATAAATACCCAGGAGGAAAAGTAATCTCACGCAGTTTAGTTTATCCTATAAATAAGATTACAATACCTGACGAGTACAAAAAGATTTACTACCCGACTAAGATTTAATAAAATTATTACAAATTTTAAATTTACTTAAAAACACACTTGATTAGAATGTATCTGTAAATTACAATAATACATTTATTAGTAAGAATTATGGAAAAAAAAGATGCGGATAGAGAATGGGTCCTTCAAGAATATAAAGCAGCAATTGCAAAAAATAAACGTAATTATCTAAATGGTGATGTCAGGACATCTGCAGAGTATACATATTATAATCAGATAGAAGACGCATTTAGAATAACAAATATGTTTTACACAAATTCTGAACTGCGCATAGTTTCAATTTTGAAAAGAACAAAAGTAGGAATGGACGGTCTTATAATTGAACTTTTAAAAGATTTCTCTACACACTCCGATAATGATTTTGTTGTAAGTCCAGAAAAAACAGCAATAATGACTGGAATGAGTAATGTAGAATGGGAAATAAATATGAAAGAACGCATTCCGTCTTGTTTTCAGGGTCAAGTTTTTCATCATGGAAAGTTAAAATCTAAAGATTTAGGAAAAATTCTTGAAAATTTTGAGAACGGAATAATTATTATTGACGAAATTGATACGGGCGACGGCCCACGAAATCAATTATATAAAACAATCAAATACTTTTGTGATAAAAAAGTTCTTCATGAAAAAAATATTAGATTTGTAGTTGTAAGTGCTACAATGAAACAAGAATTAGAACAACTTAACAGATGGGACGATGGTATACATGAGATTTATAAAATGACAATACCGCCTAATTATATTAGTCATGCTAAACTTATTGAATTAGGAGCGCTTCAACCTTTTTATCAGGTAAATAGTTCTGAAACTGCAGATAAATGGATTATAAACGATATAATTACTCATTTTGGAACTGATTATAGAGTTAATGTTATTCGTACAACTGACAAAAATGTTGAATATATCCGAACTGCTGCGGATAAAAACAAGATAAAATTTCTCAATCATACATCAGATGAAAGAATTTCCGATAAAGATCTTACAGAACTATTTGATAATCTAAATGAACACGTAATTATAGCAATTAAAGGTTTTTGGAGAAGAGCAAATTTAATTCCAAATAAATGGAAAATAAAATTGGGAGCAATTATGGAATATTGCGGACAAGGTATATCATATCCAGATGTTCAGGTTCAAGGTCTTCCTGGTAGATTAACTGGTTATTGGGAAGATGATATGCTTGATATAAGTTATAAAAAACCACTTATAAGAACATGTATTGATGATATTAATAAATATGAAGAATGGTTTAATTCACCACTTGAAATAATCAAAGGATATAAGAAACGAGGAAATAAAAAAACATTTCTTGCACCGAAAACATTCAAGGGAGTAAAAGAAAATTTTGATACCGAGGTTAACAATAATGATATTATAGTTAAAGAATGTAAAACAATGGAGGAAGCCAAAAAATATTTTCATGATCATGTAAAAACAAAACAGCATCCCCGTGGTCCAACAGCTAAAAAACCTGATAAAGATGGATTTTACACTTCAATTATTAGAGGCGTAGAAAAAATTAGATCATATGAAGAAGTTCTTGGCACAAGAGGGTGCGGACTTTCTAAATCTTCTGGTGATAATTCATTCAGATGTTATGCTTGCTATCATGATGTTAGTGATAAAACAACTCTTGTATTTTTAGTTATTCATTATACTATATAGGTTAAAATAGATACATTTTATTACAAAGTTTAATTTTACTTAAATACACACTCGATTAGAATGTTTATTTGTCGCTTTTAGTTGTTTCGATATGTCAAAGTTCTTATAATTATTACAGAAAATAATTTTACTTAAACCTATATATTAAGGTTCAAATATCTGTAAATTATGAACATATTCTTCCTGTCTATTTGCCCTAAAACGTGTGCAGTGATGCATTGCGACGCTCACGTTAGAAAAATGATAATAGAATACGCACAGATGTTGTGTTCAGCACATCACGTCTGCGGTAGATATAAAAATCCGAAATTGTACAAAGTAGCATTCAAAAACAATCCGTGTACAGTTTGGGCGAGAGCATCTGTTGGAAATTACATTTATCTGTACACTTTGTTTATAAATCTGTGTAAAGAATTTACATACCGCTTTGGAAAGGTACACAGTTCTCAGAAGCAACTTGAAAAGTGTTTGTCTTTCATCCCAGTTGGTATTCCAAATGGAAATATTACCCGTCTACACCAAGCTATGCCTGAAAGATGTAAATTACCGAGAGACACATCTGCTTATCACAATTATTACAATATGGAAAAGACTTATTTTGCTAAATGGACCAAAAGGGAAATTCCTTACTGGTACAAACCGAAATAAATAAAAAAATAAAATAAGTCTTTTACATTAAATGGCGAAGTCTTTTATTCAATTTTTAAAGCAGAAAATCACGATTTCCGTTTTAATAACAGTTGTTGTTTTTAATATCTTTAATCCTATAGCAGACGACATTTTTAGTCCCCTCGTTGGATACATTATAGATCCAGATAAGTATCTAGATGATTCTAAGATTACTTTAAATGATAATTATGAATTAAAATATGGAATTATTATAAAACAAATTATAGTAAGTGTAGTAGTCCTCGGACTAATTTACTACATTGATAAGTTTTTTTTCTAGTTCTATGAAATAATTAAAACCGTCTTTGTACATAGACTTTACATATATACCATGTGAATTGTAATACATATAAATACATTTTTTAATAGCGATGTATTTTTTATCAAGGAATACACTTTTCAAAAATTTATAACCATATTCTTCATCAAGGTTAATAATGTCGTTGTCGCCTTCGCAATTAATGTAATACAAGAATACACAATCTTTATCGGATGTCAAAAGATCGTTTGGATTTGGAATACATAGTTCTTGAAGCAGCTTGTTATAGGCAGAAGTGTACATTCGGTTGTACTCGTTTTGTGTATTCTCAGTTGGATATATATCTTTATTTGTTGGATCTAATATATAAAATTCCCAACCATCTTGAGGCATATTTTATATTAGATGTATAAATTTTGTTTTTATATCATTTAGTCTTCTGATTCTTCGTCAGTAGAAATGTCTGTCTCGGATTCCGAATAATCCGAATCGTCTGAATCAAAATCAAGATATTCTAAATCAGTATCGGTTACCATTTCAAATTCGGCTTGAATTATGTCTTCTTCGGGGATATCAGGCTTCGATTCAAGAGGAGGGAACATTTTCTTTAATTGCTGTAGAATTTCGGGTGTAATCTTGGTCTTATTTACACACATGAACTTAATAAAGAGGTCTCCATAAATAGCTGGTTCGCCCAAAACAGGCATACCAAGACCCTTTACTTTCTTAAGTAGCGAGTTTTCCTCGTCAAAGATATCAAATGGTTCGCCCTTGATGATGTATGTTTTTCCATTGAGATGCTTTATGTAAATAACTGGATCGAATGTTTCAGAAAATGAGATTTCTTTTTCAACGATTAGATTATTACCATCTCTCGTAAAAAGAGGATGTTCCTCTACATCCAAACATACAACTACATCACCAGTTTCATAACCCTGCTTCTCATCAGCCATATGATTAAATCTAATAGTTTGCTCGTCTATCATACCAGGTTCAATCTTGATACTCAATTTCTTTTTCTCTTCTTCATAGGAACCATCTGGTTCAAGCTTTTGACGCCGCATAGCAATCTTCTTTTTACCACCGGCATACAACTCGTCTAATGTTACAGAAACAGTAAATGTCATGTCTTTTGTTCGAGGAGCAATTGGATCTTCATCTTCGGACGAATCAGTTTCTATTTCTACAACTTTCTTCTTCTTTTCCTTACGAGGGCTACTTGGACCAGGATCGGAAACGTCAAATTGAATCTTTGAATTTTCAGACTTGATGGGCATCTTTTGCTTACCATTTTTCTTTACATTTAGTTCGCCAGTAAACATTTCTGGTTTAACGATGTCTGTAACCGACTTAGTAATCTTACCTATAACTTTGGACATATCTTCTTCTGATAGATTCTTACCGCTCTTTAACTCAGACGGAGGTTCTATCTGCGAGGCTACTTGTTGAGCAAGTCGCATAATTTGAGCCATGTCGGGCATTTGCTGAGCCATGTGAATATTATAAATTATACTTTATATTTTAATAAATGTAACCAAACGAGTTATTTATCTCTTTTCTAATTCAATGCGTTCTTTTTTGTCATCTTTAGGTTCTAAGAATGAAACGGTTGTTCCGTATTTCATAGAACCATTCTTCTTCTGAACCGGTAACTGGGCTTCAGCCTTTAATGTTTCTAAAATTTCAAATGCCTTTTGTCCTCTATAAACTCTACCAGGGTCGTCATTTATTATAAGTAGAGGTACTACATCAACATCAACTTTGCTACTTTCTATTTTATCATCCTTTAAATTTATAAATTCTTTGTCATATCCCTGTACTTCTGATACTTTTATAATAAAATCGGTAGATGCTTTACACATCGGGTGATACACAACTGTAAGATTTTTACTCATTTATTGTATTATTTAGAAAAAAGTAATACAAATTGTAACGTGTTTATCTTCTTCTTTTGTTTAGATACACGTTTACGTTTGCTTTTGGTTTAATTTCCGGAACCGGTTCAGGCACTGGTTCGGGGATTGGTTCGGGGTTGTCTTTACTTTTTAAAATTTTCAACGCTTGTTTTAGTAATTCGGAGTCTACACCAGCATTTTTTGCTTTGGTGATATATTTAAAGATTGTTTCTTTATCAGAATCATTTACAGCTGTCTGAATCTTTTCAATTAGTTGTTCTTTTGTTAATATTTCAAACTTCGGAGTATTCTTTTCTATTTCTTCAAGAACATGTTCGATATTTATAGTACCTATGACAGTCTTGAATAAACTATTAATGTCTACGTTATTTAGTATAGCCAGTCTAATTGCGTCTAAGTTAGCGTTGACTTTATTATTACAAATGTATTGATTGTCACTGCCTGTTTCAAAAGTTGAGAAAGCGGACATTTCCATGGCCTCAAGAATGTTTTCTTTGGAAATCAGTGGTTTACCGTTTAGTATTTCATTTTGTTCTGAAATCTTAATGAAACTTCCGTGTAAAGAAGTGACTTTAACAATTTTTTCAGTTTTAATTAATTCGTCTGGTTTTTGAGTATAATCGAAAGTTCTATTTAACCAGTAATAACCTCTGAAATTGTTTATCATTGAATAATTTTCATTAGAAATGTAACACTGTACCGGTTCAGTTGATGTAATAATTTCTTTAGAAGTCTTTCTAAATTCTCCGGTTTCTAAAAATAGAATTTCATCAGATTCAAGAACTTCACACATATATTTCCCATCGATTATTTCACGGGGAATTACCTTTTTTCCATTGACAGTGTATTCATTGTTTAATGTAATTTTACCTATAGGTAATTTTCTATAACCAACGCGGGGGACATACACAGTAAAAGTTTTATAACCATCTAAAACATTTTCTCTTGGTAAAACTACATTTGGTTTTTGAGACAATATGTCCATTAGATCTGGGTCTAACTGAAGATATCCTTTGTTTTCAGTATTCTCTTCAGCGATTGTCTTGAGTTTTGTTCTGGAATTAGAAATAAGAGTATTGTAATAATTGTATAATTTTTGTTTTTGATCCTTACTGATTAATTTTATTTCTTCAAGAGTTAATTCTTTAATCTTCGAAAGATTTTCTATGTATTTCATCGCCTTTTCCTTTGCCTCAGACCACAATTTATTCTTTTTGTAGTCCTTGATAGTAACATTTAGATCAAATTTATCAATGACGTCAGATAACCATGGGACACCTTTACATTTAGTTTCGATCCACTTACATTTATACTTCAAGTTGTTTACATCAAGTGAGAAAGAATTAAAATCGTCGCAAGACATCTTGTCATTAAATCTACCACAAGTGTCTAATTCTTCAATTTTTCTTTTTATAATGCGCTTTTCCGAAACACCTTCACGTGTTTTAACAATTTTGCCGCGCGAATCAGTGTATTCAAGAATGATGTAACTGTCGCTTGTAACAGCATTATTAATGTCATTTCCTCTGAACGTACAAGGTCCTTCTATTATTACAAATCCGTTGTCAACACGTTCTTTGAGATTTGTGTCGTATATCGGAAATGTATTCTCATCGTAGTCATACGGAACCCCATAGATTCTAAATTGATCTTTAGAAACCGGATAAGCGTATCCCGGTTCTTTAACTCCAAGCCTAGGTCTTATAGTGTAATTTATAGTCTTCGAAGTAGTTTTCAAATAAGTGTAATTTGTGTAATCAATAGGTGTATAGTCCACCATTTCTACTACTGTTTCTTTTTTATCATAATTTCTAATGAATTCCATTATACTCTTCCAGAGATCAAATGAATTGTCTAGTAAGTTTATCTGAAATAAGTTAGCAAGACGTTCAAGATCAGATCTTGTATAATTCTCTCTTATTACATTTCCAGAGTTGTCATATAAATTAAACATTGGATAATTTCCGCCATAGATGTAATTACCAGAGATGTACATATACTTTTTATAAACAATTCCATATTTATCCCCCTTTGGCTTAATTTCTGATACAATCGGCGGTACATATGTATTCGCTGAAATGTATCTTAACTTTTCTATTCTAGCCTGTCTAGCCGCTGATTTAATAATCTTTATAGCTTTTACGTAATCAACGTTTACAGGTTTTTCAAGATTTTTTTGTTCTGTTAAAAATTTGTCCCAAGCATTGATTTCTTCACCGCGTAAAGACATTATGTATTCTTTAAATGAAGCATCGCCAAATTTATCAGAAAATAACTTGAGTCGTGAGATATCCACTGTAGAAAATTCCCCTTGTGTTATTATAAATTCTGTTATCATACTATTTAATACACCCGGTTCTAGTCTGGGACATTCTTCGCTTTCAACGGATGTTCCACAACGAAGAGACATTATAAAAGAACATAACTTTTTGTATTCATCGTTAACAATTTTATTATAATACAAGTAGTCCTGGTTTGATTTTGAAAACTGATAAATTACATTCTCTGTTGTAATAGCATATTCTTTTGGATTTTTTGCGTCGCATTTCTTAAATGTTCTCTCAAGAATGTTCTGAGCCGCCATTCTTTCGGCTACGGTTGCTATTCGATAAATTCTCCTAGAAGGTAATCTATTTCTTTGTCTTAATAGATATCTAAGTCTATAATTTAATTCTATGTATCCATCTGGTACACGCAAATTACTGTAATTTTCTAAAGATTTTTTCCATAAGATTTTTTCAGAATACTCTTGCATAATTTCTTCAATTTCTAAATTTGTCAAATCAGGGTTATTTTGTTTAAACTTTCTAAAATTGTGTTGTATTTCTTCTAATTCAGATTCGTAATAATCGTACTTATCAGTATTTGGACTCCAAGAAAGTAAATTATCGATGTTTTCTTGTTTATCCCCTGCTATATTTACATCATCTTCGGGTAAAACGTAGGGAGTTTCATAAGAAAGTAAATTAATTATGCTTTCATTTCCAAGAATGATGTCTTCAAGTTTAGATTGATGATTGTTAATTAAAAAGAATATCTTAGAGATGTTTTTATCATAATTGATACTCGAATAATCGAAGATGTCCGATTCTAATTTCTCAACTACATTCTCAGACCCGGGATAATATTGTGTAAAATACTCAATAAGTCTATATAGTCCGTTTTTCCGCATAGTATAAATTTGTGATCGGTCTTCAAAAAGTTTTGATACATTTGTGTGCCCGGTTGTATTAAATGTTTCAATGTCTTCTCCGTAAGAAATGAAATAATTTATCTTACGTATTTTATTTAAAAGTGTGTCTCTGGACTTACCCTTACTTTTCTTAGAATTTTCAATAAGAATTTCCTTTAAATCTTTAAGATAATCCTCAAACGAGATGTATCTTTTAACAAGATTCTTTAAATTGCTACCCGGTAAAGAACCTCTTAATTCCCAAACATCTGTTACAATAGTAGAATTTCCTTCTGTTACATTTAGCATATTATACATAGGATCTTCCATTGGTAAAACTGTTTCAAAATCTGTCAAGTCTAAACTTAAATTTTTAATGTCAGTACCGGGTTTAATAGCAAGGTATCCCATGTTTCCTTTTTCAAGATATATCTCATTTCCTTCAGTGTATATATTAGGCAGCGAGTATGTATACTGTTTAAAAAGTTGGTCCGATGGTATTCTGTAATAATCTATATTTTCTTGATTTAGAATTTCTCTTAATTGAGTATAATTCTTAGGGTGTTCTCTAAATTTAAACACTCTCTGTTTATTAGATTTAAGCCTCTCTATGTAACTCATAAATTTTGTTGTAGAAGATCCAGCACACTTTAATAGATCTTCACGTGGCATCAACCTGAGTCTCGCTTTGAGATTATTAAGGCGATCAGAATACATTTGTTCTTCTGGTGTAAGTAAATTGCCTCGTTTTTCAGAAATCTTAATTTCTCCTATTTTATCGCTTAAAGGAGGAACCTGTTTAAATTCAAATCCAGACTTTCCAGTCTGAGGATTGTAGAAAATTTTAGATACTTCAAAAGAAGATATATAAAAGTTAACTTTTAATTTGAAAGTGTCCCACATTTTAATGTATTCGTCTACAAATTGATTGGTTCCAAAATTACCAGCATTGTAATAATTATCAATATCAGACTGTGTGAAACCTCTCGGCAGTTTCGGTACGATTATGCCACGTTTTCTAGCAATACTTTTCAGGTATTTTGTTTCAGCTTCCTGAAGTTTATTCAATTTTTCCTGGAGAGGTAAGTCAATTTCTAAATCTACACTATTAGGATCTTTTTTATCCTGTGTTTCCGCTCTCTTAAGAATTTCATATTCTTTTCTTAAATAGAAAATGTAAGACACATTAAACTCATTTTCTGTAATTTCTCCACGTTTATATTCGTCTGTTTTTTCATTCTTGAGATTTCTGACTTTTTGTAGGATTTCATTATCTTCATCTGACAGTATAAATGTTTTAGTTTTAATATCAATGTAGTACCGCGTTTTAAACATTTCTATTTCAAAGTCTTCGTGTGTTATATTTCCAGATGCCAACATATCTGCTAACGTTTCTTGCCACCTTTCTAAATTACCTATTTCATCATACAAGTCGGAATCTATTTCTTCAGGATCTAATCCCGGAGTTTCCATTATTATAATACATTACATATTAAAAGTTTGAAAAAAAATATAAAAAGATAAATGTAGATATGCAGACTGTATATTTATTAAAAGGTTCTCGTAAAAGTTACAAGGCTTTAATGCAATTGTATTCTTCTGCAGATTTATCTACTAATATAATCATAGTCAATAAGTTTTATGCTAAGATATTACTCTTGGATAAACGTGTTAAATCATTTCCTTTTATAATAAACACGTTGCCAACTGGTATAGGTTTAATACCAAAGATTGCGAAAGTATTACCATTAGACTTATTTTTACAAATAAGAAGTAGTAAAAAAACTAAGCAAGTTAAGGAAATGGAATATAAAAATAATAGAGAAAGAACAATTGTTTATGAAAGACCCTCAAAACATTTACATAATCCTATTATTACATCAAGTGTTCCTAGTAAATTTTATAAACACAATAATTTCATTAAGCAAAATAACCAGTATAACAATAAATCTAGAAAACCTCTTATTAAAACCGTTAAGGAAAGTGATGGTAGCGTAAATATAATTATGAAATAAAAAATACACTTAAATAAAAAATACACTTAAATTAAATATGAAAGAATTCTGGGATTTCAATGAAAATGTTAATTTTTCAGTAATTAAAGGGTATAAAGTATTAAATGTATATCCAGACACCCGTGAAGCGGCTAAATTACTCAACGATTTAAAATTTATAATTTACAGATCTTTTATGAGTATACACGCCACAGAGAATGTAACCCCCGAAATTGAACTTTTATTAAAAACACCGTTTAGATTACAAGAAATGCAATTGGAAAATTTTCAAGGAAATGATACATTCGAAGGTCTTAACAAACCAAAAGGAGTACACATTAAAAAAACCGCCCAGAGTATAGGTAAAGATGGAAAATTAAGAGCTACATACAGAGTTATATTCCTAACAATTAGAAATAAAAGTGGAAAACTTAAAAAAAAAGAAAATATTTTATCTTTGTTGTCTCATGAACTGGCACATACAGCTTTAAATCACGTCAAATGGAGAGATGACGATCACGGAAGAGATTTCAATAAAATGGATAAACTGATATTAAAACATCTCAGATTAAATGTATAATGTAATGACAACTTTACAATTTGAAAAAATTGAAGACGATGTACAAATTTCTTATAATAAAAGTTACTCAAGACCTTCTAAAAGTTTATTAACACCAGAACTTTACAATTTGTTTAAATGCATCAAGGATACTAATATTTTACCAAATTTGTCAATGGAAAACCTAATACAGGAATGTACGAATTACGTTTATGTTTCGAATACGATAGTAGAAAACAATATACTTATATTTGATAAAAATTTTCAGATTACATCTTCATCAACGTTCACTGATACACTAGAAGAAATACGCAATTCTAAATGTAAAAATTTCGCAGTTTTATTCGAAGACATTTACACGTATCCTAAGATACAATTTATGTACATCTTGAGTAACTATTTCGAAAAATGCGTGTTGTGTATGTCACAATTTTACAACTTTGGCATTTTATTTTGTGAAAACCTGACTTGTAACGAAATCATGGTTATTAATAAAAATACAAATGTAAAAGACTTTAACATTAAAATTCCAGATTACACACTGAAGTGTATAAAGATGTACAATGATTACATATTTAATAGAATTATAAATATCAATGAAATATTAAACGATATGTGTTCTTCTATACAGTCCGTTCAAAGATTAAATAATGAGATAAATTTACTTAACAAGTATTACAAAACGTATATAGCAAGACAATTACATTCATTTACTATTTGTAATAATTGTAAATTAATTTATTCTAGGCTTTTAGACTGTTGTATATGTCAAGACTGTTACAATTTATTCGCTCCATAACGAGATGCAGCAAGTTTAAATCTATCTTTATGAGGCATTTCTGGGTGTGAAATTTTAATTTTTGCGAGTTCTTCTTTCATAAAATTATTGTATGCGCTAGATTTTCTAGTACCTTTTTCTTTTTTCACAGGAGGTTTTCCCATTTTTAAGTCCCTGATTTCTTTCTCAAGCGCTTCTACTCGAGCTTCCATTTTATATTAAGTATATATTTATTTATAGAGTTTTTTTAAACGTGGAATAAGTTTTCAGAAGGTTTTCTACAACAAGGACATTTTACTCTATTCCGGATGTCTATTAGTGTAGGTTTTGTTTTCATCAAATCGTAACAAATTTTACATATTTTATGACCACAGGACAAACTACATAGACGTACCTCGGCGTCCTGACAAACAGGACATTCAGCAGCGTCAAAAGTTATCTTTGGTTCATGATTTCTAGAAAAATTTTTAAAAAGGTTGTAAAACTTATTAAGCTTAGATTCAATTTTAACTGTTTCTTCTGCTATAATAGTTTCTATGTTTATTTTTCTAGTTTCTGCTATAATTTCAAGTCTAATTTTAGCACTTTCACCATATTTACCGTCAAGAGCAGATACTAACTCTTCTTCTTCCGTTCGATTGAAGTAGTCCTGGCGCGTAGCCCATGATTCGTGATCCATAAATTCACCCATCTTAGCTGTATCTATTTTACCTCTTTAAGCATGTGTTTATTACAAAGTGGATAATTTCCGTGATAATTTTTATTAAAAAAAGAAGCACCACATTTTTTACAATAGAATACATTCTTTTCAGTTTTTTTAGACATTTCTTTAAGAGCGTCCCAATCAACTTTAATGTTTTCTTCAGAAATTTCAACTGGATCCATTTGGTATATATTCACACTTCACATTAAAATTTCCTAAGAAATCTATTCCAGATTGATCTTTATATTTACTTGAATAAACCACGCGAGAAATTCCACTTTGAATTATAAGTTTAGTACAATCTTTACAAGGAGACATTGTAATGTACAAAGTAGACCCTATACACGATTGACCGCATTTAGCAAGTTTTGTTATAGCATTTGCTTCTGCGTGTAAAACGTACCAATGAGTATTTCCGTTTGCGTCTTCACATTCATTTGAATAACCAGCAGGAGTACCATTGTATCCATCTGCTATAATAGAATTGTCTTTTACTATCAATGCTCCAACTTTTTTCCTATTAGCATAAGACAACTTAGACAAGTTATTTGCAAGTTCTAAAAAAACGGTATCGTATTTACTCATAATAAATATACATTACATTACATTTTTAAATGATGTAAGCATAATTTTCTTTAAATCTATCCAATGTATTCAAAAAAACATTACTCGTTTTGTAGTCCGGACAATTTAGTTTAAATCTTTGATAAGGAGTGAGCTCCCAAGGCCAGAGGTACAATACCTTTGTGTTAGAAATTTTATATTCGAGTTTCTTAAATCTAATGGAGTGTAATACTTTAAACATTAAATTAGTCCAGTTTTTAATGCAACGGGGGTCTTCAGTATTTAATTCAATATTAATAGGTTCCCTTGGTGGAAATGAGATGTAGTCGTTGACATTTAATTTTTCAAAACACGTATCTATGTCATTACATCGTTTTTTAAGACATTCTGGAACATCAATAGTTTTTTCCGGTGATTGTACCCATTTAAATGATGAACTTTTATTGCGAAGGTGGCATATAGAACAATAATACCCTGGTCTATCATCTGTAAATTGTATACATTTAACATTTTGATTCTGTTCACCATTAAAATTTTGAATGAGTTTTTTATTTTTCCAAGTGTGTAAATGAATTCCTTGGGGATCATAATAAGGTCCCGGTCCCTTCGCATCATGGGTGTATGTAGGTTTTTCGGGTCCAGAGCCTCTTTTTTTAATAATTATACTATCTAAAGCCTCGATAGAACATCTTTTTCCATTAAAATTGGCTTCCCACTCTTCTCTTTGAGACATTTTCATGCCGCGATATTCTTCGATTGTCATCATTTTTAATAAATTACAGTATATTAAATCAAATTTAATACATTGTAATTCTTTAATGTAATTTATTTTTTGTAATAATTTACTTCCTATCGGTAAGATACTTCCTTACATTGTCATTAAGCTCTCCTAGTAGAGAGAATTCCTCTGGCTTAAAAAGACCTCTGGAAGCACCAGCAGAGAGAACAGACAGTACAATCTTAAGATCCTTAGCGGTAACAGTTACGCTTTCGGCGTCATCAATGTCTTCGATACGAACTTGCTTCTTACCCTCGATCTCCATTTTAATTATAAATGTAAATGTTTCATTTCTTTAAATACATTTAAAAATCATCTAATTCTTCTAAAGATTTATCAGTAATTTGTTCTGGGCGGTTATATTCTGTAACTCTTTGTTCGAAAAAGTTACTCTTGCCATCGAGTGACATCGTGTCCATAAAATTGAAAGGACATGTCTCGTTATAAATTTTAGGATATCCGAGTTTTTGAATTAAACGATCAGCTTGAAATTCGATGTACTTCTTCATAGAATCTGGATTGATTCCAATCAAATTACAAGAAAATGATTCGCATATGAATTCTTTTTCTATGTCTACAGCCGATTTCATCATATCTGTTATTACACTTTCAGGTATCTTATTTATTATGTATCCGTAAAGAAGTACTCCAAAATCGGTATGTAGAGATTCATCTCTGGCTATAAGTTCATTGCTCTTACCCAATGCTTTAGTCATCAATTTTTTGACATATTTCAACCAGAATATAGCACAGAAAGAACCAGCGAAGAAAATACCTTCTACAATTGTAAACGCTACAAGTCTTTCAGCAAACGGAATGTCTTTGTTTAGCCACTTCTTCGCCCAATCTGCCTTTTTCTTAACACCTGGCAATTCTTTGATGCCATTTAAAGCTTTGATTTTAGCTTCGTGTTCAGATATGTAAGTATCTATCATAAGGGCATATGTTTCTGAATGAATTGTTTCCATAGCAGCTTGCCACCCATAATAAGCTCTAATTTCAGGAACCTTTATTTCGTCTATGAAATTAATTGAAAGATTTTCAAAGATAATACCGTCGGAGCCCGCAAAGAACGACAATACATTCGTGATAAAATATTTTTCATTTTCGTTTAATTTTTCCCAGTCTGAAATGTCTGCGGCAAAGTCTATTTCTTCTGCCGTCCAAAAAGCTTGTTGATGTTGTTTGTAAGCTTCCCATACTTTTGTCCAGACAATCGGTTGTAAAACATATCTATTCGAGGTTTCTGATAAAATAGGCTCCATTAACAATTAATAATTTATAACTCTATATTTTTTTTTAAAAATTTATTTTTTGGAACACGCTTGACAAGTTCCAAATTTAAGTTTTTTACCGAAAAATGTGAATGGAATAGTATTGTAATCTAATTCCATAGTGCCTGTTTTATTAAGAAGACCCATTCTCTTTAATTTTGCCTGAAGTCTAGTTTTACCAAGTTCTTTACACTCAGTAAGAGAAACACCGTTTGCTCTAGCAATTCCTTGAAGATCTGAAAGAGAAACGGGTTTCTTTACTTCTTTTACACGAACAGTTTTCATTTTTTTACCAAATTTATTCTTAAGTGCGCACGCGCTACAACCCCCGAAACCACACTTAAACTGTTTTTTACCGAAAACCATATACATTTCATCATCAGAATAATCAGAAATGTCAACGGGTTCTACATTTTTCTTTCTTAAATCTCTAACTGGGTCTATATTTCTTCTAATTCTGTCTATATTTCTATAAGAGTTCGAAGGAGTATAATCTCCGGCTATACGCGGGATTTTTCTCCATCTGTTAGTCATTGGATCGCGGTAGTAACCTTCTTTGGACGCCAATTGTGGTCTTCCGGTTCTAGGATTAATAACGTATCCAGGTTTGAGGCCTTTACGAGGACCAACACATCTTCCACGATAGTTACGCATCTTTGGAGGCTCGCAAATCTTTCTAAGTCTTCCAGTTTCTGGGTTAATTTCTTTGCCGGGTGGAGGAACAACAGGTTTTATACCTCTACAACGGCCATCTGCTGAACGATACTGATAGTCCTTACAACGCTTTCTGTATTTTCCAGTCTCTGGATTAAATTCATAATCTACTAATCCAGGCGGGTTGTACATATCCGCGGGATGACCAAACTTTTGGACCATTTTCCAGGCCTTCTTTAATGGAATACCCTTAGAATGATGTAATTTCATAGCTTTCTTTGCTAGACGCTGAGTTTTTGAAAGACCGCTAGTCTTTTTCTTGGCGGTCTTCTTCTTGGCCTTACCAAGAACTCTTTTCCAGGCTGCTTTAAGAGATATACCCTCACGATGATGGATTCTCATAGCACGCTTTGCATCGCCTTTTCTACCAAAAAAAGCATAATCGTTGTATAAATATTTTATGGGTCCTAGTTTCTTATTTTTTCCTCGAATAAATACTTTAGCAGTCCAGGATCCTTGTTGATTATTTGATGAATAACTAATAGTATCCCCTGGTAATACCTTAGGAGATCTTAGTAATTTGTCAACCTGTTCATAATCCGATTCGTCATAGTTTTCAGATATAATATGCGTTTTAGGGGTTCTTGTTTTTGTTACACCAGCTAAAGCTGGCGGCATACGAAAGGGGCGATTTTTAGTTTTCACACCAAATTCCATTATATATTTAATATATCTGTATATAATAATTTAAAGAGAAATTATAATATACAAATACACATTTATGAATTCTGTTTTTTCTCTACTAAATAATAACCAAGGTCTTAAATTGTCTGTAAAAAGTTTGTCTAAAAGACTCGGTATCAAGAAAAGAGAAGTTTTTTATCTTTGTTTTAAAGACTCTCGAATTCGGAGAGTTAACGGCTTAGAAGTTGGGACAAATAAAAACCGTCTAAGTGTTTTTACAATTGACCCTCAGTGATGTCAGGGAATATTTCTTTTAGTTTTTCTTCAAAATTTTCATACTTCTTAAACGCCCAAGCTGATTTTTCCTTATTCCACATTCCGTTTAGACTTGTTTTGATTTTATCTTTGTTTTGATAGGTCTTCTTTCCCTTAATAAAGATAAATTCTTCTCCGATGATGTAATACAAGTCTGGTTCAGTAGTTTCCTGCTTATTGTCGTCGCGCTGGACATTGGTGTTTCTAAGACCAGTGGTAACAATGTCTCTCAAAATTTCAACAAGAGAATCACGTTCGAAGTTTAGTTTTTTATCAATGATGTCAAGTTTTTTATTAATACATCTCAACTCTTCTACTACATCCGCAAAACCATAAACGCGAGGCATTTCTTCTTCATCTCCCATTAAATTGTATTTGTAATTATATATGTATCATTTCCTTATACACATTTCATTTCATTTAAATATTTTCCTTTATATTCAGATGAGATCTATACATTAGTATGTACTTATTTAGAGAAAATAAATCAGATTTAAGCATTTCTTCTACTTTAGTTCTGTATTTTTCATCTGATACCCAAAATTCCATTCTATAAAGAACACTTTTACCTTTAGTACAATCCACAACTCTAATTCCATTAATACAATCTAATTCTTCATTTCCAGAAATTAAATTTATTATACTATTTAACCATTGTTCTTGAAACAAATTAAAATTGTAGTTATTTCTAATAGAAATTTCAAACCCATTGTTATTCATCGGATCTTCCCAGCAAGGAAATACATCCTTTTTAAAAAAAGAATAAGCACACGGAGTTGCATTGGTTCTTTTAATTTTTTTAACATTTATTCCATCTGAGAATATTTCATAAATCTTGGGAATATTATTAAAAGTGCCCCAAAAAGTTTGAACGTCTGGGATTTCTATCAATTTTTCAATATTGTCATTATACAATTTACCTAAATCTTTGTAGTGTAAATATAAAGACCACGTTTGCTTTAGTTCCATGACAAATGTATATATTTTGTGTTTTTAAATAAAATTAAATTAAATTAATACATTATATAATGTATAATGAGTCTTTCGGGAAAATCTAATATTAATCCAAAGTTATGGGGTCCTTATTTTTGGCAGACGTTTCATTTTACAGCATTTGGATACCCAGAAAATCCAAACGAAACCGATAAATCTGCTTATAAAACTTTTTACATTCATTTTATGAAAATACTTCCATGTGACAAATGCAGTGTTTCGTCACAGGAAATTATTGATACAAATTTGTTAGAAAAGGCTTTAGAATCAAGAGAATCTCTTATTCGATGGTCTTATAATTTTCACGATAAAGTAAATAAAAAATTAAACAAGACATCTCCAAGTTTTGAGACATTTAAATATGATTTTCAAAATAGAAATTCTAGTGTCATTCACATTTTAATTATTATACTGTTACTCTTAATTTTAATATACATTACTATGCGCTACACATCAGACACTCTCTAGGAGCGTTCTTTTCCTTTGAAGCGTCGGTCGTGTAGTTTTGATTTTCTAGTATAGGCTTGGTTCTAATGTAATAAGAACCTGTTTTTAGTCCATTCTTCCAACCGTACATATGAATTGAATGAATTACCTTTGGCTGCGGCGGATTAACAAACAAATTTAGACTCTGGCTCTGATCGATATATGGACCTCTGTCAATTGCTAGATTTAAAAGGCTCTTTTGGGGCATTTCCCAAGCAGTCTTATAAATACTCTTGATGTCATCTGGCAAATTCAAATTCTGAACTGAACCCTTGTTAAGCATAATTTGTTCGATAAGTTCTTTAGTGTACAAATTTCTTGAACGCAGTTCTTCAATGAGATGCTGATTCACGATGATATAATTACCTGATAGTACAGCTCGCGTATAAATATTTGATGTATACGGTTCAAATGATTCGTTATTTCCCATTATCTGAGCCGTAGAAGCCGTAGGCATAGGCGCTACTAGAAGACTGTTTCTGAGACCAGACATTTTAATGTCCTGCTTTAAACTGTTCCATTTCTCTTCGTCAAAGAATTGAGGTGTTACACCCCAGAGGTCAAACTGAAGAATACCTTTTGATGTAGGCGAGCCGTCAAATGTTTCATATGAACCAAGTTCTTTTGCGATGTTATTACTCTCCTTTAGAGCATTATAATAAATACACTCGAATACACATTTATTAATTTCACTAGCCTTTTCAGAATCATAGGAAATTTTCATCATCATAAGAATGTCGGCAAAACCCTGTACTCCGATACCAATTGGCCGGTGACGCATATTTGAAACTCTAGACTCTTCAGTTGGGTAACTATTGATGTCAATGATATTATTCAAATTTTTTACTAGTTCCCTAGTTTTATCTCCTAGAAGTTCGTAATTCATTTCGTTGTTTTCATTTATGTAACTTGGAAGACACAAACTAGCAAGATTACAGACTGCCGTTTCCTTAGAATCTGAGTATTCTACAATTTCAGTACACAAATTACTACTCTTAATCATTCCATAGTGCTTCTGATTTGACTTTCTATTCACAGAATCTTTGTAGAGAATGTATGGTGAACCAGTTTCAATCTGAGAATTAATTACCTTTTCCCAAAGATACTTAGCAGAAACTTGCTTTCTATATTTACCTTCCTTTTCATACATGAGGTATAATTCATTAAACTCATCACCCCAGGTGTCTGCCAGTCCTTTACAATCATTGGGACACATCAACGACCACGTTCCACCTTGTTCTACTCTTTTCATAAAGAGATCTGGGATCCAGAGACCATAAAATAGATCTCTTGCTCGCAATTCTTCCGCGCCATTATTTTTCTTAGCATCTAGAAAATCAAAAATGTCAGGGTGCCAAGGTTCAATGTACATAGCGAATGAACCGTTTCGCTTACCACTCTGATTAATGTGGCGAGAAATGTTATTGTATACTTTTAGAAGAGGCATAATTCCGTTACTCTTACCTCCTGTTTTATTAATGTGTGAGTCTTTTGCTCTTACATTACTGATGTGTACACCTATGCCTCCAGCCCATTTTGAAATTTGAGCCATATCAGAGGCAGTCTTATAAAGACCTTCTACAGAATCTTCTGTTCCAAGAAGAAAACAAGAACTCATTTGTTGGAATTTTGTACCAGCATTAAAAAGTGTTGGTGTAGCATGCGTGTAATACTTAGAAGACAATGAATTATAAGTGGCAATTATACACCCCGGATCATCGTGAATTGCTACGGCTACGCGCATAAAAAGATCCTGTGGCCTTTCATAAATTTTATTTTTATTTAGAAGATACCCTCCAAAAAGTGTCTTAAATCCAAAATAAGTCAAAGAGTAATCTCTGTCATAATTGATAATTTCTTCAATTAAATCTTTGTACTTTTGAACACGTTGAATAAATTCATCAGAAACAATACCATATTCATTCAAAGAAGTCATCGTTTCGTAAAACGAACCATTTGTATTTTTATGATGATTATTCACAGCAATTCTGCTGGCTAGAAGTAGGTAATCTGGGTCTTCTTTAAAAAGGGTAGCTGAGAAACTAGCAGAAAAATCGTCTAATTCAGTGGTAGTGATACCATTATAAATAAGACTACATACATTCTGGGCAATATACACAGGGTCTACATTTAGTTTTCTTCCCCATACATTTTCATCAGACAAAGTCTGTAGTTTAGCCGTGATGAAATCAAAACGGACATCTTCTTCCTTTCCACTGCGTGTAATTACCTTCATTATAAATAATTATAGATTATTTCTTAAAATACATTTATAATTATTTAAATTCTTATTTTATTCGTTTAAGCATACAATTTACCCCATTTCCAACCCGGTACATTCATATTAGAAAAGACGTGCATCAACTCATCTTTACGAGGATTTGACTTATTGATTTGTCTATTTAATTTAAAACCTACATTAGGAACTGTACGTCGTCTTGGTTCGGCTTTCATCATAACACACACAACAATTAGTACAACAGATGCAGCTAAGAGTACTTGAATTAAATTAACTTTCATGTATTATTTACAATTTACAATTATTTTAAATTAAAATTAATTAAATTTAATTGTCAAAACACGGGGGCAACCCATATTCTTCTGATGGTAGGCTACCATGTTGTGAATGTGTATTGATGTAATTAGTGTAGGTTGGAATAATAGTTAAACCAATGTCTAATACAAGTACTTTCGCTACGGTAACGAAGAATAACATTTTAGATTCGTTTGGAATGTTAAGGTCTTCCCATAATTTAGGCACTTGATTAAATGGGAAATAACTAGAATTACAACCACCGGAATTACAACTAAAAAATGCCTGCCATGCAAGTAAAATGCCTAAAACCGTGATAATGTCATTAAGAGCACCTCTCCAAGAATCACTCATGATACGCGAACGCTTACACTTTTCTTCTTCAGTTAAACCTCGTAAATCACTTACCGAACCATCTTTTGTATAATCTTCTATTACTTTCATACCAACAAGAGTATACGCAAGAAGACCAACCGTTACTAATGCCTTTAATTTAATGTCAGATATAAACGGTATTATTATTAAACCGAGTGACACGGCATCAGATATATGCGCTAAATGTCCAGTTATCCGAGCATTATTTCTACAATTTCCAAAGAGACACAACTCTTCTTCGGAGAATCTGGATTTATCTTCGTGGAAAGAAAACCAGTCTAGTATAACAATTAAAATAGTAATAAATAATTGCATTGAATAAGAAGTCCAATCTGGAGACATTCTTAAAATGTAAGGAATAATTAAAGCATAACCAAGTATTAATCCACCAGTATGTAATCTAGGAAATTTTTTGGAATTTCCCGAGAAGTATGAATAAATTTGAAATAATACCACGAGTCCTATCAGTGTATATGAAAACAAATCTGCCATTTATACTTACTATATATTTAAATTACAATTTTAATTTAATCTCCAAGTTCCGCCAGCAGTAAAATTAAAGTCTTCGTAAGGCTTCTTATTAATTCTACCCTTAGTATTAGTAATCATATATCCAAGTGTATCAGTAAGCTCATCGTCTACCGACATAAACTCAGTAGAGTTTGGAAATCTGCGTCTATTGCTGCTGCTAAATATACCACCAAATACAAGTAAAATAATAAGAACGACTACCCCTATCATAAGAGGAATTTTAAGTTGAGGAGGAATAAATCCAGAGACTAACTTGGGCGCAAAAAATAGAACACCAAGAATAATTATTAACGGGAGCAGCATCATTAAAAACATCCCACTAAACATTCCACCCATGGCGTCACCCATAGCACCTAATGTCGCAGCATCAGACTCTCCTTTAGCCTTAATCTGGTTAGCAAGGCCATCGTTGGCCGCTTTAACAAGATCGTTGAAACCGTCCGACTTGGTTTCATCCTCCTGGGAACCTAGAACTTCCGAAGTTAGTTCAGCAGCAACGCGGTGACCAATAGAAATACCAGACTTTACAGCCTGAGAAGTCTGAACGTTAGTTTGAACCATCATATCAAGATTTAAATCAGATTCTCTTATAGCACCTTCGATCTCAATTAAAATTTCATTACTTGAAACAGCCTTAGTGAAACTGTTTGTAATCTTTTCATCTATACTTTGCTTTTCAGATTTAAATATATTATCAACCTTTTGTTGGATGAGCTGCTTAGAATTTCCGCTAGCTGCCTGAAAACCTAAATCTGCGCTCATTTTTTGTTCGGCGGCAGCTGCGGCGATGCTTTTAATAGAATCTCCTATCTTGGCTTGATGGGCCATCGTAATTTTCTGCTCAGACTTCAATTTAACCTTGTTATTAATGCGGGCATTGATGGTACTGTTCACAAGGTCGGCCGAAGTTGGATTCTCTTCAATGTGTTTTTCTAGGGCTTTTGTCAAGTTAGCGATATTTTTTTGTTGCATCTCAAACTTCATCTTTGCCAATTCTGGACTGGTAGCCATCCACGAGGGGATAGCAACATCTTTCATAGCAGCAGCCGCTATTTGTGCTTGTTGCTTATTAGTACTTTCAAGAATTAGCGCTATAGACGCCTGACTAGGTCTTTTAGTTTTAACCGTTATTCTAGCGCCCGCATTTACCTCTGTCGTTTGTCCAGTAAGAGTGCTATTTAGAGTACAAGAAATACTTGCAGTCTCATTCATAATAGTGGATGCTGCGACTGCAAAAGAGCCACAACCCTTTTCCTGCATCGCAGATTCGTTAATATTATTTGTTACGGTAGTAGAATTGGACGCTGCGCCACCTCCAAACATCGTAACTGCGACTGCCATCGTATCAACATCTGTCATACTTTGGTCGGAGAAAGCTGTGGATGCTTTCTGGCATGTTTCGTTCATACCAATACTCTTTGCTATGTCAGCCATTTTCTTACCTCCTGGGTCCGCTTTCATCATAGACTTTACATTTTTGGGTCCACCCTTGCAAGCCCCTGCATTGCCACTCTTTGTTACATTACCGTTAGCATCTTTTTCACCTTGAGCTTTTGTAAAATCAGCCGCGAGATCTGGAGGAATTGATAGAACCATTTGTTTATTATTTAAAATATATTATTTTTTTTTTAAAATATAAAATATATTAAACCAGCTGCTATAATAAAGAGAAGTAAAACCACTGCTACAGTGATATATAACATAGTATTATCTTGGGCTAAAGATTCACCCGGTGTAACGGCGGCTTCATCCTGTGTAACGGCGGCTTCATCCTGTGTAACAGGATTATTCGTCGCGTATGGTTTAGTTGTTCCGGTTGGTTTAGTTGTTCCGGTTGGTTTAGTTGTTTCAGTTGTTTTAGCGGGTTCTTGATTGGCGCCGCAAGCAGTCTGCATATTGATGTCGTTACCCTTAGCATTGCCTGCTATATCTACATGATTTACACAAGATGTAATCGTGAGACTACGGAGTGGACATCTAGGAGCTTCATTAAATTTTTCTCCGCCTACATTTAGAGCATGATCACCTAGAGATAATTTGTTGAGATAAGCGTTTGCAAGTATATTTATAAACGAAGTAGGGGGTCGCCCACCCGATCCAATGCCAAATAATCCAACTGTTGATGCATACTCAACTGGGGTACGTAGTGTTTTATCCCATTCAGCTTGGCAAGGCCAATGTAACTGGTTATTACCCGGGGCCTTCATTAGGATATTTTTACTCGATAAAAATCTAGCCTTTCCCTCCGCGGATGTACCGTTAACGGGAGCGTATCTATCATATGCTAAATTAGATTGTGTAAAATTTTTTCCAATAATTAAAGAAAAGTCTGCTTCATTTTTATCCATTGCAAAATTACAAGTTGGATCAGCGTAATGTTCTGCGCGCATACCATTTGGTAATGTATCGCCTCCTATTTTAATGGCGTTACAGTAACGAGCGAGAGATTTTTTGTAGCTAGGCGCCTTAATCCCCGCCCCACCCTGTGAAGAAGGGACCGTTGGAATGTCTTCGTTTTGAAAAGCACCGACAGAACCAGGTTTAGTTAATTTAGAATCTTCCCATCTACCTTCATAACCCAATAAATGAGTATAATAATCTCGAAACTTCTTTCTATGAATAGGATTATAAACTAGGTAATATACAGAATTTTCGCTTGGAACTTTATCTTTGGTTAATATAAAATAAGTCATCGTCGGATTTGCTATCATTTTTGTATTATAATAATAAATGTTGGTACCGCTTAAATATACACGAAGTTTCTTATATATTGTATTACTCTCAGTGCTCGCGTCCAATAACGCATCTATATTACCCGACCGCGGTACGATAGGGTTATGTAAAATTTTATTTACTTCTCCGTTCCAGTAAGCAAAGTTACCGTATTTGTCAAATACTATGTCTTGACCATTACCCTTTCCCGAACGAATGCTTGTACGTAGAGCTTCATAAATAATTTTTGATTCTTCAGGGGTGTACCGTTTAACAGCGAAAAAATTTATTTGGTCATTAACTGAATTTAAATCGGCTTTATCCTCATAAATACCGCTTTTAGTAGTAGTTGGTAAAGATATCCAACCGTAACCCTTTAACTTGGTCGCGCTTGATTTGTCTTCTTCGGTTATTGGTCTAGATTTTAAAAAGGGCCCTAATATAGGATCTCTTAAGAGGCGATTAAGAGCAATTTGAGATCTACATTTATTTGGGTCCTTATCACAAGTTCCTGTATAAGACATTTGTATTTATTATAATATATTATATATTTTTTTTAAAAAAGGTATAATATAATATACATTAAAATACCGTTTAATTTAATAACGCAACTTTTACAACACCGAAGTAGTCTTGTTAACATTTGCCGTTAAGAACTTAGTTTGTTCTCTTTGAAGAGAGTCTGCGAATTGTAAATCTTCTATTTTTTTACGAAGACGTTCATCTTCCTCTTTAGAATCTTTTAGATTTTTAGCAAGAGAATAAACAAGAGCTTTAAGCTGTTCCTTAGACATATCTTCCGCATACTCTGTACGTGCACTGGAAGTAGACATCTTCCATATAAAGAAAACCGCAACAGCAAGACCCGTGAGTATAGCTATATTTTGAGGAGTTAATTCAAACATTATTTAATAATACATTACATTTTATTTTAATAATTTTAATTTAATTATAAATTTTCCCACCACGCAATACCAGTCTGTGTAAAAATAGAATTTGAAGTCTTGATTCTATTAATTATAAAATACGCATTATTTATATGAAAATTTTGAAAGTGCCTACACCTGTTTATCACATCAGTTATAGTGTCTATCCAAATTCCAGGTTCTTGAATAAAAGAATATCTAATTCTCGCCCCGTAAAAAGAAATAAGTTTATTAATAATGTAAATCTCACCGGGCAAAACCAAATGGTAATAGTTTTCCGGAGGAAACACCCTGTTAAAAATTAAAAAGGCGTCTAAGTTTATCTTGACCCTGAGGTAATACATCTTCTGAATGCTTTCAGCAGCATTTTCTTGAACTTTTTTAAATATCATTTCATTGATATCGGCGGGGAAAGCGGGATTAATATTACAGACGAGGAATTTAAATGTATTCATTGTCTGTAATTTTAGACTTTTATAATTTTATTTGTTAATATTTATATTTATTTGCAATTAATCACATTCATTTTCATTTTCTGGAACTTCAGTATTGTATTTTACAAAAGACTTTTCAATACCGGCGTAATTTACAGTATTTGTCTTGATTGAATTTACTTTATCACATATCCAAAATAGAGGCATTTTAACTTTTGTGTAAACGGTGTCAATGAAGTCTATGTGGTTAGACATCTTACCCGTGTCTTCTTTTACGTTTCCTAGCAATTCTATTAAATTGTCAATTTTTTCCTCAAGAGAAATGACCTTTTTTTCAAGGTCGTCGATCTTACACATCTGTTCCATTTATACATTATGTATTTATTTTTTTAAATTAATTGTAACATTTTCTACAAACGGGCATATACATTTCTGTTGATCCTATTTCAATTAAATTATCTGTTTTTGTAATTTTTTTAGTGAAACTAGCATATGTTCCATTTTTACACGACATACAAAGTGCATGTAATTTTGTATAGGTGTCACACAATGGTATCAAATTTAAAATTTCACCAAAAGGTCTACGAAGATAGTCCCCGTCTAAACCACAGACATGTACTTCTTTTCCAAGATTGCACATACAATTACAAAAATCAACCAAACGATCAAAGAACTGACCCTCGTTAATACAAATTACATCCGCTTTTTTAATAACGGGATCTTCTGTGAGCATAAAAAGAAGATCTTTGGCACATGGAACACAATCAAAAGACATCCCTGAATGTGTCATAACTTTATTAGAATCGCTGTATCTCGTGTCATGTTCATAATTTATTATAATTACAGTTTTACCAAGTAATTTATTCATTTTAGCAACATTTATCAATGCTGATGTTTTTCCTGAAAACATACAACCTGTTATCAAATGAATAGACATACTTGTCTGTATATGTATATGTATATGTATATGTATATTTTATTTTTTTAAATTTGCTAAGTATTCATTTAATTTTGCCTCTAACAGAAAAGTGTATTAATTACCAATTTTGTATATTGTATTTACTTACTCTCTAATACTTTGATACGAGCATTCAATTCTTTTATAGACTGAACTAAATAAGGAATTATACCAGTGTAATTTAATGAATAAATGTCATGTAAATCATTATATTGTACAAGATGTTTTAACTCTTCTATTTTATCTACATCTTGTGCTACAAATCCGCTTTCAGTTACATAATCTACTCCTGTGAGGTCGTTGTCTTCTTTGTCTGCTGGAACTCTGTGGTTTTGGTGCTTATCATATATCTTTGGTTGCAATTGTTCTATTACTGAAACTCCTTGAGTTATAGGTTTTTCGTTTGATTTAATGCGGTCATCGCTCGTGGTTCTGAAAACCCGGGCGTACATTGGCCAAGCAGTATAGACATAAACGGGGTCCACGGTGTTGGTGGTGGACATAATAGTTAAAACCGGCGTAAAATCATTTGGTGGGCGAACAAAACCTAATTCTAAACGTCCGTGAGTTTCATTATTAAAAGCACCATCGTTGTAGCCCTTTATATTAAAAGAGAAGTCGGGCTGAACATTGGGGTCACCGACGGGGAAATTTATATGGTACCCAGGTAAATATAAAGTATGCGAAGAATCACCCAATGTTATAGTATTTGCACCATTACCGCGTGCGTTTTTCCCTATAACAATTGAGTTATCTACATCCCAATTCCCTATAGCATTCTGTGCGCCCTGACCTATAACAATTGAGCCATTTCCGTGCGCTATTGCTGAATTACCGATTGCTATAGAATCTAGACCTTGATTATCACCACCGGCGTTATTTCCTATTGCTACTTTATCTGTAGTCGCAGTTATAAGAGGAAAATTCGTGATGTCGGCGGGCACTATCTCTGAATTAGCCCACCCTGACTCGCCATACTTAAGAAATTTTTTATCATTATCTTGTGTAATAGTTACATTAGTTAAATCGTCTAAAGCATCTTGTTGATATGTAATCTCACCGGTATCAGCATTGTAAAGAAGTTTATTGACATTTGTGAATTGTCTTATTGGTTTTACGTAAAAAGCATTTGAATGACTGGGGTTTAACGCGTTAGTAGCGGCGTTTTCCTCGTATTTGGCATTTAATATTATATAGTTTTTAAAGTTACCAATATTTTGCATTGAAGCTTGTTCTCCAATTGCTATAGAATATGCTCCCTGATTGCTGTATCCAGCGTAACGCCCTATTGCTATAGCCCGTTGATCCTGACTGGTATGCCCCGCGCTGGCTCCTATTGCAACAGACCCCCCTCCCTGATTAGAAGGAGCCGCCCCCACACCTATTGCTATGGAACTCGACCCCTGACTGGTACGCCCAGCATGCCACCCTAATGCTACAGACTCCGATCCCTGATTAATTTCTGCCGCATACGTACCTATTGCTATAGAGTTATCCCCCTGATTATTATTTCCAACTCTATTTCCTATTGCTACAGACTCCAGTCCTTGAGAAGTAGTACCCGCATCATATCCTATTGCTACTTTATCTTCAGACGTAGTTATATGAGGAGAAACTACCCATTTAGTTTCGGTACCGGTTGCGTTATTAGATACTAATTGGTAGTTTGTAATGGCATAACTTTGGTATAATGTAGCCACTTCTACATCGGTTAAAATACGATTGTAAACTCTGAATATTTTAAGATTTTCAACTCCATTGTCTGTGTTGTCATATGTTCTACCAACCCAGTAATTGTTTCTGGTCCCCGCGGTATAAGTCACTGGGACGTTACTCAACGCGAAATCAGAAACATCTGTAAATCTTACTCCGTTTACATACAATTGTTTTTGAGCCCCTGGCATCTGCGACGAATCATGTGTTAAAACAATGTGTCCCCATGTTCCATTAAAACCAGGTACAGAAGCGTTGGTGACGTGAATTGAACTGAAAATTGCGTCAGCATTTGTAGTAGTAAAGTTTATACCATTGGAGGTCCCGGCCCGACCTATAGATAAACGGTCTGCTTCTTGCCCGCCGCTAACCGTATCGAATGATGCGAACAAACTGTTCCCACTTTGTGTACCACTATAAGCAGGCATATTACAATAAAATTCGATGGTGAAATTTTCCGTCCATGCAAATGAGTTTAAATTAACGTATGAGTCTATAGTTGTTGATATGCCTCCTCCTTCGCTTACTTGTACTCCAGTACCAAATGTAGTACCGACTGTATTTCCGTCTATTTCTACATCTGTTCCTGAAATTGTAGCCTTTGTAAAATCAATATCTATTATAATGCTGCCTGAAAGAGTAGTCGGAAGGGTGGGTGAAATAATGGAATATACAGGTGCGGGTACTCCTCCTCCTGCGGCTATTCTAGCGTCTACTTCGGGATAGAAATCTGCGATGTCGGCGGATGTTATTGTTGAACTAACCCATCCATGGCCGCCCTCGCTGATGGCACTGGTATATTTAAGAACATCACCGGCGACTAATGCACGACCAGTTAGAGTTACATCAGTTAAATCGTTTAAAGATATTAAGGGTACTCCTTCCACATCTTGTTGATATGTAATCTCACCGGTGTCAGAATTGTAAAGAAGTTTATTGGCATTCGTGTCTTGTCTTATTGGTTTTACATAAAAAGCGTCATGTTCCATTGGATTTAGAGCAGTAGTTTGGGCATTTAATACTATATAACGGTCTACATTATATGCCTCATTAGATTCACTTGCCTGATTACCTATTGCTATAGAATATTCTCCTTGTTTCGTCTTCCCAGCGTAAGGCCCTATTGCTACAGAGTTCAGTCCTTGAGAAGTAGTTCCTGATGATACACCTATTGCTACAGAATATTCTCCCTGCTCGCTATTTCCAGCGTCATATCCTATTGCTACAGATTTCTGTCCCTGGCTGTTCTGTCCAGCTAAATACCCTATTGCTACTTTATCTGTAGTCGTAGTTATAAAAGGAAAATCCGTGATGTCGCCAGTGGTTAACAGTGAATTAACCCATGTGCCCGCCTCGCCGCGTTTAAGAAAAATTTTCTCACTATCGTCTGTAATACTTACATCAGTTAAATCGTTTAAAGATACCGAGGTTGCATTAATTACTCCGGTAGCGAAATCCGTGATGTCGCCAGTGGTTAACAGTGAATTAACCCATGTGCCCGCCTCGCCGCGTTTAAGAAAAATTTTCTCACTATCGTCTGTAATACTTACATCAGTTAAATCGTTTAAAGATACCGAGGTTGCATTAATTACTCCGGTAGCGAAATCCGTGATGTCGCCAGTGGTTAACAGTGAATTAACCCATGTGCCCGCCTCGCCGCGTTTAAGAAAAATTTTCTCACTATCGTCTGTAATACTTACATCAGTTAAATCGTTTATATTCTGTGCGCCGCCGCTCAAACTGATACCTGGACCGGTTGTTGAAGGATTATTGATGTTTAAATCTGTTACAGAATTATAAGTTTCCTTTGTTATTTTCAAATCGTTATTTTCATCTAATTGAAATTTAACAGTGACTAAATTTGCTTGGGTTTTTTTAATTATGTATATAGAACCGTCTGATACATATATAGATTTTATCCGTTGGCTTGCGCTACCCAAACTTACTGTATTATCATTTTCCGGTATAATATCACCACTTGAATCAATAGTCCATTTTCCAGAAACATCTGTAAGATCTTTAAATTCAGTTGGTATACCAGAACTTATTCTATTTAAATCACTCTGTAAAGTTTTTATACTTTCTTGTATAGTTCCTATTACAAAATTATCCATTTAATATATATAATCATATAATTATTAAAATTTAATCCTTATATTAAATGAATAAAAACAACAACTAAATATATTTTTAATTAAAATGTTTACAAAACGTCTGTGAAAGTAATTCCTTGTTTGGTTAATTCTTCTTTAAGGTGGTCGTAAGAAACCTTCCAACTATTCTCTATTAATAGGAACATCAGAACGTTCTAAAAATTTAGCGTCTCTAGTAACTAAAACGTCATCTACTAACACGTCAATATATTATCGAATGTATGAGCACCATTTTCTTTAGTAGTGTTAATGTCTCTTACACGAATATAACATTTACCGAGAGTTGCCTTGCCGCGCAGCACAAAATAGTTGTCAGCTTCAACACCCATTTATAATATATACAATTTAATTTATTTTAAATTTTAATTTTATATTATTAAATTTTCAAAGTCGGTCTGTAAACGTAATACCTTTGCTCGTTAGATATTCTTTTAGATGGTTGTAAGCGATATCCCAAATATTTCCGGTTATAGGTGTTGTTACACTTGGTACGGTAATAGTTTCTTCGGTAACGTGTTTATCATTTATATATACCTCAGCGCGATAATTTAATGTATACACGGTTGCTACCTTCGTGATATGAAAGTTTCTTATTCTTATATAACAACTACCTAATGAACCTAAACCGTTCATTACGAAATATTTATCAGCGTCAATGCCCATTTTATGTTATAATTTTATTTTATTTTTAAATAATTTTCATAAAATTAATCAATGCTAAAAACGCTAAAACCACTCGATCGCATCGTCGTGTAGCCGTCTGCGGTGTCGCCATAGAATGGATTGTTTGCGTCGCCTACAATTGTACCTCCGGTTGAAACAACATAAAATTGCCCGAAAATTCTATCACCGGCTCTGAGAAATGCCGTAGCGGTGGCTTTTGCGTGTATAATGTTGTCCGGTGCTGAACTGTTAGATCTGTACTCTCCAATAATATCTGGCTGGTTAATCCATTTGTACCATCCCGGATTCCAATATTGTTGGGCTCTAAAACGGCCGATTGTCATCATCACGGAGGTGATTGTGTGGGTATCACGTAGCGTATTACTAATCATTTGATGCATAGTAATATGATAATGACCGTCTCGTGGTATTTGAAGAACATTTCCATTTCCAGTATATCCACGCCAATAAAACTCGTTGCCTGGGTCTGGATTTATCCACATATTTGGATGACTATTTACAAATTCGTATCCGGGCGAGTTATTATCGCTACTTATCGGATTTGCATTTTCCCCACCCCAGATAGACCAGGCATAAATCGCGTAATCAGCGTCGCACCAAATTGAGCCATAAACTTTGGGATTGGAAACTCCCGCGGAAGGGGTAGTCCATTCAGGATTACCATCACTTGCAACGCTTAATACTTGCCCCGTTGTTCCTGTTTGCCCGACTAATTGTAATGGACTATTTATGTTAAAGAAAGTAGTAGTGCTAATACTATTGAGAATATTTGTATTTACCCATTTATTTGTACTTGTATCGTAAGCAATAATTTCACCATCTCCTATTTCCGTTGGTAGTGTCGTGGTAGTATCCCTGGCATTGTATAACACTTCTATTTCTTCAGCTGTTAATACTCTATCATAGTGTCTGAAAAATCTAATATATTCTACACCGTTATCATTTGTCCACGGTGTTCTTCCTATAATCATTTGCGTATAAGGGCCCACATAATCATAAAACCCTACGCCATTAACTCCGCCTTCCACCCCGCTGATAACGCCATTTATGTATACCGATTTCGTCCCATTTACACCATCATATATACAAACTAGATGTCCAAAATCGTCACCTTGCATACCCACAGAGGCCGTCGTAGTTCGTAAATTATGCGAGGTCCCGCTAGCTGTCGCAGACCAGAATTGTATTGTATCGTAGGACTGGTTTCGATCTATTTGAAAATTGTTTAAAAGACCGCTTGGGTTGTATTGCGTTGCAGAATTGTATGCGGCAAATATACCATTAAAGTATCCATCACCATTTAACACCTTAAAATATATTTCAATAGTCACAGAACTTTGGGCTGTTTCTCTTAATTCCCACTTTGGGTCAAAACTAAAATATTCGCTTACTGAACCTACCAAACCATTTGTAGCCGATTGTGTTGTTTCTAAATTACCCGCAGTATCTTGTTTAATTTCGCCTACTATAGTTCCATTTATTGATACTTTTTTTGTTGCGGTATCGATTGTTGCGTTACGAAAGTCAAACGACCTATTTGCTGTTGGTGTAGTAGTGGTTGTTGTGAACGGTGATAAACTCACATCTGTAAGACCACCCAAACCTCCACCAGTCCATTTAGGAGGTTTACCAAGTCCTTGTGAAGTTAAAACATCACCGTCATTTCCAGATGAGTAAGTTATTGGGTCGTCTTCATTCCATACTTCTACATCTTTATGTATACGAAGAGATCCGTTATTTACCCAATTAGTTCCGTTATAAGTTAATATTTCACCTGTACTTGGTGACGTCATGTTTACGTCTGTCAGACTAGATAAATCACTCCCAGAAGATGTGTCTGTTTGATATGTAATCTCTCCAGTAGTAGAATTATAAAGAAGTTTATTATTATTTGTACCAGATTGAATAGCCGTCATCTTGACAGCTGAACTTAGTGTTATACCAGACCCTGTGCTTTTTTCAGATATAGTATCAATAGATAATGTACCATGGCAGGTAATGTCGCCATTGGAATCAATTAAGAGTGTCTCTGAGGCTCCTGAGGTGCTCGGTTTAATTTCCAAAGCTGTAAAACTACATCCTGCACTGGCATCTACAATAGTTCTACTACCACATTTATAATTCAAAGCACTTATTGTGTTTCCGTTAATGGAACAGTTCTCAATCGCAATTCCAGTAGTACCTTTTTGTATAATGGTATCAATGGATAATGTACCATGGCAGGTAATGTCGCCATTGGAATCAATTAAGAGTGTCTCTGAGGCTCCTGAGGTGCTCGGTTTAATTTCCAAAGCTGTAAAACTACATCCTGCACTGGCATCTACAATAGTTCTACTACCACATTTATAATTCAAAGCACTTATTGTGTTTCCGTTAATGGAACAGTTCTCAATCGCAATTCCAGTAGTACCTTTTTTTGTAATAGCATCGATAGATAATGTACCATGGCAGGTAACGTCGCCAGTGTCTCCTTCAATTGTTAATTTTATTCCGTTATTATCGTTTAATTCTAAATTCTTAGCAGTTACTTTACCGAATGTTACATCATCTGTTGTAGCTACCGATTGTCCTATACTTATAGCATCACTTATAATAGATACACCGGTGCCCGCTGTAAGAGTCGTCCCCCCTAAGGTAGATGGATCAGTCCACGTCCAACCATTTCCATCCGGACCCGTTGAAGTTAAGATATAACCATTTGTACCAACCCCCGCCTGCGCATGATGAATTTCTGTAGGCATGATCCTAGACATTTTAAATACCCCACCCGTAGTATCATATGAAAATATATCATTATTAACTTTATTCAGTATCTTATTTGACATTAGTTAATAATTATATACATTATTTTTATATACTTTTTTAATTATATTTACACCTGTTCTGATATACTATCACTTGTCATAATTGGTAGAACTTTTACGCAATATACCGCACTAGTAGCAGTGCCTAAATTTAAATCTATTGTACCCGAAGAATCGTAATCAACGTTTAATGCCGCAGACGAAGAATGAACTTCTTGGTCGAGAACCATTGTTAGTACGCTCCCGCATACGCTGAAAGAAAACATTGCAACAGATGAATGCGTTCCGTTAGTTAAAGCCGCTACACATTTCCCAGCCGCGAATGCTTTACCGGAGTAGTAAGCTAAAATGTCAGCGTGTAAAGGCACAGATGAAGCTGTTGCCGTGATGACCTTTGTAGAAGTTCTTCCACCCGATGAGGTCAATTCTACTGGAACTATATTACCAATTGTTCTCGCAGAGACACCGCGCGAAACAACGCTTATGGTATCATCACCTAAAATGCGTTTATAATATGAGTTTCCGCTTGTATCAGAACCCGACCCTACGTCAAAAATTCTATGTGTTGTATCCCCATTGGGGTCACGATCATCTGTAAATATGATAGAACGCTTGTCTGGGTCACTATTGGCGGCGTCTCTTTTAGACAAAGCGAATGGTCCGAGGTTTGTTTCTCCAACGATAGTTAGCGAATCTGAGTTAACCCATTTTGAAGTGCTAGCATCATAAGTCAATATGTCACTGCCAGCTACCGAAGTTAGCGTTATATCTCCTAGACCACCGAGACCGCCCTCCGAGAGATTCGTTGATAATATACCGGTTGCGTTGTCATACTGTAAAATCGACTCACCCGATTTAAGTGATATAGAAGCGCGAGCACGTGTATCTGTATAATATAAACTTGTTGAACCTTCACTAAGATCGTCTGTTGAGTGATTGCTAATACTGCTAACCTGTCCAGTTACATTACCTGTTAAATCACCTGTAAAGGTTCCGGCTGTTACATTGCCAGTACCAAAGTTACCCGATGCTGCAGTGAGAGCATCTGTCACGGCTAAGGTGGAAGATAAAGTTACAGCACCAGTTACGCCGAGAGTACCTCCAACGGTAGCATTTGAAGATACATCTACAGTAGATAATGTAGTAGCACCGGTTACACCGAGAGTACCTCCAACGGTGGCATTATTCGATAATGTAGTAACACCAGTTACACCGAGAGTACCTCCAACGGTGGCATTATTCGATAATGTAGTAACACCAGTTACGCCGAGAGTACCTCCAACGGTAGCATTTGAAGATACATCTACAGTAGATAATGTAGTAGCACCAGTTACACCGAGAGTACCTCCAACGGTGGCATTATTCGATAATGTAGTAACACCAGTTACGCCGAGAGTACCACCAACGGTGGCATTTGAAGATACATCTACAGTAGATAATGTAGTAGCACCAGTTACACCGAGAGTACCTCCAACAGTGGCATTATCCGATAATGTAGTAACACCAGTTACGCCGAGAGTACCACCAACGGTGGCATTTGAAGATACATCTACAGTAGATAATGTAGTAGCACCGGTTACACCGAGAGTACCTCCAACGGTGGCATTATTCGATAATGTAGTAACACCAGTTACACCGAGAGTACCTCCAACGGTGGCATTATTCGATAATGTAGTAACACCAGTTACGCCGAGAGTACCTCCAACGGTAGCATTTGAAGATACATCTACAGTAGATAATGTAGTAGCACCAGTTACACCGAGAGTACCTCCAACGGTGGCATTATTCGATAATGTAGTAACACCAGTTACGCCGAGAGTACCACCAACGGTGGCATTTGAAGATACATCTACAGTAGATAATGTAGTAGCACCAGTTACACCGAGAGTACCTCCAACAGTGGCATTATCCGATAATGTAGTAACACCAGTTACGCCGAGAGTACCTCCAACGGTGGCATTATTCGATAATGTAGTAACACCAGTTACGCCGAGAGTACCTCCAACGGTGGCATCTGAAGATACTCCTAAGGTACTCAAAACATCAACAGTAGTAAACTTCGCAGTACTCGGTGTAGTGGCACCTATAACCGTACCGTCGATATTTCCCCCATCGATGTTTACGGTTGTTAACGTAGATGTACCAGTGGCTACGATATTGGTAGTGTCAAGAGTGGTAACATAAACATCTTTTGCTTCTAAATCATTAAGACTGAGTGAGTTCATTGATGCTGTACGCCACCTGCCGGTACCAAAGTTGTATAAAAACTGAGCATCAGTCACTCCGGAATACACGTGTATACCAGCGGCCGTAGCCGTTCCTCCGGTTACATTACCATTGGTATCTCTAATAGCGTTAATTCCGAGTAAATTTTCAGAAGTTATATGCTCAGCAGTGTCTAAAATAGTCTTATCACCCTCTACAATTAAATTACCACGAATGTATACTGTACCATTGTTTGCAGAGTCGGAATTGTCTGCGTCATCTTCTTTATACGGGTCTATTATGAGTCTATGATTATTAGATGCAGTGGTATCTTTTTCAGCGTAAATCGCTGCCCTAGTTGCTGTACCAGTCCCGGTACCTTCTCTGATAAGTATCTTGCCACCAACACCTATGTTACCATCAACATCGGCGGAACTTGTACTCGTAGCTCCTTCAGTTCTAATGTTACTCATTGTAACACGGCCCGAAGTACTAAGAGGAGTTGGCGCATTAGAATCTGTAGGTTCTGATGAAATGTACATTACAGTTTTTGGAGAATTTGGATTCGATGATTTGTCATCAACTGTAAATCTAAAAGCATCATATGTATCTTTTACTAGTTCGAATTTTGTATCCCCGATATGAGATATAGTTTTGGTAGTTGGCATTTTGTTATAATAATATATTATTTTTTTTAAATTTAAAACTATTATAAAATTTTACTAATATTTAGTTTTTTTATTTGATAATAAACTCCCTGATTATTTCCTTTAATTGTTAACACGCCCGTTTCTGATGCAAAACTTATATTTGATGGACCTGTATTTTTTTCAAGTAAAACTGTATAGAAAAAATCGTTGTATATCTTACTGGCGAGATATATACCCGTACTTCCAGAACCACTCGATTCATCTACCAAAGTAACACAAAATATACCAGCTTCTACAATAATACTTTGTTCCGTTAAAATATCGTTTACATTTATGTCGATTACTTCATCTGTATTTATTGTTCCATCTAATAAAAGTTTACCTATAGAAGAAACGGCAATATCTTGAACTATCAATTTTCCAGTACCGATGTCTAAATCTTTATTATTTGTTTTCCAAACGTCCTCGTTTCCTTCATAAGAAAATGTTGCGATAACATCATTATCCGATTTTATTTCTATCCCAGAAGAAATCTGGTTAGATCCTTTTATACTTATAATATTATCTTCGATTTCCACGACATTTGAATTAATAACGGTCTGTGTACCATCTACTATTAAATTACCTTTAATCCTAACTGTACCGGCATTGTCAGATACTGGAGCCGGGTCTATTACTAATTCCGCTGGTCCTTTAATCGTACCAGATACATTTAAATCAGTGAAATGTCCACTTCCATCAGAACTAAACATTTCTTTTGTAATTGGATTATAGTACATCGGAAGCGTATCATTGTTATCATTTATTATAGTTGTTTGGTCGTATTCGGTCAATGGAGCAATATAAGTACCGGGGGTATCGGCTGTTATATTATCATTGGTTGAATTTATAATATTTGTAAAATTAACGCTTGTATTTTCTACTGTTTTGATAGCATTAATAAGGATCTTGTTTCCAGGATCAGAAAATAATAACTGACTTTTAGAAGGTACTGTGAGGGGATTACTCTGAACCTGTTGCAAATTTCCATCTGATAGAGTATCGCTTAGTGTTTCCTGGGTAATTTCAAGACTATTGTCTTCATTTACGCCAAACTTGACACTTACTTTATCACCAACATCTGTATCTTTGACAATATGTAAAGAATTTTCTGAAAGAAATAAACTTTTCACCGATTTATCTATTGAACCAATATTCAAAGTACCCGATATTTCTGGTACTATGTCTCCATTGGAGTTTATATTCCACTTACCAGCAACGTCCGTCAAATGGCTAAATTTTTTCGGAATAGTATCCTGTATCAAGTGTAAATTATGAAACAATAGATTTATATTTTCACGAAATGTTCCTATAATGAAATTATCCATTTATTATATATATACATATTTAAATCGCTTAAATTATAACACGCTAATTCAATAACCTTATAGTCGATAGTTTTAACTTTATAGTCTAAACTGTTTAAATTACTTTGTAATAAATTTATATTCTCATATAAACTTCCGATTGTAAAGTCCATAATTATAATATGTAAAAATTTTATACATAAAATTAAATTCATTTTTACATCTGTAAAGTAAAAAGTTCAAATAATTTTTCGTAAATTTCATTAACAAGTTTATATTTTTCAGGTGTATCTATCGGTTTAACATTGTGTAAATTTTTGAAGAAATAATTTTTACCCATGTATTTCAACCAATTAACGTCCCCCTCTGTAAGTGTATATTCTAAGTCCCACGTCAAAGAGTGTCCGCATGAAACACAAACTTCGTATATGTCAATATTATAACTGTCGTAATAATTTATTTCAGTTATAATAGTGTCTATATCAGTAATTAGTTTAGAGTTAACAGTGAGATACTCCATTTGATTGCAAAGGTCGTCCATTTCTAATTTAGTTCTATTTCAAAATGGTATTCTATTGAAGATACTAACAATTGTTATTTTATGTAATTTTGGTTTATAATTAACTAATCATGAAGTTCTATTTCAATATCTTCAGGACCTTTACGATTGTAAATTTTAATAGCATAATCAGATCTACAATTGTCCGGCATCGCCTGATTAGAAGCCTTAAATGTTTTTTTGTATAATTGAACGTCAGCTCCTCTCAATGGAAGAGCCTCTTGTTGAAGACGTTCAAATTCCTTTAGAGCCCACTCGGACAATTCATCTGATGGCCTACGATCTTCACGTGACATACCCATTTGAAGAGTAAGATTTCTGTAATAACTACCAAATTGCTTAGAAATCGCACCATGCTCCGCCGCCTTTTCATCTGCATTATAGAATTTCTTAAGACTCTGAATAAACGAAGTGACAAGACCGATACCGCCCGCGGCGAATAAAACAGCATCCTTTGCACCAATGTCGTCAATACTACCCGCTACTAAACTCGCTGCCGAAGCAACAGTTGTAGCTACAATACTATATAGAGTTAAATTATTAGATACACTTCT
>Ga0222716_10000081_pt1 | contig 70217 bp, 58 predicted proteins | sample C33_13DmetaG_FD_165044 | JGI IMG/M metagenome (GOLD analysis project Ga0222716, IMG submission 165044) | Estuarine water microbial communities from San Francisco Bay, California, United States - C33_13D | ecosystem: Environmental > Aquatic > Marine > Unclassified | place: USA: California... | reverse complement strand
GCATTTTCTAATGTAAATGCATTTTGTCCAAATAAATTATTTGACAGTAAAATAATAATTATCAATAAACCTGTTTTTTTCATTACTTATTTATAAAGTGGTTTAGTTTTTTTAATCCCTCATCAGTGACTATAGCCCTTAAATGATATTCAATAAAATCTATGTTAAGCTTTACCGGATCGTAAATTTTAGATGGAAATGTATCTAAGTCTCTTATTCCAATCATACCTTTAAAGTAAAGTCTTGAAATAAAATCTATTTTAATATCATGTCTAAATAAACCAAGCTTTATCCCATTTTCAAGACTTTCGCGTGTGGATTTGGTTATAAAATCAAACTGCTTATTATTTATGTCTTTGTGAATTAGCGGATAATATTTTTCAAGTTGGTACAAGGGAGATGTGCTTTCTTTTTTTAAATATTTTATCAAAAATAAATTGATATCATACAGTTCGCTTATTGGATCTTCAGATGTTTTTTTTATTTCTGTAATTCCACCAGTAATGCTTTTCAACATATAGTTTGTAACTGATTTGACCAAATCAGTTTTATTTTCGAAAAAATTATAAATGGTTTTTTTAGATATCCCCATTGCATTAGCAATATGATCCATTGTGACGCTTTTAAATCCAATGGTGAGAAAGAGCTCTCGGGTTTTTTCTAAGATTAATTCTTTCAATTTATTTTTTTTGGAGTGCAAATATAATTAGGAAACTTGTAAAACGCAAATAGTTTCCAAAGTTTCTGGAGTGTAATTTAATATTGAAATGTAAAAGGTGTATTTTTGACTTAAATTTTTAATTTGAATAGTATCAAATTTTATGCCGATTTAATTAACAAAGGATTAGAAAACTTAACTTTTTCTGATTCACCTAAATCCCTTTACAATCCAATCAGCTATATTTTAAGTATAGGCGGTAAAAGAATTAGACCTTATTTAGTATTAATGTCCGCTAATTGTTTTGGTAGTGACTACAAAAAAGCGCTTCCAGCTGCTCTTTCAGTTGAATGTTTTCACAACTTTACTTTAATGCACGATGACATAATGGATTCAGCTGCATTAAGAAGAGGTAATCAAACTGTACATTTAAAATGGAATGTTAACCAAGCTATTCTTTCAGGTGATGCTTTATTAATTTATTCTTATAAACTATTAGACTCATACGAATCTGATATTTACAAAAAACTAAATAATGTTTTAAATAAAGTAGCATTACAAGTTTGTGAAGGCCAACAGCTAGATATCGATTTTGAAATTAAATCTGATGTTACTTTCAATGAGTATATCAATATGATTGAATTAAAAACTGCAGTTTTGGTTGGCGCTGCTTTAAAAATGGGGGCCATTATCTCAGGTGCTTCCAAATCAGATTTAAAGCTCATTTATAGTTTTGGAGTAGATTTAGGTATAGCTTTTCAACTTCAGGATGATTATTTAGATACATTTGGTAATCAATCATTAGTAGGTAAGTCAATAGGTGGAGATATCATTGAAAATAAAAAAACTGCTATGTTTCATTTATCTTTATCAAATTCTGATAACCTACAAAAAGAGGAATTAATAAAACTTTACAACAACTACAATCAAACAGATAAAATTTCAAAAGTCAAAAAAATATTTAAAGACACAGGTTCAGATTCTAAGACGCTTGATTTAGTCAAAGAATACACAAATCGAGCTTTATTATCAATAGAAAAATTAAGTATCTCAAACGAAAAAAAATTAGAATTAATTAAATTTTCTAAGTCACTTATGGATAGAAAACTATAAATTTTTTTTATTATAATTTAGGTAAGCCTAAATTATTTTTTAAATTACACTAAATATTATATCTTTGTACTATGTTATCTCTTTCTGAAGAAAATCATTTAAAGTCTATATTTCATTTATCCATTAATTCTGAAGATGGTGTTTCAACTAACTCTATTGCAAAAAATTTAAATACTAAAGCCTCTTCAGTTACTGAAATGCTAAAAAAACTAAATGAAAAATTACTTATAGTTTACATAAAATATTATGGTGCGCAATTAACTGAACTTGGCAGAAAAACAGCACTTAAAATTATTAGAAAACACAGATTGTGGGAGGTTTTTTTAGTAGAAAAATTAGATTTTAAATGGGATGAAGTTCATGAAGTAGCCGAGCAGTTGGAACATATTCAATCAGAAAAATTGACCAACGAATTAGATAAGTTTTTAAATTTTCCTACTCATGATCCGCATGGAGATCCTATACCTAATCCGGCTGGATTTATTAAAATCATTCCAAAACTAAAATTAAGCGATTTAGGAATTGGTGAAACAGGAAAATTCATTGGTGTTAAAGATTCCTCTTCAGCTTTTCTTAAGTATTTAGACAAAAGAAAAATATCTCTGGGTTGTAACATAAAAGTACTTCACCAAGAGGAATTTGATCAATCATTACATATTGGTCTAGATGAGACTAATCTTACGATTTCTATCAAATCAGCAAGTAATTTATATATAACTAAAATTTAAATCATGTTTCAAGAAATAATAATCTTTTTTCAGAATACTCACCCTGTTTTGGGAGCTTTGTATGCGACTCTATTTACATGGGGGTTGACAGCTTTTGGAGCTTCTTTCGTTTTTTTGTTTAAAACAATGAATAGAGTTTTTTTGGATGGAATGTTAGGTTTCACAGGTGGAGTAATGGTTGCTGCAAGTTTTTGGAGTTTACTTGCACCCGGAATTGAAATGAGTGAGGGGGAAGGATTTGTTAAAGTTATCCCTGCAGCTGTCGGATTTGCACTTGGTGCATTATTTATTTTTGGATTAGACAAAGTTTTACCTCACTTGCATATAAATTTTAAAGAAGCTGAAGGTATCAAAACGCCATGGCATCGAACAACACTTTTAACCCTAGCGATAACTTTACATAATATTCCAGAGGGTTTAGCTATAGGGGTCTTATTTGGAGGAGTAGCTGCTGGTTTACCTGAAGCCTCAATTGCAGGAGCTGTTGTTTTAGCTATTGGTATTGGAATTCAAAATTTTCCTGAGGGTATTGCTGTATCAATGCCTTTGAGAAGACAAGGAATGAGCAGATGGAAAAGTTTTTTTTATGGACAAGCATCGGCAGCTGTTGAACCTATAGCAGCAGTAATAGGAGCTTTGGCAGTTACGTTTTTTACCCCTATTCTTCCCTATGCATTAGCATTTGCAGCTGGTGCTATGATTTTTGTTGTAGTTGAAGAGGTTATCCCTGAAACACAACTTGATAAAAATACTGATATAGCAACTTTAGGTTTTATTGGTGGATTTATAATCATGATGATTTTAGATGTTGCTCTTGGCTAAAAAATATTATGAAAAACTACTTTTTATTATTGATTTTCATATCATTTTCTGGATATACACAAATTAGCACCGATAGACCTGATCAAACAGAGTCATCTTTGGTTTTATCCAAAAACAAGTTACAAATTGAGAGTGGAATTTCATTTGAAGATGATAAAATTATTAATACTCTATTTCGTTTTGGACTTTCCGATAGAGTAGAAATAAGATTAAATACTAACTATATTTTTAAGGATAGTAAGTATGTAAAAAACACTCCATCCTCTAATTTTGGAGATATCGAAATTGGAACTAAAATTCAACTTTTAGATAACATAGATATCAATACTAAAGTTGCATTTTTGACTCATATATCCTTGCCGTCATCTTCTGGGTATTATTCAAATCATGAATATGGAACTTTAAATAGAATTTTAATTTCTCATGATCTTTCACAAACATTATCAATAGGATATAATTTAGGATATAATAAAGTGAGTGGAGTTCCTGGATCTTTTATTTATACTTTAGCTTTAGCAAAAAGTATAGGGTCTTGGAGTATTTATGCTGAGTTATTTGGTGAAAATTCTAAAAAAGAATCTCCAAATAATTTTGATATTGGTTTAACTTACTTGATTAGAGAAAATATACAGACTGATGTTTCTTTTGGAAAAGGTTTTAATAATGATTTTAATTATTTTGCTGTCGGAATAAGCTGGAGTTACAATTTAGCTAAATAGTTAATTCAATAAAATTAATTTCTATTTGCTTTAGCTATTTCTTCAAAATCAACGTTATTATATATAAAACTTGAATCTTTAAAAAGAATACTTCCGTATGTTTTACTCCAATCTTTGTGAAGAGCTAATTCAATATTAGTAGGAGGAATCACAGAGAATTTTACTGTATATAATTCATCAATTTTTCCAGGAAGAGAAATATTTCTAGCATAATGAAAATTATCAATGAGGTTAATATGGGCAAGTAGGTCAATAAAAGTACTGAGCCCAGTTTTTTCATTTATAATCTGTGCAGTTATGTGTAAATAGGGAATAAAACCACCAGATGGAGCACCTTTAGGAATATTAATTGTATCCCAGTTTGCTCTTGCTTCAATATGAACATTTGTTTGTTTTTCTTCTAAGTGTAAAGAACTAGGAGAAACATGATCTTTAATAGCACCTTCAAAAATAAATAGTAATCCAGGTTCAATTCTTTCTTCTCCAATTATAAGTTCCTGAGCATTTGAGTAAAGGGTAAAGGTCAATATAGAAACAATCCCAAAAATAAAATTTTTCATTTTAGTAAGAATTTTTCAGAATTTTAATATCATTTAAAAGTTGACCCATTTCTTTAGAATTAGTTCCGTCATAAAAACCTCTAATTCTTTTTTCTTTATCAACTAAAACAAAATTTTCAGTATGAATCATGTCATATTTCCCTCCATCACCGTTAGTTTTTGCGACTAAATAAGATGTTCTAGCTAAGTTGTAGATATCTTTTTTGTTTCCTGTAACTAAATTCCATTTAGAGTCGATGACATTTTTTTCTATAGCATATTTTTTTAATTGTTCAATTGAGTCAATTTCAGGGGTAACAGAAAATGAAAGTAAAAGAACGTCAGAATCATTTTTTATTTTTTCTTGGACATAACCCATATTTTCTGTCATTATTGGGCATATTGTAGGACATGTTGTGAAGAAAAAATCTGCAACATAAATCTTGTCATTGTAAAATTCTTGAGTTATAGTTTCACCGTTCTGATTTTTCATAGAAAAATCTTTGATTTTGTGGTATTTTTTTATGAACTGTATGTTTTCCTCGACTAGCTCTTTAGAAACCATAGAGGGGCTATAAATAGGTAAAGTCTCAATAGGTTTATTAACATAATAAAATGAACTAACTACAAAAGCAGAGAAAATAGTCATTGTTATGACTAGAGGAGCATATCTTTTTAATAATTTTTTATTGAACATTCTTAATAAATATTTTTTATGAGTTCATGAGATCTTCTATTTCTTCAATTTCAATTGGAATATTTTTCATTAGATTTATCGGATCAGTATTTTCTTGTACTACAACATCATCTTCAAGCCTTATGCCAAAGTTTTCCTCTTGAACATATATTCCAGGTTCAACAGTAAAAACCATGTTTTTTTCAATAGGACGACTTAAATCTCCATAGTCATGGGTATCTAAACCTAAATGATGGGAAACGCCATGAGTGAAATATTTTTTAAAAGCAGGGTTTTCTTTTGTTTGATTTTGAACATCATTTTTAGATAAAAGACCAAGCTTTAATAATTCTGAGGTCATAATTTTTCCCACTTCAGCATAATGCTCTTTCCATAATAACCCTGGTCTTAATAATTTGGTTGCCTCATTTTTAACAAGTAAAACAGAATTATAAATAGCTTTTTGTCTTTTTGTAAATTTTCCTGAAACAGGAACGGTTCTGGTCATGTCACTAGAATAATTTGCATACTCTGCGCCAACATCCAATAATAAAACATCTCCTTCTCTGCACTGATTATTGTTTTTAATGTAATGTAAAATATTTGAATTAATGCCAGATGCAATAATAGGAGAGTAAGCAAATTTTTTAGATTTATTTCTTAAAAATTCATGAGAAAATTCAGCTTCAATTTCATATTCCCAAACACCTGGTTTTACAAAATTTAGGATTCTTCTAAATCCTAATTCAGTGATGTCACAAGCCTTCTGAATTAGTTGAATTTCAATAGGTTCTTTAATAGATCTTAATACTTGAAGAATAATGTTGCAACCCTTGGTTTCTTTACTGGGGTACTCTTTGGTAATCCAATTATTAAATCTTTCTTCTCTGGTTTGTGTTTCTACCTTAGCTCTGTAATGTTCATTTTTATTTAAGTAAAGGATTTTGACTTCTTTCATTAGAGCACTAATAATATTGTCTAATTCATTTAGCCAATGAATATTGTGAATACCTGAAATAGATAAAGTTTTTTTTCTATCTAATCTTGCTCCTTCCCAGTGAGTTAGAAGATCATTTGGTTTGGTTAGAAATAGAATTTCTTTAAATTCTTGATTTGATTTTTTAAACAATAATAATACTGTTTCTTCTTGATTTATTCCGGATAGATAGAACAAGTCTCTGTGTTGTTCAAATGGTAGAGTAGTGTCAGCACTAACAGGATAATTATCATTAGAGTTGAAAAATGCGATACTATTATCTTCCATTTTATCAATGAATTTTTTTCTATTCTTAATAAAAAGAGAATTGTCTATTGGGGAATATTTCATAATGATTTTAAAATTCAAAAATAGTATATTTAACTAATAACATAAATTTAAATAGATCTTTATGAGATACGTATTCACTTTTTTTACATTCTTAATACATTTTATTTCATTTTCACAAAATCCTTCCAGTTCAAGTGAAATAAAAGAAAGTATAAATCAACAAAATCAACTTATAGAAAATTCAATAGTAAAAAATTTAAAGTTTGAAAATATTGGACCAAGCGTAATGAGTGGCAGAGTGACAGATATTGAAGTAAATCCTAATAACTCCTCTGAATTTTATGTTGCCTATGCATCAGGTGGATTGTGGCACACTACAAATAACGGAACCACTTTCAATCCGATAATGGATAATTCTAATACACAAAATATTGGAGATTTTGATGTTGATTGGAAGACAAATTTAATTGTTGTTGGAACAGGTGAAAACAATTCTTCAAGATCATCATATGCTGGAATTGGAATTTTGAAATCAATTGATAATGGAGAAAATTGGGAAAACATAGGTTTAGTTGACTCTCATCACATTGGAAAAGTAAAAATCAATCCAAACAACCCTGATGAAATAATAGTAGCCTCTTTAGGCCATTTGTATTCCAGTAACTCTGAAAGAGGAATTTTCAAAACAACTGATGGAGGAGTTTCATGGAAAAAGACATTATACATTGACGACAACACAGGAATAATTGATTTAGATATTGATCCAAATAATTTTAAAATTCAATTTGCATCATCTTGGCAAAAAGAAAGAAAAGCATGGAATTTTAGTGGAAATGGTAAAAAATCAGGAATATATAAATCAATAGATTCTGGGGATACCTGGACTCTTATTTCTGATGCAGACAGTGGATTTCCTAATGGAGAAGGTGTTGGACGAATAGGATTAGCTGTTTTTGATAGTAAGACTATTTATGCTGTTGTTGATAATCAATTTAGAAGGCCAAAAAGTAAAAAAATTTCTAAAACTAATGACTTAACCAAAAATGATTTTGAATCAATGTCTAAGGAAGATTTCTTAAATACTGAAGAATCAAATTTAAATTCATTTTTAAGAAAAAATAATTTTCCTAAAAAGTACACAGTTAAATCTATAAAAGCTTCAGTAAAAAATAATGAGCTTAAGCCATCTGACTTAAAACTCTATTTAGAGGATGCTAATACTGTTATGTTTGAAACTCCAATTATTGGCGCACAAGTTTATAGAAGTGATGATGGTGGGATTAGTTGGACTTTGAAAAATTCATATTACCTAGATCGCTTATATAATACATATGGATATTATTTTGGAAGAATCCATGTGTCGCCAGTTAATAAAGATCATATTTATATTTATGGAGTTCCTTTCATAAAATCAATTGATGGAGGTAAAACCTATAGTTCTATAGATTATCCAAATGTACATGTTGACCATCATGATTTATGGATTAATCCATCAAACCCAAATCATTTAATAAATGGTAACGACGGAGGTGTTAATATAAGTTATGATAATGGCGAAAATTGGATAAAATTGAATCAACCTAATGTTGGCCAATTTTACACTATTAATGTTGATAACGACACACCTTATAATGTTTATGGTGGATTACAGGACAATGGAGTATGGATGGCAAGTAATAAATCAGTTGAAAGTCCAAGATGGCACCAAACGGGCCATAATAATTGGACATCAATTATGGGTGGCGACGGTATGCAAGTTCAAATTGATAATAGAAATACAGATGTAATTTATACTGGTTCTCAATTTGGAGTTTATTATAGATTAAATAATAAAACAGGTAAAAGAACTTACATCAAACCAAAGCATGATCTAGGGGAGTCTCCTCTAAGATTTAATTGGCAAACCCCAATTTTGTTATCTCCCCACAATCAAGATATATTATATCTAGGGAGCAATAAATTACATGCTTCTTATGATAAAGGTGATAGTTGGAGTTTCAAAACTAAAGATCTAACTAAAGGCATAAAAAAAGGAAATGTTCCGTATGGAACCATTACAAGTATTGATGAATCGGTTTTTAAATTGGGTAAATTAATTACAGGCTCTGATGATGGATTAGTACAATTGTCAAATGATGTTGGTAATACCTGGAGCATTATCTCTGATGATTTACCTCAACATTTGTGGGTTAGTAGAGTTATTTTATCCAGACACCAAGAAAATACAATATATGTTACACTAAATGGTTACCGATACGACGACTTCAATCCATATGTTTATGTGTCTAAAAATAACGGAGAATCATGGAAAAGAATAGATAATAATCTGCCAAAATCATCAGTAAACGTAATAAAAGAGGATCCTTACTATGAAAATATAATCTATTTAGGAACTGATAATGGGGCTTATATTAGTTTAAATTATGGTACTGACTGGAGTCCTTTTCAAAACGGTTTACAGAAAGTTGCTGTTCATGATTTAGTGATTCAAAAAGAACATAAAGATCTTTTATTAGCCACACATGGAAGATCTATTTATAAGATGAATCTTTCCGTGATTTACTCTTATTTAGAAAAAACTAAATCTAACAATGAATCACATTATATTTTTATTGATAATATAAAATCATCTAATTCATGGGGCAAAAGAAATTACAATTGGTCTGAATATAAATCTCCTGTTGAAAAGTCAGTTGTTTACTCAAATACGCCTCAAAAAACTAATATGAATCTAAGAACAAATTCAGGAAAATTAATTTACAATAAAGAAATAGTTTTAGAAAAAGGATTTCAATACGTAAAACTTCCTTTGGAGTTTTTAGAAAGTTTTGTGAATAAGAAAAATAAAAAATATTTTATTCAATCCGAAAATGGTAAGTTTTATTTAAAAAAGGGAGAGTATAAATTAGAAATTGGAAAAGTTTCTGAGGGTTTTGAAATAAAATAAATATTCAATTTTTATTGTCTTATAAACCTTCAAGGGTTAGTTTTGTATAGCAATTATTATATAATTTACTGTGAGTAGTGTAATACAATCTTCGATAATTAGAAAAGTAGCCATGGCATTATCTGGTATTTTTTTAATTGTTTTTTTACTTCAACATTTTATAATAAACATAACCTCAGTTTTTAGTGAATCAATATTTAATCAATTTTCTCACTTTATGGGTACTAATTTTGTTGTTCAATTCATTGCTCAACCTATTTTGATATTCGGAGTAATGTTTCATTTTATAATGGGTTTTATTTTGGATTTCAAAAACAGAAGATCTCGAAATATCAAATATGTAAAATTTAAAGGCAGCAGTAATTCTAGCTGGATGTCGAGAAATATGATAATTTCTGGTCTGGTTGTATTGTCTTTTTTAGGTCTACATTTTTATGATTTTTGGATTCCAGAAATGAATTATAAGTACGTAGAATTTTTACCTGACGATCCTAATAGATACTACACTGAGCTTACCCACAAGTTTGAAGATGTAATTAAGGTTATTATATATGTTATATCTTTTGGTTTTTTATCTCTTCATTTATTACATGGGTTTTCCTCATCTTTCCAATCTATTGGTGTTAATAACAAATACAATTCTATTTTGAAATTGATTGCAAATATTTATGCAATTGGAATTCCTTTAGGATTTAGTTTTATTGCAATTTTTCATTATTTAAATAATTAATGATATGGCTCAATTAAATTCAAAAATTCCTAAAGGCTCAATTTCTGAAAAATGGACCAATCACAAGAATAATATTCGTTTAGTTAGTCCGGCAAATAAAAGACAGATTGATGTTATTGTAGTTGGAACTGGTCTTGCAGGAGGATCTGCAGCAGCCACTTTAGCTGAATTAGGGTATAATGTAAAAGCATTTTGTTTCCAGGATTCCCCTAGAAGAGCTCATTCAATTGCTGCTCAAGGGGGAATTAATGCAGCTAAGAATTATCAAGGTGATGGTGATTCTATTTATAGATTGTTTTATGATACAGTTAAGGGAGGTGATTATAGATCAAGAGAAGCAAATGTATATAGACTTGCGGAAGTTTCTGCAAATATTATAGATCAATGTGTAGCTCAGGGAGTGCCTTTTGCCAGAGATTATGGAGGTCTCTTAGATAATAGATCTTTTGGTGGGGTATTAGTTTCAAGGACTTTTTATGCTAAAGGACAAACAGGTCAACAATTACTTTTAGGAGCTTATTCAGCAATGAATAGGCAAATAGCCAGAGGAAAAATAAAGATGTTTAATCGTCATGAAATGATGGATATTGTAAAAGTTAATGGTAAGGCCAGAGGAATTATTACAAGAAACTTAATTAATGGTAAAATTGAACGATACTCAGCTCACGCAGTAGTAATTGCTTCTGGTGGATATGGTAACTTATTTTATCTATCAACAAATGCAATGGGAAGCAATGTTTCAGCTTCATGGAAAATTCATAAAAAAGGTGCTTTTTTTGCTAACCCGTGTTTTACTCAAATTCATCCTACATGTATTCCTGTTTCAGGCGATTATCAATCTAAACTTACTTTAATGTCTGAATCTCTTCGAAATGATGGTAGAATCTGGGTTCCTAAATCTAAAAAAGATGCAAATGATATCAGAGAAGGAAGATTAAAGCCAACAGATTTATCAGAAGATAAAAGAGATTATTATTTAGAAAGAAGGTACCCCGCTTTTGGAAACTTGGTCCCTAGGGACGTTGCATCAAGAGCGGCAAAGGAAAGATGCGATGCAGGTTATGGAGTTAACAAAACAGGAGAAGCAGTTTATTTAGATTTTGCTTCAGCAATTATTAGATACGGAAAGGAAAAAGCGCATTTGAAAGGGCTTGATGAAAATAATATTAATATAGTGAAAGAGTTAGGTAAAGAAGTTATTAAATCTAAGTATGGAAATCTCTTTCAGATGTATGAAAAAATAGTAGATCAAAATCCTTATGAAACTCCAATGATGATTTATCCTGCAGTACATTATACTATGGGTGGGGTTTGGGTTGATTATAATTTAATGACAACTATTCCTGGGTGTTTTGCAATTGGTGAGGCTAATTTTTCAGATCATGGAGCTAACAGGCTTGGTGCATCTGCACTAATGCAAGGTTTAGCTGATGGGTATTTTGTTTTACCATACACAATTGGAGATTATTTAGCTGACGATATTAGGACCGGTCCAATTTCTACTAAATCCCAAGAGTTTGATGAAGCTGAAAAAATAGTTAAAGAAAAAATAAAAGTCTTAATAAGTAATAAAGGATCAAAAAGTGTAGATTATTTTCATAAAAAACTTGGTAAAATCATATGGAATAAATGTGGTATGTCTAGAAATGAAAAAGGATTAAAAGATGCTATTAAAGAAATCCAATCTTTAAGAAAAGATTTTTATAAAAATATTTCAGTTCCTGGAACTGCTGATTCATTTAATGAGCCATTAGCAAAAGCAACAAGAGTTGCAGATTTTTTAGAGTTGGGAGAACTATTTGCTAAAGATGCATTGGAAAGAACAGAGTCTTGTGGAGGACATTTTAGAGAAGAATCTCAATCAAAAGAAGGAGAAGCTTTGAGAGACGATAAAAACTTTACATTTGTTTCAGCTTGGGAGAATAACGGAGAACCTTCGAATTCAATTTTACATAAAGAAATATTGAGTTATGAAAATATAGAATTAAAAACCAGATCTTATAAATAAAAATGAGACTTAAATTAAAAATTTGGCGTCAAAAAAATTCTCAACTGAAAGGAGAAATGGTTTCTTATAATATTGATAATATATCTCCTGATATGTCTTTTTTAGAAATGATGGACATATTGAATGAGGAGTTAATGGAAAAAGAAATTGATCCTGTTGCTTTTGATCATGATTGTAGAGAAGGAATTTGCGGGTCGTGTTCTATGTTTATTAATGGAGAAGCACATGGACCAGATAGGCTAGTTACCACATGTCAATTACATATGCGAAAGTTTAAGGATGGAGACACTATTTATATTGAACCTTTTAGAGCAAATAGTTTCCCAGTCATAAAAGATTTAGTTGTAGATAGATCATCATTTGATCGAATTCAACATGCGGGAGGATATATTTCTATTAATACATCTGGTAATACTCAGGATGCAAACGCTACACCCGTAGATAAGATTAGTGCAGATAAAGCTTTTGATGCTGCAACGTGCATTGGATGTGGAGCTTGTGTTGCTACCTGTAAAAATTCAAGTGCGATGTTATTTGTTTCTGCAAAGGTTTCTCAGTTTTCATTACTTCCTCAGGGCCAAGTAGAAGCCAATGAGAGAGTGCTAAACATGGTTAAACAAATGGATGAAGAAGGTTTTGGGAATTGTACAAATACTGGAGCTTGTGAGGTAGAGTGTCCTAAAGGAATATCTTTAGAGAATATTGCAAGAATGAATAGAGATTATATAAAAGCTAAAGTTTCCCAATAATTTTTAAACTAAAGACTAATTTTTTTCTAGAACAAGAAAATGTTTGTCCATAACATTTCCTATTAGAATTAAATTTTCAAATGGAGCTGCAACAGTTGAACCAGACATTTCTTCTCCCTTTTCTAGGTAAATAGTTTCAACTTTGTAATCACCTTTTTTAAAATATTGAATTTTAATAATTTCAGACGGAGTTATACTATGGTAGCTATTAGAATAGGACATAAATTGTAAAAGATTTGGGTGAGCTCCAACCCAAAGGTTATTATCAGTATCAAACTCTATATTGTCAACTCCAGATCCACAATAGATATCTTCTATAAAAGTTAATGAGTTATTGGGTTGTTTCTCATATACTTTTATTTTAAATTTTCTTGGTGATGCTACAAATATTAAGTTTTTATCTTTTTCAAAATTTATTCCATTAGCATATGAAATTCCTTTAGCAGCTTCTTTAAATTTTTTACCATCGTAAAATATTACATTAGAAAATGATAAACCTAAAAATTCCTCAATAAATCGCATAAAACCATTTTTGTACATATGATCATTTGTAAAGTAAAAAGTTTCTTCGTCTAATAAAACAATATCATTTGGAGCAATAATTAAATCATTATGTAATGTTTTGTGATGAGTAAGCTTGGAGTTAGTTAATTTAAAAAGTTCAATATATTCTCCACTTATGGTGTGATTAACCGCCGCAATTGTTGTGATACTATCCTTTGTGTATATCGAAATACCGTGTGGAGCGAAGGATTTATCAAAATTTTGAGTTAAAAGTATTGGCTTAGATTCAATATTTTTTAAATCTATCAAATATAAATCTCCATCTTCCTGTTCAGTTGGTGGAAAATTTTTTCTTTTAGTTGATGATATAATAGCAAAACCTTCTTTTTGGTTTATTGTAATATCTTCAACCCCAACGATTGATACTTTTTTTAAAATATTGCCATTAAACTTTTTATCAATGGTTCTAAAAAATCCTGTGGAATACATTAGCCAAACTAACCATATTGAAAAAAGCATTAAAAAAACAAGTAGTTTATTTTTCATGTTTTTTTAAAAAGTTAGATCAATCTTTTCTTCCAATACCCAGTTTTTTCTTATTACAATTTCCTCTGAATAATGAAATGTTTTTTCAGGTTGGATTTTTTTCAAAAAACTACCTGTATCCCAAACACCATTCTGATTTGTATCAAATAAGACTCGTACAAAATAGTTTCCTGGTTTCAAATTCTCAAACAGACAAGGATCCTCATAGGAACCTAATATGATTTCTCTAATTATATCTTCTTTATTATTTATTAAATGAACTATAACAGGAAATTCTTGAATATTTCTAATTCCAAGTTTAAGTGTGCCATAATCAGCTCTGCTTTTAGTTTTAAACGAATAACTTAAAGAATCGTTAGTAGATTCAAAAAAATCAGTTATTGCATTAGGCATTATGTTGACGATATAATTATCGTTTGGGAGTACTTCAAAATTGAAATTGACATCAAATTGATTCTTATCTATATAGGTATCAAATGGTACAGAAACAGAATCTTTATTGAAAACTTTGATTTTTTCTGGATCAACATTTACTAGAGGTCTATTACTAATTACTTTAAAACCTTCATTTAATTCAAGAGTAGATTTTATTGAACTTGTTATAATCAAGGAATCTTTGTCAGATTCCTTAAATTTTAGAGTATAATTTTTTTTATAGTTTGTAGTAGATAACTCAAAATTTAATGAATCATATTCAAGCTCTTTGAACCAATAATTTAAAGTATCCGTTTCTTTACTTTTGGTTAAAATAGATTGAATATTTGGATGATTTAAAATTTTAATTTTGACATCATCTGCAAATCCTTTAAAACCAAATCCAATTTTGTTAGTAGCTTCAATAAATGGCTTAAAGCTTTCAAAGGGGATTGTTTCTTTAAATAATTTTAATTCTAAACTATCAGATATTGGTAAATTTATGGGTTGAGATGTAAAGCTTATTTTCTCAAATTCAGGATCAAATTTGTAATTACTGTTTTCGTCTTTTATGGCAACTAACAAGTACTTGCCTTTTTTCAGATTAGTCATCTTAAAATTAGTAGAGTCCAGAGTTGAACCAACATAATTAGGCAAACCATTATAAATTATAGAATCAGAAAAATTTTCATCAATTGGATACAAAAATGTAGATATATATTCCTCTGGCTCTCGTTTAAAAGAATTTTTTATATTACCTGAAATACTCAAAGAGTCAATGTAATCTCCAGTTGAAAAAACATAATTAAAAAAGGGAAGTGGATTTCCTTCATTATTATCAACTACACTTTCCCCAAAATTAAAAACATAAGTCGTGTTGTTTTCAAGTTTTTCTTTAATATCAATTTGAATAAATTTAGAAGCACCTGACTGTGGATTTATAGAGTAAAAACTTTTATCAATTGGAGGGGAAACAACTAGCTGTTTTCGGAAATCTTTGAGCTTAATGTATTCATTAAAATAAAGTCTAATTCTATTTTCATTAAAGTTTACTGAGTTTTCAGCCGGTTCGGCATTGATAAGAAATGGTGGTGATTCATCTTTTGGGCCACCCTCTGGGATACCTCGCTTTGCACAATCAACTAGTGAAAAACAGAAAATAAGAATTAAGAATAATTTTATTTTTTTCATTGTCATATGTTAAGGCAAAATAACAATTATTTTATCTATTTCTATTTTAATTTAAATAATAGAATTATTATAAAATTAACTCTTATTTTAGCTGTATGAGTAGAGATGATAAATTTAAGAAAGTTATATCTCATGCTAAAGAGTATGGGTTTATTTTTCAATCCAGTGAAATATACGATGGATTAAGTGCAGTATATGATTATGGTCAAAATGGAACTGACTTAAAAAATAACATCAAAGACTATTGGTTAAAATCAATGGTTCAGTTAAATGACAATATTGTTAATATTGATTCTGCCATTTTAATGCATCCCAAAATTTGGAAAGCTTCAGGTCACGTTGATGCATTTAATGATCCCTTAATTGACAATAAAGATTCTAAAAAAAGATACAGAGCAGATGTCTTAGTAGAAGAGCATATTTCAAAAATTGAAAACAAAATCCACAAAGAAATCTCTAAAGCAAAAAAAAGATTTGGAGATGGTTTTGATTTAGAACAATTTTCGACAACCAATCCAAGAGTTTTAGGCTACACAAAAAAAATTAAAGAAATTTCAAAAAAATTTAATGAGGCACTTGAAAAAGACGATTTAAAAAATTTAAAAAAATTAATTGAGGAATTAGAAATTGCCTGTCCTATTTCAGGATCAAAGAACTGGACCGATGTAAAACAGTTTAATTTAATGTTTGGAACTAAGCTTGGAGCATCAGCAGATAGTGCAACTGATTTGTATTTAAGACCTGAAACTGCTCAAGGAATATTTGTTAATTTTTTAAATGTTCAAAAAACAAGTCGTCTGAAAATTCCATTTGGAATCGCTCAAATTGGAAAAGCATTTAGAAATGAAATTGTGGCTAGACAGTTTATATTCAGAATGAGAGAGTTTGAGCAAATGGAAATGCAATATTTTATCAAACCAGGAACCCAACAAAAATGGTACTCAAAGTGGAAAGAAAATAGATTAGCCTGGCATTTATCTCTAGGCATGGGTAAAGAAAATTACCGATTTCATGATCATGATAAATTAGCTCATTATGCTGATGCAGCTTGTGACATAGAATTTAATTTTCCATTTGGGTTTAAAGAACTGGAAGGGATTCATTCTCGTACAGATTTTGATCTTTCAAGTCACGAAAAATTTTCATCAAAAAAATTAAAATACTTTGATCCTAAATCTAACGAAAGTTATACTCCATTTGTTTTAGAAACATCAATTGGGCTTGACAGAATGTTTTTAGCTATATTTTCCAAAGCATTATGCGAAGAAAAGCTAAAAGACGGAACGGAAAGAATTGTTTTAAAAATTCCTAAAATTTTAGCTCCAAAAAAAATAGCAGTTCTTCCTCTACTGAAAAAAGACGGTTTACCAGAGTTGTCAAAAAAAATAAAAGAAGAGTTTAAGTGGGAATTTAATACTATATATGATGAAAAAGATGCAATTGGTAGACGTTATAGAAGACAAGATGCATTAGGAACACCTTATTGCTTGACAGTAGATCACCAGTCTTTAGAAAACGGAACTATAACCATAAGGGAAAGAGATTCTATGACTCAGGAAAGGATGAGCGTTGAAGAAATTAAATTAAAAATTAGGACAGAGTTAGATATAAAATCTTGGTTAAATTCTTAAAATGAAGATTATTTCTTACAATGTTAATGGTATAAGAGCTGCCATAAAAAAAGGCTTTATAGAGTGGCTAAAAAACTCCAATTGCGATGTAATTTGTTTACAAGAAATTAAAGCAAATAAAGATCAAATTGATTTAAATCTCTTCTCAGAAATAGGATATAATTTCAACTATTGGTTCTCAGCCCAAAAAAAGGGATATAGTGGAGTGGCTATTTTATCTAAAAAAAAACCAAATAAAATTGATTATGGGACTGGAATTTCTCATATGGACTTTGAAGGAAGAAACCTAAGAATTGATTTTGATAAACTATCAATAATGAGTCTTTATTTACCCTCTGGAACTAATATCCAGAGACTTGATTACAAGTTTCAATATATGCAAGAGTTTAAAGACTATATTTCTAATTTAAAAAAGAAAATTCCAAATTTGGTGATTTGTGGAGACTATAATATTTGCCACAACGCAATCGATATTCATGACCCTATTAGAAATGTAAAGGTTTCAGGATTTTTACCATGGGAAAGAGAATGGTTATCAGAATTTATGGATTTAGGGTTTATTGATTCTTTCAGATATTTAAACAAAGGTCCTGATAATTATAGTTGGTGGAGTTACAGAGCAAATTCAAGAGCAAATAATAAAGGGTGGAGAATTGACTACAATTTAGTTTCACAACAATTAAAGCCTAATATAAAATCCTCAGCAATATTAGACCAAGTTTTTCATTCTGATCATTGCCCAATTGTAGTAGAACTCAAATTATAAATTTATGAAATACACTTTTTTACCATCTACTAAAATTAAGGTTAGTAAAATTTGTTTAGGAACTATGACCTTTGGAAATCAAAACAGCGAAAAAGAAGGTTTTGAACAAATGGATTATGCTCTTGAGAATGGTGTTAACTTTTTTGATACTGCAGAGTTATATCCAGTTCCTGCAACAGCAGCTTTATATGCTGATACCGAAAGAATAATTGGAAGATGGATGGATGAGAAGAAAAATAGGGATAAAATTATTTTAGCAACCAAGATTGCTGGTCCTGGAGATTATACAAAACACATAAGAACAACAGGATTTTCTAAGTCTGCTTTAATTTCTGCTGTTGATGGAAGTTTAAAAAGACTTAAAACGGATTATATTGATTTGTATCAATTACACTGGCCAGAAAGAATTACGAATACTTTTGGTAACAGAGGTTTTAATTCAACTTTTGACGATAATTGGCAAGAAAATTTTGAATCAGTTTTGGAGTGTTTAAAAACTTTAATCTCAAGTGGAAAAATTAGATCAATCGGACTCTCTAATGAAAATCCTTGGGGCTTTATGAAATATTTAGAGTTATCAAAAAAAGACTTACCCAAAACCATTACAATTCAAAATCCCTATTCATTATTAAATAGACTTTTTGAGATAGGTAACTCAGAAATATGTAAAAGAGAAAATGTTGGTTTACTGGCGTATTCCCCACTGGGATTTGGAGTTTTAAGCGGAAAATATTTAAATGGTAAAATGCCCATTGATAGTAGGTTGAATTTATTTCCAAATTTAAGTCGATTCTCTGGTGATAATTCAATGAAAGCTACTAGTCTTTACAATGAGATAGCTATTAAACATAACCTTTCTTTAACACAAATGGCATTAGCTTTTGTTAATTCTAGATCTTTTGTTACCAGTAACATTATAGGAGCTTCTAAACTATCTCAACTAAAAGAAAATATTGAAAGTATTAATATTGAATTAAATGATGAAATTCTTACAGAAATAGAATCAATTCATAATAGTATTCCTAACCCTGCTCCTTAAAAAGAATTTTGATAACATCCTCTATTCTAGGAAAAGAAATAACTTTTAATTTTTTTGGAGAAATTGAAATTTTTGCATTTGAAGAAACAATGAGGGCTTTAAATCCAAGTTTTTCTGCTTCGTTTATCCTTTGATCTATTTTAGGAACCGATCTTAATTCTCCGGAAAGTCCAATTTCAGAGGCAAAACAAATCCCTTTTTTTAGAGGAAGATTAAAATTACTTGAAAGTATTGCGGCAACAACAGCTAAATCCATAGCAGGGTCTTCAATTTTTATTCCCCCTGTGATATTTAGAAAAACATCTTTTGCTCCTAATTTGAAGCCAGCTCTTTTTTCTAAAACAGCTAATAACATATTGAGCCTTTTAGAGTTAAATCCAGTTGTACTCCTTTGAGGTGTTCCGTAAACTGCTGAGCTAACTAAAGCTTGAACTTCAATCATAATTGGCCTTATTCCTTCAATAGTAGAAGCTATTGCATTGCCACTTAATGGTGATTTATTATTTGAAATAAGCAATTCGCTTGGATTTGTAACTTCTCTAAGACCACTGTTTAACATTTCATAGATACCTATTTCTGCAGTAGAGCCAAATCTATTTTTTTTAGCTCTAAGAATTCTGTAAATATTATTACGATCACCTTCAAAATGAAGAACAACATCAACCATATGTTCTAATATTTTTGGACCAGCTATTCCTCCATCTTTTGTGATATGTCCAACAAGAAAAATAGGTAAATTTGTTTTTTTAGAATACTTTAAAAATTGAGAAGCTGACTCTTTAATTTGGGAAACACTCCCAGGACTACTATCAATTATATCTGTTTGAAGTGTTTGAATAGAATCAATAATTAATAGCTCTGGATTTAAGCTGTTTATTTGATTTAAAATAGTTTCAACATTTGTTTCATTTAAAATGAAGCAATTCTGAGATTTACTATTTATTCTGTTAGCTCTTCTTCTAATTTGTTGTTGACTTTCTTCTCCTGAAACATAGAGAACTTTGTTTGTGAGCATTAGTGAAATTTGAAGAAGTAAAGTAGATTTTCCAATTCCGGGTTCTCCCCCAATCAATATTAATGAACCAGGGACAACACCACCACCTAAAACTCTATTCAGTTCATTGTCTTTTAACTCAAGTCTAGGATCATTCTGATAATCTATTTCACTTATTAGTTGAACGTTAGATTTTAATTGTTTATTACTCAAGCCAAATGTAGATTTACCAGGCTTTTTAATAATTTCTTCAACTAAAGTATTCCATTCTTTACATGAACTGCACTGGCCTAACCATTTTGAATGTTGAGCTCCACAATTTTGACAGCAATAGGTTGATTTGACAACAGCCATTAGAAAAATTTATTTGTTTAAGATAGGTAAAAAAATAAAAGATAAGTATCCGAAAATAATTATCATTATTGTTTGAGAGCTCCAAACTACCCATCCAAGAGCTAGTGCACTTTCATAGGGCACATTATATTGACTAATTACAGCAGCTATAGCAAGGGGATAGGCACCAATTCCTCCATTAGTTAGTGCCATAGTAATAGCTCCAGCTATAAAAGCTAATAATATAGGCTCAAAATTTAAATTTGCAGTTTCGGGAATGCTAAATTTTACTATATAAAACATTAAAAAATAACATAACCAAATAAAAAAAGTATGAAATATAAATAAAGGTTTATTTTTTACACTATTGATAGACAAAACACCTTTTATTAGTCCATCTAATATTGATAGTATTTTTAGTTTGAGTTCTTTTTTTTTGTAAATATATAACGTTGTAAAAAAAAGAACAAAAAGAGATATTAAAATAAAACTTTGAGAAATAGTTTCAGAATTTTTTGGTAAGCTAATTTTAGAAGAAATTAAAATTCCTGAAAAAATTATTGTTCCCAATATCAAAATATCAATTATTCTCTCTGCTATTATTGTCCCAAAACCTTTTTCAAATGGGATATTATTATAAAATGTTGCGCTACTAGCTCTAAGAATTTCACCTGATCTAGGGATTCCAAGATTGGATAAAAAAGCAATTAGAACAAACATAATCGAATTAGTAATACGTATTTTATACCCAAGAGGACTTAACATTTGTTGCCACCTCATAGATCTTGATATATGACTGAGCATTCCAAAAAAAACAGATAAAATTACATATGGATAACTTACATTAATAATGGTCAAATAAATTGTATTTCTATCATCAATTGAAGTATTGATGTATGAATAGTAGATTAAAAAAAAACCTAGTAATGGAGGAAATAAATTTTTAAACCAATTTAATGCAAAGTTTAGCATTATGATTTTAAAAAGTTGTTGTTTTCAGGGAATATTAATGTAGGATTGAAATTTTTTGCTTCTTCAATATCCATTGAGGCGTAACTTATAATAATAACTTTATCGCCTTTTTGGACTTTCCTTGCAGCAGGACCATTTAAAGTAATTTCACCACTATTTCTTTTGCCTTTAATTATGTAAGTTTCAAGTCTTTCTCCATTATTGATGTTGACAACTTGAACTTTTTCGCCGACGATCATATTTGCAGCTTCGATTAAGGCCTCATCTATAGTTATGCTTCCAATGTAATTTAAGTCACAATCAGTTACTGTGACTCTGTGAATTTTCGATTTTAAGACTTCAATTAACATTCGACAAATATATATTAATTCAGTAAAATATTATCAATTAATCTCACCTCATCAACTATTACTGAAACAAAAACTCTGTAAGATTTATCTTCAGAGAATTTTTTTTGTTTAGATAGATTAAAAGAATCAACTATTTCAAAATATTCTGTTTTAAATCCATCACACGAATTAATAGACTTAATACATTTTGAAATTATTTCATCAAAGTCTGTTTTTTTAAAATGTGTTTTAACATAATTAAGATTGTGGAATATTATTGAGGAATTTTCTCTACTTTTTTTAGAAAGTAAGGAGTTTCTAGAGCTCATTGCTAAGCCATTTTTTTCCCTAACTGTGGGGCAAATTATTAGTTTCGTTTTATGTTTTTCAAGATCTATTAATCTTTTAATAATTTGGGTTTGTTGAAAATCCTTTTCACCAAAAAATGCTTGATTGGGTTTAAATAATTTAAAAAGCTTTGAAACAATTGTTGCAACCCCGTTAAAATGACCTTTCCTATACTTCCCCTCTAGCTTAGAATCAATTCCATTAAAATCGTATTGTTTATAATTTAATCCTCTCTCATACATTTCGTTAATCTCAGGGCAAAAAACTTTAATTTTTTTTGAGACAGATTTAATTAAGTTAATGTCTTTTTTGATATTTTTAGGATAATTTTTTAAATCAGACTCATTATTAAACTGAGTTGGATTAATGAAAATAGAAACCCATACTTCGTCACAGTTTTCAATTGCGTTTTTTATTAAAGAAAGATGACCTTTATGTAAAGATCCCATTGTTGGGACTAGCCCAATAATGTCTTTGTTAATGATACTTGCCTTTAATTCATTCTTAACTTCTGATTTAAGATAGCAAACTATCATTTAATAAAATTTTAACAGTGTATAAATAGAATTATAGAAGGTAAATCTAACATAATTTTCGTAATTTTGCATTTCAATTTAATTGAGTCTAAAGAAAGGACATTATGACTGGAAAAAAAGTACTTTACGTTTCCTCAGAAGTTATCCCATATTTACCAAATAATGATATTTCTACACTTACATATAATTTACCAAAAGTTGTAAATAAAAATGGGGGTCAAACAAGAATTTTTATACCTAAATATGGTTTAATTAACGAGAGAAGACATCAATTGCATGAGGTTATAAGACTTTCTGGGATGAATTTACTAATTGATGATTTAGACATGCCTTTAATTATTAAAGTAGCTTCTATTCCCAAAGAACGAATGCAGGTTTATTTTATTGATAATGAAGAGTATTTTAAAAATAGACTATTAGAATCTGATAAAAAGAAAAAACTTTATAAGGACAATGATGAAAGAGCTATTTTCTTTGCTAAAGGAGTTGTTGAAACTATCAAGAAATTAAATTGGTCACCTGATATTATACACGTTCACGGATGGATAGCATCACTGATGCCGCTATATTTAAAAGAATATTATAAAGATGAGCCTCTTTTTGCTAACTCCAAGGTTGTAACTTCAATTTATGAAAACGAAATAGAAGGTAAATTAAACTCTGAAATAGTAAATAAAATTAAGTTTGACGAAGTTGAAAATGAAACAATGAAAATATTAGAGGATTCATCGTTTGAAAATTTATATAAAATATCTATTATGAACTCTGATGGAGTAATTTTTGCTAGCGATAAGGTAAAAGACTCATATTTAGATATCGCTAAATCTTTAAAAATACCTACTTTAAATTGTGGATTTAAAGAAGGATTTGAGAAAGAATATACAGAGTTTTATAATGATAAGATTTTAAATAAACAGTGAAAAAAAATAGCATATTTCTTATAATTTCTGTTATTCTATTTTCTTGTAATAAAGACTACAACACAGTTGGCTTAAATTTAATAGATAATAACCCTTTTAGAACTAGCTTAGAGGAAGTTCCTGTTTTTGTAAAAATGAGGAAAATCCCCCCATATGTCTCAAATTCATTGACAACCTTCCAGTTGGGTGAATTTCAAGATAACGTTTACGGAAATTCAAAAGTTAGTTTTTTAGGGCAATTAAATTTTGAAGACCCCTCTTTAGCTTTTGGAAATATTAGTCAAGCTAAAGAAGACAATCCTGATACAGATAATATTGCCCAGATTCCTGAAGAAGAAACTATAAAAAATGTTTTTTTGGATATACCATTTTTTACTAATGTGGATGATGATGACAATGATGGTGTAATAAACTTATATGATGTTGATAGTACAGACCCTTACAGTGACTCTGATGGAGATGGCGTTTCAGATGCTGATGAATCCAATGCAGGTCAAAATCCATTAGATCCGGATACTGATGGAGATGGAATTCCTGATGGTGAGGATACAGAATCTGTAAACCCAAATGCTGGAGGAACTCTTTATGAATTAGATTCATTACTTGGAAATTCAAATGCATCTTTTAAATTAAAGGTAAGTGAATTAGATTATTTCCTAAGACCATATGATCCTGAAGTTAATTTTGAACAATTCCAAAAATATTATTCAAATAACTCTTTAGCAAGTGATTTCTCAGGGACAACTCTACACGAAGATGAAATATCTATTAATTCTAAAGAACTAGTTTTTTATAATGAAGATGATCCTGAAACAGAGGATGTGGATGAATCAGAAACAGTAAAAGAAAGATTAACTCCAAGAATTAGGGTTGAGCTTGACAAAGATTTTTTTCAAACTAGAATTTTAGACAAAGAAGGATCTGATGATATTTCAAACCTAGATAATTTTAAACTTTACTTCAAAGGAATTGTTTTAGAAGCTTATGGCTTTTCTGATCCTTTATTAATGATTTTAAATTTTAATGAAGCTGAAATTAAAGTTGAGTATGAATATAAAGAATACAATAAACAAGGAACTACAGACGATACCTCAGATGATACAGTAGATACTGTAGATGGAGATTTTAGATTTTTGTTTAGTGGAATAAAACTCAATTCTTTCAAAAATGATGCTTTTCCGGGCTACGTTTATTCATCAGTTTTAGATACGTTAAAAAATCCTAAGCAAGTTTTCCTAAAGGGAGGTGAAGGTGTTATGGCTGAAATTGAATTATTTAAAAATGATGATGGAGTTGATTTACTTGAAGAAATTAGATCTAAAGAATGGCTTATCAACGAAGCTAATTTATCGATATATATAGATAAGGATATGTTATCTTCCTCTGGAGGAATAATTGAACCCTCAAGACTATATCTTTATGATATTAAAAATAAAGCACCAGTAATTGATTATTTTGTTGATAATTCAGCAGGTCCCAAGCCATATCAAAATAAAGTTGTTCATGGAGGTTTAATTCAGCTTGATGAAGATAAAAATGGATTAATGTATAAAATCAGAATGAGTGAACATATTAAAAATATAGTTCGTAAAGATTCTACAAATACAAAGCTTGGATTGGTTGTATCCTCAGATATTAATAATACGATTAACGTTGAGGTTGAAGAATCAGACTTTATGAAATTTACTCCAAATTCTTCTGCAATAAATCCATTAGGAACAGTGTTAATTGGACCAAGCCCAAGTGCTGAAAATTATGACAAACGAATGAGATTAAATATTTTTTATACTGAAGTAAATAATTAGTCTAATTTTTTTCAATCCATCTTCCTGCAATAATACTTTTTTTCCAGTACAAAATACATTGTACAAAAATCTCTCTTTTAGTAGAAGAAAATGGGGTTAAAATTATTAATTCAATAGACTTAAAAAATATCATTAAAAAATGAATAACAACTGACTTGAAATAAGAAATATGAGTATCAATATAAATATGAGATGATTTAATTACCTCAACTTTAGTTTTTATCAAAATTTCTTTATTTTTTCTAGAAGATCCTCCATGATAGTGAATGCATTTCCAATTATTAAGTAAACTAACTTTTAAATTTAAGTTTTTAGCTCTCTTGCATAAGTCCATATCTTCAAAATACATCCAATAGCTTTCGCTCCAACCATTTAACTTTTGAAAGTCGTTTTTTCTCAAAAGTATAAATGAACCAGAAATCCAGTCAGGATAAGAAATTATACAGGAATTAATTTTTTTATAAGTCTGACCTTTAAAAATTCTAGAAAAAATTCTAAAAAAACCATTTGAAGACCATAAATTTAAAAATAACCCAAAGGAGTTGGAGGGTCTATTTTTAGAGTCCAATTGTTTAATTCCTATAATTTTATGTTCGATATTATTATTACAATATTTAAGTAGTGAGCCTAATGAATTTTCAACTAATAAAGTATCAGGATTTAAAAATAAAATCCATTTAGAATTTGCAAAAGTTGCCCCTAAATTACAAGCTTTAGCAAACCCAAGATTTTCTTTGCTTTCAATCCATTCTACCCATTTAAAACTTTTTTTAAATAGATACAGTTTATTGTCATTAGAAAAGTTGTCTACGACAATAACTTTAATGTTAATTTGTGTTTGAGTTAGTATACTTTTTAAACAAAAGTTTAGTTTATCCCAAGATTTATAATTGACAATAATAATTGAAACGTCAGTTTTCACCTATAGTTTTTTTCTTAATCTTGCTACTGGTGCCCCAATCATTTCTCTATATTTTGCAACAGTTCTTCTTGCAATGGGGTATCCCTTTTGATTGATTTTTTTTGTAAGCTCATCGTCAGTGTAAGGCTTTGATTTATTCTCTTTATCAATTATTAATTGTAGTTCTTTTTTTATTTCAATTGTAGATACTTCAACACCCTTGTCGTTAGTAATTCCTTCAGAGAAAAAGGATTTTATTAATTTAATTCCATAAGGTGTATCAACGTACTTACTATTGGCAACCCTTGAAATGGTTGAAATATCCATATTAATTTTTTCAGCAATATCTTTTAGAATCATTGGCTTTAAATTACTTTCATCTCCACTTAAGAAATACTTTTTTTGAAAGTCCATGATAGTTTTCATGGTTATTAGTAGAGTCTGGTTTCTTTGATTAATCGCATCAATGAACCATTTAGCAGCATCCAATTTTTGTTTAATAAATGTAACAGCTTGTTTCTGACTTTTAGAAACCTTTTTGTTTTCTTTATACCCAGAAAGCATATTTTTGTATTCATTTGAAACAAAAAGTTCTGGAGCATTTCTTGAGTTTAAATTTAAAACAAGTTGATTGTCAACAATCTCAATTTTAAAATCAGGAATGATCGTTGAGTTTATTTTTGTTGGTTCAGAAAAAGCTGAGCCTGGTTTAGGATTTAATTTTTCAATTTCCTTGATAGAATCTCTTAAGCTATCCTCATCAATACTTAATTTTAGAATAATTTTCTCATAATGTTTTTTAATAAATAAATCAAAGTAGCTTTCTAGGATAGTAGTGGCATTTTCAACAGATTTTGTTTGATTTTTTCTTTTTAGCTGAATCACTAGGCATTCTTTTAAATCTCTAGCTCCAACACCAGGTGGGTCTAATAAATGAATTTTTTTTAAAATTTTTAATAAAGATTCAGAGTCAGTGTAAACCCCCATAGTAAAGGCTAAGTCATCAACTATGTCTAGTACATCAGCCCTGATATAACCCGATTGATCAACGCTTCCCACTAAAAATTCAGCAATTTTTTGATCATCACCTTTTAAAGAAAATGTAGCAAGTTGATTTTTTAGAAATTGATTAAAGCTAATACCAGAAACAAATGGAAGTGATTTTTCTTCGTCATCATCACTATAATTGTTAGTCTTTAATTTATAGTCAGGTATATCGTCATTACTTAAATAATCCTCAACATTGATTTCTCCATCATCATTGTTTGATTGATCATCATAATCAGAATCAGAATCATTGTCAAAATAGTCATCCTCATCTTTCTCTTTACCAGATTCCAATGCCGGGTTCTCTTCAATTTCCCTTGAAAGTCGTTCTTCTAATTCTTGAAGAGGAAGCTCTATAAGCTTCATCAACTGAATTTGTTGGGGAGATAATTTTTGAGATAACTTTAGCTGTAAATACTGTTTTAGCATTTTGATTATTTATAAATTAAAAATACAAAAAACGAAATGAAGAAAAGGTTTCTTAAAATTCAGCATTTTTTGGGGTTCGAGGAAATGGTATAACATCTCGAATATTAGTCATACCAGTAGCGAATAAAATTAATCGTTCTAAACCTAATCCAAATCCACTATGTTCAACAGTTCCAAACTTTCTCAAATCTAAATACCACCATAATTCCTTTTCATCAATTTTTAATTCTTTTATTCTGCTTTTTAATACTTCTAATCTCTCCTCTCTTTGAGATCCACCAACTATCTCTCCAATTCCTGGAAATAAAATATCCATTGCTTTGACTGTTTTTCCATCTTCGTTCATTCTCATGTAAAAGGCTTTTATTTTGGCTGGATAATCAAAAATAATTACAGGCTTTTTAAAGTGTTTTTCTACAAGGAATCTCTCATGCTCACTTTGTAGATCTACGCCCCACTCATTAATTGGAAATTTAAATTTTTTCTTTTTATTAGGCTTAGAATTTTTCAAAATTTCATAAGCTTCAGAATAGGTGATTCTAACAAAATCATTATTAATTACAAAATCTAACCTTTCCAATAAATTCAATTCATTTCTTTCATGTGCAGGCTTGGATTTATCTTCATTTATCAATCTCTGATTTAAAAAATCAAGATCTTCTTTACAATCTTTGACTATATAATCTAAAACACTTTTTATGAAATGTTCTGCTAAATTCATATTGTCACTCAAATCATAAAATGCCATTTCAGGTTCTATCATCCAGAATTCTGCTAAATGTCTTGAGGTATTTGAATTCTCAGCTCTAAAAGTAGGTCCAAAAGTATAAACCTTTCCAAGGCCCATAGCCATGTTCTCAGCTTCTAACTGACCTGAAACAGTTAAATTAGTTTCCTTACCAAAGAAGTCCAGGGAAAAATCTATTTCATTATTATCGTTTAGTTCTGCTTTATTTATATCAAGTGTAGTTACTTTAAACATTTCTCCCGCACCTTCCGCATCACTTCCAGTAACAATTGGAGTATTAATATAGACAAATCCATTTTCTTTAAAATATTTGTGAATAGCAAATGAAATACTAGATCGAATTCTAAAAATAGAGCTAAAAGTATTAGTTCTTACCCTAAGATGTGCATTTTCTCTTAAAAATTCTAAACTATGTTTTTTGGGTTGAATCGGATATAATTCTGGATCACATTCTCCCAAAATTTCAATTTTTTCAACCTGAATCTCTATTGATTGTCCTTTTCCTTGACTTTCTTCCAAAGTACCATTGACCTTAATTGATGCTCCAGTATTAATTTTATTTAAAATAACCTCATCTGTGTTCTCATAGTCTACAACACATTGAATATTTTGAAGGCTAGACCCATCATTTACTGAAATGAATCTATTCGCTCTAAAGGTTTTAACCCATCCTTTTATAGAAATTTTTTCTTTTATCGGTGGATTTGAAAACAAATTTTTAATTGTCATGAAAGTAAAAATATTTAAAACTTATTTCAAAGATAAAGGTTTGGTTTGGTTTATTTTGAATTTAATTTGAGTCTAAATTAATAACTGAATTTTTTAAATCTTTTTTATTAGAAATACTTTTTTCTAATGAAATCAAGAGTGATGGTAATAAAACTAAGTTAGCTAACATTGCAAATAGTAGAGTAGTTGAGACTAAACCTCCTAGCGCAATTGTTCCTCCATAACTAGAGGTCATAAAAACCGAAAATCCAAAGAAAAGAACTATGGATGTGTAAAACATACTTATCCCCGTTTCTCTAAGTGATGCAAAAACAGACTTTCTGATTTTCCAATTATTAGCAATTAATTCTTGTCTATATTTTACTAAAAAATGAATCGTGTCATCAACTGAAATTCCAAAAGCAATACTGAAAACTAATATTGTTGAAGGTTTTATAGGGATGTTAAAAAACCCCATAACTCCAGCAGTAAATAATAATGGTAGAATATTTGGAATCAAGGAAATTATAACCATTTTGTATGACCTAAACAGATAAGTAATCATTAGAGATATTAAAAGTATAGCTAAGAATAGGGAAATCAATAAATTCTTTATAAGAAATTTTGTTCCTTTTAGGTAACCTAGGGTTTTTCCAGTTAATGTTACATCAAACCTTTCTGATGGGAAATACAATTCTATTCCCTTTATTAAACTTGCCTCTATACCTTCCATTCTTTCAGTATCAATTTCTCCAATCATAGTAGTTATTCTGGCTATTTGGCCATTTTTATCTATATAGCTATTATTTTCCCCAATTTTTAAATCAGAGTTTTTAACATATGATGATATAAAAGTGTTTTCTTGAGATGATGGAAGTTGGAAATACTTAGGATTTCCATTGTAAAATGATTGTTTTATATATTTTGATAAATTAACTATTGAAATTGGCGAAGACAGTTCTGGAATTCTCAAAATATGTTCATGAAAATCATTCATTCTTTTGATATTTCCAAGCCTCATCATGCCGTTTTTTCTCCGACTATCTATCATTATTTCTAATGGTAAAATGCCTTTAAATTCTTTTTCAAAAAACTTAATGTCTTTAACAAAACCAGATTTTTTAGGCATGTCTTCAATTAAATTTCCAGAAATTTCAATTTTATTACTACCCACAATACTAATACACAAACAAAGAATAGAGATTATAAAAACAGGAATTCTTTTTTTCTTGACAGTATTGCTCAAAAATCCAACAAAGGTATTGAGCCAATCGTTATTTAAATGATTTAAATGTTTCTTTTCAGGTAGTGGTAAAAAACTATAAATTATGGGTATCAGTAAAATTGATAATATGAAAATCACCATTATATTGATGGAAGCTACTGTTCCAAATTCTTTTAATATTTGACTATCAGTTAAAATGAAAGTTGCAAAACCACAAGCAGTCGTAATATTAGTCATTAGAGTAGCATTTCCAATTTTGGATATAACCCTTTGGAGAGACCTAGCCTGATTCCCATGTTTTTTTACTTCATGTTGATATTTATTTATTAGAAAAATACAATTTGGGACTCCAATTACAATTATTAAAGGAGGAATTAAAGCTGTTAAAACAGTAATTTCAAACTCTAAAAACCCAAGTATACCAATTGCCCACATAACCCCCGTAACGACAACTGATAAAGTAATTAATGTTGCTCTGTAGGATCTAAAAAAGAAAAAGAAAATAAATATTGTTACAATAATCGCAATCACTACGAACTTTCCAATCTCATCCATTATGTTCTGGGCATTCATAGTCCTTATGTAAGGCATCCCAGAAATTTTTACATCAAGATTAGTTTCTTTTTCAAACTTTTCAATTAAAGGAACAAAATCTTCATTTATAAATTCAATTCTTTCAATATTATTAACAATCTTTTTATCTAAATATATCGCAGTTTGAATAGTTTCACTTTTTTTATTGAATAAAATATTTTCATAAAAAGGAAAATCTTGAAAAATAGTATTTTTAAACTCCTCAACTTTGTAGTCACTGATAAAAGAATTATTTAAGATAGAATCAACAGTAAACTCTTTTTTGATCTTGTCTTTGGAAATAACAGGAATATTTCCAACATGTATAACATTGTTAATCTCTTTTTTATTTTTGAAAGATTGGCTTAATTTAATCCAAGAGTTAAAATTATTTTTTTTAAACAATGAACTGTCGTTTACTGCGATAATTAATAAATTTCCTTCCTCTCCAAATACATTAACAAAATTATCATACGCTAAATTAAAGGGATGATCTTTTGGCATTAAATTAGCTTCGGAATAACTAAACTTTAAATTTTTCCACTGCGTTGATAAAATTAAAGTAGATATGAAGATAAATACTAAAAAAAAGATACGGTTTCTTAAAATTAATCGAGCAAATATATCCCAGCCTTTAGAATTTTTAATATTACTCATTAATCTTGATTCAAAGGTTTAGACTGATAGAATTTCTTTTTCTTTAGATGCAAATATAGAATCAATTTTTGAAGTGTATTTATCAGTTAAATTTTGAATATCTTGTTCTGAAATAGCTTTTTGATCTGTTGAAACATCACTCTTTTTAATGTCGTTGTTTGCATCTTTCCTTGCATTTCTAACACTAATTTTAGCATCTTCAATTTCAGATTTTGCTATTTTAACTAATTCTTTTCTTCTTTCTTCAGTTAAAGGAGGTATATTAATAATAATAGATTCCCCATTATTCATGGGATTAAATCCTAAATTAGCGACCATTATAGCTTTTTCAATATCTTGTAGTTTGTCCTTTTCCCAGGGCTGAACTGATAGAGTTTGAGCATCGGGAGTATTTATATTAGCAATTTGAGACAATGGAGTTGTAGAGCCATAATAATCTAACTTGACACTTGATAACATAGAGGGGTTTGCCTTACCGGCTCGAATATTTAAAAGTTCTTTATCTAGATGTTTTATCGCATTTGACATTGACTCTTCACAGGCTTCAATAATAAATTCTAATTCTTCCAAAATTAATTTTTTATAAGCGTTCCTATTTTATCTCCATTAATTACCTTAAATAGGTTTCCAGATTTATTCATATTAAAAACTACAATAGGTAAGTTATTTTCTTGACTTAAGGTAAATGCAGTAGAATCCATAACTTTCAAATTTTTACCAATAACATCAGAAAATGAAATGGAATCAAATTTTATAGCTTTTTCATTTTTTTCTGGATCTGAGTCATAAACTCCGTCAACTCTTGTGCCTTTTAAAATAACATCTGCACTTACTTCAATTGCTCTTAAAACTGCAGCAGAGTCTGTTGTAAAAAAAGGATTTCCAGTACCGCCACCAAAAATTACAACTCTCTTTTTTTCAAGATGTCTGACGGCTTTTCTTTTAATATACGGCTCAGCAACAGCTTCAATTTTAATTGCAGTTTGTAGTCTAGTTTGTATGTTTTCTTCCTCAAGTGAACTTTGCAAAGCCATACCGTTTATGACGGTAGCAAGCATTCCCATATAATCACCTTGAACACGATCAATACCATTACTGGCGGCTGAGACACCTCTGAAGATATTACCACCACCAATAACTATGGCCACTTCAACTCCTAAATCTAAAATGCTTTTGATGTCTTTTGCATATTGAGCAATTCGTTTAGGATCAATTCCATAACTTCTATCTCCCAACAAAGCTTCTCCGCTTAGTTTTAGTAAGATTCTTTTGTAAACCATTTATGTAAATATAGTGATGATTACACTAAATCTAAAAAAGCAATAAATTTTAAGTCAAGCTAACTCTTTTAAAATCAGTAACTGTTAAATTATTGTCTACAGATTTCACGTAGTTAGCAACACTTTGCTTATTATCTTTTATGTATGCCTGATTAATCAAAGTATTATCTTTAAAAAACCTTTTTAATTTTCCTTTAGCAATATTATCAAGCATTGCTTCTGGCTTACCCTCCTGTCTTAGTTGGTCTTTAGCAATTTCAATCTCTTTTTCAATTGTCTGCTGATCAACTCCACTTTCATCGAGAGCAATTGGATTCATAGCAGCAGCTTGCATTGCAACATTCTTTGAGGCTTCCTCGATTCCATCGACTGCACTTGAGAAACCAACTATAGTAGCAATCTTGTTTCCAGCATGAATATATTTCCCAACATACCCAGCAGAAATCTTTTCAAAATTACCAATCACTAATTTTTCTCCAATTACTCCAGTTTGTTGGATTAATTTATCATTTACTGTCATTGAATCGATTTCAGCATTTAAAAAATCATCCATTGAATCTTTCTCTAAAGCTATTTCAGCTAGTTGATTAGCTAGCGCAACAAAACTATCATTTTTAGCAACGAAGTCTGTTTCACAATTTAATGAGATAACAGCTCCAGTTGTATTATCAGAATTTACCTTTGCTATAGTTGCTCCTTCCGAAGATTCTCTATCAGCTCTTTTAGCTGCAACTTTCTGTCCTTTCTTTCTTAAAATTTCTATTGCTGCTTCAGTATCACCATTAGCCTCAACTAAAGCATTTTTACAATCCATGATTCCAGCTCCTGAAATCTTTCTTAGATTATTTACGTCTGATGCGGTTATTTTTGTCATGATTATTCTTCTGTTTTTTTAGCAACTCTTGTTCTTTTCTTTTTTTCTTTTACTTCCTTTACATCTTCTTTTTGATCCTCAGTAACTTCATTTTTTTTCTCAGATCCACTTTCTTTTTCTTTTATCACTTCAGCAACTTCTTTTTCCTTTTGTCTTTCAGAGAGACCTTCTTTAATTGCGTCAGTAACATGATTTAAAATAATATCTATTGATTTTGAAGCATCGTCATTTGATGGTATCGCAAAATCTACCTCTCTTGGGTCACAATTAGTATCAACCATTGCGAAAATTGGAATATTTAGCTTTTGAGCTTCTCTAATTGCGATATGTTCCCTTCTAATATCAACTACAAATAGAGCACCAGGTAATCTCGTCATATCAGTGATTGAGCCTAGATTTTTTTCTAATTTTGCTCTCAATCTATCAATTTGTAGTTTTTCTCTTTTAGAAAGAGCTTCAAAAGTACCATCTTGTTTTGTTCTATCAATAGCTGACATTTTTTTAACGGCTTTTCTGATAGTGACAAAGTTTGTTAACATACCGCCTGGCCATCTTTCAGTAATGTAAGGCATATTTACTTCTTCAGCAGCTTTAGATACTAGGTCTTTAGCTTGTTTTTTTGTAGCAACAAAGAGAATTTTTCTTCCTGAGGAAGCAATTTTTGATAAAGCAGATGCGGCTTCATCAATTTTTGATGCAGTTTTGTAAAGATTGATAATATGGATGCCATTTTTCTCCATGTGGATGAATGGTGCCATATTGGGATTCCATTTTCTTGTTAAGTGTCCAAAGTGAACACCAGCCTCTAAAAGAGGTTTAATTTGAATTTTTGTCATTTTTTTTAGTTTACGTTCCGTATGATTAGCAATAAATTTTAATATAATTTATTTAGATGCTAAACTAACTTTCGCTGTGCGAAATACGACAACAGGTTATTTTCAATATTTATATGAACTCGATAACCAATAAGCGAATCGAATTAACGTTTCGAGAATTGGAATTTTTTTCTTGCTTTCTTTTGACCAAATTTCTTTCTTTCAACCATTCTAGGATCTCTGGTCAATAATCCTTCTTTTTTAAGAGCTGAACGATTTTCTTCATTAATCTCACATAGTGCTCTAGAAATAGCCAATCTAACTGATTCAGCTTGACCGTTAATTCCTCCACCATAAACATTAACTTTTACGTCATATGATGACATTGTTTCAGTTAATGTAAAAGGTTGGTTAACTTTATATTGAAGAGTATCAGTTGGGAAATATTCATTTAATGATTTACCATTAATCGAATATGTTCCTTTACCTTTTGATAAGTATACTCTGGCAACAGACTTTTTTCTTCTTCCTATTTTATGAACTACTTCCATATTATTTTAAGTCGTTTAGATTTATCAATTTTGGATCTTGGCCTTCATGTTTGTGGTTTTTACCAACATAAACTTTTAGGTTTCTAAATAAGGCAGCTCCTAATTTATTTTTAGGCAACATTCCTTTAACAGATTTTTCAACTAGGCGACAAGGGTCTTTGGCAAAAAGTTCAGTTGCTGTAAGGGATCTTTGTCCACCAGGGTATCCGGTGTGTCGGATGTACTCTTTGCTTTCCCACTTATTTCCAGAAAGAGTGATTTTTTCTGCATTAATAACAATTACATTATCACCACAATCAACGTGTGGTGTGAAACTAGGCTTGTATTTTCCTCTAAGAAGTTTAGCGATTTTTGAACACATTCTTCCTAGAGCATGCCCACTTGCATCAACAACAACCCAGTTTTTGTCAACTGTTTCTTTGTTTGCAGAGATTGTTTTATATGTTAAAGAATCCAAAATATTTAATTTTTTAAAAAAACATTTAATTAATGCTTTTTATTGGCCTGCAAATCTACAATAATAAATGAAATCTACAAATCAGAAATAAACAAAAATGTTAATGAGCTTCAAACCAGTTGAGACCTACGTCCATATCTACTTTTAAGGGTATGCCCAATTGATAAACATTTTCCATTTCATTTTTAATTAAACTTTTCATTTTTTCTAATTCATTTTTATAAACTTCAAACACTAATTCATCGTGAACTTGAACAAGCATTTTTGATTTAAAATCTCTTTCTGCAATTTTATTTTGAATTTTTATCATTGCTAATTTTATAATATCGGCTGCGCTTCCTTGAACTGGTGCATTAACTGCATTTCTTTCAGCTGCTCCTCTCACTATAGGGTTTCTAGAGTTAATATCTTTCAAATACCTTTTTCTACCTAAAATAGTTTCAACATATCCATTTTCACGAGCAAAATTAATTTGGTTAGAGATATAATTTTTGAGTTCGGGATATGCATTGTAGTATGATTCTATCAACTCTTTTGATTCAGTTCGGTTTAATGTAGTTTGATTGCTTAAACCAAATGCTGAAACACCATAAATAATTCCAAAATTTACAGTTTTAGCATTACTTCTTTGCTCTTTGGTCACTTCACTCAAGTTTATATTAAACACCTTGGCTGCTGTAGAGCTGTGTATGTCTTCATTGTTCTTAAATGCAGAAATCATGTTTGGATCCTTACTTAAAGCTGCTATAACTCGAAGTTCAATTTGTGAGTAATCTGCAGAAAGCATTAAGTAATCTTCATTTTCACATATAAAAGCTTTTCTAACTTCTCGGCCTCTTGGGTTTCTTATAGGGATATTTTGAAGATTAGGATTGTTACTACTTAATCTTCCCGTAGATGCAACACCTTGATTGAATTCAGCATGAATTCTGTTGGAAGTTAAATCAACTTGTTTTGGCAAGGAATCAACATAGGTGTTAAGCAATTTTTGAAGAGATCTCCATTCAAGAACTTTTTCTATTATTACATGCTTTGAGGCTAACTTTGACAAAATTTCTTCACTAGTTGAAAACTGGCCTGATTTTGTTTTTTTAGGCTTTTCTACTAGTTTCATTTTCCCAAATAAAACTTCACCTAACTGTTTTGGTGAGGCAATATTAAATTCTTCATTTGAACTTTTATAAATAAATTGCTCTAGTACTTTTAATTCTTCATGAAACTTTACAGAAAGCTTTGATAAAAATTCAGAATCTAATTTAATTCCATTTAGTTCCATAATGCTTAATACTTTAAGCAAAGGCATTTCAAGATTTTCAAATAAATTTAAAAGATTTCCTTTAATTAAATCTGATTTTAGATACTTGCTTAACTGGAAATTTAGATCAGAATTTTCCATTGACAATTGATCAAAAGAATCATTTTTTATACTAGGGCTATAATTTAAGTAAGCTTCACATAGTGTTTTGTAATTATGACTTAGATCAGGGTTTACCAAGTAATGTGCTATTTTATTATCAAAATAAGTTCCTTTAATATTAATACCATACTTCTTCAATAACTTGATCTGTGATTTCAAATCAAAACCTATGATAGTCAAATCAGAATTATTAAAAATGGAATTAAGGGTATCAATAATAAAGCTGTTCGTATTTTCAATTTCAAGAAAATAACTTTTGTTATTTCCCCAGCTAAAACTTAAACCTAAATTATTTGAACTTTCATTAATATGTATGACATTAATGGAAATAGCTTTTTGATTGGTTAATTTTTTAAAGAGCAATTTTAATGATAATTCACTTTTGTTATTTTGATAAAATTTGCTGGAGTTTGATATGTTGTTAAGTTTTTTCTTTAACTCTTGATTAGATTCACCAGGCATGTTAAACAGATCGTATTGTATATCTTTTTTAAGTAAATCTTCATTTTCATCTTTCATTTCTAATTCCTCACCATTTTCTTCAATTAAAAAAAGTTTTTTGAAATTTTCTTTCATTCTTACAAATTCGAGTTCCTCAAAAATTTCATATACAAGAGAATGGTTAGGGTTTTCCAGTTTAAAATCTTGAAAATTGTATTCAATAGGGACGTCTAATAAAATCGTGGCAAGCTTTTTAGACAAGACTCCTTTTTCTTTATTAGCCTCTATTTTTTCCCTTAACTTCCCTTTTATTTCATGTGTATGATCCAAAAGATTTTCCAATGATCCATATTGATTTATAAATTTTTTAGCAGTTTTTTCTCCTACACCTGGTAGACCAGGAATATTGTCAACGGAATCTCCCATCATTCCTAAAAAATCGATAACTTGAATAGGATTATCAACTTCAAATTTTTCTTGCACTTCTTTTACCCCCCAGATTTCAATACCATTGCCCATTCTTGCAGGTTTGTACATAAAAATGTTTTCTGAAACTAATTGTGCAAAATCTTTGTCTGGGGTTACCATGAAAACTTCATAATTATTTTTTTCAGCTTTTTTAGCCACAGTTCCAATTATATCATCAGCTTCATATCCGCTTTTCATCAAAATAGGGATTCCCATCGCTTTTAGTATATTATGAATGTAAGGCACGGCAATCTTTATTGGATCAGGTGTTTCGTGTCTATTGGCCTTATACTCTTTAAATATTTCAACTCTGTCTACTGATCCACCTAAATCAAAAGCAACAGCTAAGTTATCTGGCTTTTCTCTTTTAATTAAATCCAAAATTGAATTCATAAACCCCATTATGGCACTAGTATCCATCCCTTTTGAATTAATTCTAGGGTTTTTGATAAAGGCATAATATCCTCTAAATATTAAGGCATATGCATCAATTAAATAAAGTTTTTGTCTGTTACTCATATATAAATATTATATTTTTGATTTCTAATTTAAAAAAATATAATTTTGAGATGGCTAATAGTTATTGTTGTTTTTTTACTGATTGAAATATACGCATTTCAGGCATTTAAAACTGTATCAAAAAATGGTTGGTTTACAAAATCCTATATTATTATAAATTCTTTAATATTTATAAATCTCTTTTATAGAATTTTTAACGTTTATTTAAAAGATTTAGATTACTCTGACCAATACTATAACTTTTTATCAATTCCTTTTGCTTTATTTTTTACATTATTTTGTTTCAAACTAATTTTAATTTCATTTCTTTTTTTTGAAGATATTTTAAGATTAATAGTCTCTACATATAAATTTTTGTTTAATCCAACAGAATCATTTTTAATTGACAGAAGAGGCTTTTTAAGTAAAATTGCTCTTCTAATCGCTTCAATTCCAATCCCTTTTGTATTACACGGAATTTTTAAAGGAAGATATAATTATAAGGTTTACAATTATGATTTAGATTTTGAGGATTTACCAAAAGAATTTGATGGTTATCAAATTACCCACATTTCTGATATTCACTCCGGAAGCTTGAATAATATCAAAAGTGTAGAATATGCTGTGAAGCTAATTAATGAGCAAAATTCTGATTTGATTTTATTTACTGGAGATATAGTAAATAATAGGGCAGATGAATTAGATATTTGGAAGAATACACTTTCAAAAATTAAAGCTAATGATGGAAAATATTCAGTTCTAGGAAATCATGATTATGGAGACTATGTTGATTGGAAATTTGAAAACGAGAAGAAAGATAATTTTGAAAACCTTCTCAAAATTCAAAATGAAATGGGTTTTAATTTATTAATGAATGAGAATATTAGTATTAAAAGAAATAAGCAAAGCATCTCATTAATTGGTGTAGAGAACTGGGGAAAAGGTCGCTTCAAAAAGAAAGGGGATATTGATAAAGCTTGTAATGGCTTGAATGAGAATGACTTTAAAATTGTTATGAGTCATGACCCTTCACACTGGGATGAAATTTTAAAAAATCATAAGACACATTTCCATCTGACTTTGAGTGGACACACCCACGGCATGCAATTTGGAATTGAAATTCCAGGTTGGATTAAATGGAGTCCAGCGAAATGGGCCTATAAGTATTGGGCTGGGTTATACAATGAAAACAAACAGTTTTTGAACGTTAATAGAGGCTTTGGAGTTTTGGGTTTTCCTGGAAGAGTGGGAATCCCACCTGAAATATCAGTGATTACTTTGAAAAAATCATAGATTTTAAAAATTTATTATTTTTATAATAATTCTAAACTTGGCACATGTCAAAATTCGGCGAACTTATTAATTTCAAAGTTCCTATTCTTTTAGATTTTTTTGGTGATTTGGATGAAACTTCTAAATCAATGCACCCTATTTTAAGAGAAGTTGCTGCTGCTGTCGGAGATAAAGGAAAGGTTATTAAGATTAATGTGGATCTAAACAGCGAGCTTTCTGAAGCGTTGAGAATAAAGGATCTACCAACTTTAATGATTTATAAAGGAGGAGAAATGGTTTGGAGACAAAGTGGAGAGCAGGATGCTAAAACCCTTATAAATCTAATTAATGATTTTGTCTAGTTTAGCGCTAATCGTCTCAAATTCTTCTATTTCTTTCAAAACAAAATCTTCTTTCGAATCGTATTTTTGAATTGTTTGTAACAAGTTTTTTAACTGAAAATAATCGTTCAAAATGGCTTGCGTGTAGTCTTCTTTGTCTTCTAATGTCATGTAAATTGAAATTCTTTCTTTCAACGGTTTAGAAATCTTAAAATACAAACCTATTCCATACTCATTTTCATTTAAAAAATACAGTTCATCAACAAACTCGTATAACAGAGTGTAATATTCATATTCACCATATAATTCTAATACAAATTCACTAGAATTTATAAATTGTTTTATAGAGCTTGCTTTAAGATCATTATTATCCGACTTTAAAAGAGTTTCTAGTAGAGATCTGTATCTTTCTGTATCTGTAATAATGTTTTCTGCAAAACTATACATTGAAAACCTAGAACTTTTAGATTTGGACATTTGAGAATAATATTTTAAACTTTCATCGTATTTTGAGGAAAGTTTTTTAAATAGTTTATCTCCTTTGTTAAATTTCCCTAAAGAATAATATGTTGAAATATAAGGTTCTAAAAGACTGTAGTATCCAAAGTAGTCTATTGGCATTTTTTCGATAGATAGATCTAGAATTTCTTCAGCTTTTTCATTTTGATTATCGACGATCAATTGTTTTGCTAGTCTGTGAAGATTTCCTCTGAAAGAAATACTGTTTTTTCTTGTTTCAGGATCATGATAAATTTCTGGACTTTCCGAGTTACCCCATTCCCAACTTTTTACAATTTTGTACATTGAAGATGAATCTATCCTTCCCAATTCGTAGGGATTATTTTTGTCAACTTTTGTTTTGATAGGTACTAATTTATAAACTAGCCCGTCTAATTGAAGATAATCTTTCATCCATAAATATTCAGCATCATTGTAACTTCCTCCTGTAAAGTAAATAGGTCTCTCCCAATTATTGTTTGCTAAAATATCCAACATTAAAATTTGGTTTTTATACAAACCTCCAGTTGGTAAATCAATGTCAATATAATCTAAAATCAAATTTTCATCTTCTTGTTTTACCAAACCACTTTTAAGAACATTTTTCTTATTAACAGGGACTCTTATTTTGTTAGTTGGATAAAAAACCATGTTTTGAGTAAATAAAGGAATGTTTTCAAGATCAGCACCATATTGAACCAATAAATTCTTGTACTTAGTTCGTGGATGATCACTTGAAACCCAGTTCATAAAATCTTTAATTTCCCATCTTACCGAATCAATTAATGCTTCATACTTAATATAATCTCTTATCCCGTATGCATATTGACTATGTTTAAGTTGTGAGGGTATTGGACTACTATTGTAAGTTCGTTTCTTCATTTGATCTATATACCAATCAGTTGCTATCAAACTAGTATTGATAGTTCTTACATCAGTTCTATAATTTTCAATTTCTTGAGCATACCAAAGTGCAAAAGTGTCATTATCACCAATAGTAAAAATCATTGCATCTTTATCTTTGTCAATTGAATTTAAATAAGCTTTAGCAAGAGACTGAGCCGTATATCTATCAGACCTGTCATGATCATCCCAATTTTCATAAGCCATAAGCAACGGTACGGTCAGTAGTAATAAGCTGATTAATGGAACTGATTTTTTTTCTGAAATTAATTTTCTAAGAGAGTTTGTAAAATAAAAAATACTGAGGCCTATGAAAATTGAAAAAACATAAAAAGATCCAACTAATGCATAATCCCTTTCTCTAGGTTCGAAGACCCTTTCGTTTAAATAAACTTTAAGTGCTAATCCGGTAAAAAGAAATAAAAGTGTTACGATCCAAAAAAGATTTTTATCTCTTTTGAAAAGAAACAAGAAACCAATTAAACCTAAAATTAATGGTAGCATGTAATATGTATTTCTTGCTTTATTATTTTTTAAATCAGAGGGTAAATTAGATTGAGGACCTAGTCTTAATTTATCGATGAAAGAAATTCCTGTTATCCAATTACCTTTTAATAAATCATATTCCCATTTAATATCATTTTGTCTTCCACTAAAATTCCACATAAAATATCTGAAATACATTGAACCAATTTGATATTTAAACAGATATTTTAAATTATTAAACAAGGACGGTTTTTCAATATCTAAATAACCGCCATATTGAGTTAAAAACTTATGGTAACCCTCTGCGTCAATGTCACCATTAGCTACACTTTGTTTAAATTCTAAAACCAATTTTTTGAAATTTGTTTCAGACAGATATTCAGGTTTTATGCTAAAATCTAAAACTCCAAAATATGTCATATAATTTATTGCATTTTCAGAGCTCCACATTCTGGGTAACAATCCAACGTGATCACTATTGGAATTGATTTTTCCTGACTCCCAATCGTTTACGATAAAATATTTTTGAGTTTTTTCGTTTCTCTCGTATTTTGGTTTGTCATCTTTATAAGGGTTATTTTCATCTTGACCAGCGTATGCATCTGAAAACATAGGACCGTAAAATAAGTGAGTATCTGGGTATTGCTCTAAGTTATAATAAGCCAAAAGAGCTCTAGCATCAGACGGAGAGTTTTCATTAATTACTGTATTGGCATTGGATCTAATAGGTATCATTAACCATGAAGAAAAACCAATGAAAATAAACATAACACATAACAAGAAAGTGTTTGTATTGTATAAATTTTTTTTTCTAGTGTAAGAAAGGGAAAAAACAAAAAATGTGATTAAAAGAATAGCAGTAAAAATAGTTCCAGAATCAAATGGTAATCTAAGAGAATTCACAAAAAACACCTCTAAATACCCAAAAAGTGCTAAAGTTGAGGGAAGAAGAAGTTTGAAAATGAAAAGTAAAATTGCTACAGATAAAACATTTGCTAAAAGAAAGTTTTTAAAATTTGGATTAGGATATTTTTTAAAGAAGTAAATCATACCAATTGCAGGAATAACAAGTAATCCCATAAAATGAACTCCAAATGAAAGCCCAACTATAAATGATATTAAAACCAGCCATTTATTTCCTCTTTCATTATCAATATCTTCCTCCCACTTGAATCCAAGCCAAAATAACAGAGCCATTATGCATGTAGCCATTGCATAAACTTCTGCTTCAACTGCATTAAACCAAAAACTATCAGAAAAAGTAAAAGACAAAGCTGCTAAAGTAGATCCGCTTAAGATTTTTATAGAGTCAGTTTTTGTAATGGTTTTTGAAATTTTCAATATTTTTTTTCCAATTATTGATGTGGTCAGAAAAAGAAATAATATGGTAAAAGCACTTGCGAAGACGGACATCATATTGACCATAAATGCAATGTCTTCAGGATTTGAAGCAAAGGATGCAAAAAAAGCACCGATCATTTGAAAAAAAGGTGCTCCTGGCGGGTGACCAACTTGTAATTTTGCTGATGTTGAAATATATTCAGCACAATCCCAGTAGCTTGCCGTGGGTTCAACTGTTAGGTAGTAAGTGGTAAGAGCAATGAAAAAAACAAGTAAAGCATTAAACTTATTATAGTTTTCAAATTTTTTAATATCCATTCCCATAATTTGAAACACGAAATTAAACAATATTATCAATTAATATTTTAAATATAATTTATTTGTCTAGCTAAAACTTTATATTAAATTTGCCGTTCATTAAATGGCCTATGGTGTAACTGGCAACACGTCTGGTTTTGGTCCAGAAGAGTCTAGGTTCGAGCCCTAGTAGGCCAACTTTAATTGATAGTGTTTTATTAAATTCTCGTTTGTTACAGAATTTAGTATATTTGCACAGCATTATTGAAAATTTGAAGGGGGACAGTGTCCCCTTCTTTATTAAATATATTTGATTTGAAGGAGATATTAGAGAGTTTATTTGAAGAGTTTTTTAAAGAAAACAAATCACTTTTTTTAGTTGATTTTTCTATGGAAGCTTTTAAAATCGACATTAAGATTGACGGAGATAAAGGAGTAAAAATAAGTGATTGTATTGCGCTTTCTAAGCATATTAAAAATCATTTTGATTCTGAGCTTGATGATTACAATTTAAACGTAAGTTCAGCAGGATTATTATCTCCTTTAAAAACACATCGTCAGTTCTTAAAAAACTTTAAAAGAAAAATGAAAGTAAAATCTAAAGCAGGTGCTGATTATGTTGGCAATCTTGTTGATGTAGGGAAAGAAGATATCACGTTGGAGTGGTCATCAAGAGAACCCAAACCTGTTGGTAAAGGAAAAATAACAGTAGTAAAAAATAAATTAATTGCTTTTGATCAGATAGAAAAAGCGAACTTAATAGTAGAATTTAATAAATTATAATTATGGAAAATTTATCTTTAATCGAATCGTTCTCAGAATTTAAAGACGAAAAATTTATTGACAGAGTAACACTCATGTCAATTCTTGAAGAAGTTTTTAGAAACACTTTAAAAAGAAAATATGGAGACGATGATAATTTTGATATTATTATTAATCCAGATAAAGGAGATTTGGAAATTTGGAGGAACAGAATTGTTGTTGAAGATGGGGTTGTTGAAGATGATAATCAAGAAATATCTCTTACAGAAGCAAGAAAAATTGAGCCTGATTTTGAGGTTGGAGAAGATGTTTCTGAAGAGGTTAAATTAGTTGATCTTGGTAGAAGAACAGTGCTTTCATTAAGACAAAACCTTGTTTCTAGAATTCATGAACATGATAATGGAATAATTTATAAACAATTCATTGATTTAATTGGAGAAATTTATACCGCAGAAGTTCATCACATTAGACACAATGTTGTCATATTACTCGATGATGATGGAAACGAACTTATTATGCCAAAAGATCGTCAAATACCCTCTGACTTCTACAGAAAAGGAGATTCTGTAAGAGGAGTAATTGAGTCAGTTGAGCTAAAAGGGAACAAGCCCTCAATTATTTTTTCAAGAACTTCTCCAAAATTTTTAGAAAAATTATTTGAACAAGATATACCAGAAGTTTTTGATGGATTAATTTCTGTTAAAAAAGTTGTTAGAATTCCTGGTGAAAAAGCTAAAGTTGCAGTAGATTCTTACGATGACAGAATTGATCCTGTAGGAGCATGTGTTGGAATGAAAGGATCTAGAATTCATGGAATTGTAAGAGAGTTAGGAAACGAGAATATAGATGTTATTAATTTTACAAATAATACTCAGTTACTGATAACAAGGGCACTAAGTCCTGCAAAAATATCATCTTTAAAAATTGATGAAGAAAATAAAACAGTGGAGGCTTTTATGGATCCTGAGCAAGTTTCTAAAGCAATTGGAAGAGGTGGACATAACATAAGGCTAGCTGGTCAATTAACCGGTTATGAAATTGATGTATATAGAGAAGGTGCTGAGGAAGATGTTGAACTTACAGAGTTTTCTGACGAAATTGAAGGTTGGGTCCTAGAAGAATTTAAAAAAGCTGGACTTGACACTGCTAAAAGTGTACTGGAACAAGATGTTGAAGATTTAATTAAAAGAACAGATTTAGAGGAAGAAACAATTATTGAGGTTAGAAATGTATTAAATGCAGAATTTTCTGAATAACATTATATTTAAATATGAGTGAAACTAAATTAACAAGATTAAACAAAGTACTTAGAGAATTTAATATTTCTCTTGATAGAGCTGTTGAGTTTTTGTCTGCAAATGGTCATGAGATAGAGGCGAGGCCTACGACAAAAATTTCATCAGAACAGTACGATTTATTTTTAAATGAGTTTAGCTCTGATAAATCTAGTAAAGTCGAGTCTCATGACTTGAGTGAGGAAAAAAGAAAAGAAAAGGAAGAATTAAGGATAAAAATTGAAAAAGAGTTAGAGGAAAAACAAAAGAAAAAAGCTTCATTTATTGAAAGAGCTGAAATTAAAAAACCAGTACATATAGGCAAGATTGACTTAGATATTTTAAACAAACCAAAGTCAAAATCTGAATCTAAACCTAAAGAAGATTTACCAAAAGACATCGAAGCTGAGAAATCAGTTCAAGATAGTTCCGGCGATAAACCAAAAGAGAGTACAAATATTGAAACTAAGTATAAGAAATTAAGTGGTTTAAAAACTGTTGGAGATAAAATTGATTTAGGAAAATTTGAAAAGCCAAAACCAAGTGCAAGCAAGCAATCTACTGTCTCTAAGAGAAAAAGAATAAGAATTAGTAAAGACCCGGTAAAACCAACTAATCAAAATAAAAAGAACTTCAATAAAACTTCAAAAGCTAAGGTAGTTTCAAATGAGCCTAGCGAGGAAGAGGTTCAAAAACAAATTAGAGAGACTTTAGAAAAATTACAAGGTAAATCTTCAAAAGGAGCTAAGTATCGTAAAGAAAAAAGAGACTCTCATAAATTAAAATCAGAGGAAGATATTGCTCAAAATGAAGCTGAAAAGAAAATTATTAAGGTAACTGAATTTATTACTGTAGGAGAAGTTGCAACCATGATGGAAATAACTTCTTCCGATATTATTTCTGCCTGTATGTCGTTAGGAATTATGGTAACCATGAATCAAAGGTTAGATGCTGAAACACTAACCATTGTTGCTGATGAGTTTGATTATGAAGTTGAATTTGTGACTGCTGACATTGAAGATTCTATTAAAGAAGAGGAAGACAAACCTGAAGATTTATTACCTAGAGCTCCAATTGTAACTGTTATGGGTCATGTAGATCATGGTAAAACTTCCCTTCTTGATTATATTAGAGAAGAAAATGTAATCGCTGGGGAATCAGGAGGAATTACTCAACACATAGGAGCTTACAATGTTGAATTAAAAGGTGGTCAAAACATTACATTTTTAGATACACCAGGTCATGAAGCTTTTACTGCAATGAGAGCAAGGGGAACTCAAATAACGGATTTAGTTATTATTGTAATTGCAGCTGACGATGATGTGATGCCACAAACAAAAGAGGCTATAAGTCATGCTCAAGCTGCTGGTGTACCAATTATTTTTGCAATTAATAAAATTGATAGACCTAATTCAAATCCTGATAAAATAAAAGAAAAACTTTCTTCAATGAATTTATTGGTTGAAGAATGGGGTGGAAAAATTCAATCTCATGATGTTTCTGCATTAAAAGGAACGGGTGTTGATGAATTACTAGAAAAAGTTTTATTAGAAGCTGAATTTTTAGAATTAAAAGCTAATCCAAATAAGTCTGCAATCGGCTCTGTTGTTGAGGCTTATCTTGATAAAGGAAAAGGTTATATTTCTACAATTTTAGTTCAGTCAGGAACTTTAAAAATAGGAGATTATCTATTAGCTGGCCAACATTCCGGTAAAGTTAAAGCAATGCAGGATGAGAGAGGAAAATCAGTTGATGAAGCAGGTCCTTCAACTCCAGTTTCTATATTAGGTTTAGACGGTGCTCCACAAGCTGGAGATAAATTCAATGTTTTTGCTGATGAAAAAGATGCAAAACAAATTGCTGTTAAAAGAACACAATTGGTTAGAGAACAATCTGTAAGAACTCAAAAACATATAACTTTAGATGAAATTGGAAGAAGAATTGCAGTTGGAGAATTTAAAGAGTTAAATATTATACTTAAAGGGGATGTTGATGGTTCGGTTGAAGCTTTAACTGATTCTTTTCAAAAATTATCTACGGATGAAATAGTAATCAATATTATTCACAAAGCTGTAGGTGCTATCACTGAATCGGATGTATTACTTGCTTCTGCTTCAGATGCGATTATTATAGGATTTAACGTAAGGCCAACTGGAAATGCAAGACAAATTGCTGATAAAGAAGAAATAGATATAAGAAACTATTCCATTATTTATGATGCGATAAATGATTTAAAAGATGCTATGGAAGGTATGCTAGCTCCGAAGTTTAAAGAAGAGGTTACTGGAAATGCTGAAATTAGAGAAACCTTTAAAATTTCTAAAGTTGGAACCATTGCTGGATGTATGGTAACAAGTGGAAAAATATTCAGAAACTCAAATATTAGAATTATAAGAGAAGGTGTTGTTGTAACATCGGGAACTTTAGCTTCTTTAAAAAGGTTTAAAGATGACGCAAAAGAGGTGTCCAAAGGATATGATTGTGGTATACAAATTAAAAACTACAATGACATAAAGGTTGCAGACGTTATTGAGGCTTATTCTGAAGTTGAAATTAAAAAGAAAATTAAATAGTTAATTGGGTTGTAATATAAATGCCGAAGGATATTTTTTTTTAATTTTTTTTAATTCTTTTATAGCTTTAATTTTAGAAACATATTTTCCAACTCTTATCTTGTAATAAGGAGTTTCAAAACTAAAAAAAACTTCTTCAAATTCTTTTTCTTCATTAATTAAATTTAATAATTCCTGATAGTCTTTAAAGTTTCCACTAAAAATTTGAACAGTGTACTGCCCTGAAGTAAAAGCTTCTTGATTAACAATTTTTTTTAATTCAAGTACTTTTAAAAGTTTTGAATCTTGATTTATAATAATTGAGTCGTTTTGAGCAAATGTTTTAAAAATCATTGCTATACTAAATAGGAAAAAAAAGACTATTTTTTTCATAAAACAAATATAGTTTTTTGAACTTTAAAAAGGAACATTTTAGAGGGTTTTTAAAAACAATTATTTAGAATGATTATAAATTAAAAATTAGACATAACTAAGGTTTAAAATATCGTGTTTGTGTTGTATTTTTGTGCCCTAATTTTGATACAATTTAAACAATTGTCAGTCGTAAGAATAACAACTTTATCGAAACTGTTTTCAAGACTACTAAAAAGCTTTGTATCACCCCTCGCGCTTAATTTATTTTTCGCATTACTATTTACATTTAATATATCAGCTCAAGAGCCTGATATTGCTAAGGGAAAATCTTTATATAATGCAAATTGTGCGGCATGCCATAAGCTTAACAAGAAATTGATAGGCCCAGCATTAAAAGGAGTTTCTGCAAAATATGATAAAGAATGGCTATACTCATGGATTAAAAATAGTGCAGCATTAATTAAGTCAGGAGATGAACAAGCTGTTGCAATTTATGAAGAATACAACAAGGTTGCTATGAATGCATTTCCTCAATTATCTAATGAGGATATTGATAACATTTTAGCTTACACAGATTATGTTCCTGAACCTATTGCATCAACTTCCACAGTTGCAACTAACTCAGGATCTTCTGAAGGATCATCAATCACTAATGATATTGTTCTGGGATTGCTTGTTATTGTTTTAACGGTATTGATTGTTGCCCTTTATCTAGTAACTAAAACCCTTAGAAACATAGCTGAAAAAAACGGCATAAAAGCTCATGTTAAAGAATCTCAATCATTTTCTATATGGAGAGCATTTGTTAAAAACCAATTTTTAATATTTGTTTCAGTTATCCTACTGCTACTTTCAAGCGCATATTTTGCTTATGGATATATGATGCAAATTGGTGTTGATCAAGGTTATATGCCGGTGCAGCCAATTCACTATTCACATAAGATTCACTCAGGTGCAAATCAAATAGAATGTCAGTACTGTCACTCTTCTGCAAGAGTATCAAAACATTCTGGGATACCCTCTTTGAATGTATGTATGAATTGTCACGAAAATATAGCTGAATACAATGGTGAAGAAGATTTAGAAAAAGGATATACTAAAGATTTTTACACTAACGAAATAAAAAAATTATATAAAGCTGTTGGATGGGATGAAGAAACACAATCTTACACTGGAGAAACTGAACCAGTTAAATGGGTAAGAATACACAATCTTCCAGACTTTGTGTATTTCAATCACTCTCAACATGTTTCAGTTGCTGGAGTTGATTGTCAAAAGTGTCATGGACCTGTTGAAGAAATGGAAATATTGTATCAATATTCTTCACTAACTATGGGTTGGTGTATTGATTGTCATAGAGAATCAAATATAAAAGTAAAGGATAACGAATATTACACCAAAGTTCACGAAGAGCTTTCTAAAAAATATGGAGTTGAAGAGCTTTCTATAGCTCAGATGGGTGGACTTGAGTGTGGTAAATGTCATTATTAAAAAAAAACAATTATTAGGAATGGGAAACCATAAGAAATATTGGAAAAGTGAATTGGAGTTGTCTTCTGATAACCCTATAGTTAATGACCTAAAAAATAATGAGTTTGTTAATGAATTGCCTATTGATTCTTTTCAAAATAATGAAAATAGCTTAGAAGATTCTTCTACAAATAGAAGAGATTTTCTTAAGTATTTAGGGTTTACAACTGCTGCAGCTACCTTAGCAAGTTGTGAGGGACCTGTAAATAGATCAATCCCCTACGTTGTACAGCCTGAACAAATAATTCCAGGAATTTCTAATTTCTACGCAACATCTATTTCAGATGGATTTGATTTTGCAAACGTCCTTGTAAAAACCAGAGAAGGTAGGCCCATAAAAATTGAATTAAATAAGAAGTCTGACGATAATACGCCTAATGCCAGAGTTCAGGCATCCGTATTATCCATGTATGATAGCTCTAGACTTCAGGGACCAACTATGGATGGTCAAGATATTTCTTGGGATCAATTTAATTTAAATGTTAAAGCTCAGCTTAATGCGATGAAAGCTTCTAGCAAAAGAGTTGTTTTATTGACACAAACATTTGCAAGTCCAACAACAGAAAATATTATTAAAAACTTTACTAAGAAATACCCTAATGTTGAACATATCATATATGATGCTATTTCTGATTCAAAAGCTTTAGATGCATTTGAACTTAGTTTTGGAGTCAGAGCCTTACCTACTTATGATTTTGAAAAAGCACAAGTTATTGTTTCTCTTGCTGCAGATTTTCTTGGTGATTGGCAAGGTGGTGGTTTTTCGAAAGGATATGCTAAAAATAGAGTTCCAAAGAATGGAAAAATGTCTAAGCATTACCAGATTGAAGCTAACATGTCTCTTTCTGGCGCTAATGCAGATGTTCGTATACCTTTAAAACCATCGAATCAAATAAAAGCATTGTTAAAGATTTATGAAAATCTTTCAGGTGAAAATACTGGAGTAACTCTAGAGAATAAACTTGAGTCAAATCTTAAAATGATTTCTGACAGTTTAGTCGATGCTGGAAGTTCAGGTGTATTTATTACAGGATTAGACGATGTTAACGCTCAACTTATTGCTCTTAAAATTAATATGTTAATTAAAAGTAGAGTCCTAAATACTTCAAAACTTAATCTTACAAGACAAGGAGATGACAATAAAGTTTCTAATTTAATAAACGATCTTTCTAATAATAAAGTTGACGGGTTAATTATGGCAGGTGTTAATCCTTCTTATACACTTGCTGAAAACAAAAAGTTTAATGAGGCATTAAAATCAATTGATTTTACGGTTTCATTTTCAATGAATAATAATGAAACCGCTAAACTATCAAAATGGGTAGCTGCTACTCCTCATTATCTTGAATCTTGGGGTGATGTTGAAATTAAATCAGGAAATTATAGTTTAGTTCAACCAACTATAAAGCCCCTATTTGATACATTACAGTTTCAAGATGTAATATTGAACTTACTTGAATCGCCAGTTTCATTTTACGATGAACTAAAAAGTAATTGGAATATTTCCATTCTTAATGGTTATTCATGGAATCAAGCACTTCATGATGGTATTTATTTAAATAAGAAATCTGCGAAAAGTCTTATATATATCAATAAAGATTTATCCAAAAGTGTAAAAAATTTACTTTCTTCTGGTACCAATGATTATGAATTAATACTTTATCCTAAAACCTCAATGGGAGATGGCCAGCAAGCTAATAATCCCTGGCTTCAGGAAATGCCAGATCCAATTTCAAGAGTTTCTTGGGATAACTATCTTACAGTTTCTAAATCTGATGCTAAAGTTTTAGGAATTGAAAATACAAATGATTCCAATGGAGCTCTAAATAGCAATTTTGCCAAGGTTTCTTCAAATGGTAAGTCTATTCAGATACCTGTTATCATACAACCAGGTCAAGCAAAAGGATCAGTTGGTTTGTCATTCGGTTTTGGAAGAAAAGATGGTGTTAAAAAAGAATTACAAACCGGTGTTAATGGTTTTGAATTTTATCAAGATTTTAAAAATATCCAGAATGTTTCAATTGAAGCAATTGGCGGAGTTCACGAATTTGCTTGTGTTCAACTTCATAATACTTTAATGGGTAGAGGAGACATAATTAAAGAAACGACATTAGAAATTTTTAATACAAAAAAATCTTCTGAGTGGAATTATATGACTCAGGTTTCTTTGAATCACATCGAAACACCTGTAACTTCTCCAGATGTTGATATTTGGGATGAATTTGATAGATCTATAGGACACCATTTTAATTTATCAATTGATCTAAACTCATGTACTGGTTGTGGAGCTTGCGTTATTGCATGTCATGCAGAAAATAATGTTCCGGTTGTTGGTAAATCAGAAATGAGAAAGTCTAGAGATATGCACTGGTTAAGAATAGATAGATATTATTCTTCTGCAGAAACTTTTTCTCAAGATAATATTACAAAGGATAATATAAGTGGTTTAGGAGATTCTCTTTCAGTATTTGGAGAAATGGAAGATCCTTCTGAAAATCCTCAGGTCGCTTTTCAACCAGTAATGTGTCAACATTGTAACCATGCTCCTTGTGAAACTGTTTGTCCAGTTGCAGCCACTTCTCATGGAAGACAAGGTCAAAATCACATGGCCTATAATAGATGTGTTGGAACAAGATATTGTGCAAATAACTGTCCATATAAAGTAAGAAGGTTTAACTGGTTTCTGTACAACAATAATAATGAGTTTGATTTTAACATGAATGATGATCTAGGGAAAATGGTTTTAAATCCAGATGTGGTTGTTAGATCTAGAGGAGTAATGGAAAAATGCTCAATGTGTATACAAATGACACAAAAAACTATTTTAGATGCTAAGCTTGATGCTAGAGAGATAAAAGATGGAGAATTTCAAACCGCATGTTCTTCTGCTTGTGATACTGGAGCGATTGTGTTTGGAGATGTTAATGATGAAGAAAGCAATGTTTTAAAATTAAAAGAAGATGATAGAATGTATCATCTCTTAGAAAGTGTTGGTACAAAACCAAATGTTATGTATCAAGTTAAAGTAAGAAATACGTAAAAAGATAATATATGTCATCTCATTACGAAGCGCCTATAAGAAAACCTTTAGTAACTGGTAATAAGTCATACCATGACGTTTCAGTTGATATTGCTGCCGCTATTGAAGGTAAAGCAAATAAACAATGGTGGATTGTATTTTCCATTGCTTTAGCAGCTTTTCTCTGGGGTCTCGGATGTATGATCTACACAATTTCAACTGGAATTGGAGTGTGGGGTTTAAATAAAACTGTAGGTTGGGCCTGGGACATTACAAATTTTGTTTGGTGGATTGGAATAGGACATGCGGGGACTTTAATCTCAGCAGTTCTATTACTTTTTAGACAAAAATGGAGAATGGCAATTAATAGATCTGCCGAAGCAATGACTATATTTTCTGTTATTCAAGCTGGTTTATTCCCAATTATTCACATGGGGCGTCCATGGTTAGCTTATTGGGTTCTTCCGATCCCCAATGCTTATGGCTCTTTATGGGTTAACTTTAATTCACCATTATTATGGGATGTTTTTGCGATATCTACATATTTATCTGTATCACTTGTCTTTTGGTGGACAGGTCTTTTACCTGATTTTGCTATGATAAGAGACAGAGCTGTAAAACCATTTCAAAAAAAGATTTACAGTTTAGTTAGTTTTGGATGGACGGGAAGAGCAAAAGATTGGCAGAGGTTTGAAGAAGTATCCTTAGTTCTTGCTGGTTTAGCTACTCCTTTAGTACTATCCGTACATACCATAGTATCCTTTGACTTTGCAACATCTGTAATTCCAGGTTGGCACACTACCATTTTTCCTCCTTATTTCGTTGCAGGAGCAATCTTTTCAGGATTTGCAATGGTAAATACATTACTTATAATCATGAGAAAGGTATCTAACCTTGAAAATTATATAACAATTCAACACATTGAGTTAATGAATATTGTAATTATGATTACTGGTTCCATTGTTGGGACAGCATATATTACTGAACTTTTCATAGCATGGTATTCAGGTGTTGAATACGAGCAATATGCATTTTTAAATAGAGCGACTGGCCCTTATTGGTGGGCTTATTGGTCTATGATGACTTGCAATGTTTTTTCTCCTCAACTAATGTGGTTTAAGAAATTAAGAACAAGTATTCTTTTTTCTTTCTTCATTTCAATTGTTGTAAACATTGGTATGTGGTTTGAAAGATTTGTAATTATAGTTACATCACTTCATAGAGACTATTTACCATCATCATGGACAATGTTCTCACCCACATTTGTAGACATTGGTATTTTTGTTGGAACTATTGGATTTTTCTTTGTATTGTTTCTACTTTATTCTAGAACATTTCCTGTAATTGCACAAGCTGAGGTGAAAACAATTTTAAAAAGTTCAGGAGATAACTATAAAAAATTAAGAGATAAAAAATAATGGCTGATAAAATTTTACATGCCGTATACGATGACGATGATAAATTGATGGATGCTGTCAAAGATTTAAAAGCATCTAATTTTTATATCGATGAAGTATACACTCCTTTTCCAGTTCATGGATTAGATAAGGCATTAGGTCTTAAGCCTACAAGGTTGGCTATTTTATCATTTATTTATGGGTGTATTGGCTTTAGTTTTGCAATATTTATGATGAATTATATAATGATTGTTGATTGGCCACAAAATATTGGAGGTAAACCAAGTTTTTCATTTATTGAAAACATGCCTTCTTTTGTTCCCATCATGTTTGAACTAACCGTATTTTTTGCTGCCCATTTAATGGTAATAACGTTTTATTTAAGAAGTAAACTTTGGCCTTTTAAAGAAGCAGAAAACCCACTTCCATCTACCACAGATGATAAATTTTTAATTGAAATTAAATTCCATGGAGATGGTAAAGCTCTAAAAGCTGCTGTTAAAAAGACAGATGTATTAGAGATTAACATAATTGATCAAAAAGAATCTAAATAATGAGAAGAACAACTTTTTTTAGTGTTATGATTTTGTTTAGTCTTCTAACAGTCTCGTGTTTTGATAAATCAAAGCCTAATTATCAGTTTTTTCCAAATATGTACGAATCGGTTGGATACAGTACCTACCAAGAATCAGATGCTTTTGCTAATGGAATTGAAGCTCAAATCCCTGTTGAAGGTACTATCCCAAGAGGTTGGGTACCTTACGAGTATTCTGATACTAATGAAGGTTATGAATTAGCAAAAAAGGAATTACTTTCTCCTTTAGAAATAAACGAAAACAATCTATCAGAGGGTAAAGAATTGTATAATATCTATTGTGCGGTATGTCATGGTTCAAAAGGCGATGGACAAGGGATTTTAATGACTAGAGAAAAGTTTTTAGGAATTCCAAGTTATGCAGATAGAGATATCTCGGAAGGGAGTATATATCACGTACTGATGTATGGGAAAAATTTAATGGGTTCTCATGCAAGTCAAGTTAATGCTGAAGAAAGATGGCAGATTTCTCAGTATGTTATGAGTTTAAGAGAAAAATTAATAAAATAGGTTTAATGTATAAGGTCTCTAAAAATATTAAAATTTTTTCATTTTCATTAATGATTATTGGTGCCCTTGGTTTGGCGTTTAGCTTTTATTCTGCTCCAAAAACTATTGAACAAGCAAAGGAAATGGTTTCAGATTCACATGGTGATAACCACGGTGAAGATCATGGTGCTGTAGGTTCTCACTCTGGTGAAGATTCACATTATGAAAACGATACTCATTCTAATTCACATGATGAACATTTACTTCATAAATTGCAAAATAGACCTTGGTCTGCATTGTACGTTGCAGCATTATTTTTTATGTTCTTATCTCTAGGAACTTTAGCTTTTTACGCAATTCAAAGAGCTTCACAGGCAGGTTGGTCTCCGCTGTTATTTAGAGTAATGGAGGGAATTACGGCTTATCTTCTTCCGGGAACTCTTATCATTTTAGTGATACTAATTTTATCTTCAATGCATTTAAATCATTTGTTTGTTTGGATGGATCCTGATGTTGTAGCTCATGATAAAATTATTCAAGGAAAAGTAGGTTATTTAAATACTCCTTTCTTATTAGCTAGAGCAGTATTTTACATTGCAGGTTGGAATTTTTACAGATATATTTCTAGAAAATATTCAATAGCCCAGGATAATTCCTCGGATATTTCTAATCACACGAAGAATTTTAAATGGTCTGCAGGTTTCTTAGCTTTTTTCATTGTCACAGAATCAATGATGTCATGGGATTGGATCATGTCCGTAGATCCTCACTGGTTTAGTACCTTATTTGGATGGTATGTTTTTGCTAGCATGTTTGTTTCAGGTATTACAACTATAGCCCTTATCACAATTTACTTAAAATCAAAAGGATATTTAGAAAAAGTAAATCATAATCATATTCACGACCTTGGTAAATTTATGTTTGGAGTTAGTGTATTTTGGACCTATCTATGGTTTTCTCAATTTATGTTAATATGGTATGCTAATATCCCTGAAGAAGTTACTTATTTTATCACAAGAATTGAAGATTATAATCTTCCCTTCTTTGGTATGATTGCTTTAAACTTTATTTTTCCACTTCTATTGTTAATGAACAGTGATTACAAGAGGGTTAATTGGTTTATCGTTACGACTGGAATAATAATTTTAGTAGGACATTATATAGATGTATTTAATATGATTATGCCTGCAACAGTGGGAGATAAATGGTTTATAGGAATTCCAGAACTTTCTGGGATAGCATTTTTTGCCGGACTATTTATATATGTAGTGTTTAATAGTATATCTAAAGTACAATTGGAGCCTACAGGAGACCCATTATTAAAGGAAAGTGAAAAATTTGTTTACTAAATAAAGAGTTTATAAATGACATTATTATTAACATTAGCAATTTTAATCTTAACAGGAGTAGCCTTTTGGCAAATCTCTAAGATTTTTGAACTTTCACAAATGGGAAGAAAAAAAGATGATTCCCAGATTGCAACTGAGAAAGACAATGATCTTAACGGAAAGCTAATGTTTGCATTTTTGGTTTTTATATATGCTGTAACCATTTATTCCTTTTGGTCATATTCAAAAGTACTTTTACCTGAATCAGCTTCTGCTCACGGCCCTGCCTATGATACTTTATTATGGATATCATTTGCCATAATATTATTTGCTCAAACCATTACACAAGCTGTATTACATGTTTTTGCTTATAAGTATAGAGGAATAAATAACAGAAAAGCTTATTTCTATACACACAATAATACTCTTGAGTTTGTTTGGACTATCATTCCTGCAATTATCTTCTTTGTTCTAATAATTTATGGAATGGTTACATGGGGAAATATCATGAATATTGAGGAAGATGAGGATGCCTTAGTAATTGAATTATATGCTCAGCAATGGAATTGGAAAGCTAGATATGGTGGAGAGGACAACGTATTGGGAGATGCTAATGTTCGATTTTTAAACGATTTTGATGGAAAGAATTCGGTTGGGATAGATTCTTCTGATCCTAATGGAATGGATGATATTGTTGTTAGTCAAGAATTTCATCTTCCAGTTGATAGAAAAGTTATTTTTAAATTTAGATCTCAAGATGTATTACATTCTGCATATATGCCACATTTTAGAGCTCAAATGAATTGTGTTCCGGGAATGATTACAGAATTTTCTTTTACTCCAACGATAACAACTGCTGATATGAGAATGAATTCAGATGTTGTAGATAAAGTAAATAGAATTAATAAAATAAGATATGAAAATAGTAAAGAGCTTACTGCAAATGGTGAAGAGGCTCTTGAACCTTATCAGTTTGATTATTTATTATTATGTGCTAAAATTTGTGGTTCATCTCACTACAACATGCAAATGAAAATAGTAGTTGAATCTGAAAAAGATTATGAAAAATGGTTGTCACAACAAAAAACATTTTCTGAAATAATACAATAAAACACTATGTCAGAATTAACAAGTATATCACACTCGAACCATGATGATCATCATCATCATCATAAAGAAACATTTATAACTAAATATATTTTTAGTCAAGATCATAAAATGATTGCTAAACAATATTTGATTCTTGGAGTATTGTTTATGGGCTTTATAGGAGTTGCTATGTCATTATTATTCAGATTACAATTAGCATGGCCTGAACAATCTTTTGCAGTTTTTGATATTTTTTTAGGAGACTGGGCGCCTGAAGGTGTTATGGATCCTAATATTTATCTGGCACTTGTTACTATTCATGGAACAATAATGGTATTCTTCGTTTTAACAGCAGGTCTAAGCGGAACATTTAGTAATTTATTAATTCCACTTCAAATTGGTGCTAGGGACATGGCATCTGGCCTACTAAACATGATTTCATTCTGGTTATTTTTCCTATCTAGTATGATCATGCTTGCTTCGCTTTTTGTTGAAGCAGGTCCAGCTGCAGCAGGATGGACTATCTATCCACCCTTAAGCGCACTACCTCAGACCCAACCAGGATCTGGTATGGGTATGACTTTATGGTTAATATCCATGGCAATTTTCGTTGCATCATCTTTACTAGGTTCTCTAAATTATATTGTTACTGTTATCAATTTACGTACAAAAGGAATGTCAATGTTTAGACTACCTTTAACTATTTGGGCATTTTTTGTTACTGCGATTATTGGTGTTATTTCATTTCCAGTATTATTATCCGCAGCACTTTTATTAATAATGGATAGATCCTTTGGGACTTCTTTTTTCCTATCAGATATTTTTGTTCAGGGTGAAGTTCTTCACTATCAAGGAGGTTCTCCTGTATTATTTGAACATCTATTTTGGTTTTTAGGGCATCCGGAAGTATACATTGTTTTATTGCCAGCCTTAGGAATTACATCAGAGATTATAGCTACAAGTTCAAGAAAACCAATTTTTGGTTATCGAGCAATGGTTGCTTCAATTTTAGCGATAGCCTTTTTATCTACAGTTGTTTGGGGACACCATATGTTTATTTCAGGAATGAATCCGTTTTTAGGATCTGTATTTACATTTACAACTCTTCTAATTGCAATTCCTTCTGCTGTAAAGGCCTTCAATTACATTACTACTTTGTGGAAAGGTAATCTTCAGTTTAATCCTGGAATGCTTTTCTCAATAGGTCTTGTTTCTACATTTATAACTGGAGGATTGACAGGAATAATTCTTGGTGACAGTACTTTAGATATTAACATACATGATACTTATTTTGTTGTTGCTCATTTCCATTTAGTAATGGGTATTTCAGCCTTGTACGGGTTATTTGCAGGAGTTTATCATTGGTTTCCTAAATTATTTGGAACAATGATGAATAAAAATCTTGGTTATATACATTTTTGGATTACTGCAATTTCTGCATATGGGGTATTTTTTCCGATGCATTTCATTGGTATGGCTGGTCTACCAAGAAGATACTATACTAATACTGCCTTTCCGTATTTTGATGACTTAGCTAATATAAACGTAGTAATTACAGTTTTTGCTTTACTAGCAGGAGCAGCTCAATTGGTCTTCCTTTACAATTTTATACATAGTATGTTCTTTGGTAAAAAGGCAGAACAAAATCCATGGCGATCAAATACAATGGAGTGGACTGCTCCAGTAGAACATATTCATGGGAACTGGCCTGGAGAAATTCCTCACGTTCACAGGTGGGCATATGATTATAGTAAACCTGGTCAAGATGAAGATTTTGTATTACAAACTACTCCAATCCAAAAGGGAGAAATTGAAACCGAACACTAGGTTGCAGTTTTCCTTTTAGATTTTCTTTTGCTTATCTTTGATTAGATGAATGAAAATCTAGATCCTACAGATTCAAGTTATACAAATGAAGAACTTGAAATTGATAAAGCATTAAGACCACTTTCTTTTGATGATTTTGCTGGTCAAGATCAAATACTAAATAATTTAAAAATTTTCGTTGAAGCTTGTAATCAAAGATCTGACGCATTAGACCACACTTTGTTTCATGGCCCCCCAGGATTAGGAAAAACTACTTTAGCTCATATAGTAGCAAATGAATTAGGAGTCAATTTAAAAGTAACCTCAGGTCCAGTTCTTGATAAGCCTGGAGATCTAGCAGGGTTATTAACAAATTTAGAGCCTAGAGACGTTTTATTTATTGACGAGATTCATAGGTTAAGTCCAATAGTTGAGGAATATTTATATTCAGCTATGGAAGATTATAAAATCGATATCATGATCGAGACTGGTCCTAATGCCAGGACTGTACAAATTAATTTAAATCCTTTCACTTTAATTGGTGCCACTACAAGATCGGGATTATTAACAGCTCCAATGAGAGCTAGATTTGGTATAAACAGCAGACTAGAGTATTACAATACTGAACTGCTTTCTACAATTGTTCAAAGAAGTTCAGATATACTTAATATTGAAATCAATAACGATGCTGCTATAGAAATTGCTGGAAGAAGTAGAGGGACTCCTAGGATTTCAAATTCTCTTTTGAGAAGAGTGCGTGACTTTGCTCAAATAAAAGGAAATGGATCTATAGATTTAGAAATTACTAGGTATGCCTTAAAATCCTTAAATGTTGATAAAAACGGTCTAGACGAAATGGATAATAAGATTCTTAAAACCTTAATTGATAAGTTTAAGGGAGGTCCAGTTGGAATTAATACTTTATCTACTGCTGTTTCAGAAAGTTCTGAAACAATTGAGGAAGTATATGAACCTTTTTTGATTCAACAAGGATTTATTGTTAGAACTCCAAGGGGAAGAGAAGTAACCAAACTAGCCTATAATCATTTAGGATTAAAAAAAACAAATTCTCAAGAAGAATTATTTTAAAAAAATCTTATGAATTTAAATAACGTATTTTACGAATTATTAATCAAATTTGAAATTCCTGATTTTTATGCGAAGTTGATTAACCTCTTTTTAGTAGGGTTAATTATAATTTTAGTGGTAGAATTATTTGAATTACCATCAAATATTAATATTAAGTAATTTGAAAAAAATAATATTATTTATATGCTTCATTTTTACATTTTCCTTAAATGCTCAATCTCATGATGATACAACATGTACATCTATTTATTTAATTAGACATGCTGAAAAAGATAGAACAGACTCTAATAATTCTAATCCACATTTAAATTCTCTTGGAAAAGAAAGGTCTTTAAGGTGGAAAACTTTTTTTAAAAATATAGAATTTGATGAGTTTTATTCTACTAATTATCACCGAACTATTGAAACAATTAAGCCAACTTCAAATGGTCGGGAGATAGTAATTTATAATCCATCAACCATAAATTATAAAGATTTTATTTTAAATAATAAAGGCAAAACAATTCTTGTTGTTGGCCATAGTAATACCATCCCTAAATTTGCTAACAATCTTATAAATGATAAAATTTATCAAAATATTTCTGACACAAATAATTCAAATTTGTATGTGATTAATATTTGTGAAAATTCAGAAATTATAAATAGGCTTTACTTTGTTAAATAATGGATTTTAAAATTGAAAAATTACCTAAAGTTGAATTACATGTTCACCTAGATTGTTGTCTTAGTTATGAAGCTTTAATCAAGATAGATCCGGGTGTAAGTCTATCAACATTTAAAGAAAAATTTATTGGAACCTCATGTAGTTGCTTGAAAGACTATATAAAATGTGCGGATAATGCTTTAGAATATATGCAATCGAAAGAACAACTAGAAATTGTTGTAGAGGATTTATTTAATCAATTTAAAGAAGATAATATACTATACGCTGAGGTTAGATTTGCCCCACTATTACACATTAACAATGGTCTTTCTGCAAGAGAAGTTGTCGAAATTATTAGCAAGAAAACAAAACTAGAATGCTTAAAATCTGAAATAGAGGTAGGTCTAATTTTGTGTACACTAAGACACTTTACTGAAAAACAAAGTTTAGAAACTATTAATTTAGTTCATCAATTTTCAAATGAAAATATTTTAGGATTTGATATAGCTGCAGATGAGGCAGGTTTTCCACTGGACAATCATATTAAAGCATTTGAATTTGCCCATAAAAATAATATTTACTGTACTGCTCATGCCGGTGAAGCTTTAGGAGCAGAAAGCGTAAAATCTACTTTAAAAAATCTTAAACCTCATAGAATTGGGCATGGTGTTAGGTGTATAGAAGATAATTTATTATTAGAAAAAATAAAAGAAGAGAATATTCATTTAGAACTTTGCTTAACAAGTAATATTGTAACTAAAGTTTTTAAAAACATTAAAGATCATCCAGTAGATTTTTTATTTAGAAATGGAATATCCATAAGCATAAATACCGATGGAAGAACAATCTCTAATACCACTTTGAATAAAGAATATAATTTACTTAATAAAAATTTTAATTGGTTAAAAAATAAATTTTTGGAAGTTAATGTTAATGCAATGAAGGCCTCATTTTCATCAAAAGAAATAAAAGAAAAAATTATTTCTAAATTATATTTGTTGTACAATTAAAAAAAAGATCATTGGTTACAATTTCATTTTTTAGTTACAAAAGCAATAAGTTTTGGGCTTTTAAGCAGATGTATTTAGCTAATTTTTTAATAAAAAAAACATCTGGTTTAAAATTCTACAAATTACTTGGAACAGGAGCAGGAGCTGGTTTTAGTCTTTACCCCGATTTCAGTACCTATTCAATTTTATGTGTTTGGGATAATTTCAAGTCAGCCAATGATTTTATTAATAATAGTCATCATTCCTACAAGATTTCTCAGAAAGCTTTTTCAAGAAATGATTATTTTCTTAAACCTGTTCATAGTCATGGTAAATGGGATGGTATTAATCCTTTTAGTGAACTAATTAATTCTGATTTTGATAAAACTAAACCAATAGCAATTATCACAAGAGCAACTTTAAATTTTGGTAAGTTATTTGAATTTTGGCAATCTGTTCCAAAAGCTTCTAATGCTATTAAATCTGCTAAAGGTGTTTCATGGTTTAAAGGGATAGGCGAAGTTCCTTTTATACAGCAGGCAACATTTAGTATTTGGGAAAATCTAGAATCGGTAACAAATTTTGCATATAAAAATATTAATCACTCTGAGATTGTTAAAAAAACAAGGAAAAGAAAGTGGTATAAAGAGGATCTTTTTTCTAGGTTTGAGATTATTGATAAAAAAACTAAAGTGTTTAATAATTGAAAAAGGTTATAATCATTGGATCTGGAGTTGGGGGCCTAGCTACAGCCTTGAGATTAAAAGCTCAAGGTTTAAATGTTGTGGTATTTGAAAATAATAGTTATCCTGGAGGTAAATTATCTTCATTTAATTTGGGGCAATATAGATTTGATGCAGGCCCATCATTATTAACAATGCCACATTATATTGATGAACTTTTTGAGTTGTTTAATGAAAACCCAAAAGACTATTTTAAGTATAAAAAAAAAGATATTTCTTGTAAGTATTTTTGGGAAGATAAGACTGTGTTAAATGCTTATTCAGATAAAACTAAATTTATAAATGAGATCAATAAAGTTTTAAAAGTTGATAAAAACATTGTTACAAAATATTTACTAAAGGCAAAAAAAAAATATGATTTAACCAAAAGTATTTTTTTAGAACAATCGTTACATAAGATTAAAACTTATCTATCATCAGATTTATTAAAAGGTATTTTTAATTTATACATTTTTCAAATCAATAAAACTCTTGATACAGTTAATCAAGATGAACTTAAGGAACCTCATTTAGTTCAGCTATTTAACAGATTTGCAACATACAACGGCTCATCTCCATTTAAAACACCTGGAATGATGACTTTAATACAGCATCTTGAACAGGAGTATGGAACCTTCGTTTCTGAAAAAGGAATGATTAATATTTCAAATTCTATTTATGATTTGGCTAAAAGAAATGGCGTAAAGTTTGAATTTAATAAGTTAGTTAATGAGATTGTTGTAAAAAACAATAAAGCAGTAGGAGTTAAAGTCAATAATACTATGATTGAATCTGACTTTGTTATTTCAAATATGGATATTGTACCAACTTATAAAAAACTCTTAAAAAAATCATATCAACCAAAAAAAATTTTAAATCAAGAAAGGTCAAGTTCCGCTTTAATTTTTTATTGGGGAATAAAAAAAACCTTTAAAAATTTAGAATTACATAATATACTTTTCTCAAATAATTATAAAAAAGAATTTGATTCTATTTTTGAGTTTGGAACTATTAGTGATGATCCAACCGTGTATATTAACATTACCTCAAAGGATGTTGCTTCAGATGCTCCAAAAGAAAGTGAAAATTGGTTTGTGATGATAAATAGTCCTAACGATAAAGGTCAAGACTGGAGCGAAATTGTAAAAACTGTACGAAAAAATACTATAAATAAAATAAACCGTACTTTAAATACAGATATTGAAAGTTTTATTGAATTTGAAAAAGTATTTTCACCAAAAACTATAGAGAAAAATACTCAATCTTATTTAGGCTCATTATATGGATCTTCTAGTAATAATATAATGTCAGCTTTTTTAAGACATCCTAATTTTTCAAAACATATTCAAAATTTATACTTTTGTGGAGGAAGTGTTCATCCAGGGGGTGGAATACCACTTTGTTTACTTTCTGCCAAAATAGTTTCAGAATTAATAAAAAAACAATGAAAGTTTTAATTCCAAATAAACCCACTTCCATAATTTCAATAGGAATTATTTGGCTGTTTCACATATGTGGAATGATTGGAATTTCTTATGGAAATAAAGAATTTTTTTTAGCTTTTACTCCAATAAATCTTTTCATTTCATTTGTTTTATTATTTATAAATCAGGTACAGCTTGAAAAATCTGAACTAAATGCTGCTTTAATTATTTTTTTTATTGGAATGATTTCAGAAATCTTAGGTGTTAATTATGGATTAATCTTCGGAGATTATGTTTATCTAGATAATTTAGGGTTTAAAGTTTTAGGAGTTCCTGTTTTGATAGGTGTTAATTGGATTATTTTAACTTTTATTACAGGTTCAATGTCTAGTTACATAATTAAAAACAAACATAAAGCCGCTATCACTGGAGCGATTTTAATGATATTATTGGATTTAATTATTGAGCCCGTTGCTCCACTTCTAGGGTTTTGGATATTTGACTTACCTACAGTCCCATTACAGAATTATATTGGATGGTTTATTATTGGATTGACTACACAATACATATACCACTTTAATGTAGAAAGAAAAGAATATTCATTTTCAATAAACCTTCTTCTTGTTAATGCTGTATTCTTTGCTTTTTTAAATTTTCAGAATTTATAAAATTTATTTAGTAACAGATAAAACACCATCTTTTAAACTAGTTGTATAACAGTTTAAAGGACCTCCTGCAGTTCCACTGGTTGTACAGTCTGTAGGGTAAGAATTATTGTGTTGACCACAAACAAATTTATCTGCCGAGGTATTATAAGACCATTGATTTCTTGCACCTTGATGAGGACAAGCATTAGTAAATGCTCTGTAAGTTGAAGCGTCTATTTTAAGAAGTAGCATATTTTGTGCTGTAAAATTCATCCAACCATCATTTTGAAGTTTAGAAAAATTTGAATTATTAAGAGTTATACTTACAGTGCTTCCACTAACAGAATAACCGCTTGTATTATTGTTGTTTCCACCGCCATTGTTGTTACCACCTGAATTGGTAGGAGATTCATCACCACCTGAAGAACAGGCTTCAAGCATGGTAACTCCAAAGAATGCTAATGCTACTGTTGGGCACACATTTTTTAAAAATTCTCTTCTTTTATTTTTCATGAAATATAAATTTCTAAACCAATATTCAATAATCATTCCAAAAATAAATTTTATTTAAATTTTTTAAAAAATTAGAATTATAAAAACTCTAAGTAAAATAAATATAAACTATACATAATATTTTTAAATCTATTTTTTTATTTTAAATTAGCACCTAAATAATTTTAATATAAACATCATAAGTGCCTAATAATCAGTATTTTTTGAAAAAATTTATTCTAATTTTTCTAATATGTTTTTCTGTAAAGGCACAATTGTTACCGCCTATACAATCATATACTCCAGAGCAATACAATGGTGCTAATCAAAATTGGATGATTGATGGATCCAGTGATAATCAAATTTTATTTTCAAATAGTGAAGGTCTATTAGTTTATGATGGAACAACTTGGGTTAAATACAATTCCCCTAACGGAAGTCTTATTAGATCTGTTAAATTTATTAACGATTTAATTTACACGGGTGCTCACTCAGATTTTGGATATTGGGAAAAATTATCTAATGGAACACTTTATTACACCTCATTAATAAAAAAACTAAATTTAAATTTAGAGGAAGATGAAGAATTTTGGAAAATACTGACTTTAGATAATTGGATAATTTTTCAATCGCTACATAGGTTTATCTTCTTAGACAAGAATTCTAGTGATGTTAAATATCTTAAAATTGATGATACCATTATTACCTCTTTTATTATTGATAATCAAATTTATTTTAGCTTACAATCTGGATTTTACAAGTTAATTAACGGTCAGCCAGTACAAATATTTAATAATAAAATTCCTTCTCCGATTGTAAACGCTTTTAAAACAAATGATGGTTTGTTGTTTTTAACTGAAAATGATGGATTTTATATTGAAAAAAAATCTGGTCAATTATCAAAAATTAATTCTTATTTAGATTTAAACAATAACTTTTCAATTTTTTCATCTCTTAAATTAAATGATAATTCTTTTGTTTTAGGAACTGTTGGTCAAGGCTTAATCTTCTTAGACTCTAATCTGAAATATGTTAATAAAATTGATAAATCTAATGGCCTTATCAATAATACCGTACTTTCTTTATTTCAAGATTTTGAAAACAATATTTGGCTTGGTCTTGATAATGGAATTTCGGTTATAAATATCAATTCTCCTTTTAAAATTTACAGTGATGATAATGGGGTATTGGGAACAGTATATGCTTCTAAAGTATATAATAATTTTTTATACATAGGAACTAATCAAGGTTTATATTATAAAAAAAATAATTCAAGGGAAGCTTTTAAACTGATGCGAAATACAAGTGGACAAGTTTGGAGTCTTGAGGAAATTGATGGATTACTTTTTTGTGGCCATGATAAAGGAACGTTTATTGTTAAAAAATCTATTGCTCAAAAAATTGATGGGACTGTAGGCTCATGGACCTTTAAAAAAATCCCTAATAATTCAAGTGAAATTTTAGAGGGTAGTTATAATGGATTATCTGTACTATCTAATATTAATGGAAGTTGGGTTGTTAAAAATAAAATTTCAGGCTTTGACATATCATCTAGATTTTTTGAATTAGCTAATAATGGTAAGATTATAGTAAGCCACGGATATAAGGGGGTGTATAAACTCTCTGTTAACTCAGACTTTACTAAAGTTATTGATTATGAATTAGATTCAATTGCTACCACTGGAGGTAATACTAGTTTGGCAAAATTTGATAATAAAATCTATTATAATTTTATCGATGGTGTATTACAATACAATTCTTTAACTAATAATTTTTCAAAAGACACTCTGCTCTCAAATTTATCTTCTAAATATCTCTTTTACGGAATTATAAGAAACGATAACGATGGTAAATTATGGTTGTTCTCAGAGAGTAAATTACATTATGTTTATAAAGATCTAGTAACTGGAAATAAAAAAGTTAACTCTTTAGTTTACCCCTTTGATTTAAGAAGAACTGTTTTTGAAAATATTTCAAAAACAGATGAATCAAATTATATTTTGGGGACTAATAATGGATATATTTCATTGGATATAGATAACTATTCTACAAAATCTCCGGAGATTAGACTTAATAAAATTGAAGCCTTTAAATTAAATCAAGACCCTGAACTTTTGAATAATGAAGGATTTAATCAGTTGGAGTATAATTCAAATAATTTAAGATTTTATCCAAGCGTCTCAAATTATCAAAAATTTCAACCAGTAACTTTTGAATATTTTTTAGAAGGTTATTTAAACGAATGGATTTCTATAGATGAGACTTCAGTAATTACGTTTAATAATTTAAAGCCAGGTGATTACGAGTTCAAGTTAAGAGCTAAAATAGGAGATTTATATTCCAAAAATACCGAATCTTTCTCTTTTTCGGTAGAACGCCCATGGTATTTTTCAAATTTTATGATTGCTAATTATCTATTAATTTTTGCTATCCTTTTTTTCTTACTAAACAGATCCTATGAAAAATATTACAGAGATAAAGAAGAGAAAATGATAAGAATAAATAAAAATAAGATGGAGTTGATTGAATTTGAAAGAAAACAAGCTCTAATGGCCGTTGAAAATACTAAGTTACAAACTGATATTGAAAGTAAAAATAGAGAGCTTGCTGTTTCAACCATGAGCATGATAAAAAAGAATCAATTTTTAAGTAAAATTAAATTAGATCTTAAAAAATCAGATTCATCTAATAAAATATTTTCAGTTATTAAAATGATTGATAGAAACCTAAATAATAAAGACGACTGGAAATTTTTCGAAGAAGCTTTTAATAATGCGGATAAGGACTTTCTTAAAAAAGTTAAATCTACACACCCTTCATTAACCAATAATGATTTAAGATTATGTGCGTATTTAAGATTAAACCTTTCCTCCAAAGATATTGCACCTTTACTTAATATATCACTCAGTAGTGTAGAGATTAAAAGATATAGGCTTAGAAAAAAGATGAATTTATCTCATGGAGAAGGTTTGACAGAGCATTTACTAAGTCTATAGATTTTATAATTTGATCTAAAAAAAATACTACTTAAGCTATACAAAACCTATACATTATCTATAACATCAAAAATTAGATGTTAATTTAAATGGTCAAATAATGCGACTAAATAAGGTGAACTAACTATAATTTTATCAATTTAACACTAAATAGCACTTGTAATTGTATAATCGTCATTTCTGTATAGGTTATTTATGTTTGCTTAACAATAATTTTACTTTAGATTTAAGCTTTCTAAACAAAATATATATGAAAACAAAACTATTATCATTAATTATCTTATTAGGATCTTTCTTCATGGTGGCTCAAGATTCCACTCTAGTTGGGTCTGTATCGGATTCATCAACTGATGGTCCCTTACCAGGTGTTAGTGTTGTGATTAAAGGTACTCAGAACGGAACCACTTCAGACTTTGATGGAAACTTCAGTCTTTCAGGTGTAAGTTCTGGCGACGTTATCCAATTTTCTTACATCGGTTACATAACTCAAGAAGTTCAAGTCGGAAGTTCTTTTAACATTAGTGTTTCTCTTGAAGAAGATGTTGAAGCTTTAGACGAAGTTGTTCTTGTAGGTTATAGCACACAAAAAGCTTCAAATATCTCTGGATCTGTTACAACAGTTTCAAGTGAAGCAATTGAAAAATTAAAACCAAGCAGAGTTGAAGAAGCTCTACAAGGTCAATCAGGTTTAAATGTAATTTCTGCTCCAAACCCAGGAGGTAAGCCTTCTATTTTAATTAGAGGTATTACTTCTTTTTCAGGAACTGATCCATTAGTTGTTATTGACGGAATCAACTCTTCACTGTATGATGTTGATGCCTTAAGTTCATCTGATATTGAGACTGTTTCTGTTCTTAAAGATGCCTCTACTACTGCACTTTATGGTGTTAGAGGAGGTAATGGAGTTATTGTTATTACTACTAAATCTGGTAAGAAAAATCAAGAAACTCAATTTACTTTAGATTCATCATATGGAGTTCAAGAAGTTGAAAACTTTATCGATGTTTTAAATGCGGCTCAATATGGTGCAATACTTAACGAAGGAAGTGTCACTTCTGGAGGATCTTTGTTGTTTACTAATCCTTCCGCTTTAGGAGTTGGTACTAACTGGCAAGCTGAATTATTTGATTCTGCTCCTATTTCTAACACTACTTTATCAGCCTCAGGTGGATCAGATACTACAACGTACTTTATTTCTGCTAGTTATTTAGCGCAAGAAGGTGTAGCTGGAGGTGGAGATAAAGATTTTTATGACAGATCTACATTGAGTGCAAATTTTGTTTCTGATTTAACAGATGATCTTAAGTTTTTTATTAATACTAAATATTCTAATCTTCAAGGAAATGGTCTTGGAGGAAATCAAGTTTTCAATGCTTTAAACTTCGATCCTTCAATTTCTCCAATGGTTGATGGTGCTTATGGGATGAGTAGTACAATTACTCAGGAAGTTATAAACCCACTTGCTGGTCTTTCTAATTCATATGGAGA